>JACZCY010156668.1_pt1 | contig 13146 bp, 19 predicted proteins | sample 8641821 | NCBI WGS metagenome assembly JACZCY01 (sample SAMN15324609, study PRJNA640507) | soil metagenome | isolation source: intercropping sugarcane | place: China: Luxin town, Laibin City, Guangxi Province | collected 2019-07-25 | depth 10cm m | reverse complement strand
GATCGCGCAGCCAGGTATTTCGTAGCTTAGCTCGAAGCGCTGCGGTTCCTGATGTATGAACGGCTTGTTCCATCTCTCCCTCCCTCGCAAACTCTCCCAACTCTCTCAGCGAGTCCTGTGATTCTAGAACAGTCGCTGTTCCGGATGAAAGTCATTAGAATCCGTGCGGCCTGTAGCTGGTTGATTGCATACACCGCATCCTTGTTAGAGAAAGGATTTTTTTTGAGGCAAACAAGGTCAATGCCCGCGAACACCAAACCATCGAATGCATCGTTTCTTCACATCAAATAGCCCACTTTTCACGTTGAGGCAAAAACCTGCTGAAATGGTCGTTTGTCAATACGCTGCTAGACAGCTTGAGGAAAGTTTTCATCAATCACTCAATGGGAAATAGTCTTGGGAGCCAGAAGACGGCTGATGCTGTCCGGCCAGAGCGCGGCTGGATCTTTATCGAAAATACTGAGCGCATCTGACGGCAGGATGCCCCACGCTCCTTCGAGCATTTCACGTTCGAGCTGTCCAGGCGCCCATCCTGCAAATCCGGCAAAAGCTCGAAACGTCTCGGTCGGTCTAGGCTGAGTCATGATGCGTTCCAGGACGCGAGGTGTGCCCACATAGACTCCAGCGATGATCTGACGTGTATCAGGCAAGAGCTGCGTGAGCCGGAACAACAGGACTAGCCGCGTTTGCTCGACCGGTCCGCCGGCAAACAATCGGTAGTTGGTTCGCTTCAGCACAGTGTAATCCGGCAGGGCTTCGGACAAGAGCACGTTCGTGGGGCGGTTCAGAATAAGGCCGACTGTCCCTCCTCGTCCGTGTTCGATAATGAGCAGAACGGTTTGATGGAAATTGGGATCATTCAGAGATGGACTGGCTACCAGGAGCACTCCCTTCTCAATCGACATAGGCGAAAACTCTTGCTGCGCCTGAGCGGATAACGCGAACAGGAGGAATAAGGTCCCCACAAGGAGGGCGCTTCTCATGATGTTCCGCCCAGCAACAAAAGCCAAGTTTCGCCTTGGTGTCATAGCTAACAGATATCTTTTCTCTTCGGTGAAAGCAACAGGTCATGGAAGAATACGATCGTGACCGTGCTTCGTTTGATAGTTTTCTAGAGAACGAGATGTGCTAGAGTAGAGTCAGCATTCGCTGCTAGCTCTGCTTGTTGGACATAAAACAGCACGACAAACAGCGCGACTGCAGACACAGGATCATTTCGAAGGGGAAGGATTATTATGGAGGACTACTTGCGAAATCTCATCATGATAACCGTCCTCTGCATCCTGTCGGGATGCGTCGATCCGCCAAAATCTCCCTTCGTCGACGTGCAGGACACAGTGTCACGGATCGATGAGTTACAATCAGTCGCAGAACAAGGAAGCGCCGAGGATCAGTACAATCTTGGCATGCGATATGAGAACGCCTTGCCGAACGACCACAGGGAAGCCGTTCGGTGGTACCGCATGGCGGCCACTCAGCGACATATCGGTGCTTTCTATCGGCTCTGCGCGCTATCTGACATCGGTCGTGGGATGCCCCAGGATTATCAGGAAGCTCTACGGTGGTGTCACCTTGCCGCGGACCAAGGGCATGGGCCGGCGATGTTCATGATCGCCACATATTATGCAAAGGCACGGGGAGTTCCCAAGGATGTCGTCCAAGCCTACCAGTGGTACAACTTGGCGGCGGCTAACGGCCATGAGGAGGGAGCGAAATGGCGAGATCGTTTGACAACGAACATGACACCGGCTCAAATCGTACAGGCACAATTTCTCGCACGGAACTGGAACCCCAAGGCCCAAAATTCAGTTCAAGAACAGTAGCCCATGATTTCTTTCCAGCGTACACTCTGTCTCGGAGACTATCAACCGAGATACACACTCCTTGAAACATTTTCATCCCTATCAACAACCCCGTCTTAGCCCCCGTGCAAACCTTGGAGATCGTGACATCCTTCAAAGTTTCATCAATCCGCTCCGCCACCGCAATTCGTGCTTGAAGTCACCCTTCTTGCTGCGTAGGATATTCGCCTATGGTTCGCTGATCGGCCAGCAGATGTCCATCACGTTCACAATCGTTCAGAATGGCTCACCGGCTGCCACCCTCCTATTGTGTGACTCTCGTAGAATTTCTCCTGGTGTCCTTTTTCGCCTCAAGCTGCGCCGCTCCCAACCCTGACCCGCCGCGGCCGCTCATTGGCGGACCGGCCGTGAGCGAAGTTCTCAAACGTGCTCAGGTCGGCGATCCCAATGCTCAAAATGAATTGGGTTTACTGTATAGCGAAGGGCGAGGTCTTCCACAAAACTATCTTGAGGCAAAGGATTGGTTTAAAAAGGCCGCTGACCAAGGGCACGCAGGTGCACAGGTCAACCTTGGAACTCTTTATTCTCTTGGACGAGGTGCACCGTATAGTGACCACATGGCATTGTTCTGGTTTCAAAAGGCCGCCGAGCAACGAAATGCCTTGGCTTTCGCGAAGTTAGGAATGATGTATGAGCGAGGGCGCGCCGTGCCTCAGAGTCTTATTGAAGCTCACATGTGGTACAACCTTTCAGTTGCCTACGGGGAGAAACGTGCCGCCGAATCTCGCGATGCGGTTGCCACACAGATGACGCCGGGACAGATTGCCGAAGCGGAAGACCGAGCGAAGAAATGGATGCCTGCGCGACGATGACAACATGCTACTGCATATGACCTGCCCCACACTCAGCCTTTGTTTTGTCCATCTTTGCGGATGAGCGCGGTATGATAGACCTGAATGTGAAGTGGTCGGCAGCGAGGAAGCGACTCCTTACTTCCTTAGTAACTCTGAACAGCTTACTGTGAAGTGCCGTCCCACACGTATAGCCCCTTCGCTCTCTCCCCTCTTTTTTACCGGAATCTGTACCGTTCGAAGCGGTCGTATGCCAGGCACAGGCGGAGAAGGAATGAAACAGGATCAGAATGCTTGCACGGCTTCCTGATCACAGACTAGTAATTCTCCCAGCTTTCAATATTAGGCACATGAAGTAAATATGATGAAGAAGACTATTTCTATTATATGAAGACTCTTCTACATAAGGAGGATAAGGTCATGCGTCTGACGCCAAAGATATTGATATCAAAAGTATTGGGAGTGATGGCCTTAATAGTTATGATCGGGATGGGCTTGTCCACACTCGCCCTTTCTGGCACGGACAGGACGGTCTATGACAAACCCGATGTACGGTCAGGCAAGATCATCCGAGGGGATGTGATGAAAGTCGACGAAAAATCCTCACAGTCCTGGAACGTGTCGGTAAAAGACCGGGAAACAGGCGAAGTCGTGGTTCTCCTCATCGACAAGAGTACGACGAGAAAAAGCATCTCGCTTAGACCTGACTTGGGAGACTACGTCATCGCACAATATAATGAACACAACAATCACGCATACTCATTCTTAACGAATGAGCGCGAGCATAATTGACCGCCGTTCACTGCGAACGATCGGAATCAGAAAGGGAATGGGCACAGCATAAAAGTTTAAAAAATGCCGGCTTGCTTCTGGAGCCAACGGACGTATTTTATAATTTGATCCACATCCTCCGGTTTAACTGTCTCAATCTTCGGCATGTCGCCAAACTGCCAATGATGGGCCTTGACTCCGTTGGCCGCCGCCCGTTGAAACGCCGCGTCGCCGTGATGATTCGGCTCATAGACCTTGTGAAGGAACGGTGGACCTTGAGTGGTTCCGACTCCGCCGATCCCATGGCATGTTGAACAGTTGGCGTTAAATTTCCGCTCTCCTTCCCGTAACTCCGCCGGTGCAGAGGCCACTGTTCCCGTTCCCTTTGGTTCCACCCCGTTTTGGCTACATGCCGGTGCGACACCAAGGACCAACACAACAAGATTCATCCACAGCATTCGTGATGACGTCATAGAGGGTGCCCGCTTATCCGAGTCGGACTGTTGGCTCACCATACCGTATACTGAATCGGATCTACAACTCCCGCTTCCGCAAAACCCCGTTTCCGAACCAAACAGCTGTCGCACTGCCCACAGGCAATCGGCCCAATTGGGTCATAACAACTATGCGTGAGATGAAAGGGAACATTCAGAGTCAAACCAAGCTTTATAATCTCTGCCTTAGTCATCCGGAGCAGCGGCGCTCGAATCTCAATGCTCTTCCCTTGCAGGCCTGCCTTCGTTCCCGCTTGAAGCGCTGCTTCCACAGCATGAATGAATTCCGGCCGGCAGTCGGGATAACCGGAGTAGTCGACCACGTTGGCTCCGAAGTAAATGACCGAAGCTCCCAGCACTTCGGCGTGAGCTGCAGCTAGAGACAGGAAAATCAGGTTTCGGCCCGGCACATAGGTAACAGGCACTTCCCGGTTCCGTTCAGATTCAGTCCGACGCTTCGGCACCGATATATCGCCGGTCAGGGCCGATCCACCGATCATCCTCAAATCGACGCCTAACACCACATGCTGGTGAGCTCCCAGCGCCGTCGCCACTTGGCTCGCCCGCTCAACCTCCACAGCGTGACGTTGTTGGTAGGCAATGGTGAGGAGATGCAACGTGTACCCGTCACGCCGCGCGACGGCCGCTGTAACAGTAGAGTCCAACCCACCGCTGGCAAGAACAACCGCGCGCCCTGAAGTCTGCCCATTCATGAGGGGAAAAGACGAGATAGGGAGCCCTGGGGAAAATTCTTTGGAGTTACTCGCGCTCTTCTTCGCGTTCGATTTTCTCCAGCAATTCAGCGCGCGATTGGCACTCCACGCATAGTTTGGCGAAGGGGACCGCCTGGAGACGCTTTTCGCTGATCTCAACTCCACATTCGGCACAAATTCCGTAAGTCCCTTCGTGGAGTCGGGTAAGGGCTTCGTCGATCGACTGCCGTCGGCGGTTACGCATCTCCATCAACGAAATACCGAGTTCGCGCTCCAGATCCATTAAGGCTTGGTCGCCAACATCGCGCGCCGACTCCAGGCGCCGTTGCTGATCTTCGGTCAAGGACTGCCCCAGACTCTCTTCGATCTCCTTAATAATCTCTTGGCGTTTACCGATGAGCATTTTGTGAAGCATTTCCTGTCGCCGTTCCCGTGCGTCCCGCTCTTTTGCCGTCTCCTTGGGCCGCGCGGGCACTTCTACGTCGACCTCGGACGACTCTTTAAGCGCTTCAGCCGCTCCCGCAATCACCGGCTGAGGTTTCTTGATCGCAGTGGCCGCAGATTTCGTCCTTGTCTCGCCCTTTTTCTTCGACTGTGTTTTCATCGCCATTAGAGAGTCCGCTCCAAAAATAGAATTAAGTGGTTGGAGGGGTCAAAATTCCGGCTTCTATATCACGGCCTGTGCCCCTTGAACAAGAGGTGGTGAAGAATGCGTCAAACTTTAGGGATAGGTGATGGTCGAATGGACATCGTAGCCGGTGAGCTTGTCGCGTCCCTTCAAACTCTTCAGCTCGACCAGAAAATCGAGCCCGACAATTGTGCCGCCAAGCTGACGAACAAGATGGATCGTCGCTTCTGCCGTTCCACCGGTCGCCAACAGATCGTCGACAATCAGCACCTGCTCTCCAATTTCGATCGCATCGCGGTGCACGGCAAGGCTGGTATGTCCGTACTCGAGACTATACTTCACCTCATAACAATCAGCCGGAAGCTTTCCAGGTTTGCGAACCGGGACAAATCCAGCCCCGAGACGCGCCGCGAGAATCCCGCCGAAAATAAACCCCCGGGACTCAATTCCTACAACCTTGGTAATCCTTCGATCCTGATATCGAGTCGTCAATTGGTCGGCAAGACTCTGAACTGCAGCAGGATTCTTCAGGAGCGTGGTAATGTCATAAAACAGAATGCCGGGCTTCGGAAAGTCCGGCACTTCTCGAATGAGTGCTTGATAGTTGACGGCCGCCACGGGAATTAGAGCAAGTCTGCCTGTGTCATAGTTTTTCGCTCGATGGTGTTGCGAAGCCGAACCAACGCGGCCATCTCGATCTGCCGGACCCGTTCACGAGTCAACCCCATGGTACGGCCGATTTCCTCAAGCGTCTTCGCTTCATCTCCGTCGAGCCCGAATCGTGACACAATAACAGTTTGTTCTTTCTCAGGCAACTCCCTCACCCAGGCCATCAGTTCCGTCCTCCGCCGAACTCCATCGGCGGTTTCATCCGGTGAGAGCCCAACCGGATCCTCGATCACGTCGCGCAAGAAAGTATCAGTGCGGTCGTTGAGCGGGCTATCGAGCGAACAGGTTGTGCGCACCAACTGCTTCAAATCTAAGACTTCTTCCTCCGATGTCTTCAGCTTGGCGGCCACTTCGGCCGCCCTCGGCTCCCGCCCAAGCTCCTGCACCAGTTGCTCGACACGATTCAGATAACGATTGAGACGCTCTACCACGTGCACCGGCAAACGCACCAGCTTGCCTTGATTAATGATCGCTCGCTCGATGTACTGCCGGATCCACCAAGACGCATAGGTACTGAACCGGAACCCCCGCTTGTAATTGAATTTTTCGACGGCTTTGATCAAACCTAAATTGCCTTCTTCCACGATGTCGGAAAACGGAAACCCCCGATGCATGTATCGCTTCCCGATGCTGATGACAAGTCGCAAATTCGATTCGATCATCTGTTGCCGAGCTTGCTCATCTCCGGCCATGACCCGCTTACCGAGCTGCTGTTCCTGTTTGAAGGTCAGCAGGGTCGATCGGCGGACCTCCCGCAGGTAACTCTTCAGAGTATCAAGACCTTCTGCTCGACCTGTTTCCCGTTCCCCTTGATCCGATGCGCCCGCAGGTTCTGAGGCGTCCATGTCGTCGACGGTTTGCCGTCGAGCCTCACTCAGCTCGGACTCCTCATCATGCGGTCGACTCATGATTCCTCGTTTTCTAATACCAAATACTGAAGTTTGAATACCGCCCGGTTTCGGTACTCCACACCGTCTCAATCTTTGTGACACGGGCGGCAGAAGGACCAATCTTCAATTCACGTAAAAGTATTTCGATCACCGTTCTTCTTCCCTCCACGTCCAACTCAACCTGGCCATCGTCAAGATTGCGGACCCCACCTGACAGATCAAGCCGCGTGGCGGTTCGTGCCGCAAACGCACGAAATCCTACCCCTTGCACACGACCACTCACGAGGATACGCACTCGAACCGGCGGTTCATCAACCGATTGAGTCATCTGGCTTTACCAAAATCCTTGAGCGCAAACAGTCACTTACGAGTCTGCCCAGCGGATATTCTCACACCTCTTCCGATGCGTCACGCGTTTTACAATTCTGCGCCAAACTGTGCCTATGACAGAGATTTCATGAATAACCGACTACGACCTACCCGGATGAGCAGACAATTCGCACAAATGCGTCCGGAATGCTGGAAAGACGACGGTAGGCTCTCCCCCCGGCGCCGGCTACGATGGTATAAGCATGCTTTGGTTTGGCCTGAGACAAAAGACGTCTTGAGGTGTCTTTCCGGCACCTCAATTCGAAACTGCGATAAATAGCCGCCGGTTCACACCAGGTGCGGTTTGGAAGTGTGGTTTGGTCGGGGCGAGAGGATTTGAACCTCCGACCCCTGCGTCCCGAACGCAGTGCGCTACCGGGCTGCGCTACGCCCCGACAAGACCGAGTGGAGAAACGGACGCGTGATTGTCTTACAAGACAGGGGTAAAAGGCAACCCATGGGCTTCCGCTACACCCCGGTGAACAACTTTCCCATCTTTGAGATTGACTCCCTTGGCCAGCCCGGGATCAGACCGGATCGCTCGATCAACACCGTCACTGGCGAGTTGTATCAGATATGGCAATGTCGCATTGGTGAGAGCATACGTGGATGTGTGAGGGACGATTCCGGGCATATTAGCCACGCAATAGTGCACGACTCCATCGACGACGTAAACAGGCTCTGAATGAGTCGTCGGTCTCGTTGTCTCAACACAACCGCCCTGATCGACAGCAACATCCACAATCACCGATCCGGGCTTCATCCGTGAGACCAGCGAACGGGACACCAGCTTGGGTGCCTTGGCGCCGGGGACCAGCACAGCGCCGATGACAAGGTCGGCTGAGCATACAACCTCCTCAATAGTTGCGGGGCTCACAGCGCGTGTGACAATCCGGCCCTGGTACTGATCGTCGAGAAACCGCAGCCGTTCAATATCCAAATTAATCACAGTAACCTGGGCTCCCATACCGACAGCAATGCGAGTCGCCGAGCTTCCTACTATCCCGGCGCCGAGCACGACGACCCTTCCAGGCTGCGTCCCCGGAACTCCTCCCAACAGGACACCCCGCCCTCCGTGGATTTTTTCGAGATATTGGGCACCGATCTGTACCGACATCCGTCCCGCAATTTCACTCATCGGCTTGAGCATCGGAAGGCTGCCGTCTTTCGACTCGGTCGTTTCATACGCGATAGCCGTGATCTTGCTACTCAGGAGCGCCTTGGTCACGTCCGGCAACGAGGCGAGATGCAAGTAGGTGAACAGGACTTGGCCTGGACGAAACAGCTGACACTCAGAAAGCAACGGCTCTTTAACCTTCAGAATCAAATCAGCTTTCTTGAATACCTCGCCTTTCGAATTGGCGATTGAGGCACCAGCATTACGATACTCGTCATCGCTAAATCCGCTGCCCAGTCCGGCGGACGGTTCGAGCCAGACCTCATGCCCGTTCTGGAGGAGGGTTGCTGCACCGTCAGGCGTAAGGCTGACCCTATACTCATGATCTTTGATTTCTTTCGGGACACCGATGACCATAAAGGCTTCCCCTTCCGGCTACGAGTGCTGTATGTCTAATGCTGTCATTATACCTCGATACGATACCCCGATACGCGAAGTGATTGGTGAGACCGCCACACTGTCTGCCCGTGGACAGTCCGGAAAGGCCTGTTGTAAGATGCAACATTCAGTGTCGTTTGGAGGTGAAGATGGGCTCCTGGAACGAATCGTGTCAGGCTTGCGGAACCGCCGGTAGCCCGCTCACGAAATTTTCGCTGGGGAAAGATTTTTTCGGACGCTCCGACGATCGTCTGTCGCCGTTATCGGATCAGAACCCAAAATGGTATTGTGTCCCTTGTTCAGTGCACAAGAACTTGCAGCGGGATTTTCACGATATCCGAGCTGAGTTCGATAAACTATGTGCCGGTCAAGGGTCGGAACTTTCGAAAGGCGACGAGTTCCGACGGGCGTCATTGCGGTTACAGGAAATCATGACTATTTTGAGGGGAACTCAACGGCAATCTCCCTTCTTAAGCGGCCATGAGGTGACATTGCTCATGGAACGGCTCAATACCCTCACCATGCCGGTGTAGCTACCCGACTGTATGCCATCATTTCAACGGCACATCTTCGTTTGTACGAACCAGCGTCCCAAAGATGACCCGCGCGGCTGTTGTGCAAACTTAGGTTCGGAAAAACTTCATGCGCATTTCAAGAGTGAAACAAAACGGTTGAATCTTAGAGGTCTTGTTCGTGCCAATAAAGCCGGCTGCCTGGACCATTGCGAGCTGGGCCCCAGTGTGGTGATCTATCCTGAGGGGGTATGGTACTGGGTCGGAACAGAAGCCGACGTCACAGAGATCATGGAACGGCATGTTTTGAAGGGCGAAATCGTCACTCGATTGCTCATGCCCGACCATCCGGTTCCGGAACGACTGGACCCCATCAAGAAGCCGTAGGGCTTCTCAACTTTACTTCCATGCCGACAGAAGACAAATGGAAGGCCAACATGGAAAAAGTGGCCTTCACCCGGCAGTTTCCCGGGCTGCTACTGGACTGGAAGTCGTTCGAAGGCAAAACGATCCAGGCCGTGATTCCATTGACTGGAAAACCCGGCGCCGCCGTGATTGTCTGTAGTGATGCAACCTTTACCGTTGTTCCCGCGCTTTCACCTGAACCCTGGGCACTCGGACAAGGCCTCGTCGATGCTCGCGCTCGACTTGAACCGACACACCAAGCAGCTTATGAGGAGTACGATCGATTAGCGAAAAAAGACAAGGAGGCGTTGAGAATCGCCAGACTGGAAAAGATTCTGGGCGCGATTTCCAATAATTTGGGACAGATTCCTGAGCTCAAAGAACGGCTCAAAGAACTCGTGAAGGAATGGAAGTGAGCAGTCTGCCGAATAAAAACATGTTCGAGATCTTCTCGCAGGGTCTCTTTGAAGGAGTCAAACCTATGTTGGTCGTTCGTGATCACCTCGTCCGCCATCCGGACCGCTGCACTCATCAGGCCGTCTGTGTACCGATTTGCCCGACCGGCGCCTGGCTTTCGACGCCACCCTACAAATTCGATCCATCGCGTTGTCTGGAAAGCTGCCGGCTCTGCCTGGACGCCTGTCCATCACAGGCGATCTATGCAGTGTTTAGGAAAGGTGACAAGTTGTTGGAGCCGCAGAAGAAGACTGGGTAGACCGGATACTTCTCGCGCGCTCGCATTCCGCACATCTGACCATCAGATTTCCATTGAAGGTAAACGATGTGTTCGAAGAGCTTAAGATGATGCCGCAATTCACACGATCTGCTTTCGCAAATGTCCCCAGTAGGCGGTCCCGGCATACCCGCACGCAACGGTGCCTGTCGTCATGGCTATGATCTGATAGACCTTGCTGCGCGGGATTTTGAGCTTTACAGCAGAATTCAGTAGATCAGGCGAATTCATGACCAGTTTGAGCGATTCCCCGGCGGACAGGATCGGCCACATGCAAGCTAACCTTAACCTGGTTTCGTGACGCGGAATTGCCATCGTATAGAGCCAACCCTGATCAAGGTGCTCGACTGCCAAGCGAACAAGTTTGCTCAGCACAGGTCTGAAGCGAGGGAAATTGTTCTGATCTAATAGGTCGTGCGGCTTAAGCCCTGCCTCGGTGAGCATCGTTGCAGGAATGTAACAACGTCCCTTCTGCAAATCATGCGCAAGGTCTTTGATAATGTTCGTCAGTTGCAGCCCCTTTCCAAATCGTACCCCGACTTCCGACATCCGTTGAATGTCCCAATCCTCCAACGCTTTCCGATGAGCACACATCAAAGAAGTCCAGAACTCACCCACACATCCCGCCACATGATAGATATAGCGATCTAAGTCGTCGAACGTCTTGAGCGCGGTGAGATCCGCCACGGAATTTCCAGGGAACGTTCCCAGATCCATTTCCATTCCTTGCGTCAGGGTCGTCATCACCCGCTGAATCCGACGTCGGTCGTCGGGCGAACAGGTGAGAAAAAGTCTGAAGCACTCGTCCAATCGTTCGAGCAGAGTTTGCTCAGCCGAATCTTGTTGAAGCGAATCCATGGCCTGTTGGATGGTACTGATCTGTGCCCAATCGATCTGATCACCGACAAACTGCTCTCTGAGACGATTGAGAAAACCCAGACGACGCGAACGGTCGATCAGTTCCGTATCGGCAATCGTATCGGCGGCCCTGGCAAAGAGATAGGCTAAGCTCACTTGATCACGCACATTCGCCGGCACGGCAACCAATGTCGTGTAGAACAGACGCGAGACCTGTTTGAGAAGATCGCGGAGCAGCTCATGTTTGGAAGAGACGGTTGTCGTAGAAAAATTCATTACTTGACGTCCAATAGCCCTTCCATTCCTTTGTCTCGATGATTGCTCAACCGGGAAGATCTTCCCCAACCTCCATGAGGACTTTCTAACAGGAATAACGGGAAGGGGTCAACTTTGTTCCATACTTTCAGTGGTTTCGAACGTCTTGACTTTCATTCACACGTTCTTATTTATGAAATCAATGATCACTGAATGCCCCAACTCTAAAGAACAGTTTGTGTATAATATGGGCTGTTCCGTAATTGGTTGAGTGCGTAGGCGAAAGCTTATCGCGAAGGAGGATCTCAATGAAGTGGCTTAAAGGTATTGGCCTGTTCCTGATTGCAAACTTCCTGATCTATATCACGCTCTCGTTCACGGCCAATCTGTTGATAAACGTCGTTCTGCCGGCGTTCGGAATCGATGTGCGGGGGGTGTTCAATCAGCAGCTCTTGGTCTGGTCATTGGTGATCGGATTCGGCGGTGCGTTCATCAGCTTGGCATTCTCCAAACAGATGGCCCGCGCGATGCTGAGTTGTGAGCAGATCACTCATCCGCGGTCACATGCCGAGCATGTTATTTACAGCTCCGTCCAGGAGATTGCTCAACGGCTTCACATCACGATGCCGGAAGTCTGGGTGTATGAGTCGCCGGACCCTAATGCGTTTGCCACCGGCCCGAGTAAGAACAATTCGATGGTGGCTGTTTCTACCGGTCTGCTGCAGAATCTCAAAGAAGATGAGGTGAAGGCGGTGCTCGCCCACGAGATGGGGCACGTCTATAACGGAGATATGTTTACGACAACCGTGCTTGCGGGATTGATGAATACGTTCGTCTACTACATCAGCAACTTCCTGGCACAGCTGGTTGGGCAACCTCAGGGAGACCGAGAGGAAGGGAGTACGGGAAATCCTTTCCTCGCTTTTGTGGTTTATATCTTCCTTCAAATTGTCTTGTCATTCCTGGCCATGCTGGTAATCAGCTGGCATTCCCGTCGGCGGGAATTCGGTGCGGACGCATTCGCCGCGCGGGTGTATGGCAAGGGCGCAATGATCTCGGCTTTGGAAGGAATTAATCGGTGGGTCACTAGAGCGCAGCCTGAATACGGCACACAGGATCCTCTGGCGACCTTTAAGATATCGGGCAAAACATCCGGATTCATGCATCTCTTCGCCACTCATCCGCCCATTGAAGAGCGGATCGCCGCCTTGCAGCGGCTGCCGGTCTAACGAACCGTCACCGCGTTCGATAGAACTCGATGTGCTGGCGATATTCCTGGACGGCCGCCCACAGGGCGGCCGCTCCCAGAGCAATGTTCGCATCAAGCGCAGCCTCGATCTCAGGGTCGTTGATCTCAACCTCATACCGATCCTGAATATTCGTCCTAACCGGACCCTGTGCTATATCGCGAGGCATGAAGATTTCCTTCCAAACCTCCTTTTCAACCAAACAGACATCCCGAAATCGCTCGTACAGTAAGCTCAACTTTTCAGAGTCTGTAATCCTAACGCGCTCTCCCATGAGTCCCTTTCTTCCTGAATTTACCTCACCTATTTCTCATCACTGAGAGGCATTGCAGGGGTCAACTACTGTAAGCTCCCCCGTCAACGAGACACTGGCAATGGAGAACTTCCAGCGTTC
>JACZCY010081937.1_pt1 | contig 13150 bp, 13 predicted proteins | sample 8641821 | NCBI WGS metagenome assembly JACZCY01 (sample SAMN15324609, study PRJNA640507) | soil metagenome | isolation source: intercropping sugarcane | place: China: Luxin town, Laibin City, Guangxi Province | collected 2019-07-25 | depth 10cm m | reverse complement strand
GGCCCCCCACCTTCTCCAAATCCTCCTCCATCTCCTCCTCCATCACCACAACCAGCCGGAAGAAGCACCAATAGTAACAGCCATGCCAGCAGTACTTTACTCACGATCGAAACCTTGTGAGTTCCTCGGAGGACCATATCTCGGTTTATACCATTCTCACGAAGCACGGACAACGACGCAATTTGTACGATAGGGTTGTGATGTGTGGTCAGCGCAGTGTCGGTGTGAAGTGAGAACAACGGACTTGACGAAGGCTATTGGATGTCGGCACTACCAGCCGTGATCGTGTAGGTCGACACATTGTTCGAATCTTGATTGCCCACATAGAGGATACTTCCGTTCGGTGAGACTGCTACACTGCTTGGGCAGCCGACTAAAAGCAGTAGCCCGGGCAAAGCGAACTATAGCAACGATCGGATCTTCATATGATGTCCTTTCGGCATACGACGTACGATACCTAGCTCTCGTATAGCGAGACAATTGGCACACAAAATAAGTGATCTTTTCGTTGGACTCTGATCGGTTCTCGCTGGCACACTGCATTGCCGACCAACAGGAAGCATGATCGATCTTGCATCACTCGCTCATCATTCTCGGATCCGGTTACACCGCCAAGTTTCTCCTGCCGCTCGCCCAGCGTCGTTACTCTCATGTTTTCGTCACCAGTCGAGATCCGGATCGGCACCTCATTCATCTGAGCCCTAACCAGCGGATACAATTTGATCTGGCACGGCCCGAGACATGGCAGGCGATCCCTGCATCATCCGATGTCGTGTGGTGCTTTCCCGCAGTACCGATCGAGTTGGTTCAACGGTTTGCTGACGCTACATCTCTACGAACCCGCCGCCTGGTGGTACTCGGCAGTACCTCCGCCTACGACGGTAACGCCTCAGCCGAGTATCCGCCACCCTGGACCGACGAAACAGCCCCCGTTGATCTGAAAAAACCTCGCGTACAAGGTGAGGAACTGTTACGAATCTCTTATGGAGCTATTCTATTGCGAGTGGCAGGGATCTATGGCCCGGGCCGCAATCCTATCGAGTGGATCAGAACAGGCCGAGTGAACCGCTCACGCAAATATGTCAACCTGATTCACGTTGCGGATCTGGCATCGTCCTGCCTTGCAGCCCTCGTGCATGCCGACCCCAGCGGAATCTACAACGTCAGCGACGGAAATCCGAGGACCTGGATGGAGATCTGTCAGATGGCCGAGCAGCGATGGAATATTCGTTCCGCTGCCTCGCAAGAAGTGGAGCCAAGTGGAAAGCGCGTGTTGAATAACCGGATGTGCGAGTTACTGAAATTGCACGGCACAGGTCTGCACTATAGGGATTTATTCGAGACGCTTGAATTGATACAGCGGAATTCTTTCAACGAAGCAACGCCATCACAGTGAGGCACACGAGCAAGTTGTTCGTCGCGTGGGCGACCATGCCGGGAATCAGACTCCCCGTCCGCTCGTAGATCCACGCCCAGAGGAATCCGCTCCAAAAAACGCTGAGGAATCCAATCAGGCTATAGCCGTGGGCAAGGGCAAAGAGAGTCGTACTGATCATAGCGGCAGGAAGGAATTCGAACCGGCGGCGAAGCATCGCGAACAGTAATCCACGAAACGCGAGTTCTTCGAAGATCGGTGCGAAGATGACATACTCAAGTACACTCCCGGCCACGACGGGCGGAGCCCCCCACACGAGATCCTGATCAAACCATTCCGTCCAGTGGTTATCCAAATTCAGGAGCTCGACCGCCCGACCCATTATCCATTCTCCCCAGAGTCCGCCTGCGACCACCGCGAGGATGATGCATGCCAGGCGTCCAAGGTTCTTCCGCTTGATCCCGAGGCCGAAACCGTTCGAGAAAGTCAGGCCGGCAGGCCTAAGCAGTTGGACGTACGCAAGAGCAAGCAGCGGTAGGTTGGCCAAAGGAATGGCCAATGCGCGCAACGACGCATGCTGAAATGACGAAGTAGACAGAATAGCTGCGGTCGTGACAACTCCCAGGGCACCGCCACGGAAGATAATCGCAGCGGCAGTTCCTCCAGACCAAGGGGGTGGAACGCCGGGTAAATGGAGACGCAGGCTGTTCATCCGCCATCCGGCAACACCCGCAAGCATGACTGATCCAATCGCCAGGCAAATCAATTCGAATGTGATCAACGGGCGAATCCATTGCTGAATCTGATCCCGCCTGCGCACACCCTGCTCTTCAACCGCCGCCAGGAGATCCTGATCGCCCGCACGTCGTGCCAGCCGTGCGGCAAGGTGATCATAGAACCATCCGCTCGGCAACGCCTCCGCCAGCGTGGCCTGTAATTCTGCTGCTTGTGTCCTATCAAGCGGCTGGGACCCATACGCAGTTTCTATCAGTTGTCCGAATAGCAATGCAGACGTCCCACGGCTTTGCCACCGCTTGGTTTCAGCGAGTGCTGCCGTTTCATGCCCGGACTCCCCGAGTAGGATGGCCAGCCGAAGCTTGGAGAGAGGATCATCAGTCGTCTCAACCAATTCCCGGTACCACTGGACAGCTTGCCCCCTGGCTTCATCATCGCTGCCCATCGTCCAGTCAGCCAACCATTGCTGCCATTCCGGCGCTCGACGAAGGCTGTCTTGTGCGTCCAACATGCGGCTGACCATCAGATCAAGCGCGCGATCCGGTTCCTCAAATCGCTGAAGTTTCGGCATGGTCACCGAAAACCACAGAATGGTGCCGAGCGCGGCAACCAGGATGCCGGCGCATACCCCGCTTACAATCAGCGACCATCGTGAACTATATGGGGCAACCGATTGCTTGGGAACCGCAGGCTGATCGCGCGGCGGAAGATCCGGCAGCGGTTGGATTGAAAAGGCCTGTTCGCTCATGAGTTGCCGACTATACCATTGGCTGTTGCCTAACCAAATCCCCCTCAAAGTAGCTAGGGGGCACTTCCAACAGCATGTTTCTCACATAGCCTTAGCCATCAGACTTGGCTATACTAACCGCGCGATTTAAGGAGCAATTTGTGATGAAGAATTTCCTCGCCCCACGACGGCTGCTCCTGGGGCCAGGCCCCAGTATCGTGCATCCTCGAGTACTCCAAGCACTGGCAACTCCGCTTGTCGGGCATTTGGACCCGACATTCTTGACAGTGATGAACGATATCCAGACACTCTTACGCCGCGTATTCTCGACAACCAATCAATTTACGATTGCCGTCTCCGGGACCGGGTCAGCCGGCATGGAGGCTGCTGTCGTCAACGTCGTTGAACCGGGCGACGCCGTCATCGTGGGCATCAACGGCGTGTTCGGATCACGACTCGCGGCAATCGTTGAGCGTTGCGGAGGAAAAGCCATTCGACTGGAAGTTCCGTGGGGGCAGGTGATCGAACCGGATACGATTGCCGCAGCGCTCCGGCAGTCGGGTCCGGTCAAAGCCGTTGCGCTCGTGCACGCTGAAACTTCAACGGGGGCGTGGCAACCCCTCGAACCGATCAGCGCCCTTTGTCGTCCGTACAATGCGCTGCTGATTGTCGACGCGGTCACATCGCTTGGTGGAATCCCTGTGGAGGTCGATCGATGGGGCATCGATATTTGCTACAGCGCCACGCAAAAATGCCTCAGCTGCCCACCTGGCTTGGCGCCGCTGACGGTAAGTGAGCGCGCCCTTTCCGTCGTCAAGAATCGCCGCTCTCCCTGTCAAAGCTGGTATCTTGACCTGTCCCTCATTGCAGATTACTGGACGGAGCACAACCGTGCCTATCATCACACGGCGCCGATCTCGATGCTCTATGCCCTGCGGGAGGCGTTGCGTCTGATCGAGGAAGAAGGACTTCCATCCAGATTTGCCCGCCATCGACTGAATAGCCGTGCGCTGCTCGCAGGGCTGACGGCTCTCGGTCTCGACCCGTTGCCTTCCCCTGATCGACGGCTTCCGACGCTGATCTGCGTCACCATCCCGGCGCACATCGACGAAGCAACCGTCCGATCCCAGTTGCTGGAGATGTTCGGGATCGAAATCGGCGGAGGCCTTGGCCCTCTCAAGGGAAAGGTCTGGAGAATCGGACTGATGGGAGAATCGTCAACGGAGGCCAACGTTCTGACTCTGTTGAACGCCATGGAAGAGATCGGTATTCGGAGCGGGTGGATTTCGACTCCCGGCGCCGTGCTGCAAGCCGCTGCGCATATCTATAGCGGAAGCGATACGTTGTGACGATTGCCATTCATCACGCGCGCCTCATCGATGGAACGGGTGCCGTACAAGACCGTGCGACGCTCCTCGTGCGCGGCACAAAGATCTTGGCAGTCGGCCCAAGCAACGAGATTAGAATCCCAAAAGGAGCTGCCCGTATTGACGGCCGAGGACTCTCGATTATCCCGGGACTCATCGACTGTCATGTCCATTTTTGCTTGGGCGGAGAGCCGGACGTCGTCGGCACGCTCGAATCAGAGCAGCCTTCCTATACGTTGCTGAAGTCGGCCATACATGCGAAGGCAACGATCGACGCCGGATTCACCACGGTGCGCGACGTTGGATCTCGAGATCATTCCATCTTCACACTGAAACAGGCCATCGAATCGGGCTTGATGTCTGGGCCGCGCATCGTCGGTGCAGGACGCGCCATCTGCATGATCGGAGGCCACGCGCGGTTCATTGGACAGGAAGTGGAAGGCACCGAGCAAGTCAGACAGGTTGTGGCGGAACAGATCGCCGCCGGTGCGGGGGTCATCAAGATCATTGCCTCGGGGGGAGTGCTGACGCCCGGTACCTCGCCGGACGAGGCCCAAATGACGATGGAGGAGCTGGCGGCAGCAGTCGATGCGGCACACCAAGCCGGGAAAAGAGTCGCCGCCCATGCTCATGGTGCCGCCGGAATGAAGAATGCGATCAATGCAGGGGTGCGATCGATCGAACATGCGACCTTATTGGACGACGAGTCGGGAGCACTCATGAAGCGCTATGGAGTCTACATGGTCCCAACCCTTTCAGCGCTGGCGACCACCGCAGCCTGCAGACCTGGCTGCGGTATTCCGGAGAGCGCTCTAGACAAAGCAAAAACCATGACCAAGCGCCACCGAGCCAGCTTCAGACATGCGCACCAGAGCGGCGTGTTCATCGCGATGGGTACGGATGCCGGAACACCATTCAACTACCATGGAGACAATGCGCAGGAACTTGAACGGATGGTCGCCCTCGGTATGACGCCGATGGAAGCCATTATTGCCTCGACCGCCACGGCAGCCCGGCTCATTGGGATTCAAGATTCAGTCGGCACACTGGCCAATGGAATGGAAGCCGATCTTGTGATCATCAAAGGAAACCCACTTCGACGAATCGAGGTGCTACGAGACCGGGACAAGATTGTGGGAGTGATGAAGGCCGGCAAGTTTGTGTCGGGACCGCTCGCAAGAACGTAAGGGGTGAAGGGTGGAAGGTGAAAGTTAATACGCATCCGCATTCATCAGCGCTGAGGCGATGTCCTTTATCATGTCAGCCCATATAGAAAGAAGGTTTGACGTGTAGGCCGACTCGATTATACAGTCAATTATAAATAGTATAAGGAAAATCATAATGGGAGCCATTGCGGTCTCCAAGAAAGAGGAACAGCAGATTGAACGGTTGCGGAAGGAGCTGCGTATTCCGACAAAGTCCGGAGTGCTTCGAGCCGCGCTGAAAATCCTCGAACGTCAAACGGCGGAGGAGCGGCTGCGGCAGGAAGTCCATGAATCTGTCCGGCGTTGCGCGGCAGCCGATAAAAGGGAACATAGGGAACTCACTCGGGCGGCGGTGGGACGCGCTATTTCGGAACCGTAGATGCAGATCAAGCGCGGATATCTGTACGTGGTGGATTTCAATCCAAGAGTACGGACCAAGCCCGGTAAGCTCCGTCCAGCTTTGGTATTACAGTCCAACCTTGTGAATGAGGCCGGCTATCCATCTACAATCGTAATCCCGACGAGTAGCAAACTCGTGGAAGAACCCGGCATCTTGCGATTCCGGCTGCACGAAGGTGACGGAGCCCTTGAACATGACAGCGATTTGCTGCTGGGACAACTGATCGCGGTGGCGAATGAGTCGTTCCGCAAAGAGATCGGAAATCTGCCCAGGACTATGATCGAAGAGGTGGAACGGCGGGTCAGAATCATCCTCGGACTATAGAAGCGAAAAATGGAGCCCCCTGGAATACCAGGCACAAAGCCTACATACATGTTTGTTTCCGAATCCCACTCCATGTAAACGGTAAACGTCTGCATCCAATACCTCCCTCACAGCGTTCATGTCTCTAACGACAACGACGTGGCGATAGCAGACCGTACTGGAATCGTGAGAGAGGAGAAGGACGTTTTAACGGCGAAACCCGGCGGTGATGGTCGGACATCACCGCCAGACTCGCCGGCCCGGTCGAGCCTCACAAGGGAGGGCTGCTGGATCGGGCGGCCCTGCCTCTCCCGACCCGGGACTTGCTGTACTAAACTTAGCAAATCCTGTGCTGCCATCGATCCATTGTGTTTCATCTCTGAACAGCGCACAACACTATGAAAATCATGCCTTTCGCATATTCGCATCGTCAGCTCGGCCGTCTCTCGATTGACCAAATTGAATAGGGTGAATCGGAACCAATACAGGTGAATCCAATTGGATTCACACGCCTTCTGTTCGCACAGCCCTGGACTGATTTCGGCGTCGATCCCGCTTTTGCTGACAGTGATGTACATGTTGCGACAGTGGGGATGAGTTTCCTTTGCCAGACCGGTGGAAAATTCTTCGGCTTGTTTCTTATGCCAACGATGAAAAGAGCTTCCTGGCTAAATCCTCGATGGGCCTAGATGTCTTCTACGAAGCTTTTGTCTTCGATACCCGCACGGTGACCGACAGTCCCAATCTGACCGTGAACGGCACCTACCGTACCACAAACCACGGCGGGGGGTGACCATGCGGGTCAACTTTTAGATTTGGGGAGAACCACGTCTACCGTCTCTCGTAAAACAGCTCCAGCGCCGAGGCGATGCCGTGCACGCGACCATGACGAAAGGCCGTTTCGAGACGATTCCGCAACGCTCGAATCCCGCCCTCATCGCCGCGCTTCGTCACTCCCTGCGACACCATCATCTCTACCGCCACCTCAACCAGACGTTGTTTTCGTCCGTCCATTTCTTCCGTCACGAAGTCGCCCACAATGGCCGACGCGCGCGCGGTAACCACGTGCTCCAGAAATGAATCGTAGCCTTGCTCAGCCACCACCTGCTCTCGGACGAGAGCCAACTCCGTCTTCACCCGCTTCACATCTTTCATCAAGATCGCGAACAATTCTTTCCTACCTTCGTCGAAGAGCTTCCGCTCCATTTCATTGAAGATAGCGTCGGGATCGACCGTTTCAGCGCGCGGCTCAGCTCCCCAGGACAACCGGTCGTAGGTTTTGCGTTTTTCAGGATCACCGACGATCTCATACGCGACATTGATCTCTCTGATCCGCTCGTCCGCGTCTTTTCTGTGAGGATTTCGGTCGGGATGGTGTTCAAAGACCAGCTTTCGATAGGCCTTCTTGATGTCTTCGTCGGACGCCTCACGAGAGATGCCGAGTACCTCATAATAGTTCATCCGTACCATGCGAAAGACTATAGCATGCGGTCTCCTGCACTTCACCTTGACAGTCGCTGAGAACCCCCTTAGCCTTGCGCGGCACGGAAGGGTCTATCTGGTCTATCTCGTTTATCTCGTGGATCTCGTCATGTGAACAGGAGAATGCTATTTCGCTGACTAGCAAACAGTCGTGGTGGAACGGTGTTACGTCATATCAATGGCTGGTGCTTTTCGTGGCCTGGTTGGGCTGGGTCTTCGATGCGATGGATGCGACGATTTATGCCATTGTTTTGCATCCCGCCTTGCACGATTTGCTGCATGCGGCCGGTGGCCCGCCGACCGCCGAACAGATCGGCTGGTACGGGGGTATCATCTTTTCCATTTTCCTCATCGGCTGGGCGATCGGCGGCATCACATTCGGCGTTCTAGCCGATCGATTTGGACGCACAAAAGTCCTGATCGCCACGATCATCATTTACGCCGTCTTCACCGGCGCCGCTGCATTGGCGGAAACCTGGTGGCATCTTGCAATAGCCAGATTTCTCACCGCACTCGGCATCGGCGGTGAATGGGCGGCAGGCGCCGCGATCGTCGCGGAGACGTGGCCGGAAGATAAGCGTGCCAAAGCAGCAGGGATTCTCCAATCGGCTTGGGCTGTGGGGTTTTTTCTGGCGGCGACGATGAATCTCACATTAAAAGAGACCTATGGGTGGCGCGGACTGTTCATGATCGGTGTTCTTCCCGCATTTGTCGCCCTCTTCATCCGCTGGTGGGTCAAAGAGCCGGAACGTTGGTCCCATGCACATGAGAAACGCGCGATCCCGCTGACAGCTATCTTTGATGGTGATTTACGGCGAGCCACGTTGGTGGGTACCACGCTAGCCTTTGTCGCGGTATTCGGTCTCTGGGGTTCGACATATTGGGCGCCGACCCTGATTCGTGAGTTGCCGGATCTACAGGGACAAGATCCTATGACGCTCACCAAATACGTCAGTTACGCCACGATGGCTTTGAACGCCGGAGCGATCTTCGGCTACCTCGGTTTCGGCCCTCTTGCCGAACGCTTCGGTCGGCGACCGGTGTTTGCCTTGATGTGCCTTGGAAGTCTTATCATGCTCCCGGTGACTTACTTAACTCCTTCCAGTTACACCGGCGTCTTGATGCTCTTACCTATTTTAGGATTCTTTAATAATGGGATTTTCAGCGGTTTTCCGATCTATCTACCGGAGCTCTATCCGACGAAGGTGCGGGCTACCGGAGCCGGATTCTGTTTCAACGCGGGGCGTGTGCTGGCATCAGCCTCTCCGTTCTTAACCGGCTGGCTCGTCACAACACTTGGGTCTTTTGGCCGTGCTGCCAGTACCATTGCCTTAATCTATCTGCTTGGATTAGCTGTCCTTTTATTCGCTCCAGAGACAAAAGGCCGGCGCTTACCGGATTAGCTTATGTGTAGTCCTTGACTTTCCATTCTCACAGCTTATCTAACGACCATGGATACAAACCAGACTCCCAGAATGCTCACCCATGACGAGAGAAAAGCGGCCGAAGCGGCTTTTGGAGGCCGGCCGTTTAACCCAGCTTGGTCCCAGTCTGCCAAAAAGGTGTATGAAGGACTGCTCCATGCCCTTCCAGTTTTGCCGGATGAGACTGTCGTGACACATGATCAGAACGCCGCCAGCAATGAATCTCCTGCTGAAGGGGCTCCGACATTACCGACAACAGAAGAACAGAAACTCGAAGGCGTTACTGGCTCTGGCAAAGCGCTGGAAGCACGGACCGACATCCCGGCCAACCAATTGATCACGAATCGCCAACAGGCGATTCAAGCCGGATTCCTGATCGATGTGTCGACGGATGCGCAAAAACTCGGCCTGACCTTCCCCGTTACGGTGACGAAACCTCTCTGGGAAATCGGGATCGCCCCCGGTGAGTCGATGTCGGATGAGGAGAAGGCCGAACGGTTGCGGGATGTGTTGATGGCGTTTCGACTTCGCATTGCCAGCCAGGCCACGCTTTCGCCCCTGATCGACTTTCCTGCAATGCTGGCCTTGCCGCCAGGCGGCGTGCCGCAACCGGTGCCGTTGTTCGCATTGATTCAGCCGGATGAACAGAATCGTGCGGTCGCCACCTTGCTGCTTCCCAACGAAGTCTCCGCGACGATCATTCCGATGAACTAACTGATATTCCTATTCGACAGAATCTCATTCACCACGAATTCCGGACCAAGGCTTTCAGAATCTTTCCGATGTTGCAGCACGACATGGGCTGTCGTTTTAAAGTATATGTTTCTTCTTTAGCTCCTTGTGAAGACTCCGTCGCTAATGCCTGAGTGATGACGTATCTCAAAGCTCTTGAAATGATTCATGGTCTCTGCACGGCCACCATGAGCAGGTTGCTGACAGAATCTCGGATGAGCTCCATCAGTGGTTCTGGATAGACTCCCAACATGAGTATTATCGAGGCGACGAGCCCCAGAGAGAAGACGGTCGTCCAGCCTCCCGCCTGTGTCGCCTGCACAGCCTGCCCTTGAGGGAGGGTGGCTGATACCGGTTCCTCGCCAAACAGCGTCACGATGAGTCGAAGATAATAATACAGGCTGACGACGCTGTTCCCAATCAGAGCCAACACGAGCCACCACAGACCGGCGTCAACGCCGGCCGCGATCGCATAAAACTTCCCGATGAATCCAGCCGTCACCGGGATGCCGGCCAGCGACAACAGGCTCAGTGTCAACATGGCGGCGAGCCAGGGGCGCGTCCAACACAAACCGCAATAGTCCTCGAAACGTTCCGCATCCCCTCCTTCGCGTGAGTACACAGTCACGACACCAAAGGCTCCTAACGTCATGGCACAATAGACGACCACGTAGAAAGTAACAGCTTCCGCGGCTGCAAGACCACCGGCCAACAGCGCCACGAGCAGGTACCCAACATGCGCAATCGAGGAATAGGCCAAGAGCCGTTTGACATTCTGTTGAAAAAGGGCAAGCACGTTCCCCATGACCATCGACACGACGGCGAGAAGAGCGAATAGATGGACAAGCGATGGTAGCTCCAATGCCCCTACATCGGTCACGAAGCGAAGTAGTAAGGCCACAAGTGCTCCCTTGGACACTGTGGCAATATAGGCCGTAATGGGGGCTGGGGCTCCCTGGTAGACATCTGGAATCCACATATGAAACGGCGCCAGCCCGAGTTTTAGTGCGACGCCAACAAAGACCAGGACGACTCCTCCCAGCCAGAGTCCAGGAACTGTCTGCACCTGTTTCACCACCATGCCCACGCCGCGAAACGTCATGGAGCCGCTTTCAAAATACAGAAGGGCCATGCCGAATAAGAGGAACGCCGACGCGGAGATGGAGAGCAGAAGGTATTTCACTGCGGCTTCCAACGGGTGACGTCGTGTTCGTACATACCCGATCAAACTACACAGGGAAAGACCGAGCAGCTCGAGCCCCAGGAAAAATGACACAAAGTGCGCAGAAGCGGTCAGCACCAGCCCGCCGAAGGTGGCAAGCAAGAGCAGGAGGTAGTATTCTTCGATACCTTCCTGTTCACTAAAATGAATCTTTAAATATCGGTACGACAGTCCGATCACGATCATCGTCGTGCTCAGCACAATCCCCATGTACAACAAGGCATACCTATCCACGACCAGCAGCGCTGTCACGGTTCGTGGTGTCGCCGTTGCCACCCAGGGCAGGATGGCCAGGGTGAGCAGGCACGACATGAATGCAAAGACGGCGATCGTCGCATGGTGTCGCCTGAAGGCGATGGCGAGCATCGTGATGATGCAGAACGCTCCGAGGTGGAGAATAGGGGCAAGAGCAATAAAATCCTGGAGGGTCATGGGGTACCCACGTGAGAGGTGAAGAGGTTGGACGACTGCATGAGTTCTGATGGCGGATGAGTCGGATTGGGTGCTGGAAGTGCCAGCTGGACAAGCGTTTCCATGACAGGCCTCGTGATGGACAATACCGGCCTCGGATAGAGACCAAGCCAGATTTGCAGAACTGCCATGAGCAGCAAGGTTCCAAACGCGACATTCGAGAGGTCCAGTGCAAGACGGGTTTCACGCTGCCGGCCAAAGAAGGCGCGTTGCATCATACCAAGCGAATAAATGGCGGCCATGACCATGCCGATTGAGGCCAGGATCGTGACCATCGGCTGAGCGGAATAGGACCCGAACAGGACAAGAAATTCACCGATGAAATTTGCCAAGCCTGGCAGCCCGAGCGATGCACAGGCAAAAAAGAGCGCCATCGAAGCGACACGTGGAATCATTCCCCACAATCCCCCCATCTGTCGCATATCTCTCGTCTGGAGACGCTCGTGAAGCGCTCCCGCCAACATGAAGAGGGCGCCCGTGCTCAGCCCGTGCGCCACCAGCTGCATCACCGCCCCTTGCAACGCCAATTCCGTTCCGGCGAAGACACCAAGCAGGATGAACCCCATGTGGCTGAGACTGCTGTAGGCCACCAATCGTTTCATATCCGTTTGGGAACAGGCCAAGACCGCTCCGTAGAGAATGCCCATCACACCAAGTCCCATGGCAATGGGAGCGAAGTCCCTGATCACTTCCGGAAACATCGGAACCGTGAACCGGAGCAACCCATAGGCACCCGTTTTGGCTAACAGTCCGGCGAGAATGATACTCGCACCGGTTGGAGCTTCGGTGTATGTGTCAGGTAGCCATGTATGAAAGGGGGGAGCGGGCAGCTTGACCACGAAGCCGATAAAGAACGCGAGCATCAGCCACCAGGCCGTTTCCTTGTTCAGCGTCAGTCCCATCAGATCGGCATAGTCGAAACTGGGCCTCCCCGTCGCCTGTTGATGAAGAAATGCCAAGGTGATGATCGCGACGAGGAGCAACAGGCTCCCCGCCTGAGTAAACAAGAAGAACTTGAACGAGGCGTATCGGCGATGTGTCTGGCCCCAGACGGCGATCAGGAGATACATAGGGACCAGCATGACCTCCCAAAAGAAAAAAAACAGAAACAGATCGATCGCCAGAAACACCCCAATAACCCCACCGAGCGCCAAGAGGACGTTACAGTGAAAGAACCCGACCCGACTTTGGATTTCCGTCCAGGATGCGATGATGGCGATGAGACCGAGGAAGGCTGTTAAGAGGATCAGGACCAAGCTGAGACCATCGAGACCAAGATGCAGGCTGATCCCCCAACGAGGAATCCAGCTCGTTTGACTTTCGAAGAGCCATGAATTGTGACCTGAAGCCTGAGCCGAGCGGTCTTGGTTCCAGAGCAGAAGGGCCAGACACAAATCGAGAGACAAGGCACCGATCGCTATCCAGCGAGCGGCATGGCGCGACCACTGCTGCCCCATCCACGCGAGGGGCGCGGCCAGCATAGGGATGAGTATGAGGAGCCAGAGGACCATACGATTTACCAGTTTGCTGAAAAATTCAGTGATGCCAAAAATATGATCGGAAGTTTCCGTTCGGAACTAACGTCGGAATAACTCCAGGATGCTCAAAAAGACCGTCCAGCAAGGCCGCAGCGAGGTCGGCGACGCGACGAATAAGGAGCGTCACGTTTGCGGACGGGCGCGAGTCGGTGAGCGCCCAGTGTCTTGG
>JACZCY010024678.1_pt1 | contig 13193 bp, 10 predicted proteins | sample 8641821 | NCBI WGS metagenome assembly JACZCY01 (sample SAMN15324609, study PRJNA640507) | soil metagenome | isolation source: intercropping sugarcane | place: China: Luxin town, Laibin City, Guangxi Province | collected 2019-07-25 | depth 10cm m | reverse complement strand
TCACTTCGGCAAAGGTCTGTTGGTGCATGGGAACGGCTCCTGTTCAGTGCTGCGCTATCCGTAGCACATCACGCGAGAGGAATAAATCAGACCTTCCTTAGGAGGGATGGCCACATCGGTGATCTTTTTCTCGTCATCCAAGACCGATGTCGCAGGGCTGTGTTGTTCACGCGAGTCATGAGCCGATCAAACCCCTCTGTATCGCCTGGACGAGACGGATCACCGGTGCCGGATAGAGGCCGAGCCAGAACAAGCATCCGCTGAGTGCGGCGAGCACAAGACCGTCAGCGTATGAAACGTGTAAAGTCTGAGCGTTATCCGCTGAGCGAACGTCGGGACGCCTGGCCGCAGTCATGGCGACAATCACCCGTAAATAGTAGAACAGTCCGATGGCACTATTGACGACGAGCAGCACGATCAGCACCCACAGGGAGGAATCGATTCCCGCGGCGATCACGTAAAACTTGCCGATGAAGCCGACGGTGAGCGGGATTCCGGCGAGCGACAACAACATGATGGTGAAGACCGCGGCAAGCCACGGCCGCCGCCAAAACAGGGCATGGTAGTCGTCCAGAGCTTCGGCTTCGTCCCCCGGCCTCGATAAGACGCTGACGACGCCGAATGCGCCGAGAGTCGTGACGAAATAGGCGATCAGGTAGAACGTCACGGCTTCGATCGCCAAAGAACCCCCTGCCAGAAACGCGACCAGCAGATACCCAAGATGAGCGATCGAGGAATAGGCCAGCAGGCGCTTCACATTGTCCTGCAGCAGCGCCAGCAGATTGCCTGCAAACATGGACAGGGTGGCGATTCCCGCCAACACCCACCAGAGCATCTCGGAGCGAAAGGCGGCGATCTCCACGAAATAGCGGAGCAGCAGGGCAACCATGGCGCCTTTCGAGACGGTCGCGAGGAAGGCGGTCACAGGAGCCGGTGCGCCCTGATAGACGTCCGGCGCCCACATGTGAAACGGCACGACCGCCAACTTGAAGCCCACCCCGGTCATGATCAGCACCAGACCGACAAGAAAGGTAGAAGGCAGCTCGCTCGTGTCGGCCAACAAGGCCGCGGTGCGGGAAAACTCCATCGTGCCGGACTGGAAGTAGATCACGGCCATCCCGAACAACAGGAACGCCGACGAGGTGCCCGATAGAATCAAGTACTTGATGCCGGCTTCGAGCGGACGGCTGTCGGTGCGCACGTAAGCAATGAGCACGTACAGAGACACGCTGAGCAATTCCAGCCCGAGAAAGAAGGAGGCGAAATGTGACGCCGCAGCCAGCGCCATGGCCCCCAGAGTCGCGACCAGCAGGAGCGCGTAGAACTCTTCGCGCTGACCCTCCTGTTTCATCAAATATCCGTAGGACAGAATCGCCACCGCGAGACTCGCGGCCAGAATGAGGCCGGCGTAAAAAAGCGCATAGGCGTCGACAAGGAGCAGAGGCGTGACTTGGCGTGGCGCGACCTCGGCTGCGACGGGGAGCGTGAGGAAGGCGGCGGTCAATCCCAGCGAGGTCACGACCGCAACAAGCGGGTGATCACGGCGAAACGCCGCGAGCAACAGCACGGCCAGCGACGAGAGGGCCGTGAGCAGCAGCGGCAGCAGCGCGATGAAATCTTCCGAGGCCATGCATTATCTCCTCGGGATGACGGCGGCCACCTCGCTGAATCCGCGCAGGTTCCGGAGAGCTTGATCCGCCGTGTCGAAGACCGGTTGCGGATAGAGCCCCAACCAGACCTGCACGACGACCATGGCGCCCAATGTAGCCATATCTCGCGTCGAGAGATCCGGCATGGTCCGGCTTTCGTTTTCGGCCGCGCCATAAAACGTCCGCTGAAGGAGCGCCAAGGCATAGATGAGGGCGGCCACCCAGCCCAAGGTGGCGAGCACGGTCATGAGCACATTGACCCGATAGCTGCCCAGCAGCAGCAGGAACTCGCCGATGAAATTTCCCGAGCCGGGCAGTCCCAGCGTGGCGATCGCGAACGCGAGCGTGACGGCACCGAATCTGGGAACCGTCGCCCACAAGCCTCCCATGCGACGCATGTCGCGGGTGCCCAAACGTTCTTGCAGCGCGCCAACCAGGATGAACAGGGCGCCGGTGGTGATTCCGTGAGCGATCATCTGCATCACGGCTCCTTCCAGCGCGATTGCATTCCAAGAAAAGACGCCGAGGAGCACGAATCCCAAGTGGCTGATGCTGCTGTAGGCCACGAGCCGCTTGAGATCGGTCTGGGCGAAGGCCAGGACCGCTCCATAGAGGATTCCGATCACGCCCAACGCCATCGCGACCGGCGCGAACGCCTGGGCAGCGGCGGGAAAAAGCGGCACCACGAACCGGATCAGACCGTAGGCGCCGGTCTTCGACAGAAGTGCCGCAAGAATCACGCTTCCGCCGGTCGGAGCTTCGGTATACGCGTCGGCGAGCCAGGCGTGAAACGGCACGGCCGGCAGTTTCACCGCAAAGGCGACGAAGAACCCCAGCATCAACCACAAGGCTGCGGTCTGGTCCATCGTGGTGCCGATCAATTGGGTGTAGTCGAACGTCATCACGCCGGTCTGCTGAGCATGGATGAACATCAGACCTACAATGGCGATCAGCATCAACAGGCCGCCCGCCTGCGTGAAGATGAAAAATTTGACGGCCGCATAAGCGCGATACTCGTGACCCCAAACACTGATCAGAAAATACATCGGCACCAGCATCACTTCCCAGAAAACGAAAAACAAAAACAGATCCATGGCCAGGAAGATACCGAGCACGCCGGCCAGGACCCACAGTAAATTGAAGTGAAAGAATCCGACACGCTCACGGATTTCGGTCCAAGAGGCCACCACCGCCGTGCCGCCGAGGAGGAGCGTCAAGAGGACCAGGAGCAGGCTGAGACCGTCCAGCGCCAGATGAAGCGTGATGCCGAATCGGGGAATCCAGGGTACGCTCAGGTCGGCAAGCCAGACTCTCTGGCTCGAGATCTCGACGTGGGCTTCTCGCTCGAACCAGAGGATGAGTGTCAGGACAAGATCGATCGCCAGCGCACTCAGCGCAATCCAGCGCGGCCACTGCGATCCTCGTCGGTCGAGCAGCCAGGCCAGGGGGCCGGCCACAAGCAGGAGAACGATCAGCCAGGCAAGGATCATGAAAGCACCGCCAAGACGACGATCACGACCGAGCCAGTGGCGAGGGCCGCCGCATACCAACGAACCTTTCCCGTTTGCGTGCCGTGCAGCATCCCGTGGGACCGGCGGCTGAGCCACGCAATGCTCGTGGACAGACGCTCGATCGGATCATCCTTGCTCGCTCGAGCCACCAGGAGGAACGGACGTGTGAACAATGTGTCGTACAGACGATCGAAGCCCCAGCCCGCGTCCCAGAATCGGGACAGGGTATTCCCCCACACCGTCCCTGCCACCGCCGTGGCCAGGCCTGGACGGCGCAAAAACAGGACATACGCTACGACGATCCCAAGCAAGGCTGCGAGCATCGTCACGACCTGTAATGTCGATTCAGTCCCGACCGAGGCCATAACCTCAAAGGAGGGGAGAGTCGGACGCACAAACTCGCTGAACAGAGACACGCTACCGAGAGCCCTTGGTACTTCCAGGAATCCGGCGACCAGCGAACATGCCGCAAGCACGATCAGCGGACCCTCCATCATCAAGCCGGACCTTGAGCCGACTTTCGTCTTGGCTTCTCCGAAGAAGACGTTGAACACCAGGCGAAAACTGTAGAGCGCCGTGAGGAAAGCTGCGATCACGCCGGCGCCCCACAGCCAGGGGCTCCCGATCGGCGAAGCCCAGGCTTCCCACAGAATCCAGTCTTTGCTGTAGAAGCCGGCGGTCACCAGCGGAAAGCCGGCAAGTGATCCCGCGCCGATAAGGAATGTCCAGAAGGGGACGGGCAATGTGTGTCGCAAGCCGCCCATTCTGTAGATATCATGTTCTTCGTGCAGGCTCTTGATCACGGCACCCGCGGCCAGAAACAACAGTGCCTTGAAGAACGCATGGGTGATGAAATGAAAGAGCGCCGCCGCCCAGGCTCCGACCCCGAGCGCGAGAAACATGTAACCGATTTGACTGATCGTCGAGTAGGCCAGCACGTGTTTGATGTCCCGCTGCACCAGCGCACTGCAGGCTGCCAGCAGCAAGGTGAGCGCCCCAACGACCGCCACGGCTGTCTGTACGAGCGGCGCGAGACTGTACAACACATGGGTACGGGCGATCAGGTAGACACCCGCCGTCACCATTGTGGCCGCATGGATGAGCGCGCTCACCGGAGTCGGACCGGCCATGGCGTCGGGAAGCCAGGTCTGTAACGGAAGCTGAGCCGATTTGCCCACCGCCCCACCGAGCAGCAGAGCCGTTGCGGCGACGGCAAGCCCTGACCCCACCGGCCACTGTTGGGCAGCCCGCCCCATGAGATTCTGAACGTTCAACGTGTCTAGATGTGTGAACAGCAGGAGCAGCCCGATCGCCAGTGAGACGTCGCCGAGTCGTGTCACGATAAAGGACTTCTGCGCCGCCGCGCCGTTGGCCGGTTCGCGATACCAGAACCCGATCAACAAGTAACTGCAGAGCCCCACTCCTTCCCAGCCGAGGTACAAAAGCAACAGATCATCGGCCAGCACTAATGTGAGCATCATGGCGACAAACAGGTTCATGTAAGCGAAGAAACGGCGGTATCCTTCATCGTCGATCATGAACTCGGCGGAATACACATGAATGAGGAAGCCGACCAGGGTGATGACCAGCATCATCACCAGCGACAGGGGATCCAAGTAGAAGCCGATGGTCGGGGCGAAGCCGGAGACATGTAGCCAGGTCCATAGGATTTGATCGTAAGACCGACCGGGCGTACCCGATGATCCGGTGAACGCGAATCCCACGAGTCCGGCCACGACCATCGACAGGCCCACCGACCCGACTCCGACCAGCGCAATCGTTCTTCTCGAGAACCATCCGCCGCCCACGGCTAAGGCCATGGATCCGAGGAGAGGAAGCGCCGGGACCAGCCAGAGCAGGTCGAGCATATCAGCCCCTCAGGCGGGACATTGCGTCGGCATCGAGCGTCTTGAAGTGCCGATAGAGCCGCAGCACCAGCGCCAGACCGACGGAGACTTCCGCCGCCGCCAATGTCAGGATAAAGAGAAGCATGACCTGCCCGTCCACCTGTCCCCAGTGAGCTCCCGCCACGATGAAGGCCAACCCGGAGGCGTTTAACATGATTTCAACCGACATCAACATGAAGATGAGATTCCGTCGAACCAGGAGCCCGATCAGTCCGAACGCGAACAATGTCCCGGCCAGCAACATGCCGTGAGCCGGTGAAATCGACAGAGGCACGGTGCTCATCTCAGGCATCCTCGCTCTTCAGATATCGCCCCAAATGATAGGCGCCGACAAGCCCCGGCAGCAGGAGCATGGAGGCCAGTTCGACTCCGATCAGATAGGGACCAAGCAGCACGACGCCCACCTGTTTGGGAGTCTGAACCGTGATGCCGCCGGCCTGACTCAGGGCTGCAGAGCCGAACAGATAGAGCAATTCCCCAAGGAGGATCGCCGACAGGATCGACGGCCCGATCCACATTTTCGGCGTGAGCCAACCAGCTTCCTGTTCGGTCGCCTGACGTCCGAGATTCAGCATCATGACCACGAAGATGAACAGGACCATGATGGCGCCGGCGTAAACGATGATCTCCAACATGGCGATGAACGGCGCGCCGAACAGGAAGAACACCACCGCCACGCCCAGGAAGGAGACGATCAAGTACAGCAACGCGTGCACCGCGTTCAAACTGGTGATGACCAGGCCGGTCGAAACAACCGCCACCAGCGATGCCAGATAGAATGCTGCCGTCACGGCATCAAGCTCCGCAAGTCGACGGGCGCGGCTTCGTGCTCGGCCTCGCCCTTGTCCTTTCCGCCGATCCGGACGCCGGAAACGCGGTAAAAATTGTAGCCGGGATATTTGCCCGTGCCGCTGATCATGAGATCTTCCTTCTCATAGACCAGGTTACGCCGGTCGTACTCGCTCATTTCGAAGTCGGTGGTGAGCTGGATCGCATAGGTCGGACAGGCTTCCTCGCAGTACCCGCAGAAAATGCACCGGGAAAAGTTGATGCGGAACTGTGCCGGATAGCGGCGTCCATGCCCGTCTTCCGTCGCCTGGAGCGCGATGCAGTCCACCGGGCAGGCGACCGAGCAAAGATAACAGGCGACGCAGCGCTCCTCTCCGTCCGGATCACGCGACAGAATAATCCGCCCGCGCCAGCGGGGCGGCAGATAGAGTTTCTCATCGGGGTACTGCACGGTCACAGGGCGCTTGAACGCGTGAAGAAAGACCAGCCAGATTCCTTTCAACAATTTCAGCATGTCGACATTCACTTCGGCGGATGACCGACCAATACCAGTGCCCCGGTGACTGCGAGATTCACCAAAGCCAACGGCAGCATGACCTTCCAGCCGAACGCCATGAGCTGATCGAACCGCAGGCGCGGGAGGGCGGCCCGGAGCAGGATAAACAGACAAATGAACAGGAAGGTCTTGATCCAGAACCAGACCACCGGCGGCAGCCAGGGGCCTTGCCAGCCCCCGAAGAACAGCACCGTGATCATGGCTGCAATCAGGATGATGCCGAGATACTCTCCCACAAAGAACATGCCGAACTTCATGCCGGAATATTCCGTATGAAAGCCTGCCACCAGTTCGGCTTCGGCCTCGGGAATGTCGAAGGGAATCCGTTTGGTTTCAGCCAGACCGGCGATCAAAAAAATGATGAACCCCAGAGCCTGTGGAATGCAGAACCAAAGATCTCGCTGGGCTTCAATGATGTCTCTGAGACTAAAGGACCCCGTCAGCATCACTACCCCCATGAGCGATAGGCCCATGAAGACCTCGTAGCTCAGCATTTGCGCCGAGGCACGGAGCCCGCCCAGCAGCGAGTACTTGTTGTTGGAGGCCCAGCCGGCGAGCACGACACTGTAGGCGGACAGGGAAGACATGGCCAGAAAGAACAGGAGCCCGACGTTCAGGTCGACGACGACGAGCGACGGCGTGAACGGCACGATCGCGAACGACATGAGAACGGCGATGATAAGCACTGCGGGAGCGATCACGAACATCGTTTTGTCGGCAAACGGCGGCACCCAGTCTTCTTTCATGAAGATCTTGATCATGTCGGCCACGACCTGTAACAAGCCGAACGGCCCGACCCGATTCGGGCCGTAGCGGTCTTGCCAGAAGCCCAAGAGCCGCCGTTCCAGCCAGATCAGCAGAGCGCTGAGAGTCAACAGCACGGCCAGGAGGCCGGCGATGATCGGTAACCGGGATGCGACTTCATTCATGGCTCTGCGGCCCGGATGACCGGACTCCATGCCGGAAGGACGGCATCGGTGAAACCGGGAACGATGGTCAGTGCCGCGGTTCCGCGCGGAACGGCTACGTTCGGCTTCACGGGTACACAGTGCAATCGGTCGCCGAGCACGAATTCGACCCGCTCGCCGGCCTTGAATCGAAGCTCGGCCGCATCTTCAGGATGCAGCATCAGGGCCGGTCCTGGAATCCGTTCGGCCACGGCGGAGGCGCGCGCGCTCAGCTCCTCACTTCCGAAAATCTGATACCACGGCAAGATCAGCCGGTCGTGGTTGCGGGCCTGAAACGGTTTCGGCACATCGGCACAATAAGAAAAAGAAACCGCTCTCCTGGTCGATGGTTCGATCAGCCGAACGCCGGGGATTTCTTGTCGCAAGGGACCGCCGACTTCACTCTGGAATTTGTTCAACGCTTGGACGGAGTTCCAGCCGGGAGCCCAGTAGTGAGTGATGAGCGGGGACGGCGGTTGCCCCAGATAGCCTTCCATTGAGAAGGCCAACGGAGAATCGCGGTCTTCGACCGGTTTGGGTTCGTGCATGATTAAAGGAGCATGCATTGCGGTTCGTCCCGTGAAGCGATGCGTCTGTCGAGGAATCTTCTGGCCGACCATGCGGAAATTTTCCGGCGGCGCCGTCTCTGTGAGGCGCTGAAACGCCGGGATCGTGTTCGCAAGAGCCATCACGACGTCATCGAGCCGGTTCCAGGCCGTCATGTCGGGTTGCGTGGAATGACCCGAAGCGGCCGCCAGATCCCGTATCCAGCGCCAGCTTTCTTGAATGTCGGCTTCGGCGGGAAAGACTTGGTAAAAACGCTGGGCTCGTCCTTCGTTGTTGACGAGCGTGCCGTCCGATTCGGCAAAGGTGCCGGCAGGGAGCAACGCATCGGCTTTCGATGTGGTGCCATGTTCCAAGTGGTCGAGGACGATGATCTTCTTGGCGGCATTCAGGCAGGCATCTACCAGCCTGGCATCGGCCCGGCGATACAGATCGTTCTCCAGAATGAGAAGCGTGTCCGCCGCGTCGTCTTTTACGGCGCTGAACGCATCCTCGAGGCTCTTGTCCCCCATCAGGGCGAGACCCAGGTTATTTGGTTCCGGAAGGCAATAGCAGAGCTTCGCGGCCGTAGCGGTTTTGCACAGAGCCCAGGCCACGTTCGCGGCCGATTGAATCATCGCTTCGCTCCTGCATGCGGTCCCGGATATAACTACGGGATGGGCCGCCTGTCGCAATGCAGCGGCGATCCGTTCCGCCAGAGAATCTACGGCGGGGGACGGAGTGGTCGCCGGCGGCGCCTCGCGATCCAATTTATGCGCGATCGCGAACCCGAGACAGGCTAGATCGTCCGGCGCGCCGTGATAGGTTTCGGTCGCGATGTCCGCAAACCAGTGACTGTGCGGAGCGGCGATGAACAATGGGCCTGGTCGCGCGTGAGCCGCTTCTCGGACGGCGGCGTCATGCCAACGTGGGATGCCCAATTTGTCGGCGATCTCCATCGGTCGTCGGCAGACCGACTGCCGAACCGCCAAGGCCAATCTCGGAGCCGTGTTGATCAGGTCCTCGCCCAGGACCAGCACCGCATCCGCTTGCTCTACATCATGGATCGAGGCTGAAGGCGCAGGCCCGCGCCTGAGAATGTCAAGAATGAGGGAGGCCAAGCCGGCGTCGCGAGCGGAGAGTCCGAGAGAAAACCGGTCCTGTCCCACGAGCGAACGGAGCGCAAAATTCGACTCCAGCGAGGCGCGGGGTGAGCCGATGCCGATGATACGGGAAGGCTTGCCGGCCAGCAATGGTCCAAGCTCGCGAAGGATCATTTCCTTATCTATCGGGATAGTCTGGCCGTCCCGGCTTGGACGGAATCTCGGTCGACGGATTCGCGCTTCGCTATTGACGAAGCCGTATCCAAAGCGCCCACGATCACAGAGAAAATACCCGTTGACCTCGCTGTGGTACCGATTGAGGATGCGACGGAGCGTGCCGTAACGCTCTCCGGCAATCGTGTTGCACCCTAGGCTGCAGTGGCCGCAGACGGACGGGGCGGTCTGCAAGTCCCATTTGCGGGTATAGTGCGGCATCAAGGTTTTATCGTCGAATACCCCGGTCGGACAGACTTCGACCAGATTGCCGCTGAATTCGTTTTCCAGCGTGCCGTCTTCATGTCTGCCGAAGTAAACATGGTTGCGCGAGCCGAACGCATCGAAATCCCGCCCACCCGCATAATCCCGGTAAAAGCGAACGCAGCGATAACATTGAATGCAGCGATTCATCTCGTGGGTGATGAACGGTCCGAGGTCCTGATTGCGGAATGTGCGCTTGGTGAAGCGATAGTGGCGATAGGTGTGGCCGGTCATCACGGTCATGTCCTGGAGATGGCACTCCCCGCCTTCGTCGCAGACCGGACAATCGTGGGGATGGTTTGCCATCATCCATTCAATGACGCTCGCGCGGAACGTCTTCGCCTCGGGATCCTCGATGGAGATGCGCACACCCTCGGCTGCGGGAGTCATGCAGGCCATGACCAGGTATCCGTCGCGGTCTCGCTCGTCTCGGAACTGCTTCACCGCGCATTGCCGGCAGGCGCCGACCGACCCCAACGCCGGATGCCAGCAGAAGTACGGCAGGTTGAGACCGAGCGAGAGGCACGCTTGCAGGAGATTCTCGCGCTCGTCTACCTGGTAGGGACGATCATCGACGATGATGCCGGCCATGTTCTTGCTCCGTCCGCGCCGTCCCGCCAGGGACAACGTTTCTCATGAATGTGCCGCTCGAAATCGGCCCGACAATATTTCAAAAGGCTTTGCAACGGTTCCATCGCCCCCGGCGCCAAGGCGCAGAAAGTTCGCCCCGGACCGAGCAATTTCGTGTGCATGGTCAGGGCATCGATCTCCTCCATCCTTCCCTGTCCGTCCTCCAGGCTCTGGAGAATTCGTTCCGTCCAGGACAGTCCCTCCCAGCAAGGTGTGCACCAGCCACAAGATTCCTGCGCAAAGAAGTGCTCCAAGTTTTGCGCGAACCCGACGGGGCAGGTCCGATCGTCCAACACGATCATCGTGCCGGTGCCCATGCGGCTGCCTCCTTGCGGGATCGATTCAAAGTCCATCGGCAAATCAAGATGCTCTTCCACGAGCATCGCGGTCGACGCGCCTCCCGGCAACAGGCCGCTGAAGGCGAACCCGTCGCGCATGCCGTCCGCATGCTCCTCCAGGATTTCACGGATCGAGGTGCCCATTGGAAGCTCCCACGCTCCGGGCCGTTTTACGTTGCCGCTCACGCCGTAGATTTTGGTTCCTCCATCCTTTCCTCGGCTCAGGCTCCTGTACCACTCGGCGCCCTGAGTAATAATATGAGGGACGTTATAGAGGGTCTCGACGTTCTGGACGATCGTGGGTTTGCCCCAGAGTCCGACGACCTGCGGAAAGGGTGGCTTGGCTCGGGGAATCGCGCGCTTCCCTTCCAACGCATTGAGCAAGGCGGTCTCTTCTCCGCAGATGTACCGGCCGGCGCTGGTGTGCAAGTAAATTTCGAAACTGAAGTCCGAGCCGAGCACGTTACGGCCCAAGTACCCCTTGGCTCGCGCTTCCTCGATGGCCTTCCACAGGCGGGCGGCGGCGATCCTATACTCCGTTCGAAGGAAAATGTAGCCCACGTCCGCCTGGATCGCGTAGGCGCTGACGATCATGCTTTCAATCATCTGGTGAGGATCGCCTTCGAGGAGGAGTCGATCCTTGAATACGCCCGGTTCCATTTCATCGGCATTGACCACCAGATATTTTGGGCGCGACGCATCCGGCCCCATCGGCACGAACCCCCACTTCTTGCCGGTCGGAAACCCGGCGCCGCCGCGACCACGCAGGGTAGAGTCGGTAACGAGCTGCTGGACTTCTTGGGGAGTCATCGTCCGCAGCGCCTTGCGCACTGATTCATAGCCGCCGGCCTTCTCGTATTCGGCGAGCCACAGAGGGTCGCCGTTCGGCTTGATATTCCGTGTCAGCGGTCGTTCCATCGTTTTCCGTCTATGGGTACTGCTCTAAGACTCGATGGACTTTCTCGGCGGTCAGATCTCCGTGCAGGTCATCATCGACCATCATGGTCGGAGCACGATCGCAGGCTCCGAGACAGACGATCGGGAGCAGCGTGAATCGCCCGTCGGGTGTCGTCTCGCCCATCGAGATCGCGAGTCGGTCTCGAAGACTCTGACGCATGGCGTCGCACCCGCGTATCCAACAACTGATGCTGTCGCACAGGAGGATCACATGCCTCCCGACGGGCTTGCGAAAGATGAGGCTGTAGAAGGTCGCCACGCCGTCCAGCTCGTCGCAGGTCATGCCGAGCAGAGCAGCGACGCTCTTAAGACTCTCGTCGGAGATCCAGCCTCGATGTCGCTGAACGACCTTCAAAGCCTCCACGCACCCGGCGCGTGTATCGGGATAATGCGAGAGTTCCTCCTCGATTTCGCGACGTTCGATCTCAGTCAGCATTGAAAAGGTCTATTTGGTCTATCTTGTCTATCTTGTGCTTCGGACGAGACAGATCCGACGGCCGGACAGACAAGATAGACGTTCTCATCGATCCACGTCCGACAGCACGAAATCCACGCTGCCGAGGATGGCCAGGAGATCCGCCAGCAAGAAGCCGCGCGAGATCGCCGGAACCATCTGCATGTGGGGAAAGGAAGGCGTCCTAATGCGCACGCGGTAGGGCCACGGAGTTCCGTCGCTGATCAGGTAGTAGCCGTTGTTTCCCTTGGTGGCCTCAATCCCGACGAAGGCCTCGCCTGCCGGAACGACCGGGCCCCAGCTCACGCTCAGAAAATGCGCGATCAGCGTTTCGATGTCGTGCATCGTCCGTTCCTTGATGGGCGGCGTGGTCAATGGATGTTCCGCCTTGTAGGGACCTGCCGGCATATGGTCGAGGCACTGCGCGATGATTCGGAGACTCTGCCGCATTTCCTCGACACGGACGACGGCGCGATCGTAACAGTCGCCGCGCACGGCGATCGGAATGTCGAACTCGAACTGGTCGTAGCCCGAATAGGGCCGTTGCTTCCGAAAGTCCCACTCAAATCCGGTCGCGCGTAGACCGGGACCGGTCACGCCCCAGTCGATGGCCTCTTCCCTCGTGTAGGCGCCCACGCCTTGTGTGCGGGCTTTGAAGATGGCGTTCCGCATCACCACGTCATCGTATTCGGCCAGGTGAGGCGGGAAATATTCCAGGAACTCGCGGACCAGTTTGTCCCACCCTTCAGGAAGATCCTGTGCCACGCCGCCGATGCGGAACCATTCCGGGTGCATGCGTCCGCCGCAGATCGCCTCCACGATATGGAAGATGCGCTCCCGGTCGGTGAACATGTAAAAGACCGGAGAGAGCTGGCCCACATCCTGGGCGAAGGTGCCGTACCAGACGAGATGGCTCGCGAGGCGGAAGAACTCCGCCATCATGACCCGGATGACTTTGGCGCGATCCGGGACTTCGATGCCGGCGAGCTTCTCTATGGCCAGCACATAGGGCAACTCGTTCATGACGCCCCCGAGGTAATCGATCCGGTCGGTATAAGGAATGAAGGTGTGCCAGGTCTGGCGCTCGCCCATCTTTTCCGCCCCGCGATGGTGATAGCCGATATCGGGCACCACATCGACGATTTCCTCGTCATTCAGTTGGAGGATCAGACGCAAGATTCCATGGGTGCCGGTGTGCGCCGGCCCCAGATTGAGGAACATGAAATCGGATGTCTCCCGCGAACGTTTCATCCCCCACTCTTCGGGATGAAACTTGAGGGCCGCATCTTCCGCTTCCTGCTTGTCCTCCGACAGGGAAAACCGGCCCATCTC
>JACZCY010089826.1_pt1 | contig 13237 bp, 11 predicted proteins | sample 8641821 | NCBI WGS metagenome assembly JACZCY01 (sample SAMN15324609, study PRJNA640507) | soil metagenome | isolation source: intercropping sugarcane | place: China: Luxin town, Laibin City, Guangxi Province | collected 2019-07-25 | depth 10cm m | reverse complement strand
TCGGCGCTGCCGGCGCGGCCAGAGCGACCGAAGACCACGGCTCGGGACTCCTCGGGGCCGAGACAACAACGGGGAAGAATTGCTGACCGTGGATGAGCGCGCCGATCGGGACGAGCGCTTTCGTGCCTTCCGTGTTCTGCGGCCACGGCTTTGCCGGCAGCGCAGGCGCCCGCTGCTGATCGCATCCGATGCCTGCCAGGGAGGCCGGCGCGGTCGCGGACTGGGCTGCTGGTTGCCAAGGGTCGGCGAGCGCGCGACTCCGGAACTGGCTGGTTACCGAAGGCTGGCTTCCATCCGGAAGGCGCGCGAGCGCACCGCCGGCGGGGCGCTGTGTCCACGCATCGAACACCGCTCGGGCCACGCCAGTCGACGGCGGCGGCGGACGCAGGATCGTTGTGTCCGTCCACGAGGCGATTTGCGCCTCGGCGTAGATGGCTACGAGGGTGTCGTATGTATGGCTTACGGATGTGCTGAATGTCGCTGCAATCGGAGAGGACGACGTGATGCGTTTGTTCTCCGAGGTCCCGGCACTGACATTGGTGAAGAGCCACCCAGTGATCCCAGTTGAGGAGAAGCTAGTTCCTTCCACCGGAGGCGTGGCACCGTTCGACAGGTCGACCGACAACCCGAGCACAAGAGACGCTGGAAACCCTGACGCTGCGGTGCCTGACGTGAGTACGTCCGTCCCCGGAGCGACGGTGCTCTGCTCTTGTCCCGCGCGCCCCTGCACGCCCACGGTGTTTTCGATTTCGACAACCCAGATGGCCCTGAATGTCGACGCCGCCGGATACGTCACAGTCACCGTCGTCGGGCCGCCGGCCGCCGGATATAGCGACCACTGCGCGACAAACGGCAGCGACGTCAATGCCGTTCCGTATGACCCATTCACATTGTCGGAACAGGAGGACGGCGCTTGCTGAATAGCGGTCCCGTATACGTGGAGAGCGCTTCCCGGTTTGACGTTGAGGGACACCGACATTGTCGTCCCGCTCGTCGCGTCCTGTGCCTGCACCTGCTGTACAATCCGAATCTGCCTTGCCGGGGATGCGAACGGTGCCAGGTCAGCCGAACCCAGTCGCAGGGCCTTCGCCTGCGGAGGCGCTGGTATCGTCTGACCGGTGCCCCACGGGGATACCGACTTCAGCACGTTCGGTTGCGGTGGTACCGACGTCGAGAAGTCGTCCGCGATTACGTCTTGTGCTCGGATCGGGTGAAATGGCACAAGTTCGTCCCCGAAGGCTGTTCTCGTCGCCGTCTTCTGCGATCCTGACCACGTTGGGTTGAAGTCGGACCGGACCGGGACGCGCGCTTCGCTGGGCGGAGGTTTCGTGTTGCGGTCATGCTCGTAGAACGGCTTTGTCGCGATCTTCGGCGGGGCGAACCACGCCTGGATCTGCTCACGCGGGTACGCCGTCGCGCGGGCGTACGACATCGCGGCAAGGGTCCGAGCGAGGTCCGCGCTGCGCTCCATATCGAGCCAGGTCCCCAGCGACACCGTGCCGTTCGGGTCTGCGTCGTCGTTTGCAGCGAGTGCTGTGGCGTTCGCCGCGATTGTGGTCAGCGAGCCGTAGAGCGCGACGTAGTACACAGTGCCGGTCAGATAGGCGGAGCCGACCGATCCCGCCTCACCCCCTACGTACATCACGTTGCGTGTCCAACTCGGGATGGTGTTGTCGAGCGCGACCGACGCGGTGATCTCGGTGAAGATCGTGTTCACCGCCACCGATGACCCGTTCTTGTAGAGCAGCGCCCGCGACCCCGCCGCGGCGGTCGTGTCGATCACGAGATGGTAGACGTTCCTTCCCGAGGTGTACGGGAACCGGTACCAGCCATTGACGATGAAACAGTCGAGCCACGCCCCGGCGCTGTTCACCACCAACGCGAACGCTTGATTCGCGTTCGTCGAGTCGGCCAGCGAGGCGATGCACCCCGTTGAGCTGACATCGGCAACAAACTCGATGACCATCGCTGTCGCGCCGCCGATGTTGGTCTGGTACTTCGTTCCGGACAGCGCGGCGCTTGCAGCCTGAGACGAGTTGGCTCCGTCGAAGACGATCCCTTTCCCGGTACCGAGCGATGTCCATGCCGCCGAGCCGGCGAATGTCATCGTCAGCGGGACGGTCGTCGCCGGACCGCTGTCGGCGATCGTCGTCGGAGTGGTCCCCGATGATCCGTCCTTCAGGAAGTACTGGGCGAAGGGAGATGACACCCGACTACCTCCAGGCCAGTTCAGAACGCAGCAGAGGGAAGACCTCGAGGTCGGCCACGAACAGGAACATTTCCAAAGCTGGCTTCCCGGGCACGGTCCCGCTCAGATACTCAAGGGCACCGATGTCGCAGGCAGTCCCCTGCGGCCTCGTATTCCCAGCGGCGTCCGTCGAAGGGCAGTAGGTGTTTGTCCCGGCGTCCTTCAGGCCCGATCCGCTGGTGATGTAGAAGTCGCTCAGCGCTCCGCTGAACGAAGTCGACGCGCGGGGGTTGACGAAGCTCGGGTTGGTTCCTTCGGTCGACGACAGGTCGAAACCGTGCGTGCGCCACGAAGTCAGAGACAGCGAGCCCGACGAGTTCCAGTGGGTGCCGGCCGCGTTCGGAGCGAAGAACCAGTTGTGGTCGATGTACGTGTAGGCTGAATCGGCCAGTGTGTATTGGTAACCTGACACGGTGCCGGTGCCCGTCGCGTAGAACACGTTGTTTGCGGATACGTACCCGGTGGATCCGGTGAATCCGCCCGGCTCATTCTCGTTGATCGACAAGCCGATAGCCGAGTTCCCCGACAGGTAGAACGTGTTGTTGTATGCCCAGACGTTCGTGTTGACCCAGTCCGAACCACCGCTCGCGGTGCCGTCGTTCGTGAGTGCGATGCCCTCGCTGATCGTCCCGCCGGAGCTGATCAGAACGTTGTCAGTAACGGTGCAGGTGTGGCAGGCGCTGACGTTGATTCCGGCGCCGCCAACCTCGGCGATCACGTTCCCCGTGATGTTGATGTTCGCGAACTGCTCGGTGCTCGTGTAGCCCGGGTTGATTCCGATCCCGTAGCACCCGGAGCCGCTGGTCCCGGACGGGTGGTGGATGTAGTTGCCGGAGATCGTGCCCGACACGTAGTAGCCGTGCATGACGATGTTGTCCGCCGCGCACCCACCGCCATTGTCGGAGCCCCTGTAAAGCTCGTTCCCGCTGAAGATGATCGATACGTTGACCGTGGCGGCGCCGCCGGTCAGGTACGCCTGGTGGTCGAGGCTCCCAACGCCCCAGCCGTTGTGCTCGAAGTAGTTGTTTCGGATCTCGTTCCCGAGGCCACCGCCGAGCCACCCCTGGCTCTCGGCGTCGTGGATGATGCTATTTCTGACGATGATCCTTTGGTTGTTCTCGTTGTTGTTCCCGCCGGCGTTCTCGATCCCGAGGCCGAGATACCCCATCTCGACGTCGCAGATCAGAATGTCGCTCGCCCCGTTGTAGACGAAGAACGCCTCCATCGGACACGGCGACCCACCGCAAAGGGGACTCGACTCGACCGGTGTCGCCGGCTGTCCCTTGCCCTGGATCGACAGACCGGCGAAGACGTAACCGGCGACGCTGGTGCCGTTGCTATGGTCGAAGCTGACGCCCTTGGTACCTAGGGGGACCATGAGCATCGGTCGGCCCTCGGACCCCGTCGCCCACGATGCGGAGTACGACCCGACCACCGCGCGGTTCGACGCGGTCGAATTGTAGTTGCTCCAGCGATTGTCGGCTGCGGACGTCAGGTCCCAGACGCCGCCCTTGCAGAACAGGATCTGATCGCCAGCGGCAGCGCTACTGAAAGCCGTGCGCGCCTTGTCGTAGCTCTGCCACGGCGCACTCGGGCTCGTGCCTGCGTTGCTGTCGCTGCCCGCGACGCACCCGGTGACCGGCTGCTGCCCTTGCGCCGATACCAATCCGGCCGCACCAGACGTGTTGCAGTCGCAGACGTAGTGGACAGCCCCCGTCGGCGCGCCATAGCACGCGGTGAAGGAACAACTGTTCTCGCGGACGCAGGCCGGGGCCGAAGCCGGCGTGCCGAAAGCCATGGCTGCGCGCGGCGCTGCCGCCACGATCGCAGCGACGCCAAGAACGAGCGCGCTAAGTGCGCGCTGTTTCACTGGATCCTCACGAGCGACGGGTTCGCGAAGTGCGCGGTGCCGTCATGCTTCACCACCACCGCGCACGCCACAGACGCAGGGCAGACGACCAGTGTTGTCCCGGCGTCGTCCTTGAACGTCACCGTGATGGCAGAGGTCCGGGTCACGTTGGCGCGCATGACCTCGGCGCCGCTCACCGGTGTTCCCGACACGCCGAAGGTCACCACCCGATTAGCGGTGACCGTCGGGATCGTGTACTGGCTGCCGCCGCTGACGTTGATCGTGGTGTCAGCGTCTGGGATGTTAGTCCCCTGGACGGGCAGCGTGGCACTCCAGAGCGCCGCCTGGGCCTTTGCGGATGCCGCCTGGCCCATGTTGTTGCCGACGGTCGTCGATGGCAGGCGGACATCGACGAGCTTGATCAGGTTCCGCATCAGGCCGTCCGAGCCGCAGCCGTCCCACCCACGGTCGCATCCGCTGAGGTTCGATTCGCTCGCCTTCGCGCCCGCAAACAGCGACGCCAGCGGCGGCAATTGCCTGGGCCACATTTGAAACGGCGGCACGATCAGCCCGGTGTTCACCTCGCCCACCATGGCGTCGCGAATGTCCGTGTCCGTCGGTGCGCCGTCGCGGTTGGCGACATTCCAGACCTTCAGCGCCACCCGGTAGCTGCCCGTGACGTCCGGCGTGAAGCTGGCCGATGGCGTGCTGCCCGAGTTGCTGGAGGCGATCACCCCGGTGGTGACCGAAGACCCCGGTGGCACGTCGTAGAGTTCGATCTGCCAGGACGAGACCGCCGTATTGTCGCCGTTCGTTACGGAGATACTTGTACCGGTCACGGCAGCGATCGCCTGCCCCGCCGGCGGGTTCGTCCCGCCCTGTACGAAGTCGATGGATGCCGTCGGAACGGCAAACGCCGCGCCCGTCGCCAGGAACACGGCGACCAACGCGGCGGTGGCGCAGGCTCTCTTCAACATGGGCGGCTCCGATCGGTGAATGAGTCGCCCGGTGGCCCAGGGGCTTTCCCTGGCGACGGGATGGCGGTGGTCTATTTGACGGGCGTCAGAGCGACGTCGTACTCGCCGGACTGGGCGGCGTGCAGCGCGTTGCCCATGTGGTCCGTCGCCTCGGCCAGGGCGAGCTCGAAACGACCTGCCTCGACCGTGTCCAGGGCGATGATGTGCGAGTCCTTGTGGATCGCCGGCTTCACGCTGGTCGTTCCGCCGGCCTCGCTCCGATGCTCGGTCGCCTTGTGGAACGTGGGCGTGGCCTCGTCGATCGGAAACAGCAGCAACACATCTCCCTGGCCCTTGGTCAGGGGCGTCGCCTTCACGTGGTAGTGGGCTCCGTGTTGGGAGATCGAAACGACTTTGATCTTCATGGTCTCTGTCCTTTGCGAAGGGTGGTCAAAAGGTGGCCGGGCCCCGCACGTCGCGGTTCTCGACTGCGTCCAGGAAGCGGGCGCGCTCGAGTTGCGCGCCGATCTTCCGTTCGAGCTCGGTGCTGAAATCGACGTGCGCGCGCTGCGCCTTCTCCGAGCGCTCGTGCTTCTTCTCGAAGACGTCGCACCCACCCCCCTTCTCCGGGGGCAGGTTGAACTTCGCGCAGCAGACCTTGCAGCAGGGTCGCATGCACGCGAAGCACATGCCGCCGAGTTGGTCGAGCGCCTGCCCGTGCTCGACGATGGTGACGTGCTGGCAGTGGCCGCACCCGAACGTCTCGCGTTCGTGCGGCCTCGCCATGTGCGGGCCGGCCTCCACCACAAACCCGGTGCGCCGGCCCTGGATACGTCCTTCGGGCATGCCCGACTACTCGACGACGTCGAAATCCGCGTCGACGGTGGTCAGCGCGCCGCCAGGGGCGATGATCTGCGCGCCGACGCCGTTCGAGGCCGCGGACAGGAGCACCAACTCGGCATCGGGGTTGTACGCCATGAACTGATAGGCGCTGCGCGGGTTGAAGTCGACGCCCAGAAGCGCCTGGCCGGCCGTGTAGGTCGGTTCGACGGTGCAGTTCGAACCGGCGGGGCCGCCCGCGACCGAGACACCGTTGCGGGGGCGCGGGGTGACGGCGGTCGAGGTGCCGGCCGCGGTCGAGAGCTTGAGCTGCATCTGGACCGAGGCGTCCGAAGACGGCGCACCGGTGGTGCCGATGCGGATGGCCACGATGCGGGGCCGCAGGGTGGTGGACCCCGTGTAGACCAGCGGGGTCTTGGTGGCGGCGGGGGCGATGGACCCAGTGGCGACGAAGGTGGGCATGGTACGGACTCCTTTGGAAGTTGCGCTCCGCGAGCGAGGTGAGTCCCAGCGTGCCGACGGACATCTCGGCGGCGGTAATTTCAGGCGCGTCAGAGACCGGCGCCCGTCTGCATGTCCGCCACCAACTCGCCGAGCAGCACCCCACTTGGCGCCGCGCGCCCGTCCTGCGCCCAGTCCGTCGAGACGACGCAGTAGGCTTCCTCGCAGAACGTTTCGACGAACGACTCGGTCAGCGTGAGCGGAGCGCCCCAGGTCAGGCACACGTAGCCGAGCGGGCCGTAGTTGAGTAGCGGGATCATGTGCCCGCCCCAAGACCGCGGCGTGCCGTCTCCGACCGGGCCGCCTGCGGGCGTCGCCCAGACCTCCTGTCCGTGCGCGGAGATGGGCAGATCGAAGCCCGCGTACACGCCGCCGAACAGGTCAGCAGCGATGGTCATCTGCTTCCGGTTCTTCGGGTTGAGCGCGACCCAGCCGAGGATCTTGTGGCCGCCGATTCCGGTATCTCGCCAGTACTTCAGGACGTCGAGGGCGAACGCGCCGTTGTCGGTGCTCGGATCGCCTGGGACGTAGCCGCTCACCGCCGAATAGGCGCGCTCAATCTCCGTGTCGGGGACGATGACCTGGGCGCCGTTCGCAGCCGTCCACGCTTGAACCATGTGGCCGGCAGCCGCGCAGGTGCAGTCGCCCAGCGCGCCGTTCAGCACCATCCCGATGTCCGTCATCGGGGCGATCCAGTCTCGGCGTTCGGGAGGGTCCGCCAGCAGACCAGCGGTCAAGTACTTCGCCAGGCGAAGCGGGTGCGGGTCGGTCTTGGCCGGGCGGCGGCCGAGTTTCCCGGCGAACCTCACCGCGCGCCTCCGCACGACGCGATCGGTTTCGCCTGGTAGTGCCATGTCCCCGCGTCGTCTTGGACGCCTGAGTCCGGGACGATCTCCGCGCCGATCACGCATCCCATTGCGCCGGGCGGCGTCAACGAGCGCGCTTCCCACGCCAGCAGGTGGACCCCCGACACCGGCGCGAACCAGAGGTCGGGCGGGATCAGGTCGATCACGCAGCGAATGACGGCCGAGCCCCCGTCGGCCGCGGCCACCCTATCGAGCGCCGTGAAGGACTCCTCGTCGTCTGCGACCTGGCCCGCGAGCGTGACGTCGTTCGCGATCGCGTCGAAATTCGGCACGCTGTCGGCGCCGTTGCAAACGAACGTCGCAGGGGCGGGAGGTTGGGGCGGCGGTTGCGGGCCGGGCGTCGCACAGGTGGCGAACGCCAGCGCAGCCAGGAACGCGATACGGAGTCCCGATCTCTTCATAGTGCCTTTCGTGGTGGTGATCGCCGCCAGTCTCCGGGCGCTGACCCTGACGGCTCGGTCGTGCATGCGAGGTCACCCATCCCCTCCCCGGTTCGCGCCCCGCCGACGATTCGAACGTCGCTGCAGCGCCCCTTCGGCGCCGCGGGGCTGTGCTGCCTCAGCTATGCCGACGCTTCATCAGGCGCAGGTCGCTTGGCGCTGGGATGACGAGGCCGCCGGGGGCAGTAGCCATGCGCGCTCCTCCGCTCGATGTCGGAGCCGCCGGCGTCACGCCAAACGATTTCACGAGCGCCATCAGTTCGGCGTATGCCGAGTACAGGTCGGTCAGTGCAGCCTGCGCCGGGCCTCCCTGCAGGTCGCCCGCGGCAGAAGCGATCGACTGGACCGCGGAGGCAGCGAGTTTGACCTTGGCGAACGCGGCAGAGATCTTGGCCTGGTCGCATCCGGTGTGGTTCGAGCAGTAGCCGGTGACGAACGTCTCGATCGTGGAGACGACCAGCACGGTCTCGTTGATGTCGGCGTTGATGGCCGGCAGGTCCTTCTGGACCTGGCCGAACCAGCCGGCACATCCGGACACTGGAATGGCCATGGCCACGGTCATCAGAGCGAGCAAAGCGGGGGCGGCGAAGCGAGCGAGTCGTTTCATGGTGGATTCTCCGGGTGGTCGCGGTTGAGCCCCCATGCTGGGCGTGGATGAAGACCGACCGGGAAAAGCGGAACGGCGAAGGAAAGCTGCCGCCGGCGGACCCCGCTCTGTTCAACGAGGCGATCGATGCCTTTCGGCGGCGCGACGTGGTGACGGACGACGAACTCGACGCACTGAACGAGGTCGAGCGCGAGCGGGCCTTCTGGGTGTCTGGGGTAGCAGAAGCCGACGTTGTTCAGCAGGTTTGGGACGCGGTCGACAGCGCCATCGAGAACGGGACGTCGCTGGAGGAGTTTCGCGACGCCGTGGCGCCCGCGCTCGAGGACGCGTGGGGCAACTCGCGCGCCTACCGAGTGGACACAATCTTTCGCACGAATACGCTCGGGTCCTACTCACAGGGTCGATACGAACAGATGACGGCGCCCGAGATCCTGGAGGCGCGGCCATACTGGACGCTACGGGTCGTCGACGACTCGCACACCAGCGAAATCTGCCGCGAGCTACTGAAGCAGCACATCATCTTGCCGGCGGACGATCCGTTCTGGAAGACGCACATCCCGCCGTTTCACCACTGCTGCCGCACCGAGCAGGCGGCGCTGACGCCGGATGAAGCTGCGGCCGCCGGCATCACGGACGCGGCGCCGCGGCTCGCGAACGAACCGGACGACGGCTTCGGGCGCGCACCCAGCTACACCGGCGACGACTGGGCGCCCGATCCCTCGGACTACAGCGACGAGATCGGCGACGTGCTCAAGGATCGGCTGGGCCTGTAGCAATCAGGCCCGACGCCCATCGACCACGAGCGCCTTCCGGTGCTGCGCCTGGCGCTGGAGCTCGGCCCTCCGCCAGAGCCTTCCGCTTGCGATTGCCGCCGACGGATCGAACGGGCGTCGGGGGTGAAGACACAGGCCGGGCGCGATGATCCACGCGCCCCCACCCGCCTGGAAGTCGCCATCAGTGTTCAGGCTCGTGGCCGTCCCCGCGCGCCGCAACAGCATGAAGCGCTCCGTCTTCCCGCAGAACCCGCACGGCCTCAGCTCGACGAGGGCAGCTTCGCGAAGTTCGTCGGAGTTCTCGACGCGGACCCAGGTGTCATTCGCCATGCGCTGCTCAGTTCCTGTTCTTCGCGAAGAGCCCGGGTACTCTGGCAAGCCAATGGTGAGCCGCAAATAGCTGATCCCCTCGCCGCTGGAGAGCAAGCATCTGGCACGCGCCGCACCATTCGCCCGGATCGATGTCCCTGGTATCACCGTCTGCGGTGCCCCATTCTTTCGGGTCGCGCTCGGTGTCATACGCGGTTTGCACGCCGCATAGCGCCACTGCGGGGCCGTCTCCACAGACGCGCCAGTGCAAACTGGGATGGCCGTCGTCGGGACCGCTGGCAGCGATTACGAGATTGTCCGTGGGCACCGCTGGCCAAGTATACGCCGCGCGCCTCAGTTCCGAATCGCGTCCCGCCCCATCATCCGCCCCATGACCCGCGCGTGGTGCATCGTCTGCGCGAGCGCGCCGCCGCCCCCCTTCCGCTGCACTGCCAGGCAGCGGGCCTTGATGTCGGACCAGTCCTTCCCCTCGCGCACCGCCGACAAGATCTCGTCGAGGAACGGCCTCATGTCCTCAGCCCCCTGTCGCTTCGCGGCCAACACCAGCCGGTCGATGTAGAGCGCGGCCCGCTGGCTGCCTGCCACCACCTTCGGCGCCGACAGGGCGACGACGTCGGCCGGGCGCGCGCTGGCGCGGATGCGCGTCGTCGAGTCGGGCGCGCGGCGCGACAGCTTCGCCTTGAACCGATCGAGCGGCAGCGATGTCATGCCGCCGAAGGCCTGCTGTCCGTCGTCCCGGTGCGCGAGATAGGCGCGTTGTGCCGCCGCGGCGTCCGGGAAGCCGAGCATGACCTTCATCTCGTCGTTCTTCTTGAAGTCGGGCGCCAAGAGTTGGTGCACGATGTGGACGCTGGCGGCGTTCGCGTCTGGACCGACGTAGCAATCGATCTCCTCGCCGTCCTCGCCGAGGTAACCCTCGATGAAGCCGTAGTCGTGCTGCATCGTCGTTCGCCCAGCCTTCCCATCGGCGTCCATCCAGGTCCGCGTGCTGCCCTTGGGATTCTCGATGGCGATCGGCAGCCCCTGAAACGTGTAGCGCTTCGCCACGTCCTGGGGCCAGGATCGAAGCTTCTGGCGGAGCGGCGGCTCGGGTTCCGAGACCTTGTCGTCCTTCTTGGCTGCGTCAGTTGGTGCTTCGTCTTCGTTCGCGCCGTCCGCCTGCTCCTTGGGCTCATTGGGATCTCGGTCTTCGACCGCCACCAGTGCCATTCCGCTCTTTTCGGCCTCCGCGTTTACGTCCACGTCTGCGCCGGCCATGAGCCACTGGTTGACGGCCGTCGCCTTGGCCGACTGTGCCTCACCGGTGGTCTTCTCGTCGTCGGGCGGATCGACCTGGAACTCGCAGAACGGCGTGAGGTCGCGGCGGCCGAAGTTGTACTCGACGTGCCAGGCAAACACCTGCCTGCGGAGCATCGGGCCGATCTCAGCATCCTCGCCGAGGATGTTCGCGGCGACGTCGGCCTGGTTCTTGTTGCCGTTGTTCCCGACGCCCCCCTTTTCCGAGTTGGTGCTCTCGGGCTGTCCGACGATGCGGATCGCGATGTCCTCGTCGAGCGCCTGTTTCCACGCCTGGAAGGCCTGCCATGTTTGGGCCTTCGGCTCGATCAGATCCACGCCGTACGAGGCCTTCCCTTCCGCGCCCTGGGGCGCGTAGACGACCGACTCGGCATTGAGGTTCGTGGTGCTGTCAAAGAAGCGTTGCTTATCGTTGGCATCGCCTTCCGAGGGCACCTGGGCCTCGATGATCGCTAGGCCGTTCTTTTCGCAGTAGCGGGCCCAGTCGCGCTCGTTCCACTTCCGCTGGATGTACTTGTCGGCGAGCGAGCGAACGAGGGCCCGCCGCCAGCCGCCGCGCACGCCCCACGGGCAGAACACGAACCACTTTCCATCGCCGTCCGGCTGCTCGTCGGGTCGCGGGAGAATGATCTGGCCGTTCTCAGGTGTGATCAGGACAAAGCGGTTGTAGTACCAGTCCCAGCGGATCCACTGGGGATGGTACGGAACGAGCCGAGGCAGCCACTTTCGGCCCTGGGGCGCGCCGTTGTCCTTCGTCCAAACCATCTCCGCCACGCCTACCCCCAGGAAAAGGCCCCAGATCATTGTCTCGCGGAGCGCGGCGGTCCCCGCCATCTCTCGCCACATCCCCTTCACGTCCTCGCCGTCGCCGCCCAGCAGTTCGCGGATCTTCTCGTGGGCCTTGGTCTTGCCGCCTGGCTTGAAGGTGAACGGCTTCGAGAGCAGCGCGGAGATTCGCTGGTCGGCGCAACCTGCAATCCGATCGTCGGTCAGCATTTCGTCGACCAGGCCGGCCGACCTGGTGAAGTACCCCTGGTCGTGCTGCTTCAGGATCTGGTCGATTTCCCAGCGGCGCTGGTGCTGGCGGTAGAGCGGCCAGTTGACCGGGAACTGGGCTAGGGCTTTCGTGTCGGGCCGGGCCACGCTGGGAGGATGAGACGGAGGCGCGGCGGGGCGTCAGTTTCGGGCCCGGCGCCGCCTCAGTCCCGCCGCCAGTTCCCGGCCGTCTTCGGGACCCCGGCGAAAGACGCCGCCCCGCCCTCGACCATCAGTTCCGTCGCCGGGAAGACCATGGCGTCCAGGCGGTTCGGGCTCTTCGCGCTCTGGTCCTGGGGATCCCAGCCGGTCAGTCCCGTCTCCAACTTGGCGAAGCCCCCCACGACATGAATCTTCCCCTGCTCGGACAAGGCTGCCACCGGCTCAGCGCGGATGAGTTTGCCCTTCTTCACGTTGATGCCGCGATAGGGTAGACCCGCGCCCCCATCGGTCGCCCGGAGATTCGCCTCCACCAAGGCGCCGCCCTGATTGATCTCGGCGACGATGCCGTTGGCCCCCCAGGCGCCGTAAAGTCGCACCAGCAGCTTGCCCCATTCCGCGGGGCTGTAGACGCCACTCACGTCCTCCAAAACGAAGCCGTGGCGTTCTGGCGTGCCTCCTTTGCACCGACACATGCCGATGCCGAACACCACCATGCCGAACTCGTCGCTGTTGGGGTTGTTCGACACCGCCGGGTCGGCGCCGATCATGATCCGCTCGAGCACGACATTGTGTGCCTTCAGGATAGAGAGCGTCGCCTTCGCCCGAAGGGGCAGCACGCGCATCAACTTGGCGATGTCCGGGGCATCGTCCTCGGACCACCCGCCATCGCCGGGTGAGTGCCAGCCCGGCGGCGGCCGCATGCGGTGGGCGTCGATCTCGCTTTGCTTCCAGAGCGCGTTCGGGTTGTCGTCCAGCACCTCGCCGGAGAGTTCCTGGCGTCCTATCCGGGTGTTCCCGTACTTGGCGTAAAGCTTCGCGATCGCCTTCGGGCTGAGGTTCTTTGAGTTGTCCTTGGTCTCTCCCTTCCGAACAACGGTCCGAGGGTCGGCGATCAGGTCCCGGATGATCTTGATCGGTCGCGGCGTGGTGGTGACAAGAGCCCGCGGGTTGGGACCGAGGCGCAGCCCAAGCTGCAACATGTCCCATGCCTCCTCGACGTACTTCCAAGCGGCGAGTTCGTCCGCCCAGGCGAAGATGCACTGGGGGCCGCGGAGGCGGTCCGGCTCCTCGGCCGAGAACAAAATCGCCTCGACCCCGCCCGGCCAGACGATGCGCCGGCTCGAGGACTGGTAACCCGCAGGGAACCAAGGCGGCGAGCATCGCAGGATGCCGGCTGGCCCCCGGATCATGACGTCGCGGACGTCCGCCGCGGTCGCGCCGACCAGATGGATCTTCGCCTCCTCGGGCGCGAGATCGCCGGACTTGATCAGCCGCGCCGCCTCCACCGCCACCTGGATCGTGGCCTGGGCGCCGACCCGGGTCTTCCCCCAGCC
>JACZCY010047875.1_pt1 | contig 13289 bp, 12 predicted proteins | sample 8641821 | NCBI WGS metagenome assembly JACZCY01 (sample SAMN15324609, study PRJNA640507) | soil metagenome | isolation source: intercropping sugarcane | place: China: Luxin town, Laibin City, Guangxi Province | collected 2019-07-25 | depth 10cm m | reverse complement strand
TTTGAACTGTCTGCGTCGATTCCGTACGACAAGATCGTGCACACGACGTTGACGTCCATTGCCGAGCATCCAATAGACTCCTACCGTCCGATCTCAGACTATGTGTTGGGAGGCATAACGGGAGTGGCGGAAGGCTATCAGCAGCTTTTGCGTCGCATCGACACGCTCCGAGGCGGATTCGAGGGCATCATCGCGATCATTCGGACCCGCATCGACTTGATTCTGGAATCGCAAAACCTCGCACTGCTCCAAAGTGTCGATAAAACGACCAAGAGTCAAGTGATCCTGCAACACACGGTTGAAGGCTTGTCGGTGATCGTGATTGCTTATTATCTGGCGGGGCTGGCCGGATATGTCTTCAAAGGATTTGCCGAACTCGGTTGGCTCAAGAACGTGAATCTCGCTTCGGCGATCTTTGTCCCCGTCGCGATCGGGCTTGCCTTTTCCATTACGACGTTCAGCAAAAAGTATCTGCACAAGAAGCTGGCGGGCGAGCAGCCGGCGCTGAAGAGTGATAAGCAGGAAGAGTAATCAAGCGGTCCATTTCAGTTCTCGAATTGTCTGATGGTTACGATATATTACTCACCCAGAGCCTTTGCTAAAAACCGTCCGGTATGTGATGCATCCACCTTCGCCACCTGTTCCGGCCTCCCTTCCGCCACAATCTGTCCTCCGGCTGCGCCGCCTTCGGGGCCGAGATCGATGATCCAATCAGCGGACTTGATCACGTCTAGGTTGTGTTCGACGACCACCAACGTATTGCCGGCATTCACCAGTTTGTGAAGAACGGCGAGGAGCTTCTTGATGTCTTCAAAATGCAGACCGGTCGTCGGCTCGTCCAGGATATAGAGCACGTCTTTGGCGGAGGAGTCCTTCAACTCGGCGGCGATTTTCAATCGTTGGGCTTCACCGCCGGACAGGGTGGTGGCTGATTGACCTAGACGTAGATAACCAAGGCCGATGGAGGCGAGAAGATGCAACTTTTCTTGCAACCTCGGCGTTCCAGTGAAAAAGGAAAAGGCTTCCTCCACGGTCATGTTGAGGACTTCGGAAATATTCTTGCCACGGTAGCGAATCTTCAAGATCTCCGGTTTGAAGCGTCTGCCTTCGCAGACCTCGCATGGCGCGTAAATATCCTCAAAAAAGTACATTTCTAACTTTTCCACTCCGCTGCCTTCGCAGCGCTCGCAGCGGCCACCGGCGGCATTGAATGAAAAATGTCCCGGGGTGAGTCCCTGGTGAAGCGCCGCTTGTTCGGAGGCGAACAGTCGGCGGATCTCATCGAACGCTTTCAGGTACGTGATAGGGTTGGATCGAGGTGTGCGTCCTATCGGCTGTTGGTCGATCAAACGGATACCTTTGAGGTGCTCGATGCCCTTGATCGCCTTGAAACGCCCCATTGGGAGGGACTCCACGCGGAAGGCCCTGGCGATGGATCGGTAGAGGGTATCTTCAACCAGGGTGCTCTTGCCTGAACCCGACACGCCGGTCACACAGATGAGCATGCCGAGGGGGATGCGAACGAACAGATTTTTCAGATTATGTTCGGTCGCGCCGGCGATCACCAGCATCTTGCCATTTCCGGATCGCCGTGATCTGGGTTGGGGAATCTGTTCTTCGCCACGCAAGTACCGGGCGGTGGTTGCCCTACGGTCCTGGATGAATTTCTGGGTGGGTGCCGCACAGACGATCTCACCCCCCTTTTCACCGGAATTGGGGCCGAGTTCGACAAGGTAGTCGGCCGATTCAATCATGCGGCGGTCATGTTCGACGACGACCACCGTATTACCGGTGTCAGCCAGATCGTGGAGGATGCCGGCCAAGAGATCAGTATCCCGTGCATGAAGGCCGATGGTCGGTTCATCGAGGACGTACAGTGTGCCGACCAATTGAGATCCCAGTTGGTTGGCAAGCGCGACCCGCTGTGCCTCGCCACCGGAGAGGGTCTTGGTTTGCCGATTGAGCGTCAGGTACCCAAGACCGACACGCCGGAGAAATCCCAGTTTTGCTCGGAGCTGTCGGAGAATATCCCCGGCGATTTCTTGCTCAAAGGACGACAGGGGCAAGGATTCCGCCCATTCTGAAAAGCTCTCTACGGTCCGCTCCATCGTTTGGTGGATGTCGGCGCCGGCAATTTTGACGAACAGCGCATCCGGCTTGAGGCGACTGCCATGGCAACGGGGGCAATCGAAGGGCGTGCGATACCGGCTGAGGAAGACGCGGACATGCAGCTTGTAGCGCTTCCCTTCGAGGTATTCGAAGAAGTCATGAATGCCGTCGAAGGATTTGTCGCCTTCCCAGAGCAATCTTTGGGTGTCCTTGGGAAGCGATTTGAGCGGGACCGTGGTGTCGACCCCGTGCCGTTTCATCGCGAGCAACATCTGTTTCTGCCACCAGGCGGAACTGGGTTTGCTCCAAGGCTCGACGACCCCTTGGGCGAGCGACTTGGTTGGGTCGGGGATGACCAGCTCGGGATCGTACCGCAGCACGTTGCCGAACCCTTTACATTCAGGACAGGCGCCGAGCGGGTGGTTGAACGAAAAGAGAATCGGCTTCAAGGGTTCGAAAGTCCGTCCGCAACTCTGACAGAGAAATCGCGTGCTGTAAGATTGGCGTCCATGGTCGATGATGTCGACCGAACAGCGGCCCTCTCCTTCACGAAACGCCGTTTCGACTGCTTCCACCAGACGGGTACGGTTGTCTTCTCTGATGACGAGACGATCCAGGATGATGTGGAGAGAGTGGGATTTATGGAGTCGAAGATGTCCGGCCTCGTGCAGATCGATAACATCATCCTGCGTTTTGAGCCTGGTGAATCCACGCGTCAGGAGTGATTGGACAAACGCGGATTCTTCTTTGGCGGAAGGTGTGGCGATTGGGAACAGCACCATGGCCCGTGCATCGGGCCATTGCTTGAGGAGGTCGTCGGCCACGGTGTCAGGCTGAAACGAACGGGCTTCTTGATGGCAACCAGGACAGATGGGTTTGCCGATCTTGGCGAAGAGCAGGCGTAGCAGGTCCGCAAGTTCGGTCGCCGTGCCGACCGTGGAGCGAGCGGTCCGCACCTGATTCTTCTGCTCGATGGCAATCGCCGGCCGGACGTTGACGAGACGATCCACATCCGGACGAGCCACCTTGTCGAGAAACATGCGGGCATAGGTCGAGAGCGACTCGACATAGCGCCACTGGCCTTCGGCAAAGATTGTGTCGAACGCGAGCGAGGATTTACCGGATCCGGACACGCCGGTAATGGCTGTCACCTGATTATGCGGAATCTGCAGCGAGACGTTCTTCAGATTATTTTGCCGGGCTCCTTCAATAATGAGGTGACCAGGCGAGTGATTGGAGTCCAGAGTGTCCGACACAGCAATCGCTCCAACAAAATAATGACCGACCATGGTAGCAACAGTCCGAGGCTGGTTCAACGAAGGAACAGGGGGCTTCAGGTCGCACCGAGGACGGGGAGCGATCGGAGATCGTCTCCGAGAAGTGTGGGTTCATTCGGATATTGGGGGTGGACAATGTCCTGGTCTGTCGAACAGAGCCCTCTGCTGGATGCTCCGTCTGGCCAAGGGAGCGGGTCTTCCTATCGTCGAGGGCAAGCTGAAGCAACATGAGACTCTGTGTGATTCGGATGCCGGAGTTCTCATACTTGAGCGATTCTACTTATATGGTGATTCAGCAAAAGGCTTCGCGAGACAGTTCAATCCATGAGAGGATGGTGGCACTAACCCAGGAGGGTGCATGATTCTTACAACGACCAATGGTATCGAAGGGAAGAAAACGGTGAAGTATCTGGGCTTGGTGTCAGGCGACGCGGTTCTGGGTGCGAACATCTTTCGGGATTTTTTTGCGTCGATTCGCGATATCGTCGGTGGTCGCTCGGCGGCCTATGAAAAGGAGCTGCGTAAGGCCAAGGATATCGCTCTTGGAGAAATGCGTGAACAGGCCAAGAATCTCGGCGCCAATGCGATCGTCGGCATCGATATCGATTATGAAACCATCGGTACCAACAGTAGCATGTTGATGGTCAGTGCGAATGGGACGGCGGTGGTGGTGGAGTAAAGCCGGAAGCTCTTCAGCCTATCGCAACATCATCTTCACCACCCCGATGCATCCCATATAGAGGACAAGCGATCCAGCCATCGCGGGCCAGAAGCCGAGGCGGGGAATGCCCATGATCATGGCGACGACGTAGATGGTCCAGGGCGGGACGAACCATAGTAAGTTCTTGGCGTAGTCGACCGTGGTCGCTCCACCGCCGCCGGCATAGAGCAGTATAAATGTCACGCCGGTGATGGCAGGAAAAGTGCTGGCCATGGCGGCCAGGAACGATTTGCCCTGTGAGCCAAGATAGGTGGAGAAGCTCACGATCGAACCGCCCAACAAAAAATAGAGCACATACTTGCTGAGATCGTTCACAGAGCCTCCTTAACTTAAGATACCTGGCCGATCACCGACTCGCACAAACATGGCACTCCTTTTTTCATCGCGCCGCGGACCCATACGCTTCCATCGCTTCCCGCTCCAGCGCCTCGCCCTGACCGGTATAGCGGGGTGAAAAATGGAACACCACGAGGTCGTGGACCTGAGCCTTACGGGCCATGAGCCCGGCCTGTCTGGCTGTCAAATGATACCGGTCGTATGCTTTTTCTGCATCAGAATCCAAATACGGCGACTCGCAATAGAAGATATCTGATTCCTGAGCGAGCGCGACAATCTTGGCTTCGTTCTCCTCGTCATGGCGCGCATCGACGACGTAGGCGATCTTTTGCCCTCGGGAGATCGTCAAGAACCGTTCTTTCACTTCTCCCAGCATAAATTCCTGCTCTGCTCGTCGATGTTCGTCATAGAGCGCCACGGTGAAGCGGAAATCGTCCGGTTTGCCTTGCCAGATATACTGCTTCACGTCTTTGAGCCACGCGCCGACCCTCAGCCCTGCCGCGTGCAATTTCTGTTTGTTGACGTTGATGTGAAATTGCTCTTCCAGCGTATAGGCGAATGAGGGAATGCGATGATTTAAAGCCACCGCTTTCACTGAGAGCATCGGATCTTTCAGCACGGTGAAGAGTGGACCGCCAGCGGGTGGGGCTGGAAAAGTTGCTTGTTCGGACGGCCGGAAGCCGTTGCTCGCTCGAAAAGAAGTCTGTCGAATCTCATGTTTATGGAACTCCTGAACTTCGATCGTGAGGGGATAGCCATCCACGAGATTCCAGGTATAGCCGCGCAGTTTGCCGTGGACATTGTCGATCAAGCCCGGAGGTCCGAACAATCGGAGCGTCTTGCCTCGCCCGAGCGCGACGCGAAGGACAGCGTCAAATCCGATGAAATGATCCATGTGCGTATGGGAGATGAAAATCTCGCCGGCCCTGAGCAATCTGGTCGGTCCCAATCCGTCGTTGTACCCGAGATCAAAGAGCAAGGCTCGCTTCGACCAGCGGATATCCACATAGACACCGGGATCACCGAATACATCGTTGATCAGATAACTGGAGAAGGATGGGTTCATGGAATCATCCTATGTCGACGACAACGAATCACAAATCATCCTATCGCTACTTTTACGCTACTATACATCACGATGACTTCGACCGCGTGAGCGACGATGGTAATCCAAAGGTTTCGCGTTCGGAGCCAGATAGCTCCCCAGATGAGCCCGTCCCACAAGGCAATCCAATGGAGATGGCGAAACGTATTCTCCATGAATGGATCGAAGGCAAACGTGAGCGAGCTGGTGATCAACGCAAGAGGAGAGAAACGTCGGCTCGAATTTGCTCCACGCCAGGTCGATTCGAGTTCGGCAAGCCGCCCCAAGAGAAAGCCGCGAAAATTTACCTCTACGAACAGGGCGATGCCGCAGATGAACCACGGCACCATGAGCAGGACCGGAAGCCGACCATGGGGTGTTTGTTTCAGGAAGGTGATATCGTAGCCGAGAGACGGATAGATCGAGAGAATTACGAAGGTATTCAGACATCCCAGCAATAATCCTGTGATCAGTCCCCATTTCAGTCCGTTTCCCACCTTCGCTTTTTCCAATCCCAACTGAACCGGCACCTGAAACGTACGCGAAGCCCAGAGGCCCATTGCCAGATAGGCGAGAAATTGCGGTGCGAATTGAACGAGAAGCTCTTCTCGGAGTGAGTTGGGAAGCCAATAGTAACCGAAGGTGGTTCCGATGGGGAGCAGCGGCAGTGCTGCTCCTATGTTGGACGTTCGATCTGGACCCGGCCGGTCCGGCCCGGAAACCATAGGATAACTACGAGAGTTCGAGATGATAGCGGTCCAGCGTGGTCGCTTTCTGGCGAGCGAGATTAGACAGCGACTTGTTATAATCGACGATAGCGCGCAGCTCGTTGCCTTGTGCAGTGGCCAGGTCGCGTTGGAAATCGAGCACGAGGCGAGTCGTGCTGAGCCCTACCTTCAACCGTTCTTGCTCGGCTTGCAGCTGTTTCTCCGCCATGATGCGGGCCGTACGAGTGGTCTCGATGCGTTTAAAGTCGGTCTGCACCCGGCGCACCGCTTCACGCACGCCGACGATGATCTGCTGACGCACGCTGGCGAGCGAGGCCTCGGCATTTCTGGCCTCCAGTTTCCGTTTGTTGTACGTATTGATGGCGGCCCGGTTGCCGAGCGGATAACTGAGCACCAGTCCCGCGCCATAGTTGTAAAAGTCACCGCTGAAATTTTTGTTGAAGGCCTGACCGTAGTCGCTCCCTAATCCGGCGAGCCCGATCGTGCCTTGGAATGAGAGGGTGGGCAGCAACTGGTTGCGGGCGAATTGCTTATTCAGTTCCCCCGAGTCGACATTTTTTTTCGCCTGCACGATTTCCGGCCGCTGTTCGATCGCCGTATCGATGGCTTCCTGCAGGCTGAGGGGTTCAAGGACCGTGACGGGGGTATCGGCGGGGGTGAGGCGGAGGTCTTGGCGCAAGTCTTCTTCGCCCGGATTCAAGAGACGGCGCAGTTGATCTTCCTGATCGCGAATGGCTTTTTCCGCAACTAAGATCTGCTCCACTCTGGATGCGACGGCAGCCTCAGCTTGGAGCACGTCGACGATCGACATGACGCCCGCTTTCGCCTTGGCGCGGTTGGCCGCCAACAGCTCTTCGGCGGCCTTCATGGCGGCTTGCGCCACTTTCAAATTCTCATTCGCAAACACCAATTCCCAATAGGTTTGTTCCACCGTGGTGATAACCGTCAGGACACGGTCTCGAAAGACATGCTGTTCGACCTCGGCATTATTCTGGGCGACCTTGATGAAAGTCTTGTTGATCTCGATTCCGGCGTTTCTGAGCAACGGTTGGGTCAATGTGAATGCCAGGCCGCCGGTCCAGGACGGATTGAACAAAAATCCTCTGGCGACATTCGCGTTCACGTTGGTTCGAGCCGGGCTATAATTCATATCGAAATTCCCGCCAGTAATGAGGTTAGTCTGCGCATCGAACGTAAATGATTCGCTGCGTTGATCAAAGGGCGTGATCTGATTAAGCGAATTTCCCGTTCCCCCGAATACGGGTCGATTGAGCGGGTTCACCGTCCTGGCATATTGGCCGTTTAGGCTTACGTTGGGATCAAACTTGGAGTATTCGATGATGATGTCCGCCAACTGGCTTTCTTTATTGTGGCGGCTGATACTGATATCGAGATTGTTCTGCAGTGCGCGAACCGCCGCATCGGCGAGCGACACGGTTTCACGCCGCTCCGGAGAGATCCGTTGAGTCACATCGAAGCCCCAGCCATTCGGTGGCAAGGAGATGCACCACAAACCGATGGCGACAATGGCTGTGAAACAGTAGTGGGCTGAAGATCGGCAATTCATAAACTCCTCCTTGATCGGCAATCCGAATGCGAGCATACTATAAACCGTGACGAGGGCTCTGTCATGGATATTAGTATCGCGTCCCGCGCTAAGGAAAAAGAAATGGTGAGGGGCCGGCAATCATTATCTGCAGTTGGAAGTCTGCTGGGCGTGCTGGCGGTCGCGGTATTTTGCACTGACACATCTGCGCTGGCGCAGAGTGTATCGGGTGCATCGGGTGTCCGGTCGTTTGCCGGCGGGGTCGCTCCGCTGTTCAAACTTCCCGGAGGCAGTTTGTACATCGACAATCAAGGAACGCAAGGGTTTCTCTACACACCAGGACAGAACTTTGAATCCTTTAGCTTTCGCAATCCGACGACTGGTCAGGCTTGGAGCGGCGCCGTGATGACGTTCGGTCCGCAACTGTCCATCGGTCTTATCCAGGGTGCGAATCAGGTAGGAAGCCCGACCGTTCTTCCAGGGCCACCATCCCAGTCGTCTCCCTTGCCTCCTATTGAGTCGGGCATCCTCGACGAGATTCCCTAACCAGCAAGGAAACGCTTTTCAGCCCCGTTGTCGCATTGCGGAGAACCATTAGACTTGCTTGGTTCACGGTTGATAGGCGAGTTGCCACGTCAATGCCACCACGTACCGAGCCACGGATTTTAAGATATCTGAATTGATGGTGTCGGCGGTATCTGTCGGTTGATGAAAGTGTGGATGCACGCCGCCGCTCACCACAGTGACCGTCGGCACGCCGGCTTCCTTGAACGGCACATGATCGCCTCCTGGGAAAAATCCATAGAGATCCAATTTCTCGTGAACGCCGGCGATCTTCCCCACGTCCAGAAGGGCCTCCTTCTCTAAGTCTGTCACGCCCACTGTGAGCCTTCCGTTGCCGATTCCGGCATGGTCTATATTGATCATGGCCTTTGTAGAACTGAGTGGAACAACGGGCCGCGCTGTATAAAGACGTGAACCAAGCAGATCGCGCTCCTCGCCGCTAAAGGAGACGAAGAGAATGGTCCGGGAGGGGCGTGGCCCGGCTTTGCTGAGAGCACGAGCCACTTCCAAAATCACTGCTGTGCCGGAGGCATTGTCGTCTGCGCCGGGAAAGAGTACCCCCCCTGGATGGCCGAAGTGGTCCCGATGGGCTCCGATGATCACAGACTCTGTTCCGATTCCAGGGATCACTCCTAGGACATTGAGCAAGATTCCTTCCTCTATTGTTGTCTTCCACTGAAGCGATGCAACCTGATCTGTGTGTGTTGCTTGTGATGACGATGTCTGGTTCAGGCGCTCCTGAAGGACACGCAAGCGATCGGGAATGTCGCCATTCGATTTTTCGAGAAGTTCTTGGGCCAGGGCTGTGCTGATCCAGGCACCGGGGATAGCTTGGTCAGGAGGCAATTGCCCGTAGAAGGCGCCGGGGCGACCGGTTACGCCGCGGCGGATTTCATAGGGGTGGAGAATGGGGCCTGTTGCCGTCAGATAGCCGATCGCTCCACGTTCTCGTGCGAAACGAACTTTTTCGGCGTGGCTGACCGGTCGTGGGTGGTGATCCGGTTTGCCTCGTAGAAACAGCACGATGCAATTATTCACGTCGACACCGGCATAGTCATCGACGTCTTGAGAAGGATCGACGATGCCATATCCGACGAAGACGATTCGGCCTTGGACGTCGGCGGATGGGGAGTCGAAGATTGGAAAGTAATCAGTGGCGGTTTGTTTGGCCGTCAAGGCGGTTGCCCCGCCGATCTTCAGTGCTGGGTCTGGCGATATAGTGACGGTGGGCACGAGCGTAGCCATCGCGCCCAACAAGGTATCGTTCTTTCCCGGTATGAACGGGAATGTGAATGAACCGTTGCGAATGTTCGGCAAACGCAATCCAGCTGAGAGAAACTCTTGTGCGACCCACTGTGCCGATTGTCCATCGGCGTTCGTGCCGCTTTGCCGTCCATTAAACAAGGGGTCGCTGAGAGTTCGGATGTCGGCAAGCATCCGTTCCGCGGAGAGCGAACCGATGGCTGTCTGAAGGACTGTTTCAGGCGATTGAGCCGAGGTTGGTGTAAGTGGAAGAAAAAGGAAGACGGCCGCGAGGACCAGAATGCAACGGGTCCTGGAATTGCTGTGGAAACAGATAAGACTCATCGTGATACCCTGATCATGTCAAGCCTATATTCAGATGTGGAATCATAGCATGAGGGAAATCAGGTTGCAGAGCTGCATTAAGCCCAGGTACTATTCGGCGGGCAGGCAGTAGGTGGCTGTCACATGTTCGGACAATGTTAGGAGTGGCCGACACTGTTTCTGGAGTAGAGGAGCGAGTATGGCTGGCGGTGAATTGGGAAAGGGACTGTACGATCATTTGTATCGGCGATTTTTCGAGCAGCGTGACAGCCATGACGGCTATTCGTTTCAGCAGGCTCCCGGCGGCAGTGCTCCGACGCCGATGGTGACGTTCGGCGAGAAGCTGCGTTGGTGGACTTGTGATCGATGGCAACGACGGAAGAAGATCCTCGCCGAGCGGGACCGTCTGCAGCGAGAGATTCTCCAAATGAAGAAATGAGGAAGCTCAGAGTATGCGGGCACTGTCTATATTGGAGAAATATCGAACGTGTTCCGTCAGTAGGCGACTCAGGACGGGGCTCTTCGCTCTCTTGATGGCCGGCCTGGGTCTCGTAATGGGATCCACCACTAGTTACGGAGTCCAGAAGGAAACACAGGAAGAAAAGGCTGCCAATCTGAAGAAGCAAGCCAAGGGTGGACTTTTCCAAAAGTGGACATTCGATCTGGATCAACCCAACGCTCAGCCCGGCAGCTTTGTTAAAGGTATTTCTTCGGACGAGTCACTCGCAAATTGGATTGTCCAGGGACATGCGACGGCGCCTTCTCAGCCCAACATCCTCGCCGGGTCATCGAGTTGTACGCAGCTTTGTTATCAGGTGCTGTTGGCCGATGGATTGGAGTATGAGTATCCGGATCTCAGCGTTCGTTTTCATCCGCAGGAGAGGACGGCCGGGCTCGGAGGAATCGTGTTTGGTGTGCGCGATATGCGCAATTTTTACGCAGCGGTCGTCGATCCGATCGGTCAAACGGTGCAACTTGTTCGTCTGTTGAATGGACAGGCGCTGCTCCTCGCGCAGGCCTCGATTAGTCTGAAAAAGGTTGACTGGCATTCGCTCAGGGTGCAACGAAACACCATCATCAGCAAAGATTTTATTGAAGTGGTTGTAGACGGAGTGCTCGTCCTTTCCGTTGAAGATCAAGCCTTGGGATTGGGACAGATTGGGCTGGTCGTTCTTGGGTCCTCTACCGTATTGTTCGACAGCTTCCATGCAGTTCCTCTCTTCTCTCACCGACCGCTTTCCACGCCGCCAGCCTATTAATTAATATGGGCTCACCAGCGGGCCGATTTGGCCTCAAACTTGCCTTTTCTCGCCGGAGTGGAGTAGCATAGAAAAGCCGGCTTGCGAAAGGCCTGGCACGACCGGCGCAGAAAGTGACAAGGCCTGAATAGATGTTGTGTTGGGCCAGCCCGGGATCTGATCGGAAGCCAGAGCTAAGTCGCCGCTGTGTTGACGTCTTCGGCCTATTCCTTCCCCGTTGTTTTCTCGAGTCCAAGACAACATCATTGTGTCAAAGGAGGAGTCCGATGGGTGCGAAGATCTATGTCGGTGGATTGCCCTACGCAACGACTGAGCAACAACTAAGCGATCTGTTTGCGGCGCATGGGGCCGTGGCGTCGGCGCGTATTATCACAGACAAGTTCACCGGGCAGTCTCGAGGGTTTGGATTCGTCGAAATGTCGTCCGATGCCGAAGCGCAAGCGGCAATTAACGCCTTGAACGGCACGCAACTCGGTGGTCGTACGTTAACGGTGAACGAAGCTCGTCCTCAGGAGCCCCGTTCTGGTGGAGGACGTGGAGGATTCGGAGGCGGTCGCGGTTAACCTCGGATTTGTCCCGCTGCAATAAGGGCTGCCGGAATTTCCGGCGGCCCTTATTACTTTTTGGATCGCGATGTCAGAGCCATCGAGGTCCATCTGGATTCTCGCTTACATTATTTCACCGGGAGAGGATCGTGCCACCCTTTAAATTAGAGGCTCCCTTTAAAGCCTGCGGGGATCAGCCGGAAGCCATCGCAAGGTTGACCGCTGGAGTGCAGTCCGGGAAGAAACATCAAGTATTGCTCGGAGTGACGGGGTCCGGCAAGACCTTCACGATGGCGAATCTCATCGAGCGTGTCCAGAAGCCGACGCTCGTACTGGTCCACAATAAGACGTTGGCCGGCCAACTCTATCAAGAGTTCAAGCAGTTTTTCCCCCACAACGCCGTTGAGTACTTCGTGAGCTATTACGACTATTATCAACCGGAGGCGTATATCCCGCAGAGTGACACGTATATCGCGAAAGATGCCTCGATCAACGATGCCATTGATCAGATGCGCCACTCCGCCACGACCGAGCTGTTGCAGCGAAACGACGTGCTGATCGTATCCTCGGTGTCCTGTATCTATGGGCTGGGTTCACCGGAGGTCTACCATGACATGCTCATTTATTTGGAGGAGGGGGTCGAAACGAGGCGAGAAAAGATATTGTCGAAACTGGTGGAGATTCAATACGAGCGTAATGACGTGGATTTTCATCGTGGGACATTCCGGGCACGTGGGGACGTAATCGAGATTTTTCCTGCCTCGTCTGAGGCCAAGTCGGTGCGCATCGAGTTGTTCGGAGACCTTGTGGATGCCATTCATGAGATCGATCCACTTACCGGGAAATCATTGGCCAAGCTTCCCAAGATCGCCATCTATCCGAACACCCATTACCTCATTGCTCCCGATCGCTATGAACGGGCTATTACCGGCATCGAGGAAGAATTGGAAGAACGCGTGGCCTTGCTCAGGAAGACGGGTCGACTGCTGGAGGCTCAACGGCTTGAGCAGCGCACTAAGTTCGATCTGGAGATGATCCGAGCCATGGGTTATTGCCATGGGATCGAAAATTACTCGCGTCATCTCAGCGGGCGAATATCGGGTGAGCCGCCTCCCACATTGTTGGATTATTTCCCGAAGGATTTTCTGTTGATCGTCGATGAGTCCCACGCGACCGTTCCACAAGTCGGCGGGATGTATGAGGGAGATTCTTCCAGAAAACGGACGTTGGTGGAGTACGGATTCCGACTCCCGTCGGCGGTCGATAATCGTCCACTGAAGTTTTCCGAGTTCGAAAGTTGTCTCAATCAGGTGGTGTATGTGTCCGCCACCCCGGGTAGCTACGAGATGGAGCATGCCGGCCGTGATGTGGTCGAGCAGATCGTTCGCCCCACCGGTCTGATGGATCCACGAATCGATGTCGTGCCGGCTAAGGGGCAGGTGGATCACTTGCTTGGCCAGGTGCGCGCGGAAGTGGCCAAGGGAGGGCGAGTTCTGGTTACGACTTTAACGAAGCGTATGGCGGAAGATTTGACCGAGTATTATCATGACCTGG
>JACZCY010107206.1_pt1 | contig 13312 bp, 6 predicted proteins | sample 8641821 | NCBI WGS metagenome assembly JACZCY01 (sample SAMN15324609, study PRJNA640507) | soil metagenome | isolation source: intercropping sugarcane | place: China: Luxin town, Laibin City, Guangxi Province | collected 2019-07-25 | depth 10cm m | reverse complement strand
TATCAAATGCCAGGAGCTACAGAAGTGTTCTTTTTTATTAACTCGAGTGACAGTCATGATTATACGTTAAAGGCAGCTTTTAATTCGGCTATTGTAAGAGGGAAGCAAGCATGGCTTTGGGATGCAGTAACGGGGGAACGTTTTAAACTTCAGATGAACGATAATAGATTAAGTCTGCCATTAGGGCCTGCCACTTCCGCTATTATTGTATTTAATAAAGATCAAGAGGGAAATTATTTTGAGCCAATTCCACTGGGCGGCGATACTAATGCCACTACTATAGATAATACCTGGCATGTGCAGTTTCAACATTATGATGGACATACAGAAGACATTAAGATGGAAGTATTATCTGACTTGAAAGACATCCCTCAATATTCACACTTTGCGGGTACGGTTAAATATAAAAGCACATTCTCAATGGATGAACGGCGGAAGATCGAATTTCTCAATTTAGGGAAAGTCTATGGTATTTCTATAGTGAGGATTAATGGTAAACATGCCGGTATAAAATGGTCCGGCCATCGAATATATCCTATCAAAAATTTTGTACAGCAAGGAAATAATACAATAGAGATCTGGGTGGTGACCGTAATGCTGAATTATATGAAAGCTTTGACAGATAATAAGATTGCCCAATACTGGACAAATGAAGGGGCTAAAAACCAGCCCTTACAATCATTGGGGCTTGCGGGGCCGGTCAGTATTTATTAAGGACTTAGTTGATCTGAATGAGGGCTGTGATTCCATTATCTATATTAAAAATATCATATCACCCCTTTAATTAAAGCGAGAAACAGGATGCGGTTTAACAATAATAAGCAGCTATTTATTTGGCCTTTCAGATTAGTTATTTTGGGGTTGTTTCTGCCTTCTTATCTCCCTGCTCAACAAATTGATTCAGGTACGGTAACTCTCATAAAGAATCGGATAATAGAGCTCGAATCAACAGGTTACCCCGTGCCTGACAGTGTACAAAAGATGTTGCGATCAATGAATCCTGACGGTAGTTGGGATGGAATTGATTATAAGAGTGTGGGAGTATCTCCATGGCCGCCTTTGAACCATTTAGGGAACTATGTTTTGCCTTTGGCAAAAGCATTCGCAAACCCGCAGTCGCCCGATTATCGAAGCAGTGAATTAGCAAAAGCCATTCACAAATCCCTTGATTTTTGGTTAATCCACAATTTCACTACTCAGAATTGGTGGGAGCCTGATATCGGTATCCCGATGACTTTATGTAATATCTTTATTTTGATGGGCAATGAAATCACTTATGATGAATTTCTACGAGGATTAAATCAGATGAGGGGCAGTTATATTACACAAACAGGGCAAAATAAGATTTGGAGGGCCGGGATCCAACTCGAAATAGGTCTGATCTCATATAAAAGAGGAGTTAATAATCTGATTGGAGCACCTCAACTTCAGGGTCAGGTCAGAATTTCAGCCAGGAATAACAGTAATGTGTTGCTAATGGGTGCATCCAGGTTAATCAGGCTGGCAGCCGATACACTAAAGGCTGGTCTGTTAGTTCAACCGGGAGAAGGAATACAACCCGACTGGAGCTTTCATCAGCATGGTGATCAGCTTCAATTCGGGAACTATGGTTTAGACTATGCCTGTAGTGAGGCAGAGTGGGCCTATATACTAAGTGGTACACCCTTCCAATACCCGGAAGAAAAGATATCCATACTAAGGCGCTTTATATTAAATGGATTAAGCAGGGTGGTTTGGAAAGATAGAATGGACATTAGTGGTTTAGGACGCCATGCAGTTTATCCGAACTTTCAGCTTTATTGTGGCAAAAGACTTCTGCAATTATTGCAATTAATGACTAAAGCGGATCCGTCACATGCTTCAGAGTACCAGGAGGTAATTGGATTCAATAAAGGAGAATCTTCACAACCATGGTTTTTAAAAGGGAATAATTATTACTGGCGGTCTGCTTTAATGGTTAGCCGCTTTATAGATAATTATATGTCAGTCAGAATGTGTTCCAAAGCCATTCAAAGCACAGAATCCGGAATAGGAGAAAATTTACTAGGGGCTCACTTGTCAGATGGAGCAACATTTATATATCAGTATGGGAATGAGTATAAAGATATTTTCCCTGTTTGGGATTGGCACAGAATTCCGGGAGTAACAAGTTATAGTGACAAGGAGCTACCAAAAATCGGGTGGGATGGGTTACATAATAAGGATAATTTTGTGGGTGGTATGTCCGACTCATTGTTTGGTATTGCAGGAATGTTTTTTAAACGGGACGGGCTCCAGGCACATAAAGCATGGTTCTTCGGACCTGATGGACTGATTTGCTTAGGCGCCGGTGTTACCAGTCATCAGGATTATAAAGTTTTAACGACGATTAATCAGAACTTGTATGCGGGACCCATTACTGTCAAGAAAGGAAGGGCCACAACAAAGCTTTCTGCGGGGAAATCCATAAATGGGTATAATATAAAATGGGTGTATCAAAATGGCGAGGGGTATTTATTTCTGCAGAAGGAAAATGTATTTGTTGAAGCAATTAAGCAAAAGGGAAATTGGCAACGCATTCACGAAACAAGTAGTTCAAAAGAGATACAAAAAGATGTTTTCAATCTATGGATTGATCATGGATCCACACCTCTTAACTCCACCTATGCATATATGATATTACCCGTGAAAAATGAAAAAGCGCTCAATAGTTTTGCAGTAAATCCTTCAGTCAGGATCATACAAAATTCATCATCCCTGCAAGTTGTAGAGTTCACAAGAGAAAAACTATTGCAAATGATTTTTTATCAGGCTGATTCTTTAAAATTAAATAATTTCACAATTTCAGTTGACGCCGCATGTTTTCTTATGATTGTGCAGAATCGTTCGACTTTAAAAGTTACCGTTTCTGTGCCGCCTGAACTTCCCAATACTGTGCATTTAATTATAAGCGGTCATTATAATGGTGAAGGCTGTGTCTATTACTCTCAAAAAAAACAAACTAAACTATCGTTCATTCTCCCCAATGATCCCTTTGCGGGGAAGAGTGAAAGTAAAATCTTATATCGTCAATAAATTATACTATAAAATCGGATTAATATGCCTGTATTCAGAAATGTCGGCAGTGAAGGTACACTGGTAAAAAAAGGAGTAAGGCGTAAGGTAGTGCACCTGGAAAACCTTATGACAGCCGTTATAGATTTTAGTGACGGACCGTGGATGGAACCTGATCCGTTCCATTCCCATATACAAGAACAGATATCTTATGTAGTTGATGGAGAAATTATATTCTTCTGCGAAAATGAACCCGACCAATATCTGAGAGCCGGGGACATGTTTTATATCCCTTCAGGTAAAAAACACGCTATTCAATTGCTTTCCCCGCAAGCAAGATTAATAGATAATTTTTCACCGATTCGAAAAGATTTTCTGGATAAATAATGTCATTGATTCCGGAAAGAGTTATAGTCAGGGTCTCGGCAGGTTAGTTGGACATTAATTTATTTGGAGAGTTTATACTATCTCACTTTTCTAACTGATCTTAATAAACTCCGGGGAAACAGTTGAGTCCCCTCATGTAATTTTTTTACTTATTCATAGCAGGCAGATGTTAGGGAGAATAAATCAACATCTATATACAGCCGGTTAATTTTATGTCAAAAAATATAAATGAAATAGCATTTTATGTATTCTCTCAGGATTCTATTATTATACTTTTACATCAGTAAGTATATTCTTTAATTTCAATAAATTGCTATGATTCAAAAGTCCGTCACAGGGGACAGGTGATTTGTATGTCTTTGAATTTTCTAACAATTAAATTTCAAATAAAATGAAGAAGAAATTATTTTTAATGCTCTCTTGCTTATTGTGTATTTGTTTCAGCGTACGGGCACAAATTTCTGTCTCTGGTAGGGTCACTGATGTTAATGGACATGCCTTAGTTGGAGCAACAGTGGCTGTTGAAGCAACCTCTATTGGTACAATTACTGATGCAAATGGTAAGTTCGTTCTCAACGGAGTGCCTTCTGCCAGTTCGGTATTGGCCTTCAGCTTTATAGGATTCACCACGCAGGAGATAAGGGTGGGAGACAGGACCCAATTCAATATCAGCCTGACTACGTCACAGGCATCCATGGATACTATAGTGGCGATAGGGTATGGTATTGCCAGGAAGGCAGCATTTACAGGAGCTGCTACAACAGTAAAATCGAATATTATATCTACCGAGTCTAACTCTACGGTGACCAGTGCTTTGGAAGGCGTAGTGCCGGGGTTACAGGTATCATCGGTAGATGGTCAGCCCGGGTTGGATATGGGCATACGATTACGCGGTGTCAGTTCAACCAGCCAAAATAGTTCCAATGCCTTGATTGTAATTGATGGGGTTCCGCAGTTGTATCCAAATGCGCTTGCCGCCATTAACCCGGATGATATTCAAAGTATCACCATTTTAAAAGATGCCTCCGCTACTGCTATATATGGTTCCCGTGGTGCAAACGGGGTGATATTGGTTACCACAAAAAGAGGTAAAGAAGAAAAAGCAAAGATTACTTTAGATACCCGGATGGGATTTAACTATCTGCCAAAAAATATACGCCCGAATTTAATGGAAAGCGCCAAAGATTATTATGAATTTGCATGGCAGTCTATTTACAACTCCGTCAGGTATGGCGTTAATGGGACCAGTTCAACCGGGGGCACTTTTAGTACTAATGTTCAAAATCCAAATATGTCGGATGCTGCTGCGGGATTGTTTGCGAGCGAACATTTGTTTGACTATAACGGTACTGGCACTGCACCAGGTAATTTTGGAGAAAATGCTCTCGGCAACTGGATGTTATATTCCGTTCCCGGTGCGATTTATACTCCCACCGGATCGGGTACTACTGCAAGTGCTACCATGACTGGAGCATATCTTGTAAATCCCGATGGGAAATTGAACCCCCAGGCGCAATTACTTTTCCCTGCCGGTTCGTATTCGAATTATTTTTTTAATAAGCCATTTAGCCAGCAAACTAATTTATCCGCCAGTGGCGGAACGGACAAGATTGATTACTTTATATCGGGGGGAGTGCTCACCGACCCATCCTATATAACCGGATCATCATTCAGTCGTTATAATGTGCGTGTTAATGTGAATGCTCAATTGACAAGTTGGCTGAAAGTTGGTGATAACACAAGCTTCGACTACCGAAATACCGAAAGTCAGGCCACCAGGTACGGACGTAACCCGGGAACTGTTTCTCAAAATGTTTTCGATTGGGTGAATAACGGGAATCCTTTGGTTTCTCTTTTCGCCAGAGACAAGAGTGGAAACATAATAAAAAATCCGGACGGTACCGATAAGGTGGTTTCGCAAGCTAATATGAGCTATTCACCGTTAGGCCCGACTTCCTTTCAAAACAATCCCTATGACCTGCCATTACTACTGAAAAGTGATATCAATAATAATAAATCATACGACATAAATATGGTCGGATATGGCACTATAACTTTCTTGAAAGATTTTAGTTTTACCGGTAACCTGTCTTATCAAAGATTCTCTGATCAGCTTATGAGATATGGTAATATGTTGACCGGCCAGTCGCAGAATGTGGGAGCATTAGGATTATATGACAATAATACTAACGTAATAGATGCGCAACAACTGTTAAATTGGAATAAAGATTTTGGAAAAAACTCAGTCACTGCAATGGCGGGGCATGAATATTATCAAATGTGGAATCAGAGTTTAGCCTACACTTCGGCCTATTCTCTTATTAATGACTTTACGGGATCAGGGAATTTCACCAGTCGCTATAATACAGGTCGTGCGCCTTTTGGATCTCCCGGAGCAGGCGGAGATAGGGTGGCTATGGAAAGTTATTTTGGAAGAGTAGGTTATAATTATGCCGGTAAATACTTCTTTGACGGTTCTGTGAGGAGAGACGGATCTTCAAAGTTCCGCTATAATGACGAACGGTGGGGAACATTCTGGTCGGCTGGCTTAGGATGGGACCTTGCTGCAGAGAATTTTATGCAATCTGCATCAACCTGGTTAAATGATCTGAAGCTAAGGGCCAGCTATGGCGTAATTGGTAACGAAAGCGGGATCAGTAATTACTCCGGATATCAAATCTGGGGCTTCGGTGCAAATTACCAAACATCCGGTAATGGGACCGGTGTTCCAGCCAGCTTTAATTTGACACAGGGGGCTGTTCCTAATACTGCTTTAACATGGGAAAACACCCACACTTTCGATGCCGGTGTTGATTTTTCTCTCTGGAGTAACAGGGTTAACGGTTCAATTGATTATTACAATAAGAATACTGTCAACTCAGTTTTCTCAGAGCCGCTCGCTATATCACTGGGTCAATCTTCGATAATACGGAATAATGCCCACTTAGCAAATCGCGGCTATGAAGTTGACTTAAACGTGGACATTATTCGCAATAAAAATTTTAGGTGGAACGTGGGTTTGACCGGTACGCATTACAGAACGATCTTGTTAAGTGTTCCTACCGGAGTTGGGGTACCTTCGCTTGACGGAAAGTTCACGGGAGCTATAGATGGTTGGGCGGCAAATGGTGGTGGATCCACGGGTGCTCAGACTGTATATTTAAGAGGTGCAGGTATGGATTATTATAACCTTTATCTGTTTAAATATAATGGAGTAGATCAGAGTACCGGGCTTCCATTGTTCCAGCATACAGTCACGCAACAGGACCATGACAAAAATATGTTTACTAAGGATGCCGTTGGGTCTTATGTGAACACTACTAACTATACGCTGGCGAACAGATATTCTTTCGGCAGCGCATTACCACGGTGGGTCGGTGGTGTTACTACGGCCTTATTTTATAAAAATTTCGATTTAAGCGCCGTTTTGGCATACCAGATGGGAGGCCATTTCCTTAGTGTGGAATATGGTAACGGATTCTACAGGAGCGGCGGAATCGGGACGGGTCTGTCTCAGGATTTATTTAATAATACGTGGACACCTCAGCGTACCCACGCTAAATTCCCTATGGTATTTTACAATGGAACTGAGAACTTCACTTCGGGCGCCACAATTGGGTCCTGGGCTTATACCAATATGGCGCTTTTCAGCGCATCCTATTTAAGCCTTAAGAATGTAACATTGGGATACACCTTTAATAAAATTGCCTTACAAAAATTATCAATAGAAAGTCTTAAGATTTATATCACTGCAGAAAACCCGCTGTTCTTTTCCGCAGAATCAGGGGTAGATCCGCGTATGTCTCTGGTCGGGGGGATGGAAGTAGGCTCGGGATATTATCTGCCAATGAGTTCAACAGCCATTGGGCTTAATGTTACATTCTAACTTAAATCAATAAGCACTAAAATATTTAAAAATGAGAAATATAAAAAATGGCGTAATGGGATTACTTACTTTAGCTGTCCTGTTACTTTCTGCATGCTCAAAAGATCTGAATGTACCGCCGCCGAATAATATCAATGATCAGCAAATTAAGAATTTATTAGCCTCCGGCGATACGGCTAAGATAAAGTTAATCATTGGCAGCATGGCCAATAATATGCCGCTGCTATTTAACTTTAGTGGGATATTCAGTCAGGGATCAGCAGATATATCCTATTATTCTAATCAGGGGCTGGCAGTTATGCGAAGCCTGGAGGGTAATGATATGGTACTTGGCGATCAGGCAGGGTTAAGCACTTTAGCCGGATCTACCGAATATGATCTCGGAGCTTTTCAGAGTTCGACTGACAATAGATTAAATGCTTCATATTGGTATTATGCATGGCAGATCATTACCCAGGCTAATCAGATGCTTAATTACCTTCCCAATAATGTGGTTGCAAATAACGCTTTTTTGGAAACTGCTAAAGCAAGCGGTCTGGTGGTGAGAGCCTATGCTTATAACTTCCTTATGGAGAATTATCAGGACGCATATTTACAGGGAGGGAAAAACAAGCTTGGAATGCCTATCTATACAACTTTTAATCCTAATCAGCCATATCAATCCCGGGCGTCATCCGCGGAAACTTATGCTTTCATTAAAAATGATATAGATTCTGCTATTTCACTTTTCACCGCCGCAGGTGTCAGTTTTACGCCTAATACATCAGATATTGACTTAGGTGTGGCAAACTTTATACTCGCCCGTGTGTCTCTTGTCACGGGGGATTGGTCCACATGCGTTACTGCATGTAATAATATTCTTGCCCATTATCCCAATCTGATGAATCAATCCGAGTATGGTGGTAGAAATACCGGAACGGCATTGAAGCCAATATTTGATCCTGCAACTAACGGCTTTTTAAATAATGCTGTTGATCCCGAGGTAATCCTGGGTTTTCCGGTTGGGGTGGCGAAAACCGCATTGGTTGATCTGATGGATCCCTTTAGTGGAAGTTATGGTGGTAAGCTCGCAGCCTACAAGAGAATAGACGATCGCCTATATAATGAAATTGCTGATAATGACTACCGCAAAGATTGTTTCCAGGGCTCTGCTGCTTTCGGAAATTATACATATCCCCAGGACGGAACTGTTAACACGCTTCCTTCATATATTAATTTTAAGTTTGCCTCAACCCAGGGCCTTGACGGCGTGCCCCTCCACTCAGATCAGACGACCTGTGTATATATGCGGGCGTCTGAGGTATTATTGATGAAAGCAGAGGCCCAGGCTCAGAGCGGGGATGGTGCAGGTGCAGAAGCCACTTTGAATATCCTGCTTGCAGCACGTACCCGCAGCGGCGATGCACCTTTAACATGTGCTACTTATCCATCAATGACCGGTATGGCTCCGCTGCAAATGGTTCAATTCCAAACTCGTATTGAAATGTGGGGAGAAAACGGTCTCGAATTTTATAATAACAAACGCTGGAATATCCCGGTAAACAGGAACGGATCAATAGACCACATTAACCTGAATACGCTTCAGGTATCCGGCATGACCTTGCAGATCCCCGAAAATGAAATGAACACAAACCCCAAAATGGTTCAGAATTAATGGCGGATAGCAGTACTCATCAATACAAATAGACCATTTATTAATCAGTGGTCTATTTGTATTATATAAATTATGTTGTGATGATATTAAAAAAGTTTTTTATTCCTCTTGTTTTCATATTGTTTGGTACCCGGCTTTATGCTAAGGATTATAAGGCTGCACTTTTTAATATTTATGCAGACGGTACTACGTTAAATACCCGATCTATTCAGTTTGCTATTAATTACATTCATGACCATGGAGGAGGAAGACTCGTTTTTGATGTCGGGAGGTATTTAACCGGTTCAATAAAATTGAAGTCGAATGTTACACTTTATCTGAAAGAGGGGGCTGTCATTGTCGGTTCCGTAAATCCACTTGATTATAAAAAGCATAATTGGACCGCGCTTATATTTGGGCTTAATCAACAAAACATAGGTGTAACCGGCAAAGGAGTTATAGACGGGCAGGGTCAGCTTGTGGCAAGAAACGTCGTGAATCTGGTGGGAAAAGGGCTGATAGAAGATCCTCTGGTTGATGGCAGAGCGGAGGCGCCATCCAGGCCCGTGTTAATTTACTTCTATCATTGTGATAGTGTAAAAGTGAAAGGGATAACGCTTAAGAATTCATCAAGTTGGACCGACCTTTATGATCATTGTAAATGGGTTGATATAGACAGCATTTTCGTAAACAGTCAGGCATATTGGAATAACGATGGAATTGATGTCGCTGATTGCCAACATGTTTCAATAACTAATTCATACGTTAATTCAGACGATGATGGTATATGTCTCAAATCATTCGATGAAAATAATCGTTGTGAAGATATACTGATAAAAAATTGTACAGTCAGATCCAGTGCCAACGGAATTAAATTTGGCACTGCCTCTTACGGCGGGTTTTCTGATGTTCGTATTATCAATAACAGGGTTTACGACACTTACCGGTCTGCCATTGCGCTGGAAACTGTATATGGCGGTGTCCTGAAGGATGTCATTGTGGATAGCCTGGACGTCGTCCATACCGGAAATCTTATTTTTTTAAGAATAGGGGAACGTAAAAAAGGAAAGCCCGGTCAATTATATAATATCAAATTTGATCATATAGTTGCGGAGATCGCTGCGGGGAAACCTGATAAAGGGTATAGTTACGAGGGACCTGTAGAAGATCAGCCGAGAAACGTGTCGCCGGCCATTATTATTGCCGGACTGCCGGAACATGATATCACTGATATCAAATTTGAAAATATTAATATTTCACATCCGGGAGGTGGAGATCGTTTTTATGCAAATGTCCCTTTGGATTCCATCAATGGTATTCCTGAGTTAGCCGATCATTATCCGGAGTTTTCAATGTTTAAAGAATTACCCGGTTGGGCAATCTTTATCCGCCATGCTAAAAACATAAAATTCTTTAACGTATCATTAAAATGCAGGGATAAAGATTTCAGAGTTCCGGTGGTTTTGGATGATGTGGATGGCGCAAGGTTTGAATCAGTTAAAATAGATCAGCCTGACCGGGTCAATAATTATTACAAGTATCATTCAGAAAACATTTTAATAAAATAAACATTAACAAGTGATATTTTTTAATTGATAGAAAGATGAAAAAAAGAAGTTCTAAATGGAGATATTTATGCTGCTTGCTCTTGATGACAGTTCCTTTTTGCAATTCATGGGGGCAGAATAGTTCTGCTATAGATGGGGTGTGGCAACTTATTCCCGATGAGAGTACCGCTATTTCATATTATAACACTATTAGTCTGAATATTGAGCAGGGGCTTTCCGGTATAAAAATAGTTCAGAAATGGGAGTCATCTCACTCCAAAGTGGATTCTTTTAATATAAGAGTGGATGGCGGTCAATACCAGGTACCGGTTAATAATCGCGTATGGCCTTATCAGGTATTTATGGGAATTTCATTAATCCCGGGCACTAATAAAGAAGTGAGTGCAAAGTGGCTTGATCAAAATAAAACGTTGCAGATAGAGGAAACTTATCCTGTATTAATATCTCAGGGACGTGTCACCATGCATGCTGTCAGCACTTATTCCTTGTCTGATGACGGAGAAAAACTAACGTTGAATGTGCAGAATAATTTCTTTCGTCCTCAAAACCTGACTTATGTCTTCAGGAGAGGCACACAGCAGGCAGCTTATTATATGGAGTTGAATGATCATTGGACAGTGAACGGGCTTCTGTCCGAAAATGCATTCCTGATCAGCTTGCAGGGGATCGTCAATACACATAAACCTATGCTGTATTTTAAATATCCCCAAGATTATGACTATAAATTTACAGGTAAACTCTTTGATTATTATAAAGATCATCTGGGATATTCTTTTACGAAGATTGGCGATATTTCGCAGGCGCTTCAACTTTTTAAAGACAGCGTAAAAGGTTATATTGTCTGGGATAAATCGGTCCGTTCTTCATTGAACGTAGCGTTTACAGTAGCCGGTTTAGACAAAGCAGTGGTGGTTACTTCCGATATGATCCCCATGATGAAAGCCGCCGGGTTAAAGGAGATAGCGGATTTTCGAAATAAATTCAGAGATAAAACAGATGCGCAGGTTTATCAATGGGCATTTGACAAATATGGGAATGAGTGCAATAAAAAATACATTGTCTGGATGGGCGGTGAAAGTGGAAATATGATGCAGCCGGGCATAGCGGACTTTGGCATTTCTAAAGGATGTTTTTTTGCGGATCTTTCCACGGATCCTAAAGATACGATTGAATACAAGTTAGCCGACAGGATATTGGGTCACATGAAACCCTTATCCATGGTAATGGGCTGGCATGATTATGCCAAAGACCTGGAGAGGAATTACGTAACACTTGCTTCCCACCATGGATTACGAGTGGAAGGTCTTAATACTTTTCCTAATTTAAGCTTTACCAGCAGAACTCCTCCTTTACCCGGCTTTAAATTCAGCAATCATCATCAGGCTGTTCCGGGCGGGATCTATAAGCCGGAAAAGAAGGTGTATATCACTTGCGTGCAAACGGATGGATTAGGCTTAGGGGCATGGAATGATTCAACCCGCGGTTCCATACCCTATGCGTGGGAAGTCACTATTAACTGGTCCTGGATGTGTCCGGTTTTACTGGAATATTATTATCAGCATGCGACCAATAATGATTTTTTCTTTGGTTCGCTGTCGGGTCCCGGATATATGTACCCCAAGGCCGTTCCGCCAAAGCTTCTTCCATCCGTCATTTCATTGGCTGATTCCCTTTGTAAAATTCTTGATCTGAATGTTTTTGAGACCATGGATTATTCTCAGGGTTCCACTGTGCTAGGGAATACCAATTTACCGGAATACATCGTGAATGATTATTACAAATATATGCCGGATATGATCGGATTTTTGAACGGCTATTCTCCCTCCCAGACATTTAGTTCGAAAAACGGCAGACCTTTTATTTCTTATGATTATTACTTAGACGAGAAACGCCCTGTGAAGGATGCAGTAGCCGATTTAAAAGAACTGATCAATATGAATAAAACCAGGCCGTATTTTTTATTATTCCATATCAGGGAATGGAACTCCATTGACAGGGTCAAAGAAATATTGGGTGGCTTAGGTTCCGATGTAGAAGTGGTTCCTTTGGATATATTTCTTAAGCTGGCAGGAAATGATCCGACTTTTCAAACCTACTTTTTAAGTAATGAGAAATAGTTCATTTCAATATCGGGGGATTATTGAATGATGCCGGATCCTTTGAGAATTATTCAATTATTAAAAAATGATAAAACCACGGAAGTTGTTAACATCACTTATTTTGCTGCTGATTTTCAGTATGGATGTCCATGCTAAAGATTTTAACATTGCAGGTTTTGGTGCGAGAAACGATGGTGTTACGCTGAATACAAATATTATCCAGGGAGCTATTGATTATATTACCGGTAATGGCGGAGGTCGCCTGGTTTTTGATTCGGGAGTTTATGTCACCGGCTCCATCTATCTTAAATCCAATGTTATTCTATACTTAAAGGAAGGAGCTGAGCTGCGGAGTTCCGGGAACCCATTCGATTTTCAAAAGAATAAATATACCGGATGGACTTCGATGATTTTTGCCATTAAGCAGAATAATATCGGAATAATGGGAAAAGGTACTATTAATGGTTTGGGATATGTGACCGCCAATAATTTAGTAACTTATATACACTTAGGTTTAGTAACAGATCCTTTAAATCTGGATCGTCCTTCTGAAGTCAATCGTCCGGCGAATATTGATTTTAAGGAGTGTACAAATATTAAAATTACAGGTATTACCTTGAAAAATCCGGCGAGCTGGAATCAGATATATGATCAATGCAGAGGTGTATATGTGGATAATATTCATGTTGATTCAAAGTCTTACTGG
>JACZCY010211844.1_pt1 | contig 13390 bp, 8 predicted proteins | sample 8641821 | NCBI WGS metagenome assembly JACZCY01 (sample SAMN15324609, study PRJNA640507) | soil metagenome | isolation source: intercropping sugarcane | place: China: Luxin town, Laibin City, Guangxi Province | collected 2019-07-25 | depth 10cm m | reverse complement strand
TGGTCGTAAATCTTTCGAATCACCGGCGCCATACGTCGGCACACGGTTCCGGCGACGATCATCAAATCCGACTGCCTCGGCGAACCACGAAACACCCCTGCCCCGAACCGATCCATGTCGTACCGGGAAGAAACGGCTGCCATCATCTCAATGGCACAGCAAGCGAGTCCGAAGGTCATTGGCCAGAGAGAACCCTTCCTCGCCCAGTTCACGGCTTTTTCAAGAGACCCCGTGATGATGTCCGGAGCCCCATCCTTCTCGTGCCGCCCCAGTTGAATCAGTCCCATAACAAGGCAATCCTCAATCCCACTCCAGCGCGCCTTTTCGCCAGGCGTACACATAGGCCACAATGAATAATCCTATAAAAATCATCATTTCAACCAACCCTATCACCCCGATCTTGGTGAATACGACGGCCCAGGGGTAGAGGAAGATCACTTCAATGTCGAAGATGACGAATAACATCGCAAAAATATAATACCTGACGGGGAACGGCATGCGGGCGTCGGAAAATGGTTCGGCCCCGCATTCGTAGGTCGATAATTTTTCCGGTTCCGGGTACCTGGGTTGCACAAAATAACTGACGAACAAGGTCACTACTCCAAAGGCCAACGTTACCAAAATAAAGAGAAAGACCGGAAAAAACTTCGTCAGATATTCAAGAAGAACTTCGGTTCCGGTCATTTAATTTTATCTCACAAGGTGTTGACTCAGAAAGGGTATTGTAGGTCAGATATGTAAAATCTTAGTGCCCCGGTCTCGGGGATAGCAAGCGAACAAAGGACCTAATTCCGCAGACCCGAAAGCCCTAGACATGAGATAAGAGAACGGAGGCGGGTAGGTTGAGTAGTTAGGTTCTTATTACAAACTCATGATTAGACATCAATGCCTAATCTCTTCGCTTTGGCCGTCACCCCACAAGAGGGTCCACCCTGTGAACTCTCCCATTCCGACTCGAGAGGAGAAAATGCCTTGACCTTTCGTCGCCGATGGATCTGCGTATCGATTCGTTCCTTTTGACGGAATCCACTGGAGAGACGGTGATCCTTTTTTTCGTCACCATTCATCGGTCGGTCACGGTCCCTGAAAATAAGAAATGACAAGATCCCACGTTACCATCGGAAAGAACGGCCCGTCAAACTCTCAACAATCACCGCAAATTCTTGACAACACAGCATCTTTTGCTATGTTTTTCCAAGCAACACTAGCTCAGAAGGAATCTGCCTATGAAAACCTTGGCGTCCCTCCTCTTAATCCTGTGTTCAGGAATTGGCGTCTCATTCGACGAAGCATTAGCACAGGCATCAGAGATTGATTCCATTCGGTTTTCAGAGGCTGCACTCGCCTTTTCCAGTGGTGCCATCCAGAAAACATCTCTGATCGACGGAACCGTAAACTTGGTAACAGGTGATAATCAGTCAACAGGCAATCGTATGCTTCTCGGGAAGCGAGATTCGCTTTATCTCAAACTAAACAACCCAACCGAGGTGGCAGTGGGTGACCTCTTCACCGTCTACCGGTTGGTTCGTAAAGTGTTCCATCCTGTGACAAAGGAATACCTCGGCTTTGTCATGAATCGTTCAGCGGTCGTGAAGGTGACTGCCGCCGACCACGCTCTCACGACAGTAGAGGCCGTGCTCAGTTACGAACCGATTTCCCCCGGGGATCCTGTTATGCGTTTTGTGGCTCCGACTCCGGACATCGAAACGAGCTCTGAAACAAACATTTCGGACCTCGAGGGCATGATTGTTGAGCTTCAGGCCGACCGGACGATGACGCTGGTTTCACAGTCAAACGTTGTGTATCTGGATCAAGGGAAGGAGGACGGATTGAAGGTCGGTGATCTCCTCGATATTCATCGTCACAGTGCCGGACTTCCACCACGAAAGATCGGCCAACTCAAAGTGCTGTCACTGGAATCTCACACGGCAGCCGCCAAAGTCATCAAGGCAAACACCCGTGTTATCAAAGGAGACCGGTTCAAGCTCATCGGATATTCGACACCCATTATTCAGTCGTCAGTAGGAGCTATCCCGGAATCGCCTGCCGCTCAAGCCAGTCAAGTGGTCCCAGCTGATTTAGTATCCAGTAAGCTAAAAATACGGGATGCGTCGGGGCAAAGCCGCCTCAACCTTGGGGACCTCGCGAAGTTCCTGCACTACGACTCAGGGGATGCGGCTATTAAGGTTGAAAATTACAAAGTGCTCGATCAGTTGATTGAATACCTGCGTACCAGCGGCGACATGAGGATGATCCGAATCGAAGGCCATACGGATAACGTGGAGATCGGCCCTTCGCTCAAGTCGCGGTATCCAAGCAATTGGGAGCTGTCCAAAGTACGCGCAAACGGCGTCCTCCGTTATCTCGTAGAAAAGGGCGGTGTGGAACCGGAACGGATTAGTGCGGTGGGGCTCGGTGACACCAAACCAACTGCCACGAATACTGTGGAGGAAGGCCGCACGAGAAATCGGCGCGTGGAAATTCTTCTCTATACTTCTGATGCTCCGTCACTTCAACCTGACGTGCAGACACAAATGCAAAGACTCGAACACAATCCTTCGAGTTTGGATGCACGGGAAAGTAACAACCAACCGCTCCTTCCGACTGCTGCTTCAGACACGGCTGGTTCCTCCGGTCGAGGGACCTTGTCCATCGGCGATTCTTACCAGGTTTCTGTGGAAGGCGGACCAGGTGCCTCCAATAACCTCGATACGAATGGTGCTATACCGACAGTCACCAACAAACAGGATTCTTTTCGGCAGCCAACCGCCGAAACTCCTACGGAATAGCATCGGACTAGGCGGGAGTGCACCGGTATTTGGATTCTTCCGTCAACGATCACCGATACCTTCCTGGTGAGAACACCGATGTGGCGGTGTCATTCGCATTTCCAGACTGTCGGCCAGATTGTTAGAATGTGACATGGCTTCCGATGAGACCTGGACCCCTTCTCGTCGAATGGAGGCGCTCTATGCAGACGTTATCGTGCCCCGCCATATCGCAAAGGCCTTCACCTATCGCGTCCCTGCCACCTTAGCTCAGACCATAGCAATAGGGCATCGCGTCCTTGTCCCGTTCGGACGTTCGGTGCTGGAAGGGGTCGTCATCTCACTGAATAATCACCTTGCGACGGATATAAAGACTGCTTCCATTAGAGAAATCCTCTCTCTAGGTCACGACGGACATACTTCTACATTGCTTCCGGTGCTGTTCGAACTATCTCGCAAGATCGCAGACTACTATGTTGCACCCTGGGGTCAGTGTCTTCGTCTCATATTACCCGCGATGGCAACCAGAAAAACCGCGCGCGCGCGATACGTGGCCACTGCGGAGGGTCGCGCGGCCTTGGAAGCCGGCCTTTGTCCAGACTATCTGAAGCCAATTCTCGACCGAATTGCCCGACGAACTCCAGGAATCCTGTCCTCGACACTTCAACCGACTCGACGAGAAAACGTCGTGCGGATCGACGCCCTCATCAACAAATCATGGATAGAGCTCATGCCTTCGAATAATACCAACGTCGAGCATCACAAGCCGCGTAGGAGGCTTGTCTTGGGCGACTATGATTGTCGCACACCAATGGACGGCATTCTCCCCACTGAAACGCTTCCGGCGGTCGACCCCTCATGGAAAACGCATGTCGCACACTGTCTTCACAGCAATCACATGAAGAAACTTGTACTTCATGCCCCGTGGGAACACCGAGTCAGCCGGCTTGTCGACGCCATTCAGCAAGCGCACTCAATGAAGAGATCCGCCATAGTTCTCACCGCTGAAATTGCGAGAGCATCGTGGTTGAAACAAGTGCTCTCAAGACTCACGGACATCCAGATTATCCTCGCACGCCCGCCTTCAGAGGCGGGTCAATGGCAACCGAGTAAGGGACAGCTCCCCTCGGTAGTCGTAGGAACTCGTTCAGCCATATTTTCGCCTCTTAAATCAATCGGGCTGATCTGGGTGGAAGACGAAGAGCATCCTGCCCTGAAAGAACCTCAAGAGCCTCGCTATCATGCCAGGGAGGTCGCCACTTTGAGGGCTGAGAGCGAACGGGCGCTCGTTGTACTGGCCTCGGCTCACCCATCCCTTGAATCGAGGTTCGACACCGAAGCTGAGATCCATCATGTTCCACAAGAAGTTGCCCTTCAACCTACGATTGAGCTCGTTGACCTTCGTAACGAGCCGTCGGGAACTCTCTTCAGTCACAAACTCATCCGGGCGATGCACGAAGCGCTACAGAACCATGCCAAGATCCTGCTCTTCCTCAATAGGAAAGGGTATGCCAGGACCTTGGTTTGCCGAGACTGTGGCTGGGTCCCTCGTTGCGATTCCTGTATTGTGCCGTTTACCTATTATCGTGAAGCCGGCAGAATGATTTGTCGCTACTGTGGTAAAGCAGATCAATTGCCGGATCTCTGCCCTTTATGCCGTACTCCCCGTATAAGCCTCGTTGGAGACGGCACCGAGCGTGTTGAAGCCGAAGTTCGTCGCTTATTCCGACAGGTTAAACTCGCCCGACTCGATGGCGACACACTCCGACATTCGGCGTCGGCTCAGGCTCTGTGGGAAGGTGCCAGGTCTGGCATGTGGGATGTTCTCATTGGTACCCAAGCGCTGTTTCGTCCGGACCTTCTGCTCCGCTACGGCTTGGTGGGGGTCCTTCACGCAGATTCCGGGCTGCACGTCTCGGAGTTTCGTGCCGCGGAGCGCACCTATCACTTACTGGTGGATGCTGCCAACCTGGCTTGTCCGGCGTCCACCGGAGGTCGGGTCATCGTACAGACGCGCCTTCCTACCCATCATGCTGTACAAGCCTTGATCTCGGGAGATCCCAATCACTTTTACAATGAAGAATTCGCCGCACGCCGGCTTCTTCGTTATCCGCCCGTCTGTCACTTGGCCGATCTCTCAGTAACCGGGAAAGACCATAGGATTGTCGAAGAGGCGGCCAAGCGATGGGGTGCGGACCTTGAACAGAACGACCGTGACCAGGAGTCTCTGATTGTTTTAGGACCAGTGCCGGCAATGCGCAGACGTCCAAAAGGCCGTGAACGGTATCGCATCTTGGTGAAAGGAACTGATCTCACCGCTCTCTGTCGACGGATCCATGATTCCGTCCGGAAAATGGAGCGAGAGTATCGCAAAGGGCAGATCAAATTCGTCGTCGACATGGACCCGATCGAAAATGGATAAGGCTAGATGCCTTTCTTCTTTTTGTTCGTCCGGGAAATCGGCACCGTCGCAGCCTCCTCCACAGATAGAGCCGCAACCGGCTTACGTCCTCGTTTGAACAGGCCGTAAGAAAACGAAATCCAAAATACAGATGAGAAGAGACCCAACACGACGGCTGAAAGGATCGTGCCCATCTCAGATTCGGGAAGTGATTCTGTTTGGCCCCTGAGTTCAACCATCAACACCAACGGCCAAGCAAAGCTCTCCAGGCCGAGCAACAAGGTAGACCATGCCCATAGTTCCGTGATCGACTCCGTCATGAACCATAAGAACAGCCCCACGATCAGAGCCCATCCGACCATGAGGACGGGAGAGACCGTTCCTCCCCATATGAGCCAGAACCCGATTGCGGCAACGAGGGTCCCTAGAGCCAGGTTGAGAAATCTCATGATGGGCATGATCCAGATATGGAATGCGGAGTCTGACGGGATCGTGTCGTGGTGTCAATGCGAAGAACGGTGAGTGTTGCGCAACGAGTGTCTAGAAGGTCAGTTCGGCAGCAACCGTATCGAGCAAGACTTTCAGTTCGAATGGTTTTTGAAGCGTCCGTCCTGCTCCAAGCATCTTTGCGACGTCTAAGAAATTGAGGACGCCGATCGCATCACTTCCCCCGGTCATCGCAATAATACGGGTATCGGGAAACTCCCGGCGGAGCGTCATGATGGTCTCTAACCCGTCTTGATCCGGCATGAGAATATCCATGATGACAAGGTCCGTCGATCGAGCCCGATACCGGTCAAGTCCCTCTTTCCCGTCGCGGGCCTCTTCGACCTGGTAGCCCGCCAGTTCCAACGTTTCCCGGATGAGCTGACGAACTTGGTCCTGATCATCAACCACGAGGACCGACGGCATCCGACACCTCAATCGATATCCTTGATGATTCTGGGCCGGAGTTGGTCGGCGCACCGATAGAATCCGGATAGGCAGGAGACTGGTTCAATGCCCGACGGATGGCATACGCCAGTTCAAGTAATGTAAGCGGTTTTTGGAGGCATTCCGTCACCCCCTGCGAAATGGCGTCGTCCCGACCAGTTACTCCATTGGACCCGCTGCAGAGGATGACTGGGAGATCCGGTCGAAGTCGCCGACATTCTCGGGCCAGGCAATTCCCACTCATGCCGGGCATCGTCCTGTCGGTGATCAGCAAGTCGAACCGCTTGGGCTCGGCTTGAAAGACCTCCAACGCTTCGGCGGCCGTCCTACATACCACCGGATAGTAGCCGAGGGATTCCAACATCTCTCTCCCTAATCGAATCACGGAATCTTCGTCATCGACGAATAAGATGCATTCGTGTCCGTGGGAAAGCGGGTCCTGCTCCTGAGTCGTTGACGGAGCACAAGCCGGAAGAGTGGGAAGGTAGACCGATACCGTCGTACCGGCGCCCATTTGACTCTCAACCATCAGGGTACCGCCATGCGCTGTGACGATGTCGTAGACCACCGCTAGTCCCACACTCTGTCTCTCGCTGACAGCGTTGGGCGACACAAATGAGGCGACCAATCGACTGACTCTCTCAGGATCCATGCCCTCCCCTGTATCCCGAACACTCAGGCAGACGTACCATCCGGCGGGGAGTCGACCGGAAGGTATGATCTGATCCGTTGCAAACTCTCGGTTCTGAAGCTGAACGTCGAGGATTCCTCCTGTATTCCGCATCGCATGAAGGGCGTTATTTACCAGGTTGAAAATCATCTCATGCATCTGCACGGCATTGGCCGAAATCGGGTTGGTCGCGTGAGCAATCTGTGCTTTGAGTTCGACCCACAAGGGGACCGTCGGACGAAGGAACCTGAGGGATTCTTTCGCCAAGGAATGGAATAACAGTGGGCATCGTCCTTGGTCGCTGTGCCCCCCGAAGGTCAGCAACTGCTGGATCAGCTCCCGGGATTTTTTCCCCGCCGTTATGACTTGTCTGATGTGGCGATGGGCCTTGCTCTCAGCCGGAATCAGCGGGAGCGACAACTCGCTGAAGCCAAGTACAGCCGTGAGACCGTTATTCAACTCGTGAGCGATGCCGCCGGCAAAGGTGCCGATCGCTTCCATCCTCGCTGTCTCGCGCCGCCGGGTATCCGCGTTCTTACGATCGGTCACATCGATGACCGTCCCGAGTGTGCGAACCGGCTGCCTCGAGGAACCATCGCCATCAAACCAAGTCACAGAACGAAGACTGATGTGCCGCATGGCGCCGTCTGGTCTGACGAGACGGTGCTCGACATCAAACCGGCCATTCCCTGTGGCAGCACGGGCTCGTTGGACTGCAGAGATTACCAGGGCTCGATCGTCAGGATGAACCAGTTCGAGGTAGCGCTGCCATGAAGCCGGCTCATCGGCACCGAGACCGTAGATGTCTCGTAGAATCGGGGACCAAGAGAGAGAATCAGTCCGGTGGTCGTGTTCGAAGAGCCCCACCTGCCCTATCTGTACGGCAAGATCAAGTCGTGTCTCGCTATCCCGTAGCGCCTGTTCGGTTTGCCGGCAAGCGGTGATATCTTCGTACTGGGTCCTGTCATGCGCCTCTGAGACCTTCTCAAGCTGTGGCACTTCGCTCATAGTCCAAACAATCGATGTCGCCCGTCCGAGGCGGTCTTTCACCGGTGACAGCGATACGTCATTCCAAAATGGGGCGCCGTTCTTGCGGTAATGACACAACCGCACACGACAAGCCCATCTGTCCTGGAGGGCCATCGCAAGTTTTTCCATGGAGGCTCGATCTGTAGCCGGGCCGGTCAAGATCGACGTCGTTTGGCCGATCACCTCCTGCTCGGTATAGCCGGTCAACAACAGGAAGGCCGGATTTACATAGACGATGGGATGATGGGACAACGTGGCATCCGTCACGAGCACGCTACAATTGGTTGCAGCGATGACGGTTGAATTCAGGACGTTCTCTTGGCGCTGTCGAACCACTATCCACAGAAAGAAACTGAGGAACAGGAGTAACCCTAGGAAGAGACCAGCAGTCATGCGGGACAACCTCCCGGTGTGTGCACACGGAGTAGTTAAGAATACGAATCAGTTGACGTGAACTTACATGAAACGCAAGGCGAGAGCCCAGGTATGAAGGATAGCCGCAAAGTTAGATTTTTGCACCTAAAAGCGGTAGAGCCGAATGTTGTCGCTCATCCTTGCCGTTTCACAAAAAAGGCGGCCGCCTGTGCGCGCCGAGTAATGCGAAGCTTTTGAAATACGTTTGCCAAGTAATTCTTGACCGTCTTGTCGCTGAGTCCGAGCGCGACAGCGATCTCCTTATTGGTCTTTCCCTCGGCGACCAGCGCAACGACTCGTTCTTCCTGAGAGGACAGTTGATCCGTACCAGGAGTCGACGGCAGATCGTGAAGCCCTCTCAACCACCGCAGCGCGCGCTCGGTTACACTGGAGTCCAAAATCGACTGGCCGTTGGCGACCGAGCGGATGGCTTCCAGCAATGCGGGTGAATCGATTTCTTTGAGGACATACCCATGAGCGCCGGCGAGCACTGCGGCGAGAACAGAGTCATCGTCGGCGTAGGACGTCAAGAAAATGACCCGTGTCCCCGGAAGCGTCCCTAAAATCTCCCGACAGGCATCGACACCGGACCCGTCCGGCAGTCGGACATCCATCAAGATCACGTCGGGCTTCAACCTTTGCGTTTGCTGGATTGCATCCGCCATGGTACCCGCTTCCCCTACAACGGTAACGTCCTGGGTTTGACCGAGCACCGTCCGCAATCCCACCCGAATGACTTCATGATCATCGACGAGCAATATTCGAATGGCTTGAGTTTTAGTTGTGAGCATAATGAGTATCCTTTGGAAGATCGAGTGAGATCCTCGTCCCCTTGTCAGGTTTCGACTGGATGACGAACAAGCCGCGGACTTTTTGAGCCCGTGCCGCCATGTTGACTAATCCATGACCAACTCCCTGAACCGAACGGGTATTAAACCCAATACCATCATCCGTCACGGCGAGACGATCTGAGCGGATGAGATCCCGGAGCGATACCGTGATCTGTTTGGCGCGACTGTGGCGCAGCGCATTACTCAACCCTTCCCGTACAATGTTGATAATATGGAGTGACTGTTCGGTGGAAAGCCGCCGTGCTGCCGCGTCATCGATCCTCACCCGACATCTGGCGGAAGATGAGCTGGACATCGTTTCGACCATGGTCCGCAGGGCGGTCGGGAAGTCTCCACCCTGCATCACTTGGGATTCGAGTCCGGCAATAAAATTCCGGACCTCCGTCATGACTTGGTTGAGCTGCCCGATGGCTTGATCCAGTGTCGCCATGAATTTCTCCGCCACATGATCTCGTTGTTTCTTGATCAGTGGCTTACACCCTTCTAACCCGAGTCCGACCGCGTACAAGGATTGGAGAATACCGTCGTGGAGGTCTTGACTGATCCGTTCCCGTTCTTGAAGTGCCGCGTTCAAGTCTCGCTCCCGCTGCAGGAGTATCTCTTCCATTCGTTTACGCTCGGTGATATCGGTCGCGGTTCCGAGCACCATTTGGACCCGCCCCTGGTCATCAAAAATCGGCCTCTTGACCGTTTGTAACCAACGCGTCCTTCCCTCTGCATCGGTGATCCTCTCTTCCGGGATGAACCGATCTCTCCCTGAATGAATCACCTCAAGATCGCTCCTCCGAAAGAACTCAACCTCGTCCGCATTGACATTGAAGTCGGCTTCCGATTTCCCGATCAAGTTTTCCACTGTGGTGTGATACCAATCGGCCACAGCCTTGTTGGCCATGGTAAAATGTCCTTCACGATCCTTGGCAAAAATGCGGTCAGGATCCGTGTCAATGACCTGCCGGAGGAACGTATGGGAGCGGTGAAGCTCGGCTTCCGCCCGTTTGCGTTCTCCAATATCCCGCAGGATCGCACAGCCGTACTCTTTCCCATCATACTGCAGATAATTAAAGGTCACTTCCGTCTCCAAGACAGTACCGCTTCGTGACCAATACTTCGCTTCGAACGCCAACGATCCTTGATTCTTTAAATAATTCCAATGCTCCGTCCATCGTTCCACCGGGAAATTGGGATCGATGTCGTGCACGGTCATGGTCGTCAGGTCCCGCCATGAATATCCCAACATCCGGCATGCGGTATCGTTGACATTGAATATTCGACCTGTCGGGTCGACCCATAGGATCGCTTCCACTGCTTGATCCACCGAGAACTGAGTCAACCTCAGCGCCCGTTCCATTCGTTTGCTCTCAGTGACATCATCCCCGACTGTTACACTGCATCGCTGACCGTTCAACTCAATGAGTTCCGACGACAACAGGCATTGACGGACATCGCCATCCTTCCTCTGGAGCATTACCTCCATGTTACGGACTGATCCGAAACTTTTCAGCTGTTCGACGAAACGGTCCCGTGCCTGCGTCGAGGGCCAGAGCCCAATCTGTAATGTCGTGCGTCCCACCACCTCTTCTTTGTGATACCCGAACAGCTGACAGGCGGCATCATTGGTGTCCAACACTCGACCGGAGTCCACTTCACTAATGACGACCGGATGGGGACTAGCCTGGAACGCCTTGGCAAAACGTTCCTCACTGGCACGCAGTGCCTCCTCTATCTGTTTTCTCTCGGTGATGTCGCTCCCGACGGTAATTAGACACAGTATGCCGTTCAGCTCCACAAGGTCACACGATGTCAACAAGTAACGCAACGGGCCGGACTTGGTCCTTAAAGCAAACTCCATATTGCGCACTGGCTCTCCGGCTTTCAGCCGCTCGATGAGCCGCGCTCGATCCTCGGGATTCGGCCAGACACCCAACATCAACGTGGTGTTCCCGATCACTTCCTCTCGCCGAAAACCGAACAGCTCCAGACAGGCATCATTCACTTCGATACAACGGCCCGTGGTCATCTCCGTGATGCCGATTGGATGCGGGCTCGCGCGGAAGGCTTTGGCAAATCGCTCTTCGCTATCTCTCAACGCATCTTCTACCCGCTTACGTTCGGTGATATCGACGGTGGCGCCGATCAAGCGGGTCAGTTGTCCGTTTTGATCTCGGACAGTATGGGCTCTCACATCACCCCAGACAATGGAGCCGTCTTTCTTTATGTGACGTAGCTCGTAGTGACATGCATCGGCTGCCCCCCGTTGCACCAGTTCCCAGTTCTTCATCGCGATCGGCCGATCATCCGGATGGACCACATTCAGCCAGGCATAGGGATCGGTCGGGAGTTCTTCCGGCGCATAGCCAAAGAGGGCTTTCAGATTCGCATCCCCGTGGTATTGACCTGTCAGGACGTCCAGCTCCCAGACTCCAACCTTACCGATAGCTGTGGCACGCGCATATCGCTCTTCACTGGCCCGCAACTCAGCGGTGCGTCCAACGACCTTGCGCTCCAATTCATCATGGGCCGTTTGAAGAGCCTCTTCGGCTCGTTTGCGTTCGGTAATGTCTTGGAACGTGCCATACGCCCGCACCGTCCGCCCGTTCACGACATCGACCTTCCCAACGACCCGTACGGCAATCCGACGCCCCTTTGCCGTGATCAGTTCCAACTCGAGATCCCACGCTTCACCCTGTCTCACCCCTTTTTGAAGCGCTTCGTCAATAAGGAGGCGACTCTCCGGCGTATAGAAGTTCGCCGCCGTGTCCACCGTCGGGCTGTACAACTCCGGCGTCGTATCATGCAACCGGTATGTTTCGTCACTCCACCAGAGGTGATCTGTGAGAAAATCGATTTCCCAGCCTCCGATTTTTCCGACGGCTTCTGTCTGGGCCAGTAGGGCAAGCTGTTGTCGATGGTCGGTAATATCCTCCGCAATGCCGGCGACACGATGGCCCCACCCGGCCATTTTGACTCTTCGGTCAGAAATCCAACGGATACGTCCATCCCGATCCACAATCCGGTACTCGCAGTCAAATTCCGCTTTCAACCCTCCTGATATAAATCGTGCGCGGCTTGCCTCCACTCGCATCCGATCGTCAGGGTGAATCGAATCAAACCATAGTGACACGCGTTGAGACCATTCTGCACGAGAGATTCCCCAGATAGAGGTAAACGCGGAATTGGCATAGACGACCGTCTCGCCGTCCGGTATAAGATCAGCTATCCAAAACGCCGAACCGACTGACTCCGCGAACTGTTGGAAGCGGGCCTCGCTCTCTCGCAAGGCAGCCTGCGAACGCCGCCGCTCCGTAATATCCGTAGCAATGCTGCCGATGGCGTAGAGATTCCCTGAGGCATCGGTCACGGGAAATTTCACGACGATGCTGATATGGAGTCCGTCTTCTTCTTGCGTGGTCTCCTCGAATTCCTGTCCATGTCCGCCGGCTAAGATCTGCCGGTCCTGGGATTGAAACTGAGCGGCCTGCTCGGGAGAGAACAATTCCTCATCCGTTTTCCCAACAGCCATGCCTGGGGACAGTCTGAAGACCTTGTCAAACTGGCGATTGGTATACATGTAACGCCCGTTGTGGTCTTTTAGAGCGGTCACATTCGGCGCGTTGTCGAAGAATTGTCGAAAGCGCTCCTCGCTCTGGCGCAATGCTTGCGTCCGGTCACACACTTGCTGTTCCAACGTGGCGTTAAGATCGGCCAATGCTTTCTCCGCCTGCTTACGTTCGGTGATGTCGCGCACGAAACAATGGTGACCAAGAACACCGGCGGCGGACGGTTTGCTTCTTACCATCAGGACTTGCTTAAAGAAGATGGTGCCGTCTTTCCTCCGAGCTCGACATTCAAACTCTGCTTTTCCTTTTTCCAACAACTGCTCATACGCTTGTTGGGCGATGCACAAGTCTTCAGGATGCACGGTCAACTTCCATGTTCTTCCGAGCAACTCTGACGATTCATACCCCAGCATCGCCGCGTAGGGCCTGTTCACTTCCAGGAAACGGCCATCCAAGTCGACTCGTGAAATGCCCGGCATGGCCTGGGCTAAGGCCAAATTCATTTCCCGCACACGATCTTCGCCCCGCTTGCGCTCCGTGATATCGGAGAACAGGCCGAGGATGGCCGGTTTACCGTTCCACGTGATCGGAGCTGCCTCAACCTGAACCGGAATCGGTGTTCCATCCATCTTCAGATACATTCGTTCCGCACTATGAACGGACACGCCGCCGCCCAGCAGGCGTTTCACATTCTCACGGACTTCTTCATGATAGTCCGGATGGATGAACTCAAATGTCGGCCGGTCGAGAATTTCCTGAGCATCTTT
>JACZCY010135763.1_pt1 | contig 13438 bp, 8 predicted proteins | sample 8641821 | NCBI WGS metagenome assembly JACZCY01 (sample SAMN15324609, study PRJNA640507) | soil metagenome | isolation source: intercropping sugarcane | place: China: Luxin town, Laibin City, Guangxi Province | collected 2019-07-25 | depth 10cm m | reverse complement strand
CGCCGAGCGTGCCGCCGATCGCGTCGATGCGTTGGGTATCGGTCCCGTCAAGCTGGTACGCTTCCAAGATGTCCTTGAGCTGGCCGATCAAGAGGTCCGCCTGCTTGGCGTGCTCGATCTGATGCGCCAGCAGTTTTTCCTGGGCCTTGTTTTCCAGGCGCTGGATCAGTCGGATAAAAAGATCGGCCGCGTCATCCAAGGTCTTGCTGTATTGCGAGCGGATGAAGATCGCGGCCAGCGCGTAGCGCTTGGCGGGCTTCAGTTCCGCCAGTTCGCTTGCGTCGAGCGCTCGCGCCAGGGTTCGGAAAAACTTGAGTTTCGGCACCGGCACGTCGACCGGCGGCAGTTCCTTGGCCAGCTCGCGCAAACGCTGAATGTGCAGCAGATACGAGCGCACCTCCTTGTTGGTCGGGCGGCGCGGCTCCCGCTTCAGCGTTTGCCACCTGCTGAAATGGCTGCCCTCCGGCGTCACGAGGAGCTCATCGATTCGGCGCCGCACGTCCGCTGACAGCGCCGCGGCAATGCGTTCGAAATGCGCCGCGTGAACCTTTTCTCGCGCTTCGATCGCGATGCGCTCAAGCGTTGCGAACGCTGGCAGCTCGTAACGGTGGTGGACCAATTCCTCCAACATCACGTTCACGATGTCAGGATCGATGTGCTTGGTTTCGGCTGCACTTTCGGCAATGGTGGCGAGCCACGCGCGGCCGTCCTCGCCCAAAACGCGGATGTCAAGGTACTCCCGGAGTTTCCTGATGTGCTCCCGCTTGGCGCCGGAGGTGTCGTAGGCCGCGAGTTTTTCAGCGGCGGGCGTACGCCCGAAACCGGTCGCGCGCGCAATATGCTGAACGACGCGGGCGGGTATGTCCGCGAGCAGCACAAAATAGCCGAGCCGCTGGCACACCTTCAGGTGTAGCAGGACCGCCAGCCGGGTGGTAGGTGCCCGGGCGACATTCGCTACCCAAGCACGCTCAGCGTCCGTCGGTGTGTAGATTTCACGGAGTTCCTGGGCAGTCGGGTCGGGTTTGAAACGGGGATAGGCGGTTTCGTGGATAGTGGCCATGTGTTGAGCGTACCGCCACCTGCCGCGTCAGTCCCAGCGGCGGTCTCCAGCCTCGTCGCGGAACGTCGCTTCCAGCGCGCACTGGTGGTTGTCGGCGATCCGGTGCATGGTATCCAGCAGCATGGCGATGGTCTCTTCCAACGCTGCTTGGTCGTCGGCTGCAACCGTCAGCCGGTAACGCGTACCATCGTGATCTACGCGTTGCGCGCCGTGTGGTGCCAGACAGACTTCCTCAATCATTCGGTGCGCCTTTCTGAACCCTCGATCTCGGGAGGAGAACGGTGTCAGGACGATTTGAGCATCGAGCGTCACTTCGAGTCCAGGCGGGGCTGCGGGCCCCTGCAGTTGCAAAGCAGGTGCCGCGATGGGCGTCGATGGCAGGCTCCGTTCGATCCGCTGTTGCGCGAATGGATCGCCGCCGTCGATGTAGCGCATGGCGGATTTCACGTCCCGCCAGCCGACATACTCCATTAGGGCCTTGACGTCCCAGCCGTTGGCGTTGGCCCAGCCGGCGAAGCCGCGCCGGAGCGAGTGGCTGCTGTAACCGTCTGCGTCGGCAACGCCGGCAGCGCGGACTACACGCCGTAGCAGCGGGATGAGGCTGTTGGGGTGAAGGCTGCGTTTGGAAATATGCCCCCACGCATCGATCCGCCGGAACAGGGGGCCCGTTTTGAAGCCCGCCGCCGTGAGCCACGCGGTCGTCGCGTGTACGGGGCACCAACGCGATAGCGTTGGCACCTTATAGGTCGTGCCGAGGTTTTGGCGGTCGCCCTTCGTCCGTGGCAGGAAGCAAGTCAGGCCTTGCCCGGGAACGAGCTGCAGGTGTTCGACTTCCAACCGAAGCAGCTCGTCGCCGCGGAATCCGCGCCAGAATCCCAGCAGCACCAATGCGCGATCGCGCAGATGGCGGAGCTTCGCGCCGTTATCACCACGTGCGTCGGCAGCCGCAATGGCTGCGTCGAGCCAGTCCGAAATTCGCGCAAGATCCTGTAGCTGCAGCGGCGTGGCCTGCCTCTCGGCGTTGCGGTGCAGGGCTTGGATGCCCTTGAGCACCTTGCGCACATACGGGGCGCGCGTCGGGTCGACGAACCCCTGTTCCGTGTGCCAATGGGCAAGCGCCGCGAGGTGCTGTTTGAGGGTGTTGATCGCAAGGTGGTCGGCATTGTCCGCGAGGTACCGCGCAACGCTGTCGGGCGTCGCCGGCAGGAAGCCGCCCCATTCGACCTCGAAATGCCGTAGCGCGGACACATAACTGCGCTGCGTGTTGGCGCGTTCGGCTGCGTTAAGGTACCGATCGAGCGTTATTTGTATGGGAGTGTCTCGCGCCACGAGCGCAAAGTAGCATTACCGTCCCCCTGTTGTTCAATAGAATAGATCGTGCACTGCGAAGGGGCGGCAAGCGGCAGCGGCTGAGCAGGACAGCAGCAGGACACTGGCACCTGCCGCCCCTTCGCGCGGAAGAGGCAATTTCAGCGCGAAAAGCTTCACTGACGCCAAGTTCATGCGACTTGCACACGATAGACCGGATGAACTTCTGGGGGTGTCACGCTTGACGCGGAACAGAGCGCCCTTATTTGAACTGGTCGGCAAGGGTAGTCTCCGGTGACAGATGGCTATGGCTTCCGGACAAGGTGGCGACAGCATCAGACGGCTCCTCGCGGCGGCCCGCAAGCGCGGGTCGGGAACTGCGGGTCCGGCGATCGGGAGTGGCCAGCCAAACAGCGCAATGGGTTCAGCACGCACCCGAACACCGCACGCGCAGGGTCACCGCCTGCCGAAGAACGACTGGGAACGGGACAGGATAGAGGAGCAATGGGCTTACATAGGGCCCCGACTCCGGCAACGCTGGAACAACCTTACCGATGCGGACGTCCGGGCTCGTTCGGGTAACGCTGACTGCCTTGCAGATTTGCTCCAGGCGCGTTACGGCATGGACCGACGGGAAGCACTTTTGCAAGTCTATGAGTTCGAAGCTGAGCTCCCGCGTTTGTAGCCCACTGCCCGGACTAAGCGCGGCCGCGTACGAGCTGCATCACGAGGGACGCCATGACGACACGATCTGACCAGGCTGGACTGCCAACCATCACTCATTGGGTCGCGGGCCGACGGTACGCCGCCACGAGTGGCCGCAACGCGCTCGTCTACGACCCGGCTACTGGACACCCGACGAAACGCTTGGAGTTCGCGAGCGCAGGCGACGTGAGCGCCGCGGTCAAAGCTGCGGCGGATGCGTTCCCAGGGTGGCGGGGTCAATCGATAAGCGCGCGTCAGTCCATATTGTTCAGATTCCGCGAGCTACTGGCGGCGCGCAGGCGCGAACTTGCCGAGATCATTACGAGTGAGCATGGGAAGCCGATATCCGACGCAGTGGGCGAAATCGAGCGTGGCCTCAAGGCTGTCGAACTCGCATGTGGGTTTCCTCACCTGGCCACGAGCCGCTTTGCAGCGAACTTCTACAGCGGCGTTGATGCATACACGATCAAGCAGCCGCTGGGCGTCGTGGCGATCTTCAGCCCGTTCAATTTTCCAGCGACGGTGCCGTTGTGGTTCTGCCCCGTCGCAATCGCGGCCGGGAATACGGTGGTATTGAAACCGAGCGAGAAGGACCCGTCCGCGGCGGTCTGGATGGGTGAACGGTGGAAGGAGGCCGGTCTGCCAGACGGCGTCTACAACGTGCTCCAAGGAGACAGGCTCGCGGTGCGCGGGTTGCTGGATTCGCCGGTGGTGCACTCGGTCTGCTTCGTAGGCGCGGCACGTATCGCAAAGCAGATCTACTTCAGCGCCGCCCGTCGGGGCAAGCGCGTGCAGACGTTTGGGCGTGCGAAGAATCACATGTTGGTGCTGCCCGACGCAGACCTGAGTGTCGTAGCTGACTACGCGGTTCAGTCCGCCTTCGGGGTTGCAGGTGCGCGGAGGTTGGCACCATCGCTGATACTCGCTGTGGAGCCCGGCGCTGACGACTTGCGTGACGCGATCCGCAGCCGGATGGCGAAGCTCCGGGTAGGTGCCGGCAACACGGATCCCGATGTCGGACCCCTCGTAAGCGCGGAGCACCGCGACCTTGCGCATCAATACATAGACACTGCAGAGCATGACGGCGCCGATGTCGTCGTGGATGGTCGTGAATTGACTGTGGACGGTGCTCCGGACGGGTTTTGGCTGGGCCCCACGTTGATCGACAAGGTGCCCGTCACCTCGGGTGCATATGCTGCGGAAGTCCTTAGCCCTGTGTTGTCCATGGTTCGCGTCCGCTCGTCGCGCGAAGGCGTCGATTTGATCAACTCGGGGCAGTTCGGTGACAGCTCCGCCATCTTTACGCAAGACAGTGACGCCGTTCGGCGGTTCCAGGACGACATACAGGTCGGGATGGTCAGTATTAACGTGCCCATTTCGGTTCCTGTCGCGTACCACGCTTTTGGCGGCTGGCCTGGGTTGCTATTCGGCAGCGCGGGGGCGGACGGAGCACAAGGTTTCGACTTCTTTACCCGAGAGAAGGTCGTTACGTGGCGTCGGTGGGGCCCGGCAGCCGAGGCGGGCGCGCGCATCGTTTTGTCCGGGGACTGCTGATGGCGACCGCGGCGGAGGCCACCGATCCTTCTCTCGGCGTAGCGCGGACCCGCACGGCCTATAAGTGCGTCATCCGGGTCTTGAAGTGCGTTGCGCGACCCCAATTTTTGCGCATCCAGTAAGGAGTCTGGATTCAGCCTGACGGCGTCCTGCGACACCGCGACTTTCGATCCGAGATCACTCGCGGCACAGCGTGCCGCGAGTCGCCATCAGGCACGGAGGTCGGCAGACCATGTCTACACCAACCTGGCTTGCGCAACGTGTGAAGGGGTTGCGCTGCGCGATCAACGACGCAAATCATCGGTATTACGTGCTCGATGAGCCGGCGATCCCGGACGCCGAGTACGACAATCTCATGCGCGAGTTGCGAAGGCTCGAGGCACTGCATCCGGAACTGGTGACGCCGGATTCGCCGACCCAACGCGTGGGCGCAGCGCCGGCCTCGACATTCGCGGAAGTTCGTCACGTGATCCCCATGCTTTCGCTGGCGGACGTGTTCGTCGACCCACATCCGGCGCAAGGCGCGGACCCCAACCACGAGCTGAACGACTTTGTTCACCGGGTCGAGCGGGAGCTGGGCGTCATCAATCCCGAGTTTGCCATGGAGCCCAAGTTCGACGGCCTGGCGGTCAGCCTGCGTTTCGAACGCGGCGTTCTGGTGCAAGGGTCGACGCGCGGCGATGGCAGCACGGGCGAGGACGTCACGGCCAACGTGCGGACCATCAAGGCAATCCCCCTCAAATTGCGTGGCGCAGGCTGGCCTCAAGTGCTGGAGGTGCGTGGCGAAGTGTTCATGCCCAAGGCCGGTTTCGCGGCCTACAACGCCAAGATGCTGCGCGACGGCGGCCGCCCGCTTGCGAACCCGCGCAACGGCGCCGCCGGGTCGTTGCGCCAGCTTGATCCGCGCATCACGGCCAGCCGGCCATTGTCGTTTTACGCCTACGCGGTGTACTTGCCACCGGACCCCGATGCGGTGATTGCCGAGCGGCACAGCGACGCCCTGGCAAAGTTACGTGATTGGGGTATTCCAGTTTGCCCGAAAAACGCGGTGGGCCGCGGCGTGGACGATTGCCTGGCGTACTACCGGCAAATGGGCGCTGATCGTTTGTCGTTGGCATTCGACATGGATGGTGTCGTTTATAAGGTCAATCGGTACGATCAGCAGCTGCGCCTTGGTCTTGCGATGCGGGCGCCGCGTTGGGCCGTGGCGCACAAGTTTCCTGCCGAAGAACAGGCGACCGTGGTCGACCTGATCGATGTGCAGATCGGGCGTACTGGCATCGTAACGCCGATCGCGCATTTGCGGCCGGTTCGCGTAGCCGGGGCAACCGTGACCCGCGCGACCTTGCACAACCCGGCCTGGGTCGCACGGCTGGATGTGCGTGTCGGCGACAGCGTCATCGTGCGGCGTGCCGGCGACGTGATCCCCGAAGTGGTGCGCGTCATCCCGGACCGCCGGCCAGTGGGTGTCCCTGCATGGGAAATGCCCAAGCGCTGCCCCGCCTGTCGTTCCGTGATCATGCACGAGGAAGGTAGCCGGCGGGCCTGGTGCACCGGTGGCCTTGTCTGCCCCGCGCAGCAGCGCGAAGTGATCCGGCACTTCGCCTCACGTCGTGCCATGAACATTCGCGGGCTCGGCGAGCACGTCATCGAGAGTCTGATCGCATCCGGATGCATCCACACGGTCGCTGACCTTTACTGGCTGACGCTGGACGACCTGGTCGCCATGAAGCGAGGCGCGGCGGTGTGTGCCGACACTGCCTCCGCTGGGCGCAGCACAGGCGAGGATGCAACGCCTTGGGCAAAGAACTTGCTCGCGGCGATCTCCGCGAGCAAGACAACAACGCTGGAACGCTTTCTGTACGCGCTCGGTATTCCCGAGGTGGGTGAAGCCACCGCCAAGGCGCTCACACTGCACTTCAGGTCCCTGGACGCCCTGATGGGCGCACGCGAGACACAGCTCCGACAGGTCGCGGGCGTGGGTCCTGACCTTGCGGCACGCATCGTTGCTTTTTTCGCGCAGTCGCGTAATCAGCAGGTCATCGCGTCGCTATGGGAGGCAGGCGTTCGCTGGCCGGACGTTGCGCCACAGAGGGGCATGCCGGGTCCGTTGTCCGGGAAAACCGTCGTGTTGACGGGTGCGCTCGTAGCCCTCACCCGCGCTGCGGCGAGGGACAGGCTGGAAGCGCTCGGAGCCAAGGTAGCGGGGTCGGTGTCGCGCAAGACGTCGATCGTGGTGGCGGGGGTCGGCGCAGGCTCCAAGCTGAAGAAGGCGCAGTCACTGGGCCTTGAAATCTGGAACGAGGAGACATTACGTCGTTTCCTCGAGCACCACCCGAAGACTGGGTCGCCAATTGCGGCACGGGTTAGCGCTAGTGCTGGCGGTTGACGTCCCGGCGTCCAACGTTCGTTCGTTTTGCGGGTCACGGCACCGATGCTTCAGTTCATTCGCAACCTCTTCAAAAATTGGATCGGGATCAGCGTGCTTGCGGTGCTGGTGGCGGTCGCGTTCCTGTTTTTCGGAATCGAAGGCTATTTCAGTCAGCAGAGTGCACCTTGGGTCGCGAAGGTTGACGGACACAAGATCTCGCAACAGGAGTTCACGACCGCGTTGAACGATTACCGCGTTCAGCACATGGGCCGGTCTGACGAGGCCACGGCCGCAAACGGATTGAGCACGTCAGCGGTCAAGCGGCGCATACTCACGCGGCTGATCAACCAGCGGTTGTTGCTGGACGAGGACGCCAAGCTTGGAATTGTCGTGCCGGATTCGGTACTGCGGGCACAGATCGCATCTTTTCCGGAATTCCAGGTCGATGGCAAATTCGACTCTTCCGTTTACCTTGCAGCGCTAGCGCAGCGGGGCGAGACGGCGCAGCAGTTTCAGGACGCCGTCCGGAACGAACTCGCGGTGCGGGCGCTGCCAACCCTGATTGCCGACACCGCGTTTGCCACGCGAGAGGAGGCTGACGCGCTCCTGCGATTGCAATTGCAGCAGCGGGACTTTGCGTACGTGACGCTGCCGGCTCCTGCGCCTACTGCGGCGCAAAGCAGGGTCAGCAACGCGGAGGTCGCCGCGTATTACAAGCAGCACGTGAAAGCGTTCAGGCAGCCGGAACGGGTTTCGATCAACTATGTTGACCTCGATGCGGCCACGCTGAAAGTGGCCCCCGCCCTCAGCGCCAAGTCATTGCACGCGCTGTACGTCAAGGAACGCGCGAAATTTGTGGTTCCGCCGCAGTGGGAGGTATCGCACATCCTGATCCAACTGACAGCCAAACCGACCGCAGCCGAGAGGGCGGCAGCACTGGCCAAGGCCAAAAAGATCGACGCCCTGGCCAGAGCACCAGGGGCCAACTTTGCCGCGCTCGCGAAAAAGTATTCGGACGACCTTGGTTCCAAGCGCCAAGGTGGCAATCTTGGCTGGCTGCAACCGGGCGACGTTGGGCCGAGATTCCAGGCTGCGCTTGAGCACATGCAGAAAGGCCAAATTTCCGGACCCGTTCTGACCTCTGATGGCTACCACATCATTGATTTGCGCAACGTGCGCAACGGTCGCACCCGGACGTTTGCGCAGGTGCGCGCCCAACTGGCTCGTCAAGCCAAGACGACGGCACGCATTCGCGCCTACCGGAAGCTTGCCAACGCGTTCACCAATCTGATCTACAGTAACCCCACGCCATTGCGGGCGGCGGCTGAGAAGCTAGGGTTGGTCGTCCGAACGACGCCGTTATTCGGGCGCAAGGGTACCAAGGTTGGACTCGCATCGAACCCCAAGGTGATCAAGGCGGCGTTCTCCAATCTCGTACTGGTTCAGGGCAGCACGTCCAACCCGATCCATCTCGGCGCGCACCACATAGTCGTGATCCACTTGAACAAGGTAGTTCCAGCGGCTCCCGCTCCTTTGGAGCAGGTGACTGGCAAAATTAGGCGCGACATCGTGCAGGCGCGTGTCGACGCAACCGCACGTAGATTTGCCCGCACCGAGTTTGCGAAGCTTGAAGGCGGTGAACATTTGGCGACTCTTGCCAAAGCCACGGGGCGGCCGCTGCGACGGGTGTCAGCGGCAACGCGCAGGTCGTCAGGTCTCGATCCGAAATTGCTTGCCTCCGTTTTCAAGCTCGCGCGTCCCACCGCCAAACGGCCGACCCGAGCCTTGATACCACTTGGAGATGGAACGTATGCACTGGTTGTGCTGCGGGCCGTGAACCCGGGAGACGTGGCCAAGGTTCCGGTTGCAGCGCGATCGTTCCTGCGACAGGAGATGACGGAAGCGCAGGGCGCGGCCGACGTCGCGGCGTTTCTGGGTGCGTTGCGGTCAGCCGGTCGAGTGGAAGTGGCGGCGCAGCGGGCGTGACCCACGCGCTCGATGCGCGTCAAACTCCACGCGACCCTATTCGTGACGGGCGTGTGCAGATTGCGCCAGCCGAAGTCCGTGACACTGCGGAACCACGCACGACCGGACCGTTTCCGTAGCGCCTGCGGAGCCGACGGAACGCGCCGCACCCGCCGAGCGGAGCGTCCGTTGCTCGTGGGCAGCGCAACTTTTTGAACGATCTCCGGTCATTGATGCGGAAAAAAGGGAACCACCATGTCAGCCATGTTGCGTTACCGGTCTCTTCTGAAAGCGTTCGCGTTGGCACTCGGCATTGCGTTGGCAGGTACACCGCTTGCGTACGCGGGTGTCGGGGCTTTCCCGGTGGCGGTCGGCGGGCAAAAACTGCCTTCGCTGGCGCCCGTGATCGCGCGGGTGTCGCCTGCGGTCGTCAACATTTCTTCGACCAGCCACCACATCCTGCCGACAAGCCCGTTCTTCAGCGATCCGTTCATGCGCCAGTTTTTCGGCCTACCCGCGGAACCGCTCGAGCGTGAACTCGTCCAGCAGTCGCTGGGTTCCGGCGTGATCGTGAACGCGGCCAAGGGCTACATCCTCACCAACAACCACGTGATCGCGGGCGCTGCCGATATCAAGGTTACCCTGACCGATGGGCGCAGTTATAAGGCCAAGGTCATCGGCGCCGATCCGGTCACGGACCTTGCCGTGATCCAGATTCACGCACCGAACCTGGTTGCCTTGCCCTTCGCCGATTCTGCCGATCTCCGTGTCGGGGATTTTGTCATCGCGATCGGGGACCCATTCGGACTCGGCCAGTCCGCGACGTTTGGCATCATCTCCGGCCTGCAGCGCCAGGACCTGCGCCGGAACGGAGTGCAGGATTACATCCAGACCGACGCGTCCATCAACCCCGGCAATTCTGGGGGTGCGCTGGTGAACCTCGCGGGCGAACTGGTCGGGATCAATTCAATGATCTACTCGCCGTCTGGGGCCAGCGCCGGGCTGGGCTTTGCGATTCCTTCCAACCTCGACGCTGACGTGATGCATCAACTGATCGCCCACGGTCGGATCATACGTGGGAACCTCGGGGTCGTAGCCCAGAATCTGACGCCGCGTGTCGCAGCTGCCCTGGGCGTCGATGCGACGCACGGTGCCCTGATCGCCAACGTGCTGCCGGATTCAGACGCCGCGGACGCCGGCTTGCGCCCCGGCGACCTCATCGTTGCCGTCGACGGGCGGCCAATCCGGGACGCGCAGGACCTGCGCAATGCCGAACTGCTCGCGCCGGCCGGCAGTACGCTCGCTCTGACGATCGACCGTAGCGGTCGCACGTCTGTGTTCGACGTGAAGCTGACGCCGGTTGCGCAACAGATTGCGGGTGCCACCCTGGATCGACGCCTTGCAGGCGTAGTGTTTTCTGATCAGCTGCCAACCCGCGCGCCAGAGCAAATCAATGGCGTCGTGGTCCAGAGCGTGATGCCCGAAAGCCAGGCTGCCACAGCCGGGCTCACAGCGGGCGACATTCTTGTCGCCGTGGACAACATGGCAACACCCGACCTCACGCAGCTTCGACGTGCGTTTGCGATGCACCCGCGCAACCTGGTCCTTACGGTGATGGAACAGGGCCAGATCCTCCAGCTGCAACTGGGGAGCGACGAGTAAAGGCCAACCGACGGTACCCCGCGTGTCCACGGGTGCAGCCGGGAACCAACGCGGTTGACGCAAGTCCAACCGGCTGCTTTGGGCCTGCCCAACGGTGCCCTCAGCGCTTGCTTGCTGCGTGTTTTGATTCCACGCGGCAAAGTGCGGCTGGGACTAAAGACGGCGTGTCTAGCGCGTCAACGAATCGCCGATTTGGAGTGAGCGTGATGTCGAAGACCAGACAACTTTTCGTGTCGATGGTGGTGTTGGTGTTTGCAGCCGCGAGCGTCGGCTGCAGCCAACGGACACTTTCGGTGCCCGTTGCGTCGGCGCCTGCCGCGTCCGTTCCGGCAACTGCGACCGCAGGAGCCGGGCTTCCCAACTTCGTCGCCATCGTCAAGAAGTACGGACCGGCCGTCGTCAACGTAGTCGCGTATTACCACCACGCGAGCGAAATGCCGAGCAACCATCCGGGTGGTGGCCCCTCCCAGCCGCCGCCGCAGTTCCCGAATATCTTCCGCTTCTTTGGGATGCCGTTCGGGCCCGAGTTTCAGCAGCCCGAAGGCGGCCGCGCGGAATCAATTGGATCAGGTTTCATTATTTCGTCGAACGGTTACATCCTTACCAACCGCCATGTGGTGGCGCACGCCAATTCCGTACGCGTGACGCTGCCGAACCATCACATCTATACGGCCAGAATCGTGGGCGTCGACAAGGTCTATGACATCGCGGTGCTCAAGATCAAGGCCCACGACTTGCCGACCGTGGCGATCGGCAACTCGAATGACCTGCAGGCCGGCCAGTGGGTGGTAGCGATCGGCTCGCCGATGGGCCTTACGCATTCCGTGAGCGCCGGTATCGTCAGCTACGTGGGTCGCACGCTTGGACAGGACCAGCCTGAGGTACCGTTCATCCAGACTGATGTGCCCATCAATCGCGGCAACTCCGGTGGTCCGCTGTTCAACCTGCGCGGGCAGGTGGTCGGAATCAACTCGCAGATCTTTACGACCAGCGGCGGGGCCATGGGGCTTTCGTTCTCGATTCCGATCAACATCGCGATGGACGCGGCCCACCAGCTTGAAACCAAGGGCTACGTGAGCCGGGGCATGATTGGCGTCACCATTCAATCCGTGACGCCGCGGCTTGCGAAGGCTGACCATCTCGCGACCGAAACCGGCGCCCTGATCGCGCAAGTCGAACCGGGCAGCGGTGCTGCCAAGGCTGGCCTCAAGCCCGGCGATGTGATTACTTCGTTCGATGGCACCAAAATCTACGATTCCTCGCAATTGCCACCGATCGTGGCGCTGACCAAGCCGGGTACCGAGGCCACGGTGGGCATCCTGCGTGATGGCAAGGCCCAAACGGTCAAGGTCAAGGTCATGGAGATGCCGCGCAATGGCCTTACGCTGGCGTCCATTCACGGCAGCAGTGAAAACGCACTGCTCGGTCTTACCGTCCAGAATCTCACGCCTGCCATGCGCCAGCAGCTGGACGCCCCCAGCCACGGCGGCGTCGCGATCACCGGGGTGCGGGGTGTTGCTGCGATGGCTGGCCTGCAGCCTGGCGACGTGATCTTGCGCGTAGGCAATCAGCCAGTGAACAACGTCCGTGAATTCCAGCAGGCCATGGCCAAGGTTCAACCCGGCGACTCGGTGCTGCTGTTGGTGTCACGTCAGGGCCAGAACATGTTCCTTGCCGTTACGACGTCCAGCCAATGACTGATCGATTTGCCTTCCGGCCAATTTTGCGCGAACCACGGTAGCCTCCGCGATATCGCCGTGCTGAAAAGGAGCGCGATGGGTGCATCGAAACCGCGACAATGGGCGGCGACGCACAGCAAGGCCGGCTCTGGGGAAAGCGCGGCACACGGGCACCGGAAGACCGCGAAGCGGTGGCAGATCGAACATCGGCAAACCTGGGTGGCGTTCGATTGGATAGCCAACCACGCCATCCACCGGTCCTGTACGGGCACAATCCGCGTAGCCGAGAACGCGTTTGGCACTGCACCGGATGATGTACGAGCCCGGAAAGGTTCGCGGCTCGAACGAGCTATCGCGCACTGCTACACGACGCAGCCTTGTGCGGGGGCTCGCACGCTCGTGGATCGAGTGAGTGCCACGCCCGCCAGCAACTTCGTCAGGTCGCGCACCGTGCGCCTTTCCAAATGGCCTACGCAATCTATGATCTCGGCGGCCAGCCGGGGGCTCGCGGCCTGCCCCACCACACGCTCGAATCGGGCCCGCGCCGCATCCCAGCCCATCTGCCGCGGCCACAATCCTTGGGCGGCGGGTGCAGACACGCAGAACACCGTACCGTCATACATGCTGACCGTGACCTGGGTGGGTGCGTCATCGAAGGGACCCGACACCCCACGAAGAGGCACGGCTACGCGTACCTTGCGCAGCAGCCGCTGCACATCCGGGCGCGCGATACTTTCGGCCGTGTACTGGGCGGCCTGCACTTCGCCGTCGATCAACGCCACCGCGACGGCGTACGGAAGCGACTTTCCAGCTTGGCTTTTGGTGTGCACATACGACAGCGGGTCATCGCCCGCCTCTGTGGCAACGCCGAGGTCACCCGCACGAAAGGCCACTACATCGACACGTCGGACTGCGTCGGGCCGGAATTCTGACTGCTTTCCTATCGTGATCGCGGCATCAATTGCTGCCTGGAACCGAATTCCAGCCATGTGACGTTTGACAGCGGTGTGCAGCACACCGTCGAGAGGCTCACGGGACCAGTCCATCCCCGATTCTGGGCCAATCCAGTACGGGAGCCTTGCGCCGGCCGGAGCCGCGATGCACAGCTTGCCGCGAAGCGCGGCGCCGACCCCT
>JACZCY010031400.1_pt1 | contig 13565 bp, 16 predicted proteins | sample 8641821 | NCBI WGS metagenome assembly JACZCY01 (sample SAMN15324609, study PRJNA640507) | soil metagenome | isolation source: intercropping sugarcane | place: China: Luxin town, Laibin City, Guangxi Province | collected 2019-07-25 | depth 10cm m | reverse complement strand
TGGGCAACCGGCCATGCTGACAACGTCAAGCATGAGTTCCTTGTCCGAAGCATCGCTGGGTCCATACCCTGGTTCCATCAGGTCGATGATGGCCAGACACTCGTTTTCTGACAACAGCGCGACGGATGCAAGCAGTACAACGACCGGGACGCGCGTTAGATCGAAGTGGCCGTTCTCGCGCACGCACCGGCGATCACGCCGGTCTGGATGGTTCGACAGGTAGGACGTGAACACCGCGCCAAGCACGTCGAAGAACTTGGAATAGGCGTCGTGCGGGTCATCTTCCTCGAGGTTTTTCGTCATCCAGTCGCGCTGGTCGACGGCGCCCAGGATCAGTCGCTGCAGGTACCCGCCCGGGTCGAGCATGGGGCTCGGCCACGGACCGGATGGCGCGCTTTCCGGCGCGCCGTCCCCATCCCGCGACGGCTCGCAACAGCGCGCGGCACTGACCATGATGGCCGCAACCGTCCTGTCATAGCAGCGCGGCGGTGCCGCCTCTGGTGGGGCGGGCACCCCTTCAGGGCCTGCGTTCGGTGCGCTCAAGCCTGAGCCCCTTGCCACGCGGACGCGCTCATCCGCGGCCGCCCGCGGCCACGATGCGGGACCGTTTGCGGTTCGCTCGCTTGACCTTCCGGACGAACGCCATTCGTTGGCGTAGCAAGTTGTACCGCAAGGTCAGCCGCGGCAATAAACCAGCGTGAAGCAATCCTGCGCGGCGGCAGCGGCAGCGTTCCAGCAAGGATACGGCGGTGGATCGCGGCCCGCGACTGGCAGGGCCACTCGAGACGCTTCGCGGCGGTGTTGAGCGGAACCAGCGGGGCGCCAAGAATGGCCACCGCGGTCGCAATCATGGAAGGGGCCGGAGACGGATCGTTTGTTGGGGTGGGTTCCATACTTCGATGGTAACACGGTTACGCATCGTGACGTTTGCCGCGCGCGGGCCACCCGCGAGACCGCTCATGGCGTGCCGGCACTTTGAAGCGGAAGTTCGGTCTGCTTGCCGACGAAGTCGACTTCGATGGGTGCACCACCCGGTGTGGTCTTGGAGACCACGAACCAGCCGCGGGCCAGAAGTGAGTTCACCGTACCCGCCGCCACCCGTCTGTGCTTGACGGCGCTTTTGTAGCCGCGGGCGCAGCGCACGAGCGTTCCGCGCCTGGCAAGACGCATGGCCGCACGTTGCGCTGGGCTGAACTTCGGGCGCATGGCCTATCGTAACACGTTAACCAGTCACGACACCAAGCCTGCGGGGCTACACAGCCGCACCGGCAAGACCTACTAACATGTCGCAACACTCCCGCCACAAACCCCATTCCCGACCGTCGAATCCTGCAGTCCGCGCGGATTCGGGAATAGGGCCACCCCATCGTGGCCCAGTCCCTGCGCACGGCGTCAACCGTGGCAGGGCAGGCATGGAGTACCTTCCACGCGTCGTAAGCAGAAAACTCGCGGCAAGGTCGCGAGGGGTGGCTTGTCTCATTTTACCATGCGGCGTTTCAACGCCGTTCCGGTAAGCGATGGGATGTGCCGGATGTCTGTGAAGTGCCTCGTTTCCCTGGTGGCACTCTTGCAGGTTCTGATGCCGATCCCGCTCCGCTCCCTGGCCGTTGCTGGCCTGGTGGTGGTCGGTTACAGCATTGCCGTCTTCTATGCGAAGGCGTATTGGCAGTGGATGGAGGCCCGTCAAACGGCTCGATTCCGCTATTCGTGACTCCACCAAGCCCGGCGCTCTGCGCCGGGCTTTCTTACGTCACCAGCTCGCAGTACCAACGAACCGCAACACTCCCGCACCAAGCCCCATCCCCGACCTTCGAATCCTTGCAGACCGTGCGGATTCGGGAAAAGGGCCACCCCATCGTGGCCTAGTCCCTGCGCACGGCAGCAACCGTGAGCAGGGCAGAGCATGGAGTAACATTCCATGTGCAAGAAGCGTAAATCTCGCGGCAAGGCCGCGCGGGGTGGCTTGTCCTATTTTACCATGCGGCGTTTCAACGCCGTTCCGGTAAGCGATGGGATGTGCCAACTGTCCGTCGTATGCCTAGGTACCCTGGTGACGGCTCTGCAGCACGTCATGCCGTTGCCGACACCGAAGCTGGGCATCGCCATGTTGGTAGTGGCGGCCTATGGCCTGGCAGTCTTCTACGTGAAGGCACGTTGGAAGTGGAAGGAGGCCATATCGAGCAGCCACTCTCCATGAGGCATCAAAAACCCGGCGCTTTGCGCCGGGTTTTCTTTGTTCAGGTCCGGCGTCGTACCGGCTCCGGGTGCGCGGGCAGCTCCATCGAGCGCTCAATGTAACCACGCCCTTCCTGGAGCAACGGGTCTTCCGCAGGCACCGGCGACTCTTCCCCGGTCAGGCGCGCCACGAACTGTCGCACAAGGCTCTGCGCTTCTTGGAGGGCGGCTTCAGCGGCGTGCCGCGCGTCGTCGGCGGCCCGCACCTCGCCGCCCAGTTTTTCAACCTGGTTCGAGCTTCTCGCGGCCGCATCGGCCGCCCGCTCCAGCGCCTTGGCACGTTCCGCCTGTGCGGCCTCGGATGCACGCCGAGCCTCTGCCAGCTCCGCGCGCACACCGTCGAGCCGTTCCTGCAATGCCTGAACGGCCGCGCGCCCAGTCGCGGCGTCATCACGCGCTTCGCGACCGATGCGCTCACTGCGCTCGCGCTCGTGGTCGTAGGCCGCCTCGACCGCCCTGACCTTCTCACGGATCTCGGAGAGTTGCGCGGCCGCACCGGCGAGCCGACCCTCGAACTCGCTGCGCTCGTGCTGTCGCTCTGTTTCGAGCCTGGCTACCGCATCCGCGTGCTTGTCGGCTTCAGCGCGCGCTGAGGCCGCGAAGCGCGTCTGCTCTTCGCCCCTCGCGGCGCGTTCTGCCACCAGCGCAGCATCCGTGTCGCGGCGCGCCTGCTGCTCGGTCGCAAGGGCCGAATCGAGATCAGAAGCGCGTTGACGCGTCGCCGCGAGATCAGACTCCACGGCATCGCGTGCCGCCTCGGCGGCCTCGAGCTGCCCAGCAAGCGCCGCGCCTCGGGCCTCAGATTCGCGCAGGGTCTGCAGGGCTGCGCTGCGTTCCTCGTCGAATCCGGACCTCGCCTCGACACTCGCGTGCTCCCACATGCCTTTGATGGCGGTCTGGAAGCTCGCGACCAGCTCTTTCGGGAGGTCGGGCAGGTCCACCATGGCGCCCATCTTCTTCAGCCAGGACTGCTTCCACTCGCCCAGCGCTCCGTTGATGGTGCTCATCGACCCGCGCCCGATCAGTTCACGCAATCGCTGACTTGCTGGCCAGTCGCCGGCGGCCGCCATCTGCGCCGCAACTTCCTTCACCAGCCCGCGGGTGTCGGTGGGGTAGGCCTCTTTCAGGCGGTCGATTACATCCTGCGGAACGCTTTGCTGGTTGGCCACGTGAGTCACCGCCCTGGTAGTGGATGGCCGCATGTTACCTGGTCTATCCAGCAGCCATAACGTATTACATCACAAACGCTACGAGTCGAGGGCAGTTTGAAATCCGACAATCCAGTCGCCGCAACCATGGGCACCGGTCGCAACGCGAGGCGCCATACCGCTGGACGCAACCATGGAACCGGGCGTACCGGCAGCTATGGAGTCAAACGATGGAGAAAGAGCAAGTCCTGAAGATCCTGGGTGCGTTGGCCGCTGGCGTTGATCCGGTGGCCGGGGACGCCGTTCCGGGCGACCATGTCTTGCAACAGCCCGACGTGATCCGCGCATTGCACGAGGCCTTTGCGGCTGTGCAGCACCGTCGCACGCCGCGCACCAGCAGCACCGCAGTGGGCAACCAGCAGCTGGATGAGGCGGTGACCGCTGAACCGCAGCGCGGCTCGCAGATTCCCATACCCATGCCCGCTCAGCCACGGTTGCCGCGGCCACGCGCGTCGCGCAACGATGCCGCATCACCGGCGCCGACGGCAGCGAATGATGCCTGCCCGCCGCTCGAGGCCAAGTTCTACGCGTTCATCCGCAGGGCACGGGCCTCGCTGCTCGGACCCAGCGACCCGGCCGTCAAGGCGCGCGAGAGAGCCGCGAAGTCCAAGCGGTGGACGCGCGAGGATGCCCTGCAGGCGCGCAAGATGTTTCTGGCGAAGTCGACGGTCACTGCGATCGCCGAGCAGCTCGGTCACGACCGCGCGAGTGTCCTGTCGCTGTTCAAGTACATGGACCTGATCTCGGACGAGGAAGAGGCCAAGGGCGTGGAGAGTTATCCGCGCAGCCGCGCGCCAAACCGCATGTCCGCGTGATCTGCACCGCAGCAAGAAAAAGCCGCCCCAGTGATGGGGCGGCTTCGTTTTTCATGCGGTTCGTGCGCGACCGCGTGTCGCCAGGCTTGCAGGCTCCACGCGGATGGCGAGGCCACCGTCGGCCATGTTGCCACGGCAGCCGCGCCACGAGACCAGAATCGCGGCTTCGTCCGGACGGGTCCTGAAGTCAATCTTGAGGCCATCGACGGCGCCGGTTTCGGTCAGCAGCTTGCCCAGGGCATGCCCGAGCTGCAGCTTGATGCCTTTTACCGTCTCAGATGTACGCGCGCCGATGGACCGATCGTCAGCCACCAGACGGTTGTACCTCGTCAGCGTGATCTCGGCCGTAGTCCACTGGCCGATCAGGCCGGGGATGAGGGCGTGTTTGTCGCGGTAGACCGCGCCAGCGATGGCCACAGCCACGTGCGCGGCGTCGGCGGCGAAACCGACTTCACCGTGAGTTTCGGCGATGTCCGTCATGGCTTCACTCATAGGTCGGCACCCCATCGAGAACCTCGCCGTCCGGGTCGAACCTGATCCACCGGAAGCCGTGCGTCTTCGCCCAGCGCATACATGGTGCCAGGCCGGCCTTCAGATCCTCGCCCTCGTTCGTATTGTGTGCCATGGCGGCCCACGTTTCTTCCGGCTGGACATGGACCAACACGCCGAATGGATATGGGATCGTCCACAGCGGGATGTCGCGGCCAGCCTGCAGCCACGCCAACGTGTACCTGGTCAGGTGCCGGCTGCTGATGACCGGCACCTGCATGACTCGCAGGCCCTTGGGCAGGGGCGGAACGCCGCCGCCCTGTTCATGCTCGTTGCTCAAGCTCGTTTCCTTCTACGTCCGCCGACTGGCGGGTTCACGCACCGAGCGGTTGCCGGCATGTATCGCGTGTTGCGTGACGTGACTACGGAGCCTGGTGGCATGGGGAATGCTCGCAACACCAAACGCCACAGCCCAGCGCACCTGGAGCGAACAGCGCATCCCGCGCTGCAAGCAAGGAACTCACCGTGGATCAATACACAACCGGAAACCTGTTCGACCTACCGCCTACGCTCGCGCGCCAGTCCGTCGAGAGCGAAGACCTGCCGGACGAGGATGGGTTCGACGCAGCGCTCGGCCAGTGGATGACGCCGGCGTGGGCGGCCGAAGAGCTGGTCGCGCACTACTTCAGCGACCTCGCTGCCAGCGATCACGTGCTCGAGCCGTCGTGCGGCACTGGCGCTTTCCTGGCCGCGCTACCGCCGGGCGTGCCCGCGCTGGGCGTCGAGATCGACCCAAAACTGGCGGAACGCGCCAGACAGTCCAGCGGCCGGCCGGTGATTGTGGGCAACTTCCTCACCGCAGACATCCGGCTCACCCCGACGGCCGTCATCGGTAACCCACCGTTCCAGCAGTCGCTGGTCCAGGCATTCCTGGAAAGGGCCTGGGACCTGCTGCCGGTGGACGGACGTGTCGGCTTCGTGCTGCCGTGCTACGTCTTCCAGACGGCATCGGTCGTGACCCGTCTCTCGAGCAAGTGGGGAATGCGCCAGGACATGCTTCCACGCAACGTGTTCAAGGGGCTCCGCCTGCCGCTCTGCTTCGCGCAGCTCACCAAGGGCGCGGGGCGCGGCATGATCGGGTTCACCCTGTATCACGAAACCGATGCCGTGAACGGCATGCGCAAGCGCTACCGCGCACTTCTGGAAGGCGGCGAGAAGTCGGTGTGGGCGGCCGTCATCACGGCTGCGATCGAGGCGCTGGGTGGGGAAGCGAGCCTTCCCGAAATCTACAGCGAGATCGACGGCAACCAGCCGACCGCAACGCCATTCTGGCGCGAGAAGGTCAGGCAGACCCTGCAGCGGCGAGCCACCCAGCGCTCACGCGGCCGCTGGGCACTGAAAGAGGTCATTGCGGCCTGAACCGAGCAACCAGAACCGGCCACCCTCATGGTGGCCGGTTTTCTATGGGCATCGAGCGCAACGCCCGCTGACCACCGCGCGGCTTCAAGCGTCGAACAGCGCATCTCGCGCCGTATACGAGGAATCGAACATGCTCAAAAAGAAAACGCTGACCTGCGACGTCGACCGCCGGTACAAGGTGGAACTCGATCCCGCCCAGGTATTTCCGGACGACCCGGGGCAGGGCACGCCGGCGATGCTGTACGGTCCAAGGGGCGCCAGCGCAACGTTCTACTGCGCCGAGGACACCGGCGAGCTGACCAGCCAGGACGGCGACAGCACCGAGGAGATCCCTCATCTCGTGTGCATCTGGCTCGGTGATGTCTACGATGACGTGGACGAGCTCATCGAGAGGGCTACCGCCGAGGCGAAGGAAGCCGCCATAGCCGCCGCGAAAGCCGAGTCGCGCGCCATGTGGGTGCGGACGCTTGCCGTCGGCGCCGAAGTCTGGTGGGACGATCCGAGCAACGAGTACACGGCTGGCCTTTTCACCGTGAGCGGAATCAATGCGGCGGGCGTCAACACCGAAGACACGATGGTGGAACTGAGCCGCCCGACCGGCAGAAAGTGGACCGCGCCGATCAGCGCGCTTCGCGATCCGAAGGAAGGCCGCCCGCGCGGCGTCGTGCGTTTCGGCAGCGATGGCCGACCCGTCGTGTACGAAGACGAGACCGAGGCGAGCGAACATCGCCTGCGCATGCAGGAAGGGCTGTGCTGAAATGGATCCATCCATTCCTGCGCACCTGGCTGAGCTGTCGAAGCGCGCCAGCAAGGATTGGTCGCTTCCGCCGCGAAGTCGTCACATTGCCCCCGGACTTGTGCTCGGTGGGGAAACCTACGAGTTCACGAACGGAACCGGGCAAACGCAAATTGCGAGCTTCACTGTTCCGCGACTTGCCCTGGGAGACGAGCGCAACGCTGCGGCGATCCAGGCGGCCAACGCCGAACTCGCCGTCGAAGGCGTCAGGTTCGTCCGCCAGGCGCTCGCCACCGGGCCCGGCCATCAAGGCGAGCCGCTGCAGTGGACCTACGACATGGTGAACATGGCTTGCGCCACGGTTTTCATGCGCACGGGCGTTCACGTCGACGCTGAAGACATGCGCGCCGGCATCGAGCGCGCGATCGCCACCAGGTAATCCGGTCACCCGAAGGAGGGTACGAGTATGTGGAACCCGATCTGCTACTGGTTCGGTTGCGTGCCGGATTACGAGCACCCGCGGTGTTTGCGTCCGGAGTACGTCGTGCCGTGCAAACGCTGCGGTGCCAGCGACACGAGTTACTCCGATCGCGTCGGCGACACGCGCCACAGCCGGGCGATGCACGCCATCGCCTTCTGGTGCTGGCGTCGCTGGGTACCGGCAAAGTGTCCGGACTGCCATCACCGCTTCGGCTCGCACACGCACTGTGACTGCTTGCCGTTCTGAAACCAACAAGGCCGCCCATTTCGGGCGGCCTTGTTTCTTCTATCCCACCGCGATCGCACGCGGGGCATCCGGTACGTCCGCGCCGCTGCCGGACGTAGAATTGGAGCGGCCGCTTCGACACCGGCCGGCGCCACCGAGGCAAAACGGGTATGCCCAAGCCATCGCCATTCGTCCGAGCGTTGCGACACCGCGGCATCCACGTCAAACCGCCCGCCACGGCATATGACCGCCGCAGTGACGGGTACTGGTCTGTCGAGCACGGCATTGCAGGCGGAGCCAGGCTTGCGGCAATCTCGAATGGACTGAGGGGCGCAACGGCGCTCACGAGCAGACTGTGCGGGAAGGTTCTTGCCAAGGAACGAAGCGATACAACCACGGAGCGCTGGCGCGGGTCAGACTTCGTACGCATGGTGGTGAAATTCCGCGAAGGCTATCGCGAGCAACCCGAAGAGCGCTCGCTAGCCATCGCGCACGCAGAGTTTGTTTTGACTGCCGACGTCGAAACCGAACCGCTCGTTCCATGGCTGGCCTCGGACGGCCGCGGGCGTATCGTGCTGATGACGCGATTGTTGGACGTTCATGTACAAAACGCCACGGCGGATCAACAAGGGGTCATGCTTGAATTGCTTGGCACGGGGTTATCGAAACAGTTGGCGGCGCACCTTGAGTGTGTCGTCGCCGCGCTTATTGATCTAAACGACGGCCCGGACGGTTACGGCCGTCCGCGACTAGCGAGCGACCAACTCACTCTTCAAATGCAAGGCGACACATCGGACCTGACCGTCGCCGGCGTTCTTGTCCATTGCATTAGCGCCTTCGGCGAGGCTTGGGATGGAAGGCACATCGAGCTCTGCGAGTATGTGGACCTCGACGCAAGTCCAGAGGTAGAGATCACAGGCAAGGACGCGGCGTTCGCGCATGCCATCGAACGATGCTCCTTGCCGCGGCGGCCGCCCACGCCGCGCGCCAGACTTACGGCGCCGAACGAAATCCACCATCTGCTCATCAAGCCTGACCCGGTCCTTCGCGCAAAGGGAGACAAGGTGTTGAACTTGTCGGCATTGGCGTCCTACCAGGCCAAGGCGAGAGAACAAACCTCACCGGACGACGGCGAGCGGAACGAGTTCGTTGACTGGTACGAGCGCGACGACAGGTCGGACTACGATCTGGCACTTGAGAGGATGCAGCAGAATCCGGACCTCGACCTCGTTAGATGGACGTTCCTTGTCGATGACGCTACCCGGGTCTTCGTCGTCCGCCCGTGGCGGGAAGGCGAGCTCGACGCGGACAGCCTGCTGACGTGGATGGACTCAGCATGGGCCGGTCATCACGGCTTGCTTCGCGGACGTCCGGCAAGCGTATCCCTGCCTGCCTCCTACGCCGGCGCCGCCACCAGGGATGCTCTGACCTCGCAACTGAAAGCGCGAGAGGTGTTGCTATCCGCTCCCACCAGCGGATTCGCGGCCCCGCTCAGCGTACTGAAGTCGTGGTGCGAGCGAAGCGCCTCGATGGAACGATGCCCGTACAACCACGGCGCGTCGTTGCGACAGCCGAACCTTCCAGGCGTCGTGTCGTGGAAGTTCGTGCAGGACTGGGCCTTCTCACACACTCTATCGGAGCACGCCGAGTCCTATTTCAAGAAGCTCGCGGGGAACGAAGACCGGCTCGGCTCGTGCTTGGCGTACGCAGGAACCGGGTACGCCGCGATGAGCACCATCGAGGTGGCCGAGTACGCGGCGGCCGTATCGGTAGGCGATGTGCCGGCGTTCTTCGAACGCTGGAAGAATCAGTGTGACCCGAAGTTTCGATCCAGCTACGAGGCCAGGTAACGGCGCGCTTCGTTCACCGCTGTCGAGTCATTCGATCGTGAGCAAACGCGCAACCTCATGCGCCGCGGCCACGTCAAGCTCATCCGCCGGCACGGTGCTATTCACCCACGACTTGCGTGACGCGCTGTAGACACGAATCGAGCACTGGCCGGCGACCACCCGCTCCACTCTGCCGAGCATGGGAGCAACATGGCCGTACTCGCCGGCCCGCGTGCGCAGCCAGACCACGGCGTCACCCGCTTTGAAATGGCACGCCGTGGCGATAGGCGGCATTGAAACGCGCAACTTCTTGTCGGGACGCGCGTGGCGTTTGGCGGACACGGTTGCGGTGCTGTCCACGGCGCAGCGGCGCCGGCCGCGATGGGACGACAGAGGCCTAGAACGAGGAGGTTTAACGGGTTTCATCGCGCTGAGTATACGTTGTTCATGCTACGCACCCAACCCGAGAAGTCGCGGGTTACCGTGGCAGACCATCGTGCTCGCGTGCGGGCGTCAGGCTGACGCCGACTATGCGCAACTTCCGACCAGGAACCCGAGCGCGCCGGCCACGCCTGCCGCGGAACCGAAGGCGACAAACTCCCGGGCGCCCTATGGGGTCAGGAGGCCGAGCCAAGCCAATACCGGCCAGTCAACCGTCAAGAGCGGGTTCACGGGCGCGGGCTGCAGGGAGAGCGGGATGCCGGTACGACCGGCCAGCTACTGCCTCGTGCTGGTCGGGGGCGTCGATAGCGCAGCAGCCGCGATGCGAAGTTTCTCGGCCAGTTGGCCGTGAAGGAAGTTCACCTGGGGGAGGGCGGCGTCGAGTTCGCCGAAAACCGCGTCGCGACGCGCTCGCGCGCGCTCAACAGTACCGTCGACGAACGTCATGACGCATTCCACGGCCACCAAGCCGTCTCCGGTCCTCGCGTAGATGGACGGCGGGCCGTCGTCGTCGCCGGGTTCACGCGTGAGCAGCATTTGCATGCCACGGACCGCAATGATCCGCGCGAACGCGGCAAAGGGGCGCCCGCCCCCGGAAACAGCGATTGGCGTCGGGTCAAACTGCTGCAGCAGGTGCTCGGTAAACTCTTGGGGCAGGCCGTCGAATGCGGCATCCCTGGCCTCACAGCCACCGTCACCCATGAACGCCACGAGGACCTGCTGGGATCCAACACCGTCGCCGCAGCGCGCGACGATGCACGGGGCGCCATCGCGCGGTCGGGGTTCGCGTGCAATGGCAATCTGCACGCCACCGGTTTTCACTATCTTCGCGTATTCCACTGCCCGTGCTCCCGCAATCCGTGTCGGCGCAGTATGCCATGGTAAACGTAACCGTGTAACCAAGAGCCGGAATTACGGGCAAGCGCTTCAGAGGTAGACGCTCGAGCGCCGATATCACCGCGCCGCGTGGCGGCCGCGTACATGGCGTCATTTCCAGCTCGCCACTCGGCGCCAGGCCATGACCGGCGGTCAGAACACCCAAGCGCCAAGGACCAGCCGCAGCCCTTCAAGAACCATCGTGACACGGCTCTGCAACGACTTCATTCATGCTCTGGTCTCCTACGCGCATCCGTCAACAGGGCAATCCGCTCAATCCACCAACGCGACAAGCTCTTCGTCAGTCGGGTTGTAGTACCTCAACAACATCCTCGGCGTCAGGTGTCCAGTGATCCGCGCGAGCTGGTGCATCTCGATGTTGCGCGCCGCGAGCCGACTGATACCTTCGTGTCGCAGGTCGTGCAGCCGAATGTCGACCAGGAACGATCCAGGGTCGATACCACCAGCCTGGCATTCCTCCACGCGCGCCTTCCTGGCTCGTGCCACTGCACGCACAAACGCCTGTGTGACGCTGTCCGGCGCAGTCCATCCACCGAACACTCGTTCTCCGCTGCGCTCGACACCTTCCAGTATCTTCACTGCCGCGCAGGTCAGCGGCACCGTGCGCGGACGGCCGTTCTTCGTCTTCCGTAGCCGCAGGGTTCTGGCCTCAAGGTTGATGTCCGTCCACCGCAGGCCCCACAGTTCTTCCCGGCGACAGGCCGTCTCCACGGCCAGTCGCACGAAATCAGTCAAGTGGCGCGTGTCAGCGCCCGCCGCACAAATGGCGGCCAATTCCGCTTCCGATACCCGTCGGTCGCGCGCCAGATCCTCGAGCGGCAACTCGACGCCATGCACCGGGTTGGCCAACTCCGGCATCGCCCACTCGCGCTTGGCGACCGTGAACAGGTGACCAAGCGTGTGCATCCGCCGGTGCACCGACGCGGGTGCAAGACCAGCAGCCGTCCAACGATCGCGTAGGGCGGCAATATCGGAGCTCGTGATCGCCGACAGCGTGCGCTTCGCAAGGGGCTCGACCTGCAATTGACGAAGAATCGACGCTTCGCCCGGGTTGCCGAGCATCTGCACACCGAGCACGGGCGCCGCCGCAAGGGCGTTCAACAGCTTGCCGCGCGGTACCCGGCCGACCTGCAGGCCTTCGAGCTTGCGCACGGCGTCGGGCACGTGGTCAGAGCCTGCGGGCACGTGCAGGACGCGTGTTGGGTCTTTTCGTTTCAGGAGCAGGTTGCCATGCAAACGGGAAGCGTAGCGGTCAATCGCTTCCACCACCCGGGTAGTGACGGCCGCACTTGAAGGACACCAGAGGTTGCGCTCGATTTGAGACTCGACCATTCGCCCCCACGCTTCCGCGTTCTGGCGCTTGCTGAAGGTCTTGCTCTGGGCAGGCGCGCCTGGCAGGCGCACGCGCACCCGGAACCTGCCGGTAGTGGGGACAACGCTTACGCTTGCCATGGTTCGTGCCTTGCTCCCGTCAAATGTAGGCGCTCATGCGCCAATAGCGCCGCTTGGCCTCGCGCGCCGCGTACAGTGCGTCTCGCGGCCCTGGCACGTAGACCGGCTCCCAGCGCTCCGCCATGGCACCGGACGTCTCGAACGTCCCGGCGTACCACAGTTTGTGTTCGGCGTCCCAGCGCGCACCCATGGCCTTGGCGGCCTCGCGTTCGGCGTACGGCACCTTGTAGTAGCTGCGGAATGCGCTGGTCTGCTTTCTCATGGCTGTTTTCTCGTCTCGTTTCGTTGATGTACGCGTCAGCCGCGGCCGGCCGGCGCGTTGCGAGAGAGTCTTGCCGTGGATGGCTTCAATTCCCATTATAACAGTAACGCTATGTATTACGTTTCAAACTAAACACACACACCGGAGATACTCAACAAAAGCGTCCTTATGTTGAATATCGCAAGGTTGGCCGATTTCACGCATTGTGTAAAAAAATCGTCCATCTCGCCGAACGCGGTCGATGGCGATTCATGTACGCTGGTGGTATGTCATCTCTTGTGAAGGGACTACTCCAAAGGCTAGTTGGCCACGTCTTGCCAGCGCGCAAAACGCGCGGCGCCGACGAACGGGACGACGACACAACGACTTCGCAACCCAACCTTCCAGCGGCTACCGAAGTGATCACGTCAAGCGAACCGCTGCACACCGATCTGGTACCAAGCAGTGACGCACCGGGCTCCAATCAGGAATCGCCTCCCTGCATCACGTTCTGTCTGGCCATCTTGCTCGAGCCACCACGCAGGTTCGCGATTACCTACGAGTCGGGACAGCCGATCTGTTGCGGCCGGCTCCACCAAAAAGGAAGCGACACCGCGCCGCTCGAAGAAGCGGTGGTCAGGAGGGCGATAAGAATGGCCAGGATGATCGGCTCCAAAGGGAGGGCGGTCAGCTTGCGGTTGAACCTGCGCGTTGGCGCCAAATGGATCACTGGCGGGGCTGAACAAGGGCTCAAGGAACTGCTCGCGTTCGCCCGCGCGAGGAAAATCGACCTTCGCGTGGCGAAAGACCTTGAAGACGGTGCACCGGTCTACGCTTTGGCCGCGAGAGGATCTCGCCGCCTGTGGGTCGCCCCCGCCCCGCGGAAGAACGTCGGCCATGGACGTAGCGCCCGCCGCGCCAGTGACAGCCCAGAACGCGGCTCGCGAACCAGTGAGACGCGGCACCCGCCGCTGCCCGCCGACTCGCCGTTCCGCCCCGTCCAGCCACCGCCCCTGGGGCCCGTCCCGTCGCTCCGTGGGCTATGGCGTACCAAGGAAGGGGCGTTGCACCAGCCGGCAAGGAAGGGGCGCGGCATC
>JACZCY010193664.1_pt1 | contig 13843 bp, 12 predicted proteins | sample 8641821 | NCBI WGS metagenome assembly JACZCY01 (sample SAMN15324609, study PRJNA640507) | soil metagenome | isolation source: intercropping sugarcane | place: China: Luxin town, Laibin City, Guangxi Province | collected 2019-07-25 | depth 10cm m | reverse complement strand
TTCGGGGCTATCGTGCCCCCTTTTGAGGTGTCCGTCAAACCCGGGCTAGCTCAGATCTCAATAGTGATCCCAGAGGGTTGATCGTGCAGCTCCGACCATTGAGATCCTTTGGATGCATCCATCGGCTCGAATTATGCGCAGTTCCCCCTACACGCATGTAGCCACTTGTGTGTGAACAGTCATCCTTCCGTCAGTAACTAGCGGCTTGCCGACGGCTGCATTTTATCCACCCATTAAGCTCATACGCAAATGTAGGGCCTTATCACTCCTCAAGGTCTGTCACCTATAAAGTAAAGGGTATCAAATACTTTCATTACATGACGGTCACATCGATGCAGGCACAGGCAAGCTCTTAATCTTCGAGTGGTTGATCAATACTGATCCACTTCTGCAATAGGATGATCGTCATAGAAAAAACCGGCCCAATCTTGCTGTCGCGAATCATTGAAGACCGACAATCCTCTAACAGTTTATGCTGCCTTCAATACAACTTAAGAGGGGTTGTCAAGAGCGCAGCTATCCCTGCAGACTCCCTCAAGCAAAATGCCCTAATTATTTTGAATCCTATCTTGGCTGGACCGCAACTGCCACCCGTATGAGCCTGACCAACTGCTACTGTTGCCCCGCCGCTGGAGGACTGGCTGCTGGAGGGCCATCTGAATGTTTTCACCAGGAGACAGAATGAGAAAGATTGAGACCCTCGTTCGGATTTGGGTTGGGATTTGCACAGCGTTCGCGTGGCTCCTCAGTCCTACGGCTGCTCTAGCCGAAGGCACCACCTTGCCGACCGGATTCTCCGAGTCCGTTGTCTTCTCAGGATTAACGCAGCCGACGACAGTTCGCTTTTCACGGGACGGGCGTGTGTTCATCACGGAGAAAAGCGGGCTCATCAAAGTCTTCGCCACGCTCTCCGCCTCCACGCCCACGGTGTTTCATGACCTCCGGACGAATGTGCATAACTTTTGGGACCGGGGACTGCTCGGGCTGGCCCTGCACCCGAATTTCCCGACGGTTCCCTCAGTCTATGTCCTCTATACCTATGACAAAGACCCCAATGATCCCCAAGTCCCTCGGTGGGGCATGGCTGGTGCCACGTCCGACGGGTGTCCGAACCCTCCAGGAGCGACCACAGACGGATGCGTCGTGAGTGGCCGGCTGTCGCGGCTGGAAATGTCCTCGGGGAGTGTGTCGACTGGAACGGAATCGGTCCTCGTCGAAGGGTGGGGCCAACAGTATCCCAGCCACTCGGTTGGGACCGTCATGTTCGGCATGGATGGGGCGCTCTATGCGTCGGCGGGCGATGGCGCCAGCTTTACCTTTGCCGATTACGGGCAGGCCGGAAGCCCGCCCAATCCCTTAGGCGATCCACCGGTCGACATCGGTGGCCTGCAGAGCCCGCCCACAGCGGAAGGGGGTGCCACGCGCGCCCAGAGCTTGCGCCGGGTCAGCGGGCCGACGGTCCTCGATGGCGCGATCATTCGGGTGGACCCCACTACGGGGGCAGGCCTTTCCGATAATCCCCTCTCCGCCAGCGCAGACCCCAACGCCCGCCGCGTCGTGGGCTACGGCTTGCGCCAACCCTTTCGGTTTACGTTTCGGCCTGGCACCACTGAACTCTGGGTCGGAGACGTCGGATGGAACACCTGGGAAGAGATTAACCGGATCCCCGATCCCCTGGCATCCCCGGTGCGCAACTTCGGCTGGCCCTGTTACGAAGGCACTGCCCCGCAACCAAGCTATCAAGCGCTGGGGCTCACTATTTGTCGAACCCTCTATGATCAGACCAGTGGGCAGGTTGCGCCCTTCTATACCTACAATCATAGCCAGCAAGTGGTGGCTGGAGAAACCTGTCCCACCGGCAGTTCATCCATCACGGGACTGGCTTTCTATCAGGAGGGGGGCACCTATCCCGCTGAGTATCAGGGGGCGCTGTTCTTTGCCGACCATTCCCGTAATTGTATTTGGGTCATGATCAAAGGGGCAAACGGCCTGCCTGATCAGGCGACCAGGGCCACGTTTGTGGCCGGTGCGGCGAATCCCGTCGACCTGCAGATTGGGCCAGGGGGCGACCTGTTCTATGTGGACTTCGATGGCGGAACCGTCCGCCGGATTCAGTTCACCAGGGGCAACCAGGCCCCGACCGCGGTCATTCAGGCTACGCCGTCGTCTGGGCCGGCCCCCCTTGCTGTCACCTTCTCTTCAGCAGGCTCCTCGGACCCGGACGGCGATCCCATTAGCTATAGCTGGAACTTCGGGGATGGCGGAACCTCGACCCAACGTAGCCCAAGCCATACGTACGGAAGCATAGGAACATTTAAGGCGGTGCTGACCGTTACCGATTCATTAGGCGCATCCAGCACGGATCAAGTAACCATTACAGCGGGAAACAGTAAACCCACGGCGTTTATTGATGCCCCGGCTGCGACTGCCCAATGGGAAGTCGGCCAATTGATTACCTTTACCGGCCACGCCACCGATCCCAACGAAGGCACGCTCCCGCCCTCAGCGTTTTCGTGGGACATTATTCTGCATCATTGTCCCTCGAACTGTCATACGCATCCGCTTCAGAGTTTCTCCGACGTCACCACGGCATCCTTTTCGGCCCCTGATCACGACTACCCGTCGCACCTCGAGATCAAACTGACCGTGAAGGATGCGGGGGGGCTGACGGATACCAAGAGCATTCTCCTTTATCCACGAACTGTCGCGCTGAACTTTGAATCAGCTCCTTCAGGCTTAGAGCTGGCTGTAGGGAGTAGCAGCTCTCCCACACCTTTTACGAGAACGGTTATCCTGAGGTCCCAGAACTCCGTCAGTGCCGTCACCCCCCAGGCCTTGGGAGGTACAAACTATAAGTTTGCGTCTTGGTCTGATGGAGGCAACCAATCGCATACTATTATCGGAACCGCTGCTACGACTTATACCGCCACCTATGAGGTCGCAACCGAGCCGATTCCTTCCCCCACCCCTAGCAGTGATGGTGGCGGCGGCGGTTGTACGCTCACCAGATCGGGAACAGGTGACGCGCTACTGCCATTGTTGTTTCTTGTTGTCCTTGGCCTGTTATTAATGAGAATAAAGCGTCGCGTGAATAAGAAGGCTGATCGCACATTAACCTGAACAGATTCCTCATATGAGTTTGATGGGGCGCCCTGTTGTTCTGAGACAACTGTGACGAGAGCCGATTTTTATCAAATACTTGGTCGGTTAAGGCTTTGCTGGCCTCCCAAACTCTATGAGAGCGGAGTCTTTCTTCTTTGTGTCGTGACTGCTCCGTTGGCGTGGACCATCATGGCATGGGCCGTTCCCGTTCATTCGATGTCCCTTGTCCAATTATGGTCGTTGGGCTTTGCCTCGGTCGTCATCTGGTACCCTCTATGGGAAGAGCTGCTGTTTAGAGGATTGCTGCAGGGCGAACTCATCGAACGTGGCTGGATACGACCCTGGGCATGCGGTTTGAGCGGCGCCAACATTTCGGTCTCTCTATTGTTTACAGTCTTTCACCTCTGGAGCCATAGCCCGATCTGGGCTGTCCTGGTGTTCTTCCCCTCACTGGTCTTTGGCTATCTTCGTGATCGGTTCGATTCTACGGTCCCCTCGATTTTGATGCACATGTGGTACAACGGCGGGTACTTTTTCTTCATCGGCTCCTCTCAGCCTTCCACACGGTCCGACATCCAGTGAATTTCCCCCCCGCCGCAGCATGCAGGAAAGGGACAGACCCAAAACATGTCGGGTGTGGATCAGTGTGTTCGTGGATGACGGGTTGAGCCGAACAGTGCTGCGAACTAGGCAGCGGACTGTTTGGTCACGTCCCAGCCGGGAAATACTAGGATAGCGGGGTGGCACCGCAGAACACGCGCCAGAGTCTTGGCCCGCTCGATGCCCAAATTGATGGTGTCGGTTTCAATGGCTGAGATGGTGGACTGAGGAATCTTCGTCCGTCGAGCTACCTCGCTCTGCGTGAGTCCCTGAAGTTCACGGATAATCCGAACGGATTCTCCCACCGACACGGTCACTCGTGTTTTTGCAGGATGAATGTCCTTGCGTCTCATCATTGCCTCCGATAATCGTGCGCGGTTACATCCATGACTATCACTAGGGCTCGCTGGTCCTCAACCTTGTAGATCACGCGATACTGCGCATTCAGGCGTGACGAGCGATGTCCTTGCCATTCCCCATGGAGTCGTTCGTCGTGGAACCCTTTGATCAGGCGTAAGCCTGCCGGTCCGGAGATTCGCACGATGTCTTTCCATTTCTCATAGCGTTTAAGGAGATCAAGCGGAAGGCGAGCGAGGCTTTTGCCGGCTCTACGGTGCTCGTACACCTCCCACATGATCGAGCACTCTATACCATATTAGATATAGCTGGTCAAAGTTATAGGGTTGGGTCTTGTTGTGTGCCTAACTGACTCGCTCTGTTTCAATCGGCGGCTAGGCATCGGCCCATGCATACCAAGATGGCCGGCTCATTTCGGCAGGAAGTATACTTGGCGATGATAGGCTTCGTGCCTGAGTTCCGGGGAGATGCTTGCACGTGGAGGCTACTGCGAGAATGAACGGCTTGTGAAAGACATCATGTACGACGGTTCAGATCCTCGGACAATATGTGGCTGAGCTGGCTAGGCTGGCACCATCGCAGCTTTAAGAGACCGGACGAACTCGGCGACGTGCCCGATCATCCCAGGATCCTGCTGATGGGACGCGATGCGTTTGACGATGGCGCTTCCGACGATCACTCCGTCTGCCATCTTCGACACACGCGCAGCATCATCTGGAGTCGCTACACCAAACCCGACGGCGACAGGCGCGGCGGAAACCTTCCTCAGTTTATCGATATTGTGTTGTATGTCCCCAACGTTGTTGATCTTCGCCCCGGTAATGCCCGTCAGTGAAACATAGTAAACGAATCCGTGCGACTCTTTCGCCACAAGTTTGCGCCGATCAGTCGTGCTGGTAGGCGCAAGCAAGAAGATCAGCGAAAGTCCGGCTGCATCAGCCGGGACTTTGAGCGGCTCCGCTTCATCCGGCGGCATATCGGGAACGATCAACCCATCCACTCCAGCCGCCTTCGCCGCGTGGCAAAACTCTTCACAGCCCATGGCATGGATGGAATTGTAGTACAGCATCAGGATGATCGGGATATTCGTCCGCAGCCTGAGCGATGTGACAGAGGCCAGGATTTTCCGAAGAGACGTACCGTTTCGCAATGCACGCTCCGCAGCCTGCTGAATCACCGGTCCGTCCGCGATCGGATCCGAAAAGGGGACGCCCAGTTCGATGATATCGGCGCCCGCCTGTTCCAACGCCAAAACCAGTTGTTCTGTTTCAGCGAGTCCAGGATCTCCTGCCATCAGGTAGGCAATGAGCGCTTTCTGTCCTCTTTTACGCAAGCCATCAAACGTGGTTTCCAACCGTCCGCTCACAATGACACACCTCGCATTCGCGCGACTTGCTGTACGTCCTTGTCACCGCGACCGGAAAGATTGGCGATGATGAGTTGCGATTTCTTCAGTTTAGGTGCCAGCTTGACGAGGTGCGCGATCGCATGGGCGCTTTCGAGAGCCGGAACGATGCCTTCTTCGCGCGCGAGGAGGTCAAAAGCCGCCAGTGCCTCAGTGTCCGTCGCATAGGTATATTCGATGCGGCCTTGATCGTGGTAGAGGCTATGCTCCGGTCCCACGGCCGCATAATCGAGCCCGGCCGATACCGAATGAGTCAAATTGATCTGTCCGTTTTCGTCCTGAAGCAGGTAGGTCATAGTGCCTTGCAAGACTCCCGGCTTGCCCCCTGAAAATCGTGCAGCATGTTTTCCACTCTCGACCCCAAGTCCTCCGGCCTCCACGCCGATCATCTTGACCTTGGGATCGCGGAGGAACGCATGAAAAAGACCAATCGAGTTGCTTCCTCCTCCGACACAGGCTAGGAGATAATCCGGCAACCGTTTTTCCGCAGAAAGAATCTGCTTCCTCGCTTCACGCCCGATGATCGCTTGAAAATCGCGGATCATCATAGGATAGGGATGTGCTCCGAGGACCGAGCCCAACACATAGTGTGTGGTCCGCACGTTGGTCGTCCAATCCCGCATGGCCTCGCTGATGGCATCCTTGAGCGTACGGCTGCCGGCATCGACACCGGTGACCGTCGCGCCCAACAGACGCATGCGAAAGACGTTCAGCGCCTGCCGCTGCATGTCTTCCGTGCCCATGTAGATTTCGCACTGCAAGCCGAACATGGCGGCCGCCGTTGCGGTTGCCACACCGTGCTGGCCGGCCCCGGTTTCGGCGATGATTCGCCCTTTCTTCATTCGCAGGGCCAGGAGGACTTGGCCGATTGCGTTGTTGATCTTGTGCGCGCCGGTATGGCAGAGGTCTTCCCGCTTCAGATAAACCTTGGCGCCACCCAACCTCTTGGTCAGCCGATCGGCACGATACAGACTCGTCGGCCGTCCTACATATTGCTTCAGGTAGTACGCAAGATCTGTCTGAAATCGGCGATCTTTTTTTGCCTTGGCATACTCTTCTTCCAACTCCAAAAGCGCCGGCATCAGAGTTTCTGGTACATAGCGGCCGCCATAGGAGCCGAAGCGGCCATGGCTGTCTGGAAACATCGGCATGTGAACAAATCCTCCTCGGTGGGTCTTCGGAAGTATAGCCATGGCAATCAGATGCACACAAGCCTTGCCGCATCAATAAAAGCTTTCACTTTATCAGGGTCCTTCTTGCCGGGGCTCTTTTCCACTCCGCTGCTGACATCAACTCCATAGGGGCGCACCATCTGGATCGCTCCAGCCACGTTTTGGGGGTCCAAACCCCCGGCTAAAATGATGGGGGTAGCTCGTGCCGCTTCCTCGGCTAACGTCCAATCGACTGTCTGTCCCGTACCCCCGTATGCCTGGCCTGAAAATGCATCGATGAGAACCCCGCGCACGTTCGCGCGTCCCTGGAATTCAGCGAGGGCGAGAAAGGTAGCCCGGTCCTTCAGGCGAAGAGCCTTCAGAACCGGGCGGCCCAAGTTCTGACAATACAAAGCTGATTCATCTCCATGGAGTTGAGCCAAGGCAAATCCACATTCATCCATGAGTGTTCGAACCTTCTCAGCCTCTTCATTGACGAATACACCGACCGCAAACACAAATGGAGGAAGACCGACTATGATGGATCTCGCGACCGTCGGCTCTACCCAACGTGGACTTTTGCGGTACATGACGAACCCTAAGGCATCCGCGCCTGCTGCCACCGCGACTTCCGCATCTTCCGCGTTTGTGATACCGCAAATTTTTATTTTCATGACGAACGTTCTACGTGGATCGGATATCGCTCGATGCGTGACCGAGCAATTCCCGAACCTTGGCCGCTGTGTGTTGGGCGCGAATGAGCGATTCTCCGATCAACATGGCGTGCACGCCGGCCTCTGTCAGCCTTGACACGGCGTCACGATCGTGAATTCCGCTCTCGCTAATGATCAGCTTGTCGGAAGGAATTCTTTTCGCCAACCGGAAGGTCACATTGAAGTCGGTCGTGAACGTGTTCAGATCCCGATTGTTGATCCCGATCATCCTCGCATTGGGAATCCACTCCAGGACGGTATCCAACTCCCTCTCGTGATGAGTTTCAAATAGGCTGTCCATCCCGAGTTCGGTGGCCAATGCGTGGAAATCCATCAATTGCCGCCGCTCCAATGCCGCCACGATCAGTAACACGGCATCGGCACCGTGTGCGCGTGCTTCATAGAACTGCACGTCGCCGACCATGAATTCCTTATTGAGCGCCGGGATCGGGAGCGCGCGCTTAATCTCTTCAAGGTACCGAAGGTCGCCTTGGAAAAATTGCTTGTCGGTCAAGACGGAAACGGCCGATGCCCCATGCTCGTAATAGGTCCGCGCAAGTCCCAAATAGTCGAACTGTTCCGAAAATTCTTCTCGCAACAATCCCAGGCTCGGCGACGCTTTCTTGATTTCCGCGATCAAGGCCGGGCTGGTGGAAGGCCTAGTCGCATCCAGGGTGACGGCAAAGCCAGGAGCCGGGGGGGCATCCCGGATCGCCGCCTTGAGATCGGCCAGATAGGAACGGCTCTGTTTGTGCCTGAGTTCTGCCCGTTTGTGCTCAAGGATGCGATTGAGAATCATGAGTCAGTCACGCTTTCTTGGCAAACGCAATGAGCCGATCCAGCTTCTCTGCGGCGGCCCCGGAATCGATCGTTTGTTGTGCGAGACGAAATCCGCCCTGGAGTGTTTTCGCTTTTTGGCCCACGACCATCGCAGGTGCGGCATTCAGGCACACGATGTCCCGTCTCGGGCCCTTCCGACCCTGTAGAATCTCTCTCGTCATCCGTGCGTTTTCCTCCGGCGAGCCGCCGACGAATTCGTTGCGTGCCGTACGCCGGATCTCGAACTCTTCCGGCGCGATGAAATAACTCGACACAACACCACCCTTCCCCTCGGACACTTTCGTCCGGTCCGACAAGGTGAACTCATCCAAGCCATCCAGACCGTGAATCACGAAACAATGTTGCGATCCGAGCTCCAGTAGAACACGCCCGAGGATATCTGTCCATTTCGCATCATAGACCCCAAGCACTTGGTGCGTGGCGCCGGCCGGATTCGCCAGCGGGCCGAGTACATTCAGAATGGTCCGAATTCCCATCTCGTATCGGACCCCCGCACACTGTTTCATCGCGCCGTGATAGAGTGGTGCAAACAAGAAGCCGATACCGACTTCGTCGATACAATCCGCCACACGGCTCGGCTCGAGATCGATCTTCACACCGAGCATGCTCAGCACATCCGCGCTGCCGGATCGGGAGGATACGGAGCGATTCCCGTGTTTGGCCACGGTAATGCCGGCCCCTGCGACCACGAATGCCGCGGTCGTAGAGATATTAAACGTATCGGCCCCATCCCCTCCCGTCCCGCAAGTATCCACGACGATCGGCGATCCGACCCTGATTCGGGTCCCCCGTGATCGCATGGCGTTGACCGAACCGACGACTTCGGCGACTGTTTCCCCCTTTTGCCGGAGCCCCATGAGATAGGCGGCCATCTGAGCCGAGGTTGCAACCCCGTCCATGATCTCCAGCATGACCGTCTCGGCCTCTTGCGCGGAAAGGTCAACTCCGTCGGCCAATTTGACAAGCGCGTCTTTGATCATGGCCACACAGAGCAGAAGCTGGCTAGAGTTTCAAGAAGTTTCGGAGGAGATCTTTTCCAACAGTCGTGAGAATCGATTCGGGATGGAATTGGACCCCTTCCACACCAAGTGTTTTATGACGGAGTCCCATGATCTCACCTTCAGCGGTCTCTGCTGAAATGGCGCAACAATCCGGGAGATTGACCCGATTCACGATGAGAGAATGATAGCGTGTCGCTTCAAACGGATTGGGTAACGATTGAAAGATGGTCTTACCGTCGTGCTTGATCTGCGACGTCTTCCCATGCATCAAACGGGGAGCGCGAACGACTTCCCCTCCGTATGCGACGGCCATCGATTGATGTCCCAAACAGACGCCGAGAATCGGCAGCCTCCCTCCAAACCGACGGATTGCGTCGACTGAAATACCGGCTTCCCTTGGTGTGCACGGCCCCGGCGAAATTACGAGACGGCTCGGCTGCAATTCCTCGATCTGGTCGAGCGTAATTTTATCGTTTCGATAGACTTGCACATCCTCACCCAATTCTCCGAGATACTGGACGAGGTTATACGTGAAGGAGTCGTAGTTATCGATGACCAATAGCATGGGTGTCACTCGTCGCTCGTGAAGCGTATCTCGTATGTGGCCTGCGCTTCACGATTCACGAACCACCTTCTCATTCCAGCCCCTGTTCCGCTAGTTCGATTGCCTTCATCATGGCACGGGATTTGTTGCACGTTTCTTCGTACTCATGTTCCGGATTCGAGTCGGCGACGATGCCTGCACCGGCCTGGATGAAGGCCCGGCGGCGAGAAACAACGACCGTGCGGATATTGATGCACATATCCATATTGCCCGAAAACCCGACGTAGCCGACGGCGCCGGCGTAAGGCCCGCGTCTGGTCGGTTCAAGTTCCTCGATGATTTCCATCGCCCTAATTTTGGGGGCACCGGACACGGTACCGGCGGGAAAACACGCTTTCAGCACATCATAGACCGTCTTGTTCGGGCACAACTTGCCTGTGACATTCGAGACCATATGCATGACGTGGGAGTACCGCTCGACATTCATCAGCGACTCGACGTGGACGGATCCTCGTTCGGCCACACGGCCGACGTCATTACGTCCGAGATCCACCAGCATGATATGTTCGGCTCGCTCCTTGGCATCGGCAAGAAGACGGCGCTCCAATTCCGCGTCCTCATCCATCGTCGCCCCACGCCGTCTGGTTCCGGCAATCGGACGTATCGAGACAAGCCCGTCCTCACACCGCACAAGAATTTCGGGAGACGAACCCACGAGTTCAACCCCGGCAATCCGGAGGTAATACATGTACGGCGACGGATTCACGAGGCGCAGGGCCCGATAGAGTTGAAAGGGAGGAGCCTGTAGATTCGTTTCCCATCGCTGCGACAGGACACACTGAAAGATATCTCCGGCCTTGATGTATTCCTTGGCGTGAGAAACGATCTTCTCAAAGTCCGCCTTGCTCATATTGGCCGTGAAACAAATCGGAGATCGTCTACGCCTCGGCGTCACACGCCGAAGCGGTCGACGGATTCTGGCGATCATCGCTTCAATCCTGCCTGTCGCATCACGATAAGCCGAACGAATATCTCGTTCCGACTGGGATTTCACATGTGCATTGGCGACGACCTTGATCTTCTGCGACACGTTGTCGAAGATGAGCAGCGTTTCGGTCAACAGAAATGCAAAGTCCGGAATATCGAGGTGCTCCTTTCTTCGAAAGGGAAGATCCTCGAATGTCCGCACCATGTCGTAGCCGAGATAACCGACGGCTCCACCTACGAAACGAGGCAGATCCGGAACCGTGATGGGGCGATATGTTTCCAAGATCTCCCGCAGGCGGTCCAGCGGCGCACCTCGGCTGGGGATCCGCCGGCGATCCGAACCCTTCTTCACACAAAGGTCGCCACGATCCTCGTAGATAACGAGCGGGGATCCACTCCCGAGAAAGGAATATCTGGCCCACTTTTCCCCTCCTTGAATACTCTCCAGCAGATAGGCCGAGGGGCCGTGATCGATCTTGGCAAAAGCCGAGACCGGCGTATCATGGTCCGCCAAGATTTCCCGGAACAAAGGAATGAGATTGCCCTGCTTTGCGTACGAGCGAAATTCATCCAGAGTGAGTGAATAGGTCGCGGTCCGCATGTCGTTCAGCTTACTCTGCTCCCACCAGGAGCTTCTGCCCGATCTCGACGATGTCATCCGGCAGCTTATTCAGTTTCTTCAATTTATCGACCTCGATTCCATACCGCCTGCTGATGCTGAAGAGGGTCTCTCCCGGCTTCACAACGTGCACCGTCCCCTCTGGTACCTTCGAAGCGGAAAGCGGCTCAGTCACAGCCGCTGTATTCTTGTCCGAAAGATGGCTCCCGCTGCGACCGCCGGAAGCAGCTTTCGGCACTTCGATTTTTTTCGGTTTGGCGGAAGGAGAATGGCCTTTCCGCTGCATATCCTCCAAGGCTTTTCGTTCCAATACGGTCGCTTCCCGAATCGCTTCCGTCTCTTCTTGGAGTCGTCCCATTTGCTCTCGTGCCACTTGCACCTGTGCGGACAGCTCACGATTCCTCGCCTCAAATTCAGCCAGTTCGGCCTTCGTATGCCTGATTTCGCTGTCGAGCTCAGCCGTTCGCTTCTCTTCCTGAGCCAGAAGGCGCTGAAAATTCAGGCTTCGCGCCTTTTCTGCGTTGTATTTTTCCTCTAACACGACACACCCGCTGACCAGCAAACCACTACAGAGCAGTATCCCTAAGAAAGGAATCCTCCGTGCTCGTTCACAGACCTGCTGCTCTCCCTTCTGCATACATCCTCCTTTGTCCAGACTTTCTGGCGACTTCAGAACTGCCGAAGAGAGGCTTAGAATAGTGGCCACTGATGCGAAAGTCAAAGCGGAGAGCTGTACGGTTTGACCGTTTCCGCGGCCCTATGCTAGGGTCAGCACGGCTAAGGCCTCCCTCTCCCCTTTCATGCCGAACGTCACCTGTCACGACACCGGAGGTGATCGTTGAGGCGTCACCTCGTTGAGAGCAGCAATGCGACAGGATTCACTCTATGACGACTCTCCGTCCTCTTCGAAGGTCACTCGCCCCGAGCAAGAGCGACTCGCTCAACTCAAGAGTCAAATCAGGCATCATGACTACCTCTATTACGTCAAGGACCATCCCGAGATTTCCGACGGGGAATATGATCGGTTGTTCCGAGAATTGGTAGAACTCGAACGGGCGTACCCGGAACTGGTCACCCCCGATTCTCCGACCCAGCGCGTCGGTGCCCCCCCTCTGGGTGAACTCGGCAAGGTACAGCACGAACGGCCCATGTTGAGCCTTGATTCGCTGGTGAATTCTAAGGAGGTCCTGGCCTTCGATCAGCGGATGAAACGGGAGCTGGGTACGGACCAAGTCAAGTACACAGTTGAGCCAAAATTCGACGGTCTGTCGGTTGAAATGGTCTACGACCACGGGACATTTGTTCGTGGTTCAACCCGTGGTGATGGAAATGTCGGCGAGGACATCTCCATTAATCTCCGCACGATTCGATCGTTACCGCTACAATTGCAGGCCGGCACGTATCCGGATCATCTGGTCGTGCGGGGCGAAGTGTACATGCGTCTCTCTGACTTCCATGCGCTCAACCGCCGAATGACGGAACGGGGGGGCGACGTCTTCGCAAACCCGCGCAACGCCGCCGCCGGCTCTCTTCGGCAACTCGATTCGCAAATTACCGCCTCTCGGCCGCTTGTCGTCACCTGCTATGAAGTGATGGCGATGACCGGACCCCCTCCTCCGTCGCACTGGGATGAACTGGAGACGCTGGCTATGTGCGGACTTCCGGTCCCTCACCTTCGCCGACGATGCGAAACCATCGAACAGGTCTTGACATTTCACCGGGAAACGGAAGACCAGCGCGACAATCTCCCCTATGAAATTGATGGAATAGTGGTGAAAGTCGATCGCGTGGATTGGCAAGCGCGGCTCGGGATGAAATCCAGAAGTCCTCGTTGGGCCATCGCGTTTAAGTTTCCTCCTCGGAAGGAAATTACGGAGATACAGGACATTGCCGTCTCCGTCGGCCGAACCGGAACCTTGACCCCTCTCGCCCTGCTGAAACCGGTGGAAGTGGGTGGAGTCACCATCAGCCGAGCAACCCTCCACAATGCCGACGAGGTGGCAAGAAAGGATATCCGCATAGGCGACACGGTTCGAGTCGAGCGCGCAGGGGATGTTATTCCGGCGATTGCTGAACGTATCCCCATCTCGAATGAAGTCAGGTCAGCACCTTTCCAAATGCCGCATCACTGTCCGATATGCGGTTCTGCCGTGGCCAAAGAAGGTGCTTACTTCTACTGCACAGGCCAGGCTGCCTGTCCGGCCCAGCTGAAAGGGACCATTGAACACTTTGCGTCTAAGGCTGCTCTCAATATCGACGGACTGGGTAAAAAAACGGTTTCACAATTATTCGACCACGGCCTCGTGAAAGATCTATCCGACCTTTATCGGCTGAGGCCTGAACAACTTCTTGAGCTCGAAGGGTTTGCGGAACGATCCTCAACCCTCCTCCTTGGTGCCATCGCTCGAAGCAAAAACGTCTCGCTCGACCGATTTTTAATGGGCTTGGGAATCCGCCAGGTAGGGCGGCACATCGCAAAAGTGCTCGCGAAAGAGTTCGGTTCTCTCGATGCCATCATGTCGGC
>JACZCY010213073.1_pt1 | contig 13913 bp, 22 predicted proteins | sample 8641821 | NCBI WGS metagenome assembly JACZCY01 (sample SAMN15324609, study PRJNA640507) | soil metagenome | isolation source: intercropping sugarcane | place: China: Luxin town, Laibin City, Guangxi Province | collected 2019-07-25 | depth 10cm m | reverse complement strand
TCCCGAATTCCTCGCCTCGCACCCATCGCACAACCCCAGCTAGTACCGCAATTGACTTATTCGTAGGCAGGATCATTGAGAGCGAGCAGATGTCACCGATTGCTAACGGGCGATCCCCCGAAAGCCGCCATCCAGCAGAAGAGAGATTCCAGATCATCCCCTGCCCCTCTTGAGACCAATTTTCATACGTCGCCGGAATGACGACAGGGAAGCGGCGGTAGGGACGCAGGATAAACGCCATAGAGACCCCCCCAAGAGAGGCCAAATTCTAGGAGGCTGGAGGCGTGATCTGCAATAAGCCTTTGGGAGGAGGGGCCGAAAATGTGGCGGCTACGTCACGCAGCGCCTGATTCGAAATGCCGCTAGTGTTGCAATTCATACTGCACAGCGTGAAGCAACGTGGGGAGATCCAGCGGTTTCACAAAGGTCTGTCGAGCCCCGAGGAGCTTCGCTTTCGATAATTCGTTCGCAGAACGTCCGCTCATGGCAATCACCTTCACGTCCAAGAACGCCCGGGTTAATTCCAAGATGACCTCAAGCCCCGTCATCTCTGGCATCTCCAGATCCGTAATGACTAAGTCCACGGGTTGGGCGTGGAACCGTTCAAGTCCCTGCCGTCCGTTGGCCGCCTCATACACCTGATACCCGGCATCTTCAAGCACCCGTGCCAGCAGGGTGCGCACGGACGTGTGATCCTCAATGATCAGAATGGTCGCTGGCCTCATCAGCTTGCCCCTTTTTCAGAGCGGCCACTTCCCTAGGCAGCAAGCGGTTCAACAGATTCCGATTCCCAGGGGAGCTCCACGGTCTCAGAAACTGTCACAGTTTGGAGGGTGACCGCCATTGACCTAGCATGTGCCTGACGGTGGTGCTGGATAACGGCGTCATCCCGATGGCCACAATTGAAACAACGCCAGCTGCGGCTCCACATCTCGCCATAGTCTGCTTCCATATCAATCATGGGCTCTTCCAGCATCAGTCCTTGACAGCGTGTACAGGTCATCATTGTCCTCCTCTGGTGATCGCATCGTGGCTGAGATAACCGTATCAGGCAGGACGATTCCGACCAGATTCGAACGGGGTACGCCGAAAGAGGGGGTAAGCTATGGTCTCAATTGAGATCGAGTAAGGGGTGCGCGATACATTTCTATTGTGGCCGTAACTGTGCCGCGAGCGATTCTAAAATGCATCTCCTTGCGAGGGGTCCCACGTTGCAATGAATGCGGCGGAAGGAGGCATCCGTGTTGTCCCAGTACCGTGCCAGGATGCGCCGTGTATAGTCGGCGGCTGTTGCGTATTCTTTATTGTCATAGACCACGCGCGCCAATGCCAACAAGGCTTCAATGCTATAGGGATTCCGTGTGAGTTCCCGTTGAGCCCATTCCACTGCCCTTCGCTGTCTCGCTGAAGGAAGGTCAGGAGCTCTGGGGCACATCCTGCTGTGTCTGTAAATAGTCCGCGTAATCTTTGCGGTAATGTTCGGCCGCCCTTCAATACGCGCCAATTTCACAGAGCGCCAAAGCCTTCAGGCTTTTCGTTTCCGGTCCATAAAAGATAGCGTCTAGTTGCGTAACACGCTGGGCCACATAGTAGCCGGTCATGCTTCTGGCGATCACCATGCAGAGTGAAAGTATGACACTACGCTTACGGATCAGAGAAATAATCTTCTCTACAAAGGGGAGGTAACCGGAGGCGGTATCCCGTAGGGCAGAGGAGAGATCATCAAAAACCATAGCAAAGTATCGAGAATCTGCAATTCTCGATTATTATTGGGTTTCCTATTGCTGATTTGAGGGATAGCGCCAGAAAAACTCTGAGCTTTAAGAAAGCATGTATAAGTGGACAATGCGCACAGCCACCATAGCTGTCTCAGACTGAGACGAGCGCTTCCCTTGATTGTTCGATATGTTTCTTGACTTTACCTGGCAAGGCTTGTTCGGCAAGCCGCAGCTCATAGGTCTTCTGGAGATTCATCCAAAATTCAGCGGTGGTGTTGAAAAACGTGGCCAGACGTATTGCGGTATCTCCCGTGATGCCACGCTGCCCTTTGATAATGGCGGTGATCCGATTTGCCGGCACTTCGAGGGCTTTGGCCAGTGTATTGGCATTAATCGGCGGATCTGACGGCTTCAGGAACTCTTCCAGCAAAATTTCACCGGGATGAATCGGGCGCATGCCGTTTTTAGTCATGATGTGCTCTCCATTAGTGATAATCGGTGATCTCGACGTCGTGAGGACCATCATCCATCCATACAAAACATATCCGCCACTGATCGTTGATTCGGATACTGTATTGTCCGAGTCGATCTCCTTTCAATTTTTCAAGTCGATTTCCTGCTGGTGAGAGAAGGTCCTTCAGATCGGCCACGTTGTCGAGCATCGTGAGTTTCCTCTCGGCCACCTTCCTGAAACTGGAAAACTTCTTCACGAACTTGCCAGCAAAGAACGGTTCCGTTGTCTTGTCATGAAATCCACGAATCACGATGTTAACCTATCATACTTTTATGATTTACGTACAGCGTATGTAATCGTGCTCTAGAATCCGTGAGGTCCAACAAGAAATCGGAATGCTTCACGGTGACGATGACAAGGGCATTTAGTATCTGGTCGGCTTTTTTTTCGGGTCTACTCCTCCCAACGTGCCCGGATTTCTTGCTGTGTCAGTTTATTCCGGACAAGTAAATTAAAAAAACTGGTGTCCTTAGCCTTGCGTATTTCCAGAGGAGTGGCCGCCGACCAGCATATGGTAGTCGGGATGTCTCCAGGGTTGATGAGGAGTTGCCGTCCGTCCGATAGCGTCATTATCTCACCATCATCATAATCATACTCATCTTCAATCTCATACATCAGAACTTCTTGCATATCGTCTAATCCCATCCTTTCCTTCCCTCTGAGCCACCTGCGCCATAACGCAGAGACAATTGTTACGTGACTGTACGTAGTACCATTATTCCGAGCTTCTGCCTATAAGGGAATTCCTGAGCTCCTAAATCTACAGACCTGAGGTTCATCCCTTGGACCCTTCGGTAGGCCCGACAGCTATTGGGCGCCCATATTTGCTAGGGGTCTAGGTAATATTCGATGGCAGTCTTCAGGCCGCGACCGCAACCCCCCCCATAATTCGAAGAACAGGATCGGCGGCAACTCTGAGGGGGAATCCTTGGGCTTCCGTGTCCGAACTGTCAAAAGCTGATGAGGGAGGTTTTAACGCATCCGTCAAAGTGGAAGCGTTGTCGTTGACAGGGTATGCGTACTGCGAATGACGGAAACTATTGCTTTGTGGCTCGGGTGGGAGAAGCCCGGATGAGACGGGATAGCCAATTCTATTTTATGTGAAGTAGAAATCGCTGAACAGGGTGCTAGCGCCACGGGATCTTCCCAGTTTATCGCGACCATGACACCACGCAGACTCCTATCGAACCGCTATGAAGATTCCATCCGTGCCAACATGGTTCAGGTGGGTGGCTCCTCCATTGACTCTTCTTGTACTGGTGACGGTTGCACTCTCGTTCATCGATGAGCCACTGCGGGCGTATGCCGAGCGGGAGATCAACCACCACCTCCCGGCACATAGTGTTCGCATTGGAACACTGGATCTGCAGCCGTTCGAGTTGTCCCTGGATCTCGAACACATTACGATGAACCAAAAAGATCGCCCTGATCGGCCGATCGCCGCCATTTCAAAGATACGGGGCCGCCTCCAGTGGCGCGCCTTGCTCTCTGGCCGCCACGTCACCGATCAGGTGATTGAGCATCCGGTCATTCACGTTATCCGTCCACAGGCGGAGACAGCACTCCAAGAGTCATCGCAGCAGAAGCAGAGTTGGCAGGAACTCCTTTTCGCGATGTATTGAAGTCCAACTGAATGAACTTCGTATTAGGCCCAACGGATGAATGCTGGACTCACAGCTGCAAGGGCGCGGGGAAGATTAGGGGGCAGAAAACCAAAATTGAAAGAGAGCGACATCGAAAAAGCGCGGGTGATGCTCGCATCCGGTAAGTACAGCATGGGGAAGGTCGCCGAAGAACTGCACGTCAGCTATACGACGCTCTGGCGAGCAGTCGGAAAGGTCGCGGTTGGATGATTCGCTGTAATCTTAATCCGGATTTTGTTCAGGAAAAAAAGCTCTTTTCAAGAGGAAAGGGGACTGCACTAAAAATCCCGGCACTCAGACCAAATACATTTGTTAATCAGACTTCCTCGCTCTCCACGCTGCTCTTCGCGGGAGATCAGTCCCTCTCGATGTGAACCGGATGCAGCGGGGAGTGGAACGTCAGTGTCCCTGCCAATGCCGCGTGATCGGATGGCCAGAGCCTCCCGTTAACGGTGGGACTGGTGTTGCCCAGGAGCTCCCTGTCGAGCACCTGTGAGGGTCGGTGCAACGAGAAGATCATGTCAATTCGCTCGGTCAATTCTGATTGCGGATTTAAGAGTGTCGGATCCTGACAGCACGTAAATCCTTTATCGGTGAGTGAGCGCAGGATCCAGGTATCCGTAAAGCCGTGGGAGGTGAAGATGTGATAGGGGGTATGGACTGGCAGCAGGGGCTTCCCGGGAAGCGTTACCGTGTGGGGTAGAGCCGGGCACATTGCAGGTGTCGGAATTCTATCGTTCGGAGAGGAGTTGAAATCGCCGATCACGATCACCCTCTTGGATAATCCATCCCATCTGTTCCACGTCGACAAGGCTCTGTCTAGAAGCTCATAGGCCTGTCCGACTTGGTATATTTGCGTCTCGCACAGCGTTGGCACGACTTGCCGCTGCTCGAGATGCGTGTTAAACACGCGGTAGTCCCGGCCGTGGATCGTGACGTCAATGGCGACGAAGCCGCGCTTGATGACAATGGAAGGAGTTGGCGGCGGCAACGGCACCGTGAACGCCGACTGATAATTGCAGCCGGTATCATCATTAGCAGAATGTGGGCAGATGTCCGTGGCGAATTTCACCGGACTCGTCTGAAGGCCCGTACGAACGAGGATTGCGTCGCGGTCCTCAATCCGGAGTGTCGCAGGACCAAAGCCCTGAACGTAGAACGGAATGGGGCCAACTTGGAGATTGGTCACTTTTCCTCCACGAACATACTGGCCCTGCAACGCCTCTTCGGTGTGTGTCAGGTGATCGACAAAGGCGTCCTTGATCGCGGGGTCGTCGCAGCCTGGCCCCTCACATATAAACGTGAACGCTTCCTGCAGGCCGACCACATCCGGATGACGCTGGACAATCTCTGTCGCGAGAGTGTGGACGCGTTCGGCGGGGCGTGATTGAGCAATCGCGGTGAGCATATCGATGATGGCTTGATTCGCGGCCTCTGGAGTCGGAGCCGTCGTTCCTATATTTAGATCGGCCCCGATATACTGATTCTGCGTCATCACATCGATCTCGCCCGCTACACTGAGCGACGCAGTACTCAGCAGCACCGTACTCAGAATACTCGCACCGATTGCTTTCATGCGTTCCCTCCCCGTTCAATGGAGTGGATATTTGTTTCGACCTGGCCTAGATGTTTTTGATGGAAGCCATGCGGACAGCAGGGCGACAACGTAGTAGTACGTATACCACCGTTCTCCCTATCAGGAGAACCCTGAGCCGATGGGAAAAATCTCGAGGCCTGATTCTTCTGCAACGACTCATTATGTTCGCGAACCAATAGGATACCGAACCACATTTTAAAGGAAACGGCCCACTGTTTCATAGTGGATTCCTCCTGTGAAACAGACTTATGAAAGAGTCAAGCAGCAGGATTTATGCGGGTTCGGGAAGTGTTGCAAAAGTTACCACTTGTGAAACAGAAGAAGTCCGTATTGGGCGGAAAAATTGGCGGTTGGATGAGCCCCGCCAAGGTCGAAAGATCGAGCCCCTCTTGTCCAAACCTCACTGAGATGAAGCCGACATTACCGACTCTGCACGGCTTCGTGAATCGCGTCATAGAGCAGGTCGCCTGTCTCATCTTTTGGAATCAGCCGAACTGCGCCGGCGCGTGTCATGATCTCTTGGTTCTCTGGGCTCGCATTCACTGACAGCCCGATGATAATCGTGTCCGGATAATCGTTCTTGATGTGAGCCGTCGCCACAATACCATTCATCCGGGGCATGTTCATGTCCATCAGCACGATGCTAGGGTGAAGTTTTTCCATCAACTGGAGCGCCTCTAAACCATTACTGGCTTCTCCGACCACCTGGATGTCTGCATAGCCTTCCAACATCGACCGAATTCCCTGACGGACGGGAGCATGGTCGTCCACGATCATGACTTGCAGCCCCCTTTCATCCTCCATATCCCATGCTCCGTGCATTGCCACAGCATGACGTACCCCTGTCATCCCTGCGGTAACGTTCTAATTGGCCTCCAGGCTCCTTCGCAGAATTTCATCCTAGATAAATGTGAGTGCCTACTGGGAATTTCCGCAAGGCTTGTTATCGCCCAATAGATAGAAGAAGACCTGGTACATCTGCTGATGTTACCTATAGCGTGTCGAGGATGGGGGAGGATTCGGGTACTGAACTCACCCGAACCACTCAGTCCCATTGACGTGCGGTTGCTTCTCCACCGCCAGAGTCAGCGCTGGGTTGTGCGAGGACATGGTGCACGATGGCAATCAGATCCTGCCGTTCGAACGGCTTGGCCAAAAAGGGAAATGTCCCTCGCTTGATTCCATGACTCACCAATTCTTTATCAGGGTTCCCGGACATCAGGATGATGCGCAGACCGCTGCGGATCATGCTGGCACGGACGGCCAGGTCATGCCCGTTCAGGTGCGGGAATTGGTTGGTAGTTGACGCCAGCTGAAAGCCTGGTGGGGGCAAAACCAGATCTGTAAGCAAAAGGTCAATTGGCCCGCGATGGTGCGTACAGATCTTAAGCGCTTCGGCGCTGCCCTCAGCTTCGAGGACCGTGAATCCCGACGCTTCGAGAAGTGCTTTGCACAGGTTAGTAATCGGCACTTCATCATCGACGACTAAGAGAGTTGGTGAAACTTCTGATAAGTGACTCTCCTGCTGTACCTGCATGCATGAATCCTCCCCACGCTCATCATAGGGGTGAACCGATGACGGGGCGAGGAAAACTCACATTTCAACCTGTCGTATGGTGGTGCAGACTCTGGAACTGTACGCCCTCGGCTGGTCAGGTCGTGCAGGTGTTTATCCACATCGCGCATACTGCTCATTTGCCTAGTGGCCACCGCTGTTATGATCCGCTACGCTCAAGGTCTTCCTTGACAATGGAAGAGGCCAATCTTAAGTGGGGCTTGAGTGTGGCGGAAGCTGTCAAAGCAATAAAAGTGTCGAGACAACAACTCTATAACGTGATACGTGGAAAAAGTGCGGCGGCGCGGATATGGCCTTGCACAAGCGCGAAAAGAGCAGAGAAATTTCTATCCGCGGCCAGAACAGGGGCAGGTTTGACTTCGCTATTGTGAGATGAAGGGAGAAAGCTATTTCCAAAATTAAAGCGATGCAAAAAATCTTGCACTATTGAGTGCCGGAGAGCTTCGGATTCAGCCCCTATCCGGATTTCGTGCCATGGGCAACACAAGCATTGCCGTGGTTCCCTTTCCTGGAGAGGATTGGAGGGCGAAGAAGCCTCCAAGTGCCCGCATTCGCTCCTCGATGCTGAAAAGGCCGAACTTGGAAGAAATACCTCCGTTCGGTGCAACCGTCGCCGCTGCCGCAGCAGGATCGAAGCCAACGCCGTCATCACGCACATCGATCCGCAACGTCCCATCCACCTGATTGAGTGTCACAGTGGCTTTTCCGGTTCCTGCATGTTTGGAGGCATTGATGAGCAGTTCCCGCACCGATTGAAACAGCAAGATCTTTTGATCCTCCGGGAGTATTATCTCTTGCTCCGGCACGCGCACCGTGACAGCCATATCATGCCGTTGCATGTACTCACTGAGCCAGAGCAGACCCGCAGCCAAACCATGATCGCTCAGAACCCTCGGGCTTAAATCGGCCACCAGCGTGCGTGTGTAGGTGAGTGCCTCTGATAAGACCTCATCCGCCTCTTTCATGAGTGTGGCGCAGGCCGGAACTTGGTGAGCGAGCTGCTTACCTTGGCCCAGTTTCATCTTGCCCAATACCAGCAGCTGCTGCAAATGATCGTGCAGCTCCCTGGCCAGCCGTTGACGCTCTCGTTGCTCGGCCAGATTCAGTTCCACTGCCATCGAGCGGAGACGCTCTTGCGATTGCACCAGTTCCGCTGTGCGTTCTGTCACACGGTGCTCTAATTGCTCGGCAAACGAGCGCAACTTCTCCTCACTGTCGCGAACACGCCGCTCAGCGTCTCGCAGCGCAGTTGAATCGAAGTAATAGCACACTACCCCATGCCGCCCGTCGGGCATGGCGATGCGATGCAGCTCCCATTCGTACCCCTCAACCTGTTCTTTGTCGCGGCGGGGGTTGATGAAGTCCTTCGAGTAGTACGGGTCGCCCGTCTCTTGCGTCTGGTGGAAGATCTTGATGATTCCGGCGGCGACATTCTCTGGCCAGAGAATGTGCATCGCTTCGTCGAACCTGCGTCCGATCACCGGGCGCACGTTGATGAAGGCACCGTTCTGCGCGTCGGTGTTCATCTGCGCGATGCGAAAATCAGCATCCACTATATAGAGCCCGAACGGCGAATCGCTGATGATGGATTCAGCATACCCCTTGGCGTCGAACAGCGATTTCTCCGCCCGCTTACGAGCAGCCATATCTTGGTAGACGATTACATAGACAAATCCGAGAATGACCAGCCCCAACACGAGACTCAGCGCATTCGCGAGCATCACCAGTTCATAGATAGATTGGTTTTTTTGTTCACCAGCGGCTAATAAGATTGACTCGCGGGCGTTGATTTCCTTCAAGCGCGATCGAATCGTATCCATGATGCGTTTGCCCCGGTCTGTCAGCATGACCCTGCGTGCCGCTTCCAATCCTTTGTCACGCCGTAAGGCAATCGTTTCAGCTAATTCGTCCAGCTTGTCGGCCACCAGCCGCTCAATGTCCTGGATCGCTGGCTTCTGTTCTATGTTATCGCTCGTCAGGGTGCGAAGCCGGCCTACACTTCCCTGGACCCGCGCTTTCGCGGTCTGAAACGGTTCCAAATAAGAAGGGACACCGGTGATGATGTAGCCTCTCTGCCCGGTCTCAGCGTCTGCCAGGGTAGAGAGCAAATGTTCAGACGATGCCAACACCTCATGAGCGTGCGCGACATCGTGAGAGGCATCGAAGACCTTCCGCGTCCCCAAAAAAAGCAGCGTCGCGTTCACGAGCATCATCGCAATAGTCACGACAGCGGCGAGAATATAGCCGCCAGGGATTCCTAGCGTGGAAGGGCGGCTGCGCGATGGCAGTTCATTCGGTTTATCGATAAGCTCGAATGGGTCTGCTCGCATCGTGATGACGATCCGTCGTATCCACGGTGGAATCGACATTAGTCTAAAGAAATCAGCGATGAGCTTACGCTCATGGTGTGTATTAAGTAAATGTCCTGCATAACTAGGTATGGTACCCTAGGAACTTATTAAATGCTCATCGCAGAAGAGGTGTGATGCGATCCTGTCCGTATTGACCCCCAACCACTGGCATGCAATATCCAAAAAGGTTAAATTCCAACAAAGGTACCAAATGCGACAGAGGGTCTGACATAACCCGTGTCAGCGCTTAGGATTTTGTCCTTCGGAGCACTCCCAACCTCTGCTTCGTGGATGATGTACCGACCGTGCTCCGGGAACTCAGGCGAGTGCTGAAGCCGACCGGACACCTCATCATCGATTTCATCAATCGGAGCAGTGCGCTTGGGCGGTTGTATGAGTCTCGGAAAGAAACCAGTGCCTTTTACCGGGACGCGCGGTTCTATTCAGCGGAGGACGTCATTGACCTGGTGCAAGAAGCCGGGTTCCGCGCGTTGCGTTTCTGTGAAACCCTGTTGGGGGACTCGGGACTGCTTCATTCAGGAAAGTTAGAGGTTCGCGACAGTTATGGCAATGGCGCGTTTGTTGTGCTCGGGGCCAGAAATCATAACACGTGAGGTAAGACATGAAGATTCTCTTGATTCTCAACGATGCACCCTATGGGTCAGAGAAGATCTACAACGCGTTGCGCCTGACGATGAAATTGCAACAGGAGCATGCCGCCACGGAAATTCGCGTCTTCCTGATGGCGGATGCCGTCACTACAGCACTCCCTGCTCAATCCACCCCTCAGGGCTACTACAACATCGAACGGATGTTGAAAGCAGTTATCAGTAAACAGGGGCAGGTCAAGGCTTGCGGCACCTGTGCCGAGTCGCGTGGATTGGGCAAAGGGGGATTGATCGAAGGCATCGAGGTCAGCACCATGAGCCAACTGGCTCAATGGGTCGTCGATTCAGACAAGGTGCTGATCTTCTGACTTTTCCCGACATAAACCCAATGATGCAAATCCGGTATAATCTCCCCCACGCTGGATGCATGAGAGACACATGACACAAATTGCAGGGCTAGAATCGATCACGGACTTTTGGGAGCGCATCGATTATGTTGGGTTGTTTTTTGTCTTCATCGGAGTCGCCATTGAATCGTTGGTCGAATTCACCAGCCTCGTCACGTCCTCCTTTTGGAAGTCCAGGATCGGCAAAGCATCAGCGCTCATCTTGGTCATTGGGTTATATAACACTTGAACTCATCTCGTCCTCTCGACTCTCCACCCTGAACCGGCAGGTGATTACGATTTTGGCGGAAGAAGCGACGGATGCGGAAAAACGGGCCGCACGTATGAAATTAGAAGCAGAACTCGCGTTGAAACATTCCGGCGTAAAAGAGCCGTAAGCTAGCGACTATCAGTAGGAACAGCGACCTGATTCCAGCCGACATCCGAATCCACCACGACCCTGTTGCCCAAGGGCGCGTTTTGCGACAAAGCCAGCTCAATTGGCAGTCCCAAGGCTCTTCGCATCTTCACAGACCTTCTGATCCTTATCCGATAGAGAGGCGAGAGCCTCTTTCATCCTGCACAGTTCGTGCACTCCGGTCTTACATCGTGAGCATTCGCACTAGGGCTTCACGGAACGACCCTTGTCATCTTCTCCATGTCGCTCAGCGCTTGAGGTTCCAACCTTGCCTGGCACGCATGAACAAAATAGCCAGACAGACGAATGACACAGCGCAAAGCGCAAGCCACACGAATGCCTGATGAAGCCGCGGGGAGACGGTAACCCATTCCTCACCCAGGACGTACCCCAACGTGATGAAGGTTCCCGACCAAAGCCACGCACCGAGATAGGCAGGCATTGCAAAGGCAGGATACGGAAGTTGGGATGCGCCCACCACGAGGGCCCCGAGATGCCGCAAGCCCGGCACAAAGTAGGTGAGGAGGAGGGCATACTTGCCCCGTCGGTTCATCCATTGCTGCGCGGCTCGATAGCGTTCATCAGTCAGATGCAACCAGGGACCGAGTGTTGTCCGCACGCGTGGTCCGACCAGACGGCCGAGCCCATAACTGATCGTGATTCCGCAGCCACTACCCAGAGCGGCGGATGCGAGGGCAAGGGGCGCCGACAAGTCACCCTTAAAACTCAGGTACCCAGAAAATACCAGCAACGTTTCGTCTGGAATCGGCAAACCGACAATCCCGAACATGAGGAGAACAAAGATGGCGACATAGCCATGCCGGTGGATCCATTCAAACCCCGTCTCCAAGTTGCTCGCCTCCTCTAGCAGGTTGCGGAAAAACCCAGTTGAATGAGACCGCTGCACCTCAAATCCGATCGCACGAGCCATCGACACTCCTCAGTGAGGGGGTGTCCCACCGTGGAGGCCCGTTGTGGGCCACGTGGCATGCGACGGAACCGTGGCAGCTCATGTCGCGGCTGCCACGAGGTTGCGAATCCGCACCAGATTATAGACTGCCGCCGCCAAGGTGAAGAGCCAGCCGACTCGCTGGATGCCACGCAGTTTGACCTTCCGCATCAAACCGACCGGCCTCCCGTTCAGCGGTACCGATGGCTGGCGCGAGGCGTGTGTTCACGACCAAGCCATGCCGATTCTCCATCAGCACATGCCCGAGGAAGCAGAGCTTGGCTTCCTGCCCCGTCGCCTTTTTGTACAGCCGAGCCTCCGGATCAGTGGTCGAGGCATGGGTGGCATTCGTCCGCCGCTCTCCCCGGAAATCCACACTCCGATTCCCCGTGTCATCAGTCGAGGGCGGCGCCGATGCGGTCTTTTTGAAACTCTTCTGGCCAGCCCAGGCTTCGATCAGCGTGCCGTCAACTGTGAAGTGCTCGTCGGACAAGAGGCGCTGGGCCTTGGCTTGCGCCAGGACCTGCTTGAAGAACGCCGTGGCGACCGCGCCAGCCAACAAGCGGTCCCGATTCTTGGTGAACACCGTCACATCCCACACCGAGGCATCCAGATCCAGGCCGACAAACCAGCGGAACAGCAGATTGTACTGCAACTCCTCCATCAACAGCCGCTCACTGCGGAGACTGTAGAGGACCTGCAGCAACAGGGCACGCAGGAGCTTCTCCGGGGCAATCGAGGGCCGACCAGTTCGGGCATAGAGCCGCTCCAACTGCGGCGACAACGCGGTCAGCGCCGTGTCCACATATTGCCGGATGGCCGCAGCGGATGGGTCGCCGGGACTCGCTCCTCCGGCGAACGATAACTGAACATCCCGGCCTGTTGGGTATCCTGCCCACGCATCTTGAACCTCCCTTGGGGTAGTGGCTAAAGAGTTTTGCCTCTCTACCCTCAGGGAACCGAGAACACAAGAGTTTTTCCGCAGCCTGCTAGAAGGTGAAGATCGTAACAATATGCCGCAGGTGAGCGGAATTGACATGATTCCACAAACACAAACTTGAATGAATGTAGACGATTGGGGCAATGCGATCTGTCGGGTGATGACAATTGGGACTTGCATGCTGAGATTGCGCGAGTCCCATTCCAAGTCGTGATTCTCCGTGTTGCCCCCACCTTCCACACTATTCAAATGGTGCATTTGCACCCTCCTTTGCCTTGTCACCCATAACTCACTATCCCGCTAGTCCTTTCATCCGAAATCGTCTCGAACACTCACCTGGTACGCAAGCTGCAGCGTGAACAGGGGGCCGCTGTTCATCAAGACTTCGATGTATTGGATGCGTATGCAAATAAGTACAGCAACAAGGAGGGCACCATGAGTGAACAGAATGCCGTCATCGCCACCTATAACACACACGCCGACGCGGAGGCAGCGATTCGCGAGTTGAAGCGAGCCGCCTTCAATATCGAGAAGCTTTCGATTGTCGGTCGAGATTATCACACCGAGGAACACGTGGTGGGGTATTACAACACGGGCGAGCGCATGAAGTATTGGGGCAAGCTCGGCGCCTTCTGGGGCAGTCTTTGGGGATTGCTCCTTGGTGCGGGGTTCTTTGCTATCCCAGGCATCGGCCCAGTCTTAGTGGCAGGGCCGCTCCTCGGGTGGATACTCGGTGCCCTTGAAGGCGCGGTGGTGACAGGAGGGATGACGGCCATCGGGGCCGGGCTCCTGAGCATCGGGATCCCGAAAGATAGCGTGCTGCAGTATGAAACGGCGATCAAGTCCAATCAGTTTATCTTGGTCGCCCACGGTACAGCGGACGAGGCGGCGCATGCCCGACGTGTACTTCAAACAACTGGGCCGCATTCGATGGAGACGCACGCATTGGCGACCGAAAAGCTGCGTACCAGCGCCTAGGCATAGCCGGCATGGAGCCCCTGCTCTTTTCCGTAACTATTAACTCCATATAAGAAGCCATCTGGGCACGGAGCTATGATACTGGAATGTTCTCCCTGCAGCTGTTCACCGTTTGAAAAACCTGAACGGGCCTAACGAGATTTTCCACTGACCAGGTATAGATGTTGCGGTTATGGCATGTTCTAGTGGACCGTAACAATTGATTCGGGAGTAATTCGTCGCGATGGATCGACGT
>JACZCY010187015.1_pt1 | contig 14187 bp, 7 predicted proteins | sample 8641821 | NCBI WGS metagenome assembly JACZCY01 (sample SAMN15324609, study PRJNA640507) | soil metagenome | isolation source: intercropping sugarcane | place: China: Luxin town, Laibin City, Guangxi Province | collected 2019-07-25 | depth 10cm m | reverse complement strand
GATCCATTGAGGTCCGTCACCGCATAATATGGATTGTCGATCGCGTACCCCCAATTCTGCATGTAAGGATGCATGCCGCACTGCATGGTAAACACTTTCCGCCCTTTGACCAATTTCACGATGTCGGTGGTGCCGCTCTCATGCAACGCAGGCCGATGGAGAACAATGTCGACCCCTGCTCCATCATACGCATACCCTTGAATATCATGTAAAACCGGATCTCGATTGAACACCGTGACTCGACGCTTGTCGCTGACCACGGTGACGAACGGCAGGAACTGACAGAGACTCGCCTCCACTTCGGCATCGGTGAAGGTGAACGGCTTGCCTTTCTTGACGCCCTCCACGACTACCACCACATCTTTGAGCCCGCCGTCCGGCCCGATAGTGACTTCCTTCAGGAGCCGATGCCCATTGCCGTCCGACACGGCGCTGCAAAACTCAAGGTCCGGGGACCGACGCAGCTCGAACTCTTTCGGATCCGGCACGGTTCCTGTGAACGTGACCTTCCCCCGCACGACCGCGCCATCCTCCACAGTTCCTGATTCATACGCTTCGGCATCTACTTGAAGTCCCAACATCAGGATAACCGACGCACAGCCGGCCATCCACAGTCCTCTCGGAAACGGTTGTCTCATATCCCCTCCGGCCACGCGCGTTCTAATGTTGCATACCTGCCGACGGATTTGCATTATCCAGCCGTCGCGGAAGTTCGAAGAGGAAGGTGGACTGATCCGTGAAGATCAACCGACGAAACTCCTCCGACCACTTCCCCTGCTTACTCACGGTCTTGAGCGGAAAACGCTGGGCCTTGGTCACCCATCTATAATATTGCCGAGTTTCACCCTGCTCAGCAACCGTGACTTCAAATAATTCCGCGGGATGACCGTTCAGCGTCTCGTCACCCACAAACTCGCGCGAGATTTCTCCTTCCATCCTCTCAGTAACCGTCAGCAAATGGTCGGCCGCGATAGGGACCTCGAGGAACTGCCTCCGCTTCGAGAGGATGAGCCACGAATGTTGTTTGTCCATCCGAACGATCATAATACTGACGCCTCGCTGGGGATATGTGTACTCGAACCGCCAGCGATCCTCCTTGGCGTTGACATGAGCTGTGACGACTGACTCTCCGTTTTTTACGATTCGTTCAGCCGAGAAATCAAGCGCCATCGTCGTTTGAACCGAACCGGCCACGACGATCGGTATGAACCAGAACACCACCCACTCAACCGATGTGGGTAAACCGCATCCCTTCATGGGTAGGGTTCTATAAGATTGCCTGGATGAGTTCAAGACATCATTCGTCGACAAGAGAACGATTGGGGAACCTGGCCAATGGGGCCAGGTTCCCCCGCCGATTCGAGCCGGACCGGCCTACTTGGCCTGCCTGGACACCGGTATGGATTTCACGGGCGATCGCTCTTCGGCCTGCTGAGTAGCCGGGGCCTGACCGCCTAACGGCAGGATGGCACGGCTGTCACGATCCAGGACCTTCAGCATTCCCCAATGACCGGCATCCAGATACCCTGGCCGCTGGTTGAGCCAGAGATAGTCGCCGGGAATACCGTTCGGCCCACCGGCTCCGCCGTGCAACCAGGCATTGAAGACTTCGGACCCTCCGAACTCCATGGTGCTCACGAGGTCCGCTCCGGACAAGTAGGGTTCGTGCTTCCATTCATGGCCGGAGACGCTGAACAGCTGAATCTGCTCGCTGAAGGCGCCCAGGACGTGAATCACGACCGGATCGCCGACGTGCGCCGCGATGGTGGGCGTCACCGGCTGATCTCCCGTCTTCACGCAAGCGAATACTTCGCTGTACGCGCAGCCTTTCTCGGTTCGGTAATCGGTCGGCTCCGACCGATAGTTCACCGCCGTCACTCCCGCAACTTTTTGGATGTACGGCATGAAGCTGGTGCCGATGATGTTATCTTCATCCTGGAAGAGCAATGCGAACGACCGGTAGTTCTGCCGGGTTTCATTCCCCGGCACGCTGCGATCCACCAGCACATCGGCGCGCCACGAGCTCTTCTGGGCAAGATCCTCACCGCTGACCGGATCGCGGTACTGTGACCCCTTCGGCCCGATGATAATGGCGCCGAAGAGTCCGTTCCGCGGGTTCTCGATCACATTGCCCCAATCCTGAATCAGGGCCGTATTTTCCCCGAATTCGGGATGGGCGAAAAAGGTATAGACCCGGCTCTGTCCCGGTGCGATCGTCTGGTCGCCGGGGTTGTTGCCTGCGTTGATACCCATCGATTCCTTAGGATCGTAGGCCAGATTGTCCACGTGGAAACCGGCTCGATCCTTGGCCATTTCATTTTTCAGATTCACCTTGATGCAATCACCTACGTTGACATGCAGAGTCAACGGACTCGGCTCAAGACTGCCCGAAGCGACTTTCGTCTTCTCGCCTTCGAGCACGTACATCTTGCCGGTTTCGTTCCCCAACACCATCTTGCGCTCCAAATCGACTTCCATCACACCGGGCGTCCCCTTGTTGTACCGGATCGCCTTGTCGATGGCGGCAACGTTGAAACTCTTCACCGGAGCGCCGGCGGGACAGACCGATTTGGCCGGTTGTGGAATCTCGTTCCGACCCGGCAGCGGCTGTAACGTGGCATCCGCCTTATCCAAGACCCGGAAGAGTCCCCAACTTCCTTCCGCAAAATGCGACGCGCGACCGCTGTAGTACATATAGTCGCCCGCCATCTGCTGCGGTCCTCCCGCGGCAGGTATGGCCGCGTCGTACCGCTCTCCGATCACCACATGCAACGTGCTCCGTGGGATGGAGTTTTTGCTGTAGCGTTCCATCGGGAACCAGTGCCCGCTGATGTGCCAGGAATGCACTTCATTGGCCGATGTTTCGAGCAGCCGGACTACCACCGGGTCGCCCAGGTATGCCCGCAACATCGGCGTTTCGGGATCTCCGTGAATCAGGCTGCTGAACAGCTGTGACGGATCGGGATTGTTCGCCAGCCGCACCGAGAGAGGCTCCACACGCATGTTGTAACCGCCTCCGGTGGTCGCTTCGCCTCCGTTCAGAAACTTCATCGGCGACAGGTTGAGCTTCGCCGGATAGACCGCAGACGGAGTGCCGTCCACGGAAATCGCGCCGACTTTCGCCTGCGGATTGTCGGTCGTGATCAATTCCGCCGCCCGGGGATTGGAATCCATGACATGCGTCACGATCTCGCGGAACGAGCCCGTGATATGCGCGGACACCCGTTCCGTGGTGTGAATATCGGCTATGGGTCCGCTGCGGATTTCCTTGCCGGTCACCGGATCATGATAGGTGGACCGGGGCGGCTCCGCAATGAACGTCGCGAACTGCCCGTGGCCCCACGAGTCCAATCCGAACACATGGTCATGCCAGTAGGTGGTCCCGAAATCGGCATCCACATACCACCGCTCGCGGATCCATTCAACCGAGACGATCTCGCCCTTCTTATGTTGGTACTTCAGAGGCCGCTCAAAGGTGATGGTGTTGCCCTCGATCTTGCTGACCCGAGCCGCCTCAAAGCGGCCCACCTCATCCATGCCCACGCCTAGTTCGGACTTGACGTGGAATCGCGAAGCATCCTTCACCTTGATGCTGGTCGCACCCTTGGCGGCATCAGCCTCAACGGCGGTATTCATCGGCACCGGCATCCCCTTGCCCGGATGCTCGTCCTTCAGAATCGTGAAGGGTCGCAGCGACATCTCGTAGGAGAAGCCGATGATGGGTCCGTCGGACGCCTGCGTGTCGAATTGGAACATGTGCGGATGCAAATTCGTCTTGCTGGAGAACCCTTGCCGCTGATCGTCTTTCAGCTCGCTCTTGTACACGACGTCGATGCAATCGTGCACGTTGCCGCGAATCACCAACGGCATCTGCTTGGCATGATTTTTCCGGACCTCCTGCTCTTCTTCATGCAACACGTAGAGCAAGCCGTCCGGATCGACGATCGCCGGTGTCTTAGCGGTCGCTCTCTTCAGCGTAATCGGCAACGTGATTGCGTGGATGTTGAAGAACTTCTGCGGCGCTCCTTCAGGGCAAAGACTCCAGGGTCCCTGCTCGCCCGGCTTCGCCGGCTCGGTGGAGTTGCTGCCGTCATCGCGACGATGGATCGGCTCCAACCAAGGCGCGCCGCTGTGGTTCGGCGAGAATGGTACACGCCGACCGAGATGCGGCCGCAGCCACGGCCATGAGACCTTTCCGCTCCGAGGATCGAAGAGGATCTCCTGCCGCTTGCCCGGTGTCGCGGACTTGTAGTTCACCCACTCATAGCCGGTCTCCGGCTCGGTGAGCGCCTTGGCGCCGTTCCAACCCCAATCGTTCACCGTCGCGTCGTAGGCCAGGGACTGCTCCTTTTCGGTGTTCTTGTGTCCCGGCTTGCCCTGCGGAGGCAACTGCATTTCGACCCAATCCTTCACGGACACCTTGGCCGGCGTTGCCTTCCAATCGGTCTTATCCTTGGTAATTTCGAACGTCTTGCCGCCGTACCAATCGACTGTGGTTCCCACCAGCTTGTCGCTCGTCGTGCCGGTCTTCATCCGGCCGACCCGATCAGGCAATTCCACCAGCGGCTTCATCACATCCGTCTGATACCCCGGCGCCTGCAGCGTGTTGTACACGCGCCAGAAGCCCCACATGCCGGTCACGTAGTGCTGGGGAATATGGCAATGGAACACGAACTCGCCGGCCAGTGCCTGCAATCCGCCGGATCCTCCCTCGATCACCTGATCGTAGATCTCCGTCGGACCGATGGATTGCACATCCAAGCGATCGGAGTTGTCGCTGACAGGGGGGAACTTTACCGGCCCGTTCTTCGAAGCAGTGAAGTCCAGATTGCTGTTTCCCGGCTGTCTTGCCCAACGGATGGACCCGCCATGAAGATGATGTGAATGCACGATTTCCGAGCCGCCCGCCATCCGGAATTTGGCCGGATCGCCGAGGTAAGATCGTGGAATCGTCGTTGCGGGATCGCCGAACGTATAGGACCCATAGCCCATCGACTCATCGCCATAGAAGCCCATGTGGGCCTGAAGTTCTATACGGTTTCCGTGCGGCTCGCTGCGATAGTTCAGCAGTCTCGCACCCGGACGGTACGAGTCGGTGTGAGGATCCCGCTGAGGCACCATCTCGCCCTTCTTGTTCAAGAGCCGGAAGGCCTCATCGCCGGCCTCATGATAGAAAATGGCGAACTCGCGGAAGTCCGCACCGTTCGGGTCTTCGATCATCGCTTCCCACCCGCTCGCCATCGGCTTGCCGTCGAAGGGACTCAAGTACCGAGACCCGCGGGGCTCCACGACGAGCATGCCGATCAAGCCCTGATTGAACTGCTCGCGTGAGGCGTGCGACCGGAAAAACCGAGCGCCTTCTTGCGTATCCGACTTGATGTACCATTCAAAACTCTGCTGGCCCCCTGCCGCCACCGTGGTATCCGGGTTCGACGGGGTCGCCGGCCTGCCGGTGGATGACACCACCATGGACGAGCCATTAATGACGAGGTTCGTCGGCTCGTCGGTGACCTGGTTGTGGAGGGTGATCTTGAGGCAGTCACCCTGATTGGCCCGGATGACGAGCGGCTGAATCACATCGCCCTGTAAGCCGTTCGATACGGCACCGGGATCGTTCTCTTTTTCCCGAGCGTCTTTATTGGCTGTTTCCTCAGCCCGCGCCTTCTCCACGTTTTCGGTCAGCACATACATGTAGCCGGGAAAATAGTCCAGGAATCGGCTCAGGGTGATTTCGATGTTGACGGCTGAGACGTGATACTCCTTGACCGGCACATTGGCCGGGCAGCGAGATCCGTTGCCGATGGCCACTTTTTCAGGGTCGTCTGCCACCAAGAGCACGCCCTGTTGCTGCATATGGCTATTGGCACCACTGGTATAACCGCCCTTCTCACGGATGAATTCCTGCTGCCGCTTCACCTCATCCATCATGCGGTCGTGCAGGATCGGACCGCCTTCACGATAGATGACCTTTTGTGTCGATGTCTGTTCCGCACTCCCCTGATGATTGTGCCGTTCTGCCGCGAATCCTATCGGCGCGAAGGCAAGGCTACTCGCCAACGCCAGGCTTTGGAATCGCAGCATTGCCCCGGCTCTCCTCTGTCTCCGACTGTGTTCAAACTCGGTGGACCTCATGTCTCGGCCTCCTCTCCCTGGTGTACTCGCCTCATCCGGCGCGTTGTTGATGTCTGCTCATTGAGGATCATTTCACTCATCCTCTCTTCATCATTTCATTATTGCTGTTGGATAGGACCCGGCCTCCGAACAACTTCCGGCCTCAATTCTCAGGAGGGTTAAGAGCTGGTGAAGGGTTCCTTCTTGCGAAGGAATGGGTCATTCGGAGGCCGGTCCAAAATCACCCAAACCCTCACCAGCACTCCTTACGTAGGGCAATCGTCGTGCCTTTCCACAGCAGCATGCCGATCCGCACCGATTCATTCGTTGTGGCGCGAAGTTGCAGAATGTTCGGCTATGGAGAAGGAGTCATGTCAAGGTGAGGAATTCTTCTACGAACGAGACAACAACTAAGATCTCAACGTGTAGTATGAAAGGAAATCAAAGCGTTGCGCTGTCTAAGGCCTTAGACAGTGTATATCGTGAAACTGAGGCATGACGGGGCAAGGTCGAAGCGCTAGTAATAGCACTTGACGGTTGCGACTGAGGAAAGAGGTGGAAAGGGCAAACCTGACGTTATTCGATGCCATAGGCACGAAGCTTGTTGTAGAGACTCGCTCGGCTGATTTTCAGCAACTTGGCCGCTTTCAATCGGTTTCCTGCCGTCTTCTGCAAAGCGTCCACGATCCTGGCGCGCTCGGTCTGAGCCACAGCCCCACGCGACGCCGACCGTAAACTCTCGTCTTCGCTCACGATGCCGCCTGAAACCAGGTCATCGCACACAAGCCAGGGCCCGGTGGTCGTCACCACGGCCCGTTCGAGGTAATGCTGCAATTGTCGGACATTGCCGGGCCAAGGAGCATCGCGCAACGCTCTCATCGTTTTTTCAGCAACCTGCCGCACCGCTTGGTGGTGTCGAGCGCAGGAAGCGGCGACGAAGTGTTGCACCAACAGCGGGATGTCTTCTCGCCGTTCCCGAAGCGCCGGCAAATAGAGAGGCAACACGGCTAATCGATAGTAAAGATCCTGCCGAAACGTCTTGGCCTGCACCAGTTCGGCCAGTTCCTTGTTCGAGGCAGAGATGACCCGCGCATGGATCTTCAGCGACCTGGTTCCACCCACGGGCTTGATCTCGCCCTCTTGCAGGACACGGAGTAGCTTCGCTTGAAAGGTCGGCGTCGTATCGGCAATCTCGTCGAGAAAAATGGTGCCTCCGTCCGCCTCTTCGAATAGTCCACGCTTAGTGGCGACTGCCCCGGTGAAGGCTCCTTTGACATGCCCGAATAACTCGCTTTCAAGCAGTGTTTCGGGCAAGGATCCGCAATCGACGACGACGAACGATCGATCCCTCCTGTTGCTGAGCGCATGAATCGTTTTCGCCAGGAGTTCTTTACCCGTTCCGCTCTCGCCTTGAATGAGGACGGTCGCCGAACTGTCCGCCACCAGGCTGGTCATGTCGAAAAGCTGCTGCATGGCCGGACTCCGGCCGATCAGATCGCCCAGCGATTCTCGCACTGCAGCTGATGGATGTTCCGCTTCCGCCGACTTCACATCCGGCATCATCGGAACCTGCTCTTTCTTGAACAGAACCAGCATCGAGCCGACTTCGCCCCGACTCGAAGTTAAGGGAAAAGCCTGCTGCATCCCACAGGCTGTGCCGTCTCCTCCGCTCGAACAAGACACGCACTCCACCCCGGGTGCCTCAAACACCTTTATGGCCGGACAGGTCCCGCAAGGGTCGGTCCGGTGCGCAAACGCTTCGTAGCACTTGGCGTGAGACCGGTTAGTTTTTGCGGCCTGGTCCGCCGACCAGGCCGCTTCGTTCGCGTACACGACATTGAATGATCGGTCCATAACCGCCACACGATCGGACAGTCCCTGTGCCAATTGCTTGATCGCTTCGATTCGCGCGGTAATGATGGGATCCGTCGGCGCCGGTTCGTTGAGGCGTGCTGAGTCAGACAAAGCGATCTCGTTCCTGTGGGATGAGAGCAATCTCACGCACGGAAATGAAAGCGGTACGGCGAAAGATCCGCGCTTCTTTATTCATTCAAACAGTCAGGCGCGATCAGCTCCCGCCGCTGCTCCCGTAATGGAGCAACTGTTGCACACAATTCTTGAGGTCGGCAATACGAACCGGCTTGTCGAAGTAGGCGTTCGCACCGGCTTTCACCACCTGCGCTTTCAATGTCGCGTCGCCGAACGCCGTGATCACGACAATTGGACACCCGGGCGCTATGGTCCGCAACCGACCGATGTAATCATCCCCTCCGGCGGGCATCCGGAGGTCGGTCAAGATCAGATCCGGCACGGATTGCAGCACCGTCAGGAATGCTTCGTCCCCATTCCTCGCTTCACGCAGCTGATACCCCATTCCGCAAAATTCATCGCACAGGAGACTGCGCATCTCTCGGTCATCCTCGACGATCAGCACAGTCGCTGTTTTTCTGTTTCCCGCCAACGCCATCCTCTACCCTGTTTATTACAGACTCCATCGGAATGCTATGAGGAGGAGAGCAAAGACGATGCCGATAAGCGGGCAACCAAGATGTGCCTGAATTCAAAGGGATCCTGATAATGATGGATTTTGACAGTGGCGAGAAACACCACGACCGGAAAGGAGCCGGCCGGTGCAGGATGCTACAGTGCTCTCCAGCGCGGAGCATGCACGAGCCTCGGGACTATTCAGGGGGATGACGGGCACGGAACTCCGTCACCATGCAAACTTACATCGACTGACTCATCGGCAGGAGGACCGTAAACCTGGTTCCGTTCCCTTCCTCGCTCTCCACGGCAATGGAGCCTTGATGTTCTTCAATGATCCCCTTCACCACGGTTAATCCCAAGCCCGTTCCTTTTCCGAACTCCTTTGTCGTAAAGAACGGATCGTAAATCTTCCCGATGGCCTCCGGTGGAATTCCATGACCGGTATCAGCGATTGTGAGTTCCACCATCGGTTGCTTAGGCTCCAAGCCGACACGAAGAGTCCCGCCTTCCGGCATGGCATGAAGGGCGTTCATGATAAGGTTGAGCAAGACTTGACTCATCTGATCCGCGTCGGCCAGCACCATGGGGCAAGGATCGGCCATCCCCATTTCGACCCGAATCTGATTTCTTGCGAGACGCTCTTGAAACATCTCCATGCCGTCTTCAATCACTCTTCTTAGGTCAAGTGGAACGCGCTGCGGAGCTTTGCGTCGCGCAAACGAGAGCAGTTGATTCATCACCCTCGTAATCCGTTCAACCTGCGTAATGATCGTCCGGAGGCCTCTTTTGATCGGCTCATCCGTCACACGATCCATCAAATATTCAGCCCGGCCAAGAATCACGTTCATCGGTGTCCCGATTTCATGCGCCATCCCGGACGCCAGCGTCCCCAGTTCAGCGACCCGCTCAGTCCTACGCAATTGTTCTTGAAGCCGCTTCCGCTCGCTGACATCACGGAGCATGATCAAAATAGCCGGTCCCTCTTCGTCAACAAATCGAGCTCCACTGACTTCTACGTCCACGGCCCTTCCATCGAGCGTCTTGATTTTCTCCTCGAGCACGGGCCCTTGTGCCCTGCCTTCAAACAGTTCCTGGATTCGCTCCCGAACGATGTCATGGTCATCGGCGTGGAATAGGTTCATGGGCGACTTTTCGAGGATCTCCTCGGCCTTTACTGCCCCGAACAGCTTGATGGCCTGGTCATTGGCGAAAATGATGAGGCCCCCTCGACTCACCAAAATCGCATAAGGCGAAACGGCAATCAGGCGCCGGTAACGTTCTTCGCTTTGCCGCAGCAAGTGTTCAGCACGCTTGCGTTCGGTCACATCGGTCACGAAACCTTCCAGGTAACTGAGAGTGACGTCCTGCGCATAGATCCCTTCGCCTCTCTCCCAAACCCATTTGACCTCGCCGGATTTCGTCATAATTCGGTAGGTCAACTCGAAGGGGCGATGTTGCTCCAACGCAGCCTGAACTTCATGCCCGACTCGTGCGCGGTCATCTGGGTGGATATTTTCGCCATAAGAAATTGTTCGTTGTATGAGGTATTCTTCCGCGGTGTAACCGGTCAGATCTGACACTCCCTCACTGAGGTACTCGAATATCCAGCCGTGGTCATTTCGGCAACGATACACGAAGCCCGGGAGATTGCCGATTAAGGTGGTGAGCTGCCGCTGGCTCTCCCGGTGGGAGTCTTCAGCCCGTTTTCGTTCGGTGAGATCTCGAAGAATGACGGTATAGTATTTCTTCCCCTCCACAGCGATATGCGAAATGGCGGCTTCGATCGGAAACTCTTCTCCATTGGAGCGGAGTCCCATGATTGTTCCCAGTTTGCCCATCTTTCGGCTCGTCACGCCGGATTGTCCAAATGTATGAATGTGGTGACGATGGGCCTCGCGGAAACGAGCCGGCAAGAATCCGTCGAGCGGCTGCCCGATTGCTTGTCGAGTGGAACAGCCGAACATCTGCTCTGCTGCCCGGTTAAATAACACGACTTTCTGACCCTCATCCACGGTGAGGATCGCATCCATCGCGGATTCAATGATGCTTTCCAACGTGAATCGGCTGATCAGGAGCTGCTCTGCCGCCCTTTGGCGGGTAACTGATGCGCCTGCGGTCTCCGACTGCGATCCGGTCTCTTGCGCGTCCATTGTCAATCTTCAATCAGCGGCATGAAACGATCCTGGATAAAGAGCCGTCCTGTAGGAGAGGAATGATCCACGGCGCAGCACATACGGGCCGACTGCCCACGATGGTCGAGTAATCATCAATCGAACTCGGCGGTCGGGGAGAAGGTTGTCATTCTTCCGAGTGAGGTCGACCTTCGATTTCGGCAAGTTTACGATACAGGGTCTTACGGTCGATGCCAAGAGCATGGGCGGCCTGATATTTATTGCCGCCGGTCTTTTCGAGAACTTTCTTGATGTACTCTTTCTCAAGCTCATGCAAGGGCAGAGTGTGCTCGGCTGCTTCGTCCAGTATACGCCGGTCGCCACGGGCCCCTTGCACTGCCGCGGGCAGATCATCCGGAGAAATCTTCTCGCCTCGACTGAGCGTCACAGCCCGTTCGATGACGTTCTCCAGTTCCCGCACATTACCGGGCCAGGCATAGTCCATCAACATCGCCAGGGCGGCCTCGCTGATACCCTTGACCTCTTTCCCGCGAGCCTCTCCGCACTTCTTGAGAAAGGCCTCCACCAGGAGCGGAATATCCTCGCGTCGCTCCCGGAGCGGCGGCAACTTCAGCTCGATCACGTTGAGTCGGTAATAGAGATCCTCCCGGAATCGCTTGTTCTTCACTTCCTCACTGAGATTCAGGTTGGTGGCCGCGATGATGCGCACATCCACCGAGATCGGCTTGGTCGCTCCCACCCGCCGGATTTCTTTTTCCTGAATCGCGCGAAGAATTTTGGCCTGAAGCATGAGCGGCAGCTCACTGAGCTCATCGAGAAACAGCGTGCCCTTCTGCGCTTCCTCAAACAATCCCCGCTTGTCCATCTTTGCATCGGTAAAGGCGCCTCTCATATGCCCGAACAGTTCGCTCTCCAAGAGCTGCTCCGGAATCGCCGCACAGTTCACCGGAATAAAAGGAGCATGCTTTCTATCACTATTGTAGTGAATGGCTTTGGCCACTAATTCTTTCCCGGTTCCGCTTTCCCCCGTGATGAGCACGTTGGTCGGACTATCGGCCACCCGTCGAATGAGATCGAACACCGCTTGGATCGTCTTGCTCTTCCCCAATATCTGATGGAAGCTGTATTCCTTGCGGACCTCTCTTCTGAGCCGGCTGACTTCCCGCCGTAACGCCGCTTCCCTAATTACGCGTTCGACGACGCGGATCAGTTCGTCTTTCTTGACCGGCTTGGTGAGGTAATCGCTCGCGCCGTGTTTCATGGCTTCGACGGCCGTTTCCACCGACCCAAACGCGGTCATGAGGATCACGTTGATATCGGGATGGTTTCGTTTGATCTGAGTCAGCAATTCAAGCCCCTGCATCCCTTTCATGCGAAGATCTGTGAGGACGACTCCATAGTCTTCTTCGGCCAATCGCTTCAGAGCTTCCTCCCCGCTTCCTGCCGTGGTTACCTGATGACCCCGGTCCTTCAGCATGTCATAGGCCAATTCCCGCATATCGGCATCGTCATCTACGACAAGGATGGCGCCCCCTTCTTCGGTCATACAGCCTCCGAACATTGAAAGAAGATAAGCTTGCCTTGAAAGTGAGCCTGATCTTGTTGCCCCATATTGCCACGGTCTGCCACGTTATCTGATGAATTCTGCCCCATTTTAGCATTGTTCGCATCTATACACAGAGTTTAGGCAAGGGTAGGGCCAGAAAATACGAGTAGAAGTCTCGAAGGTTGGAGGGTGGTGAACGAGCAGGCCAGATTGAGGATGTGCGAGTCGCTGAACCTCCTAAATGCGGTCCAAGCGAGCGGGTAATGGCTGATGGTGCCGTCCTAGACAGATAATGGAAGCGTGAAGCTGAATGTGGATCCATTTCCGAGAGTTGAGGTTACCCAAATGCGGCCCTTATGGGCCTCAATGATCCATTTGGCGATAAAAAGACCAAGGCCAAGTCCCTGACGGTCGGCCACATTGAGCTGCGAGAACCTTTCAAAAATTCGCGCCCGTGTTTCCGCTGAGATCCCCGGCCCGTTGTCGGTTACCGAGACTTCAACATGCATCTCTCGTTTCCATGCAGAGAGCTCAATGACGCCTCCATTGGGCGTAAATTTCAGTGAATTTCCGATCAAGTTGGACAACACTTGAAGAATTCTATCGTGATCGGCATCAACGAATAGAGGCTCAGCGTCGGCATCAATCCTCATAGAAAACGCCTGATTTGATACGAGTGGAGCAAAGAGTTCGCGACATTCTTGTAACAGAGCTCGAAGGTCGACCTTTGCAAGGTGAAGGGTCAGCTTGCCCTGTGCCATCCGCTCTACGTCAAGTAGATCGCTTATCATCCGGCCCATGGCGTCGGCGCTGTGTTGGATTCGTTCCAGGTGTTCCAGAAGACTACCAGTCTCGCCTCTGGAGAGACTTTTTCGCATCAAACGCGCGCTGATCGAAATAGCGGCGAGGGGGTTCTTTAGATCGTGACTGACAATGGAGAGAAATTGTTCTCTCGTAATAAGTTCTCTGTCGGCGTGGACTCGCTCATCGAGGAGATGGCTGTCGGTTTGTTGGCGCTCATGCTCAAGGAGTGCGTTGACGAGCGATTCTTTTTGAGCGCGCTCCTCTGCGCGAACGCGATCTACGGCTTCTCGTTCAATCGCTTGCAATTTGTCAAATCGTTCGCGCTCCTCAGCCAACAGTTCATCGTCTACCTGCGAAAGGGGAGTATCAGCTATTGCATGGAAGCGTTCTTTGTCGTCGTCCAAGGCGTCGCGTTGAGCTTCTTTAGCCTGATCAGCGGCATGCCGAATCGAATGGACCTTCTCATGAGTTTGTACTTCGACCTCTTGAAACGGTTGGGTCAAATATTCATCAGTTTTGTCGCGTTCCTCCTCTAGACTCCTGTCGGTCTTCTCACGCAGCTCTTCAGTTGATGTTGTTTCCGCGGACTCCTTTTGATGCTCGGGTAAGGGCGGGATCATATCAATGCTGGGAACTAGGACGAACTCCTGTTTTCTTGACGGCGCTATAGTAGGTATCTTCATTTTAACATGTCAACAATCACGGCGAGCTTCGCTGCAAGCGTTTATTCTAGATGACTCTCGTGTGTTAAGTTCATTTCATCGACATTGTGGGTGACGCAATGACCGGCATTGTCGCGGCAGGCTTGAATCCGGTGATGATGGAGACCACCTACGGCTGCGCCGGCGCTTGGCCAGCGCCATTACCTCAGCTCACTGGAGAGTTCTGTGCTCTGCGGTCACCGCTCCGGACCCGACGGATCGTGTCGCAGACGATATTGAACGCGGTGCCTTTCGACAGATAGACCGAGGCGCCCGCCTCGTACATCAGCTGCTCCAACTTCGGATCCTCGTGCATCGACAGGCCGATCACGGCGATGTCCGGGAATAGATGTTTGATGCGGCGGGTGGCTTCCATGCCGTTGAGCTTCGGCATGTTGATGTCCAT
>JACZCY010122138.1_pt1 | contig 14214 bp, 14 predicted proteins | sample 8641821 | NCBI WGS metagenome assembly JACZCY01 (sample SAMN15324609, study PRJNA640507) | soil metagenome | isolation source: intercropping sugarcane | place: China: Luxin town, Laibin City, Guangxi Province | collected 2019-07-25 | depth 10cm m | reverse complement strand
GCTCGTAAATTGAACGGACACACGTCGAGACAATCGTCACAGCCGAAGACCTTGTTCCCCATACCTGCTTGTAGCTCGTGAGGGATGGCGGTGTCATCGCCACGCAATTCTATGGTGAGGTATGAAATACAACGAGTGGCATCGACAATGTAGGGCTCGGTGATGGCTTTTGTGGGGCAAGCTTGAATGCAGAGCGAACAACTGCCGCAGAGATCGGTTGCCGGTTCGTCGGGTTCCAGCTCCAATGTGGTCAGAATTTCTCCCAGCAGCAACCACGAACCATACTCGGCCGAAACGAGATTGGAATGTTTTCCGATCCAGCCCAAGCCCGCCTGTTCGGCCCAGGCTTTCTCCATGATGGGGCCGGTATCGCAGTAGGAACGGGTTTTGGCGTCGGGTGCCATCGTGTGAATCAACTGCTCCAGTTGCTTGAGTTTGGCATCAAAAAGCTTGTGATAGTCACTTCCCCAAGCATATCGAGCAATACGGCCATAGCCTGGCTGTTCGTTGGCACGGTGCTTGGTGAGATAGTTGATTCCCAACGAGATGATCGACCGGCAGCCGGGCAGTACCTGGCCAGGATCGGCGCGTTTGCTCGGGGCCCGTTCGATCCAGGCCATGGTGCCATGATAGCTTCGCCGGAGCCATTCGGTGAGACGGTCGAAGAGACGTTGCGGTACGGCGGTCTCGGAATGGGAAATGGAACTGTTTTTCCGATCGCCGGCAGCTGACCCTGTATGTTTACTGGATACGTGTGTAATCCCAACCGCATCGAATCCCAGCGTGCGGGCTTCTTGTTTGATTGCCGCGGTGATGGATATGGTCTGCATGTGCGTTCAATGCTGGGCGGAACAATCGAAGCGGACACTGAAGTGAGCGGAACATCGGACCGATTTGCACCGGTCGCACGTGCCGACAATATTCGTCTTCCAATCGGTCTCCGCTTTATCAAACCGACACTGCAGTCGGCCGCCTTTTGAGATCGTGGTCCATGGCCGCTTGGTTCCGGGAATGGAGGCGACCCGGCATCCTTGGGGGAATGGAACGTGGCAGGGGCGTCCGCTTTCACCTTTTTCCATTGAAAAGCTGCACGACAACTCCGTGGTAGCTCCGGAATCCTCTGTCTCTTGTGTGTTGGCGTCGAGAGCGGGAACGAGAAGTATCAAGAGCAGCAAAACAAAAGGGCCAAACACCATGCGTCGAATCGTCATCATCGCTGATGGTAACACAGTCCTTTATCTTGCGGCCATGGCGAAGGCCGCGTAGAATTCTCCCGCAGGCTTCTATTCAAACCAATGGAGGCTCCATGCTCGCAACGCGGATTACGCAAAAAGAGGGCGCATTCTATTTCATCGCGTACAAGGCCGGTGACCTCTTGAACAAGGTGAGGTTTACCAGCCGGTACTACTTCGAGGGTGAAGAGATCGCACAGGCCAAGATTTCCGACCATGACGACGTGGCGCAGTTTATTGCGGGAATCGAGCGGAGCGAGAAGGGATTCCAACGGGTCTTGAATCGGCAGAAGATCAAGCAGATCGTCAATTTTTATGAGACCGTCGTGGCTCAACCGATGATTCCCGGCACCGTGCTGCTCTTTACCGACGAAACACTTCGCTTCCAAAAGACGGATGGCTCGGATTCAATCGGTCACCTGAGCGAGCCGAAGGGAAAGTATCTGGTGATTGACGGACAACATCGACTCGCCGGGCTTCACTTTTTCCACACCAAACATCCTGATCAAAGCGCGCAGGTCGAGGTACCATGTCTCTTGTTTGACGGCAGGAGCGCCGACTTTGCAACGGAGATGTTCGTGATCATCAACTCTACCCACACGCGGATCAACCGGTCGCATTTGGTCGATCTCTATGAGAAAGTCTCCTGGGAAAGTTCTGAAAAGAAATTCGCCGCGAAGGTCGTGAACCTTCTCTATGGCGAACCGGACTCGCCGCTGCAGTACAAGATCAATCGTCTCGGAGGGCGGAGCAAACAGGAAAAATGGATTCTACAGTCCGAAGTGTTCAACGAGTTGCTGAAAGTCGTGACGGTCCATAAGCGCTGGATGGAGTCCCATTTGGGGATGAAGGCCGAGCGCTGTTATGCGCTGGTGCGCGACTACCTGAAGGGAGTCAAGGACGTCATGGGCGAGGTCTGGGGGCAGAACGATCGGTATATGTTTACTCGCGATGTGACGCTCAAGGCGTTGATTCGCGTCTTGGACGATCTGATCGTGGATCGCAAGCTCATCAATGATTGGGACGAGCAACGCTCCCACGAACCGTTTGCTGAGATCGTCAAACCCTGGGCTCCTCTGATGAAGGAATTCCGCGCCGAGGGCTTCTACGAACGCTTTCCGGCTAAAGGACAACTTGAACGAGTTCGGAAGATTCATCAGCGGCTGCTGGATGCGATTGTCGGGTAAACAAGCAGCAGTATTGCTGACCATCCTCTTCCTGCTGGTCTTTGCTCTAGTTCTGTTCGTCTCCATCACGGGACCATCAGGAGTTCTAGCAGCCGATGCAGATGGTTTGGAAGTGAAGACAGAACGAGGTGGTGGAGTGCGCGCGACAGCGCATGTCTTCTTTCCGGCCAAACCGGCCGTTGTTCAGGCACTGCTGACCGATTACCATCATTGGCCCGACCTCTTTGAAGTTCGGATTCGGGTGGCCGAGTTGAATATCCGTGACGGGGTAGCCACAGTCGACCTTCGCATCAACCATCCCCTCATGCCCGGAGAACAACGGTTGGTTACGGAATCAAGGATTTTACCGGACGGTGGCCTTGTGACCGACCTCGCGGGAGGCGACTTCAAGCGCTATCATCGACTGTGGAAACTGCAACCGGCCGGAGAAGGAAACCAGACCCGTGCCGATTTCGAGCTGGCGGTTGAAATCAAATCCATGGTCCCGGATTGGCTCGTGGCAATCGCCGTGCGGCAGGAACTGGAAGCGCACTTTCGTATCGTCAAACAGAAGGCGTTGGAGCACTCTAAGCAGTAACTGATATGGCTCACGTTTCGGAGGACAAGAATCCTGGCGCGTCGGTACTAGCCGGTCTTTATGTCATTCTGGATCCGTCGGTGTGTTCCAGTCGTCCGTTAGTCGAGGTCCTGAACGTTTCCGCGACAGCCGGCACCAAAATTTTTCAGTACCGGAACAAGACGGCTTCGATGAAGACAGCCTATGCGGAGGCGTTGTCGCTGAGGAAGGCGGCGCATGAGCTCGGGGTGCTGTTCATCGTCAATGATCGATGCGATCTGGCGCTGGCCGTGGATGCGGACGGTGTGCATCTCGGACAGGGAGACTTACCGCTTCATCTTGCCCGAAAAGTCATGGGACCCGGCAAACTGATCGGCATTTCGACGCACAGCCGAGAGCAAGTAGTGGCTGCGACAGCTGGCGGGCCAAACTATCTCGGGTTTGGTCCGATTTTCACGCCCGGCTCAAAGTTGGACCATGATCCGATCGTTGGTCTGCAAGGGCTACGAGCAATCCGCCCCTTGACTGCACTCCCGATCTTCGCCATCGGTGGAATTACGGTCGATCGCGCTGACGAAGTGATTCGAGCAGGAGCCGACGGCGTGGCGGTCATCTCCGCCATTCTCAAGACACCGAATATTTCGCAAGCCGTCAACGACTTTGTCTCGCGATTCTCAACACCAACTTCGCCAGGTTTTTGAGCGCAGCGGATCGAGCAAGATGAGGGATAGTGGGACGGAATCGGCCCGGCAGACCTGGTTTGTAAGGGAGCGGGCCGATCACAGGTATGCCGGACTGTTTGCGAAGGATCTCAAGCGTCGATCGTTCTTGAACGCGTGCGAGGGCCGATCGAACAGGATGTGTGCGATTCAGAATGAGAGCGATTATCCGGATTTTCTGTCGCCGAAGGGCCTCGATGGTCAGCAAGGCATGATTGATTCCGCCCAGTCCAGCTCGTCCAACGACGACAACAGGAAGTCGCAAATGTTTGATCAAGCTCAGCACGTTGTCGCTGCGCGTGATGGGGACCTGCACGCCGCCGACTCCTTCGACCACCATGCACTCGTATCGATTGGATAGGAGACGATAGATCTTGCCGATGGTATCGGGATTGATGCTGAGCCCTTTCATCTGCGCAGCGGTAAGAGGAGCGACCGGCAATTCAAACGAATAGGGACAGATGGCTCCCAATGTCTCCTCGCTTTCCACGATGGATCGTAACCGGGCTGCATCCGACCGAGCTTCGCTTCCTGCCGAGACTCCTGTCTCGATCGGTTTCATTACGCCGACCGTCAGCCCGCGCTTCTTCAGATGCAAGGCGAGCGCCGCTGTGACTAATGTCTTCCCAACGCCCGTATCGGTACCGGTGATGAAGACTCCGTATTTCATGACAGCTCCGACGGCTGAAGGTCGAAGAGACCGCCCATCGTTCAAAGATGTCTGCTGTCGCAGTTCCAAACCTGTCCCGAAACGTCCTTGAGTTGGGCCAAATGTACGATCGTACCGACGACTTCGTCGATGGAGGCTGGCCGGTGCAATGCGTGATCCAGCCAGCCTTGTCCTTCTGGAAAAAGCCCCTCCGTCAAGTCGGTCTTCTGCCAACCGGGCAGCACGAGATTCACACGAATATTCTGTGGCCCCCACTCGAGTGAGGCCGTTCTGACGAGCCCGATCAGGCCAGCCTTCGATGTCGCATAGGCGCTCTGGCCGGTTGCCCCGTGGAATCCCGTGTGAGACCCGATTACAGTGATGGAACCTCCGCCGCGAGCGAGCAGGGAAGGTGCCATGGCGCGCAAACAGTGAAATGTTCCTGTGAGATTCGTGGCGATGACATTCTCCCAGATCTCATCCGAATGGCGCACGAGCAAATCGCCCTGTCCGATTCCGGCGTTGCAGATCAGTACTAATGGGCCGGATGCACGGCTGGAGAATCTATCGATCATGCGCCGAACAGATTCAGCTTCTCGAATATCTGCCTGGTATGAGTCGCCGACTCCACCGCTCTCCAGGACACGATTCAAAGTTGCTTCTGCCGCCGGTTTGTTCCTATAGTAATGAACACCCACATACCATCCGATTTTCCCGAACGCTTGACCGATGGCGCGACCGATGCCTCCGGAAGCCCCGGTAATGAGGACTGCCGGGCGATCGGACGGTTTTGTCGGCCGGTCCTTCGCGGAAGCTGTTGATGAGATGAAAGGTTCCATATCGGAGAGAATTATGCGGTGAGAAGAGAGCCAAGACAAGCATGTATCGAAACCCAGCACAGCACCTATCGGCTTGCCGCCCTCGGGACTCCTATGATACCGTCGAATCTCGTATCTGGAGCAGGAATGATGGTGACGCATAAATTTTATATGCAACTGGGATTGACGGTAGGACTATGTTTGCTCTTCGGACTACAGCCATGGTCTGTGGTGCTCAGTGCTGAGGAGCCGGTTACGATTTCAAAGTCCGAGGAGTATTTTCCTGATACGGTAGGGAGCCGTTGGACCTATCGTGGCCAGATCAACGAGGGACCGCTCCAATCTGTCGAACAGAAGTTCTTTACGAATGTGTCGACGGTCTCGGGAGTCAAGACGATGAACGGCGTCACCGTGACGGTGTTCCATGATACGAACCCGGGAAATCACGGACCGTCGGATAGTTTTTATCGACGGGACGCGGTCGGCATTGTCTATTATGGATCGGATCCGGGAACACCGTTGGAGAAACAAATTACGCCCTATCAGATTTTCCGATTTCCGCTGAGAATCCCGTCCTCCTTCCAGCAGTTTGACCGAATGGGGGTTGATTTCGGCAGTGATATGGATCGCGACGAAACAGATGAGAAGGTCGATACCCAGGGGTGGAGTAAGGTGATCGGTCGAGAAACCATCACCGTCCCAGCCGGTACGTTCCAGGATGTCATCAAAGTTGAGGCACGGATGAACATGAAGATCCACTTGTCAGGAAGCCGTCGAACCGTCTCTGGAATCGACGTGATGATGGCTTGGTTTGCCAAGGGGGTCGGTCTCGTGAAGTATTCAGAGCGGCAGGAATTATCCGCGATCACAGAGGACCGCGGCGTGATCACGGAAATCACGGAGGAACTTGAAGACTATGACATCAAAGTGGCGAAGCCTCATTGAGTCGATTCGAATCCCCGGCGAAGGGTATTCTCGCAGATGACTCTGGCGGTCATGAACTGGGTCAGGTAATCTTCCCCCCCCGATTTCGCGCCTACTCCTGAGAAACGGTGCCCACCGAAGGGTTGACGAGAGACGAGGGCACCGGTGATCGGTCGGTTCAAGTACAGATTCCCTACGTCGAACTGCTCACGGGCCAGCGCAAGATTGGCTGGACTCCTGGCATAAACCCCACCGGTCAAGGCATACTCGGTTCCGTTTCCCAAGTGGATCGCATGGGCCATACTCTCCGCTTTCATGACGGCTAATACCGGCCCGAAGATTTCCTCCTGTGCCAAACGATGATGGGGCTGGATATCGACAAACACCGTCGGTCCGACGAAATAGCCGCTCTGATCCACGGGTCGTTGCACGAGAAGCCGGCCTTCTTCGAGACCGAGTGCAATGTAACGTTGTATGCTCGCTTGGGCTCTGGCATCGATCACCGGTCCCACCTGGGTGCCTGGATCCAACGGATTTCCGACCTCCAAGCTCAACACTGCCTCACGTAGCCGGGAAACGAAGGAGTCGTAGACGGTGCGATGGACGATGACTCGGGAACAAGCCGAGCACTTCTGCCCCGCGTAGCCGGCGAACGAGGCGACGACACCGGTAATCGCTTCGTCGAGATCCGACGTTTCATCGACGATAATGGCATTCTTCCCGCCCATCTCGGCAATCACCCGCTTGACCATAGGCTGTCCAGGGCCCATGCGCGTTGCTTCGGCTAAAATGCGGAGCCCTGCAGTCTTCGATCCAGTAAACGCGATCGTCACGACATGGGGATGTGCGACGATCGCTTGGCCGACCTCCGGCCCGCCTGGGAGGCAGGTCACACAACCGGCCGGTACACCGGCTTCGATCAAGATGTCAGTGAGCAAAGTCCCTAAGACGGGCGAGCGCTCCGACGGTTTGAACAGGACTGAATTCCCCGTCACGAGAGCCGCTGACACCATTCCGGTGGGGATGGCGAGCGGAAAATTCCATGGCGCGATGACTGCCGTCACGCCGCGCGGTTCATAGGTGCGCTGGTTGTGTTCTCCCGGACGGTTGCCTAATCGCACCGGTCGAGCCAGACGATCCATCTCATCGGCATAGTAGCGGAGAAAATCGATTGCTTCCGCCACATCGGCATCGGCCTCACGCCAGGGTTTGCCGACCTCAAAGATTTCCCAGGCTGCCAGCTCGTACCGGCGACGAGATATTTCCGACGCGGCTTTTCGCAGAATGTCAGATCGCGCTTCCGGAGCTTTTCGCCGCCAAGGGTCCCACTGTTTGAGCGCCTGTTCGATGATATGGTCCAGGTCGGACACTGCCGCGCTCTGCACCTGGGCTACGACCTCATTCGGTCTACAAGGATTACGGGATTCCAACCATGGGCCGGTCAGCCTGATACCGGATGCTTCACCGTGCCATTGACGGCCCAGCTGAGATTGAACCGATTCAATACTTGCCCGCATGGCTTTTCGAACCTCTGCCTGAGAAAAGTCGCTGTGCGGTTCGTTGCTGAAATTCCTCCCGCCGTTTGTTGTGGTGCGTTGGACTTGGGCCGGTGCTGTCGGCGGAGCGAGAAGCCGGGCCAATGGCTGGGACTCCACGTATTCTTTTTGGAGAAACGATTCGTTCGACGTATTTTCCAAGAGCCGCCGAACCAGATAGGCCATACCGGGGAGCAGCCGACCCACAGGGCTGTACAAGCGTATCCGGCGGCCTAGTTTGACCATGGCTTGCTGGAAAGGCTCGGCCATGCCGAAGATCATTTGGTACTCGCGCGCATCGGGAGCCAGACCCCGCGATTCTGCATGGGCTTCGATGGCGGCTAATGTACGAAGATTGTGCGTGCCGAATGCGGGGCGGATAAGATCGGAATGTTCAAACAGCATCGGAATCAACCGCTCGTAGTGCAAGTCGGTTTCCGCCTTGTGTTCAAAAAGAGGAGGCGGCCAGCCTGCTTGCCGATATCGGACAGTGTCTGAATCCCAGTACGCGCCTTTGACCAGTCTGATCGTGATCGGCGCATGGCGTGTTCGCACCCAGGCCACCAAGTCTTGAACGTCTCGTTCGGTTTCTCGGTGGTAGGCCTGCAGCGCGAGTCCGGCATAGGGATAGGCTCGATAGGCCGGCTCTGCGAAGAGCTGCTTGAAAATATGCAGGATTAGATCTTTTGTCTCCGCCTGTTCCATATCGAAAATCAATCCGGCCGACAGCGACTGTGCCAAATCCACCAGCGGGCGAAGACGCGCGGCGACTGACTCGTAACTTCCATCGGGATCAATCGGGTCCAGTCGGGATGAGAGGGCCGAAATTTTGAGCGAGAGTTGCACACGTGGGATTGGTCCCAGGTGGTCTTGTTGGAGCAGAGGAGTAGAAGGCCAAGTCTTGGTGGCCCGATCGAGTTCATTCAAGGCGTTCAAACACTGGTCGCGATAGCGGTCGGCTTCCTGCTCGCTGATGATGGCCTCACCCAAAAGATCGACAGACCAGGCTCGTCCGTCTTTCCATAACTGCGACAAGGTCGGAACTGCTTCTTCAATCGAGGCACCGGCAATGAAAGTTTTGGCCATCTGTTCGAGCTGTTTCCTAATCGACTTGCCGGCGAGACGAGCTCCCATGCTTGTTGAAGCCAGTGTCTTCAATCCCCATTGAAGCCCAAACAGCTCGCCGATCTCGTGGCCAAAGTATTCATCGGCGAGTGAGACGACTCGTTCATCGTCCTGAATGACTGGAAGGACATCGATGAAGTGAAACAACCGTGTCTTAAACGACGCATCTTTCATCGCCAGATTGATGGCCGAATGAGACCACCAGCGACTATCAAAGATCGATGGTGAAAGGCCGGCAGAGAGCTGGGCAAGCTGTTCACCGATCCGACGAATGGCTGGTTCCAACGAGGGCGATGGTGTCATCCTTAGTCCTGAGAGTGATGAACTTCGTTTGAGTTCAGTATACCTCTCGGACAGCCGATGGTCATCGTCTGTGCCTTCCCCGGTCGGTACGTCGATGATAGCCCGACCGGCCCATATCATTTCGCGTATGGCATCGCTTATGATGTTGATGTCAGGCTAATAAAATGGAGACTTGGATCGTGGGTACTCGTTCTCTAAGGCGCGGTCGATCGGAATCAGAGTAGGAGATATCGATATGGCTGATGAACATGGTCATGGGGCCCAGCAGCCCCAGACAAAAGATAATTTGATCCCTGGAGTGAAGCAGGTCATCGCGGTCAGCAGTGGAAAAGGAGGGGTTGGAAAATCAACCGTTGCAGCGAATTTGGCCTGTGCATTAGCCGTGGCTGGTGCAAAGGTTGGGCTGTTGGATGCCGACCTCTACGGTCCCAACATTCCCATGATGATGGGGAGTACGACCGGACCGGAACAGAAAGACGGCAAAATTCTTCCCGTCGAGAATTACGGGGTGAAGCTGATCTCTATGGCGTTTCTTGTGCCGGAGGAAGCTCCGCTTGTGTGGCGGGGCCCGATGGTTCATCAGTATCTGCAAGCGTTCTTCCGCGATGTGATCTGGGGGGACCTCGACTATTTACTCATCGACTTGCCACCGGGTACCGGTGACGTGCAGCTTTCTTTGTCGCAGATGGTTCCGTTGGCCGGCGCGATTACGGTGACCACTCCCCAAGAAGTCGCGCTCTACGACGTTCGTAAGGGCATGGCTATGTTTCAGAAGGTGAATGTCCCGCTTCTGGGTATCATTGAAAACATGAGTTATTTTGTCTGTGGTCACTGTGGTGAGCGGACGGAGATTTTTTCCCATGGGGGAGGGGAGCGGGCCGCGGCCAAGGTCGGTGTGCCGTTCCTCGGACGGGTTCCAATCGATCCGGCTATTCGAGATGGTGGGGATACCGGTCACCCTATCGTCGTAGCCGATCCGGCATCCCCTCAGGCAGCGGCGTTTCGAGATATTGCAAAGAAAATCATGGAAGAATTAGGTGATGCCGGAAAAGCCGGCCCATCCATCGATAGTTTGCTCAAGAAGATCAAACAACCATTCAGCAGCAATTGACTGATATTACCTCGGAGGGAAGGCATGGCGGAGTTTGTACGGGTAGCAGCTCTAGAGGACATCAAGCCTGGGCAAGGTATTGTGGCGGAAGCCAATGGGAAAGCACTGGCCGTATTTAATGTGGATGGGACGATTCACGCGATCAACAATACCTGTTGCCATCGAGAGGGACCGTTGGGAGAGGGAGAGTTGGAAGGCAGCATCGTCACGTGCCCATGGCATGGCTGGCGATTCAATGTGACGACCGGCGCCTGCGTGAACAATCCGTCCGCAAAGGTAGAAGCCTATCAAGTGAAGGTGGAAGGCGATGATGTGAAAGTATTATTTGAACAATGAGCCTTGCTTACGCCGAAGCTATTGATTATCCACCCTTACTCGAGGTGACACATGGCTGTTTCTGCAAAAGATCAAACAGACATTGCTGCGGCGCTCGTGCGTCTGTATGTTTTTCTGGCCCAGTATCTTGATCGGTGTTTCGATGAAGCGGCGCGGAAGAGCTATCCGGACTCCGAGCTCCAAGGGCATCTCGATGAAACGCGACGACAGCTCCTGGAGATTCTGTCAGTCAATCCGGTCGTGAAGAAAAAGCTCGCCGATGAGTGTGATCGAATTCTGACACTCGGTGCCTCTTGCTTAAAATCCGGTGCGGTCGATTCCAAGACTCGCGAGACGATCCAAGCTGAGCGGGCCGTGCTCCAGAACAAGACCATTGCGCTGAGCGATTTGGTTGCGGTCTATCGAGCCCTACATGAATGATGGACGCGGGAGGCCTCGACAAACATCAACTTGCCGGATTGGACAATCGAGAGCGGGGGTTTAGTCGGCCGGTCGAGTTTGAGCGGACAGGGGAAGGATATCGGGCCATCTTACGATATGAAACTGTCCGCGTCACGACGGAGACTCGCCCTACACAGGATCAAGCCCTCACCGTTTTGATCCAGACCTTGCACGCTCAAGGGTACAGACAGCTCAAGACTCAATTGAGTTTTCGCCATGGGATTTATCTGGGTTCACAGGAACTCTGGGTGGAATATCCGGATCCCCCACAGGCTGAGCCGGAGCAATCTGGTTTCTTTGATAAAATAAAGAACTGGTTTAAACAGCCCTCCGTCAACGGATAGCGCCATGAGTTTTGTGCCATTGGCCCATCTCAAGTCTTCCTTAGGCCACGATCATCAGTCTGCTTCGCCCGCTCAGCGAGGTGAGCCATCCTCTGACAGCCGACCTCGTCTTCCATCGTGGTTCAAAGTCCAGGCAAAGACTGGTCCGGATTATCTTGATATCAAGCAGACCATGGAGCGGCTCAAGCTCCATACGATCTGCGAAGAGGCTCGCTGTCCGAACCGATGGGAATGTTGGAATGCCCGCGCGGCAACGTTCTTGATTCTCGGCGATATCTGCACCAGACGCTGCCACTATTGTTCTGTCGAGACCGGAAGGCCGCTTCCAGTGGATGAGCGGGAGCCAGGTCGCGTCGCGGAAGCGGTGCGAGCCCTCGGCTTGCGCCATGCCGTGATCACCTCAGTAAATCGTGATGAATTGCCGGATGGTGGAGCCTGGGTCTTTGCGGAAACGATTCGGCAGACCAGGCGGCTGAATCCGGCTTGCACGATCGAAGTACTGATACCGGATTTTCAAGGTGACGATACTGCGCTGGCAACAGTCTGTGCGGAGAAGCCTGAAATTCTGAATCACAATATTGAAACCGTGAGGCGGCTCTTCCCTTCGATCAGACCTCAAGGGAAATATCAACGATCGATCGAACTCCTTGCGAAGGCCAAACAGCAGGGAATGAAGACGAAGTCCGGATTGATTCTCGGGATGGGCGAGACTCTCGACGAAGCGCGCGAAATCATGCGCGACCTTCGGGCCGTCGATTGTGACATCATCACGATTGGCCAATATCTTCAGCCGACGAGAGACCATCTGCCCGTCGCCCGGTTTTACAATCCCTCCGAATTTGCATTGTTGAAGGAAGAAGGGCTTGCCATGGGGTTCAGCCATGTGGAATCGGGTCCGTTGGTGAGAAGTTCCTATCACGCGGAGCAGCAAGCAGCTGGTTGATATCTCGTCCGGCTCGGGCATCTTCGGTCCATCTAAGGGTGTGTCAGCCGCTTAGGTGTTCCCTTATCCTCTTCCTTTTCTCTCCTCACGTATCCATTGTTGATCTCCGGACCCTGTTGCATATAGACAATTAACTCGGCTTTGCGTGAGGGTGCCGCCATGCGGCAAGGCGATAGATCGTGTGCAGAGCCGTCCGCTCAGGCGTTCCGGTCGTTGATGCGTTCAACGAGCAAGGGGAGGTGTACATGATCGAAACCTATTTCAGCCGATTTGTGGATCGTTCGTTCGAATGGATTTCTTCGTCAGGCTTACGGATTGTTTTGATTACGGTCGGGATGCTCCTCTTATTTTCACTCCTTCAGCGGGTAGTGGAGCGGTTTCGTCGTTTCTATGAAGGACGGCTGTTCGGGCCGACGGAATTGAAACGGGCCGACACGCTGACTCAAGTCATCCGAGATCTCGCCCGCATCGTCATTCTTGGGGTTGGGGGGATGATGGTGCTCTCGGAGGTTGGAGTGGATTTGAAACCCCTGTTGGCCGCGGCCGGGCTGGGTGGCCTGGCCATCGGTTTCGGCGCCCAAAGTCTAGTCAAGGATGTGATCTCGGGATTTTTCATTCTTCTCGAAGACTCAATACGGGTTGGCGATGTGGTGGAGATTGCCGGGGTGGGCGGCTTGGTGGAAGAAGTGAAGCTGAGAACCATCGTGCTACGCGATGAGTCCGGAAGCATTCATGTCATCCCGAACGGCAATATCAATACGGTAAAGAACATGACCCAACTCTATTCCTATTATGTCTTCAATATCGGCATCGCCTATCGGGAAAACGTCGATGAGGTCATGGCCTTATTGAAGGGCATCGCCGAAGAATTGCGGCAAGATGCGGAGTTTGCAGGCGACATCTTGGAGCCATTGGAGATGTGGGGAGTCGATCGATTTGCTGATTCCGCCGTCATCATCAAATGCCGGATCAAGACCAAACCGATTCAGCAATGGCGGATCGGCCGTGAGATGAACCGCCGGATCAAGAATACCTTCGATGCCAAGGGCATCGAGATGCCGTTTCCGCATCAGACGGTCTACTGGGGTGCGCTTAAGGATGGAACGCCGCCGCCGCTCTATGTGGCGAGCGTGGCGTCCAATACGTCAATGACGCAATGAGCGCGAAACGTTCCGCCGAAGGCAAGCTGCTTTATGAAGGATAGGTTGGCTCTGGCTCTAGGGTGGTTTCGGAAGGCCGATAGTGATCTTGCAGATGCCCTGCGGACTACTAGCATATTTCTCACGGTTAGCCTTGCTTTTCGCCGCATCGAACTCGAAATCCATCCCGGTATAGAAAATATACATGTAGAGAGTCGTTCGTCAATCCAGGAAGATTCGATGCTCAATCCTCGCGATCAGCATCCGGATTTCGTTTCCATCCTGAAAGCACACATCGCTGTGCGATTAACGGGGTGAACCATGTGATGTCATGAGCGATGTCGGTCATGAAATGGTCTGCACGGAGCTGATCCTCAAAGCATTCGTATACGTCATCGAGAAAGCCACCACGAAGCAATGGGTGATGAAGAAACTCAGGGCCGGGACCAGTCTCGACTTCAAGCGGGTACTCGATGGCCTCCACCTTTTCAAGACCGAGTTGCTCAAGCCAGCTTCGTCCTTCCTGTGCCGATGGTCGTTCATTCAGATAGGTATGGAAACGATCTCGTTCGTTTGTGAGACCAAGTTGGATCATCGCGTGATCCACCCGCTGCCAGAGTGAATCGAACGTTCCATGCGACGGAAACGTCAGGACGAGCTGACCGCCTGGGCTGAGCCGTTCGACGAGCCCACGGACGGCCTCAAACCTATGAGGACGAAAGAACATGACCGAGAGGTTGCCTGTGACGCGATCGAAGGTCGGCAGATGCGGCGGGAGGGCACGCATGTCCGCACAGTCGAACCGAAGCCATGGCAATTGTGTACCCTGAATCGGCCTAGCACGAGCAACCT
>JACZCY010076154.1_pt1 | contig 14255 bp, 14 predicted proteins | sample 8641821 | NCBI WGS metagenome assembly JACZCY01 (sample SAMN15324609, study PRJNA640507) | soil metagenome | isolation source: intercropping sugarcane | place: China: Luxin town, Laibin City, Guangxi Province | collected 2019-07-25 | depth 10cm m | reverse complement strand
GCCCGTCGGCTTGCCCGGAGATCCCTTCCGGAACGCCAACGGCTTGACGCCGGCCCCGGCTCCCGACATCCCGGGTCATATCACCGCGACGCCGAAGCCGCGATAAGAAAATGATTGAGATGAGTTTTTTCTCGATGAGTGCAGCTATCTGGGCCGCTCGCGAGCTGCGAGGAAATCATTCTGCGCGCTTGAATCAAGCGTCGGGGTCATTGATCAAAGCACAATCCCATTCGATGAAAGCCTCATGATTGATCGCATCTATGGGACAGGCGGCACCAGATCCGACAATGTCGTCGAGAAGACGAGCAGAAATATGTACTCGTTATAGTAGGCATCGCCCTCGTATGTCGGTGTCGAGCCCATAAGCTGCCCGGTTGTCTTATCCAGAAAATCCATCGAGAAACGGGCAAGTCCTCGCTGTCTGGTTGCCTGGTAGAGAGTCAATTGGGGCAAGGCAAATGGAATGAACGCGCTGCTGAACGCCGGCATGCCGAAGAACGTCTGATTGTGAAGCGTGCCGAACGCGTCCAACGTCACCCTGACCACCAGCATTTCTTTTCCGTCTTTCGGCACATGAAACCCTTCCCGGCTCAGCCATCTCTCAATTAACGCACTCGCGTACCCCTGATCGGCCGTCAGGCCGATCGTCTCAACCGCGACGGATTGTCCTGGACGAACGACGGGAACCACTGCATCGATCAGACTCCTTTGGAACGCCTGGGCCAAGACCAATTGTTCGGTGGCGGCTCTGGGCGTGTTGGTCGTCTCGTAGGAGAGCGAACACCCTCCGACTCCCAGCATCAGGCTCACTGAACAGAGTATGACCCAGCTCCGCGGTCCGGCCGGCAGCCGCCGTTCGGCGACATTGCGCCTCATTGTTCGATCAGTCGAGTTCATGCGAAGACCTCTCACGCGGTTCATCGGAAGATGGATTATGAATCGTCCGAGCCGACTCATTGCGAAACCGTCGGGAGAGCTCCGTCCACGGCGCACATCTTCTCCGAAGAGAGGAACCACTTTGTTCCTCCCGGACGGTACCCCCATACCGTCGCGAGCGCCTCACACGTCAGCAGAGCAAGGGCATCCTTCGTAGGACGGGTCTCGAACGTGGCATACCGGGCGCTGCCGCTCCAGGAGACTCGTCCGGTCTGGACCTCTACGCCCCGGACGCTGATCATCGGAGCCCGAGCATCGCCTCCGCGATCGATAAATACCACTTCCTGCACTCCCATCTTCTTCGCAGTCTGAAGGATGGCCGCTTCATCCTTGAGCGTGTGCGTCAGTTCGAGGTTGTCTGTCTCCAGGTTCGCGTACAAGAGGCTCCGCTCGAGAACAAACAGCCCTCGTTTCTGCAGCCAGGTCGTCGCCATGCCCACGGCGCTCACATCGTCTCCCCAAACAATCGTGAGCGCGTCCTTAGCCGGCAGATCGTGTCGAAACCCGTCGGTCACCGGCACGCACCCGGCGAAGAACACCATCATCCAGCCACATGCGATTGTGAATGTCCTCATGAAGCCCTCCGTACAACTCTCAGAATCCGACTGTGCGATTTCCTTGGTCGCCTCGAGAAGATCAGACTTCCGATTCCAAAAAAAGCGACGCTTCTGTGTCCGATCCTACACATGGCGGCGGCTATGCGCAACCAGAACGTTGTGCAGCCGGGGGCGTGACGGTTAGGATGGTACCTGAGTGAGCCAAACGGTCCCACGTTGAACAGATAGGGGGCGGGATGACACAAGCACAACACCGGGCATCCATCATCGAGCAATTCACAAGGCAAGCCGATCCCTTCGCGGACATGCCCGAACATTCGGAGGAGTCGGCCTTCCGGCTCATGCTTGAATCGACCGGCGTCACGTCGCGCGATACCGTGCTCGACGTCGCCTGCGGCCCGGGCCTGGTCGCCTGCGCCTTTGCGGCGAGAGCCGCGCAGGTCACGGGGATCGACATTACGCCGGCTATGATCGACAAGGCGCGGCGGGTCCAAACGGGAAAAAGACTCACGAATGTGGAATGGGACAACGCCGATGTCTTGCCTCTGCCCTATGCGGACGAATCTTTTTCCATGGTGATCACGCGGTATTCCTTTCATCATTTCCTGGACCCGTTCCAGGTGTTCTCGGAAATGTACCGGGTGTGCAAAAAAGGACGGAGTGTTGATGGTCGTCGATGTCGCGATTCCTTCGGAAAAGCGAGGCGCCTACGATCACCTTGAGAAACTGCGGGATCCGTCCCACACCAGCGCATGCACGCCGGAAGAACTGCTCGACATGGCCGAGCGGTTGAAGCTCGCTCGCGTCACAACCCACTGGTACGGACTCGAGATGGAACTCGAACGGCAATTGGCTGCGTCGTTCCCTCGTCCCGGCGACGACGAGAAAATCCGCACAATCTTTCGCAATGACATCGGGCAGGACCGTCTCGGGATGGGTGCCCATTGGGTCGGTACAGAAATCCATTTCGCTTACCCCACACTCATCCTGGTCGGGAGGAAGGGCGGACTTGGTGGATGACTTCAATGAGCATGATACGAAAACCGTCACGGCGTTTCTCCGGCATCCTGAGGCGCCGATGAGGTCGCCATGAATGATCCCCCTTATGGGGAAAAGTTTTTTAAGGTGCGCAAGGAAGTGTTTCCCGATGGGAATTATCCGGCCGGCACGAGACAGCCGGCCGGGGAAAAGGAGAATGATCATGGGTATGGCAAAGTCCGACGCGATCGTCTTTTTCGGCGCGAGCGGCGACCTGGCCTACAAGAAGATTTTTCCCGCCCTGCAGGCCATGGCGCGGCACGGTCATCTCGCGATGCCGGTCATCGGGGTCGCCAAGACTGAGTGGACCCTGGAGCAGTTGAAGGACCGGGTCCGCGATAGTCTGACGGAGCATGGTGGACTGGATACGCAGGCCTTCGCCAAGTTGTCGGGACTGCTCCGGTATGTCAGCGGCGATTATCGCGAGAGGGGGACGTTCGAGCGATTGCGCAAAGAACTCGGGAGCGCCGAATACCCGCTGTACTATTTGGCCATTCCTCCGAGCATGTTCCCCACCGTGATTGAAGGGCTGGCGACGGCCGGCTGTTTGCAAAACTCGCGGGTGGTCGTCGAGAAACCATTCGGACGGGATTTGGCCTCCGCGCAGGCGCTTAACCGCACGCTTCATGCCCACTTCCCGGAGCAAGCCGTCTTTCGTATCGACCACTACCTTGGAAAGGAACCGGTTCAGAACCTCATCTATTTCCGGTTTGCCAATCCCTTCTTCGAAGCCGGTTGGAACCGCCGCCACATTGAACGAGTGCAAATCACGATGGCCGAACGGTTCGGCGTCGCGGGCCGAGGTCGTTTTTACGAGGAGGCCGGGGCGATTCGAGACGTGGCACAGAACCATATGTTGATGGTGATCGCGTTGTTGGCCATGGAACAACCGGCTGGGAGCGACCATGAGTCGATTCGGGACGAGCGGGCCAAAGTCCTGAAGGCCATCCGAACACTCACCCCTTCGGATGTCGTGCGGGGTCAGTTCCGTGGCTACCGTTGCGAGGACGGCGTCGCGTCCGATTCGCAGGTCGAAACCTTCGTCGCGCTCCAGGTTCACATCGACAACGATCGGTGGGCGGGCGTGCCGTTTTATGTGCGGGCCGGCAAGTGTCTGCCCGTGACCGCCACCGAGGTCCTCGTGGAGTTCAAGCGACCGCCCCGACCCGTCCTGGACGAGACGGAACCGCCGCTGCCGAACCATTTTCGTTTTCAGCTCAACCCCGACGTGCTGATCGTCCTCGGCACCAAGGCGAAGGCTCCCGGGGAACGCATGACGGGAGAGCGGATCGAACTCGTCGCGCGTCATTGTTCCGGCGACGAGATGGGCCCCTATGAGCGTCTCCTCGGGGATGCCGTCAAGGGCGACCCGACTCTCTTTGTGCGGGAAGACGGCGTGGAAGCCGCATGGCGCGCCGTGGAGCCGATCCTGGGCGCGACGACACCGTTATACGAATATGAGCCGAATACGTGGGGGCCGAACGAGGCGGATCGGTTCATCGGAAAAGGCGGTTGGCGCAGCCCGCAAGTGAGCACATGAACGATCGAAGTGGTTCAAGAAACAGGCAGGATAGGGCACTGCGCGGTACTGATGGAGAAGAGCGTCCTCTGTCGCCTACCGGTATCGTCTTCCTGTTCGACGTGGACAACACGTTGCTGGACAACGATCGAGTGACCGAGGACTTGCGACAGTATCTTGAGCGCGAAGTCGGCCATGAACGTCAGAAACGATATTGGACGATCTTCGAACAGTTGCGGGTGGAGTTGGGCTATGCGGATTATTTAGGGGCTCTTCAACGGTATCGAGCCGAGTACCCCCGGGATCCGCATTTACTGACGGTCTCTCATTTCCTGATCAATTATCCGTTCGCCGACCGGCTGTATCCGGAAGCGCTGAAGGTGATCAAGCATGTCACGCGCTGGGGCGCTGTGGTGATCCTCTCGGACGGCGACGTCGTCTTCCAGCCCAGAAAGGTCGAGCGATCCGGTTTATTCGAAGCCGTCCAAGGGCATGTACTGATCTATATTCACAAAGAATTGGAGCTGGACGATGTGAAACAGCGCTATCCGGCCGAGCATTATGTGTTGATCGACGACAAGCTCCGCATTCTCTCGGCCGTGAAGACCGGCTGGGGTTCGCGCGTGACGACGGTGTTTCCGCGCCAGGGCCACTATGCGCTGGACCGGCAGGTACTGGCTCGTTTTCCAGCGGCCGACATGACCATCGATCGCATCGGAGATTTGCTCAATCACGATTTCTCGACACTGCAGGCCGGACCATCGTGCAATTCCATCTCCACATGAAAGGCAAAGTTCCAAAGGCCCATCAAGCGTCCGGGAGAAGACAATCGCGGCAGCAAGGCCGGCCGTCCGATTTCACGATTGCTGAATAGTGACGGACGGTCGTTGCCTCAAGGCAACGTAAATGTCATACTCGGCCAGACCGCATACCCGATGGCTTGAGCGTTTTTCCCTTCCTGCCCCTCGAAGATAATACTCGTCTGGAACGGGGTTGTTCCTGAGATTCCGGTCCATCCTCCGAACCCGCCGGTAAATGTAAACTCGCCCTCACACTCTTTTAAACTCCCGGCGCACTTCCAATGGGCGAACGCGATGTCCTTGCCCTCATGCGCGATAATCGTACAGAGCCCGTCAATCATTTGATGGTCCTTCTTTCTGTTGAGATTCACGCGCACCGGACAGGCCAGCTTGGAGGCATGGACGATCAACTTGCCTTCGCCTTTATGGCGGGCGATGAGGACCCCTTTCACAATTCCATTGATGACTTGGTCTCCATTGCCAAGATCTTGGCTCTCGCCGCTGCCGTTCCAGCTTGAACTGGAGTCTCCTACTTCAACGGTCTTCGCATCAGCAAAAGAACCGTTGATGAGTACTGCGGATACACCCATGCCGATTACAAAAATGAGGTGCAAAACGGCTCGCATGCGATCTCCTTTCAGTTACGATCAGCTTGGAAAAGATGGATGATGGGGTTTCGGTCTGAATGCCTTATGAACATACCTATAGATAATATGAACGAGTCCCCTTGAGCAAGTGCGGCTCTTTCACGAACTCGGACTACGGCGTCGATTTGTCGCGAGGACTAGCCTTGGCGACAGGTCGGGATTTGATGATGAGCTTGTCGGACATTCGTTGTCGTTTGGCCTCTCTTGAATTTCGCCATCGGGCGGTGGCAGTGTTGACGCACAATCATCCCATTGTGCGCTGCATGAAGCCAAGCCATTGTGGGCTTGAGCCGGTCAAGCCGTTCTGGCTATAACTTCTGGAAGAGATAAGACACCGCGCATGTTGGATGCAGATATCGGTCGTATGGCGGAAACTGCGCCGTGGTCGATGAAGGGGAGGTCTCTAATGCCTGTTCGAACAAGCTCCGACGATTCTGTCGGGCGAAGCCGATGAGTTACCAACCCATCCAAAATTACGGCATCATCGGCAATATGCGCACGGCGGCGCTCGTCGGTCTGAACGGATCGATCGATTGGCTGTGCATTCCGCATTTCGACTCTCCCAGCGTGTTTGCGGCCATGCTCGACGACGAGAAAGGCGGCCGGTTCGAGATCACAGCTACCGACATAGACATCTCTCCGAAACAGCTCTACTGGCCTGATACCAACGTCCTTATGACGCGCTTCCATGCGTCGAGCGGCATCGGCGAGATCCTGGATTTTATGCCCGTCGGTTTGCCTCCGGACTCGCCATGGCACCATCAACTGATTCGTCGGGTCCGCGTGACGCAGGGGAGCATGGAGTTTCATGTCCGCTGCCATCCCGCCTTCAACTATGCTCGAACTCCCCATCGTACCCGCGTGACAAAGCAAGGGGTGAGATTTTATTCGCCGGATCTCAGTCTTGGGCTGGCGACCGATATCCCCCTTACACAGGACGATCGAGGGGCTGAGGCGGTATTTTTTCTGCAAGAAGGGGAATCGGCGGTGTTCGTCTTGCGGCTCATTGAAGCCGACGAAAGCTGCGATTCCTGGCCGCCGTTGGGCGAAGTCGATGACATGTTTGAGCACACCGTGAAATATTGGCGCCGCTGGCTCTCGCGATGCACCTACACCGGTCGGTGGCGGGAAATGGTCTACCGCTCGGCCCTCTGTCTGAAGCTCCTCACGTTCGAGCCGACCGGTGCCATCGTGGCCGCACCGACCTGTAGTTTGCCCGAGACTCCCGGCGGCGTACGCAATTGGGACTATCGGTACACCTGGATACGCGATGCGGCCTTCACCGTCTACGGCTTCTTGAAAATCGGGTTTACCGAGGAAGCGGACCGCTTTCTGAAATGGTTGGCCGCCCGCTCCAAGGAGGTGGAGGCGGACGGCTCGCTGCAGATCGTGTATGGAATCGACGGCCGTCATGATTTGACGGAACAGACGCTCGACCATTTGGACGGCTACCGCGGCGCGAAGCCTGTGCGCATCGGCAACGGCGCGTACAATCAGTTGCAGTTGGATATCTACGGCGAACTGCTCGACGCCGTCTATCTGTACAACAAGCACGTGACACCGATCGGTCACGATTCCTGGATGAGAATCAGACATCGGCTCGATTGGTTGTGCGACAACTGGCAACAGCCGGATGAAGGAATCTGGGAGACCAGAGGCGGGCGTCGACAGTTCGTATACTCCAAGTTGATGTGTTGGGTTGCGATGGACCGAGGCCTTCGCTTGGCCGACAAGCGCTCCTTCCCGGCCGATCGCGCTCGTTGGCTGCGCGTTCGGGATCAAATTTACGAGGAGATCATGGAGCGGGGATGGAACGCCAAGCGGGGGGCGTTCGTTCAGCATTACGACAGCGACTCGTTGGACGCCTCGAATCTCATCATGCCGCTCGTCTTTTTCCTTTCACCGAACGACCCGAGGATGCGCGATACCTTGGCGGCGATTACGCGCTCACCGAAATCCGGTGGACTGGTATCCGATGGGTTGGTGTATCGGTACGACAGCGAAACGGGAGAAGACGGTCTTCATGGGAAAGAGGGAACCTTCAACATGTGCACCTTTTGGCTGGTGGAAGCCCTGGCCCGCGCAGGCAGAGTCGATCGCGCCAAACTTGAGGAAGCGCGTTTCCTGTTCGAACGGATGTTGGGCTATGCCAACCATGTGGGACTGTATTCCGAAGAGATTGGAACCGGCGGGGAAGCACTGGGTAACTTCCCTCAAGCCTTCACCCACTTGGCTCTGATCAGCGCAGCCTTCAACCTCGATCGGACATTGAATACCAGACCAACCAGAGAGAGATGATAGGGGCGGAGAATGGATCGGCTGCACGCTCGTCATGAGCGGACGAGGGCCATGGAATTCAGACGGGCAACGCGTGAGGACATTCCCGCCATTCTCGGTATGCAGGCGGCAAACTTCATCGGCAACCTGAAGGATGCGGAACGCCGGGATGGCTTTTTGTCGCTGAAGTTTACGCCTCGGCAACTTGAGGAGATGGCGGGCCATGTGGGGATCATCGTAGCCGCCATCGGCGGCCGCCTGGCCGGTTACCTTTGCGCCTCTTCCCGTGAATTCAATCGGCCATTCCATCTGCTCGACGCCATGATGCGGCAATTCGATGTAATCGACTATCGTGGCCGATTACTCGCGTCCTCTCGTGTATTCATTTATGGACCGGTTTGCATCGATCGGTCTTACCGTGGCCAAGGACTCCTCCGCGGACTGTACGACACACTGCTCCAGGAAGTCGCCGGGCGATATGACATCGGTGTAGCCTTCGTTGCCGACGATAATCCGCATTCCCTTCGTGTCCACCTGGATGGACTCGGGATGGCCCATGTCGGGGAATTTCCATTCTCAGGGAAGCGGTATCACATTCTGGCGTTTGATGTGAGATCCGGGAATAGAAATGGAGCGGCGAGTAAACCGGTCGCCGAAAAGACATGAGCGAGCAACGCCAAGAACTATGGCTGATCCGGCACGGTGAAACGGAATGGAGCGCCGCCAAGCGCCATACGGGCCGGACCGACATCGCGCTGACGCCCGCCGGCGAGCGTCAGGCTGCCGCGTTGGGGCAGTCTCTGGCCGGTCGGCGATTTGGATTGGTACTCTGCAGTCCGTTGCGTCGGGCGAGCGAGACCTGCCGGCTGGCCGGGTACGGCCGGGTTGCCGAGGTGACCGATGACCTGCTCGAATGGGACTATGGCGTCTATGAAGGAAGAACGACGCAGGAAATCCGATTGGAACAACCTGGGTGGTCGATCTGGAGGACTTCGGTCCCCCAGGGCGAGTCGATCGAGCAGGTCGGGCACCGCGCTCAACGGGTGATTCAGCGGGCGCTGGCGGTCGACGGCGACGTGGTGCTGTTCGCACATGCCCATATCCTGAGAATACTGACCGCTTGCTGGCTCGGTCTATCGCCCGACGCGGGGCGGTTGTTCGCGCTCCGTACCGCCTCGCTCAGCGTGCTCGGCTTCGAGCGCGAAACGCGCGTCATCACTCGTTGGAACCTTCCGCACAAGGAGCGGATATGAACGCGCATTATCTCGAACGCATCATATTGATTCTGGATGATTTCTGGCGGTCACTCAATTTCATGTTGTGACCGAGCCCCCGCCGCTGGAATTTCCTCAACGCGCGCCGACTTCTTCGAGAAGCGCGTTGGCCGCAGCCTTGCCAACATTATTTGACGCGAAGGGACTGTCACCCGTAATGAGCTTCCTGTCCCGGTGCGTCTTTCCAGTGATATCGCTGTTGAGAATCTCGACGCCGAGTTCTTGCAGCTTTTCGCCGATGAACCATGGCAGCGCACCCGGCATATATCCGATGTCCGGGGTTTTCTTATCAATGGCGTCCGGGAATACGCAAATCTTGTATCCCTTGAAGATGTAGTCATCCTTCGATTCATCGATAGCCGCCGCTAGCAGAGATGAGGGGCCATGGCAGAGCGAAATAACATATTTGTCTTTTTCCATCGCCCACTTCAGGACGCTCTTTACATCCAAGCTGTGTGGAATGCCGATGAGCGCACCATGGCCGCCGGGGATGAAAACGGCGATATAGTCTGAGTTGTCGCCGAGATCCTTCTCAATCACGTCGGACAGCTTCAGCGGACTCTTCAGCTTGTCGAGATATTTCCGGTAGATGTTCTGGACCGCCTGGTCCTCCTTCGGCAAGGCCCAGAGCTCGAGCTTGACGGGATTCCCCGACAGCGTTGCGATGTCGAAGTCGAATCCGGCCTTGTTCATGTGATACATCGGCAGAAGCATCTCGACGGGATGGTTGCCGGTGGAGAACATCGTGCCGTTCTGCATGAGGAGGTAACGCTCGTCGGCGGCGATCATCAGAACCTTCCATCTGCCTCCCCGGTAGGTCTTCGGGTAGTCGGCTTCTCCCAGATTGGACTTGGACGACGTGAATTGTCCCAAAGAGTATGGAGAAGGGAAGAAGGCGTTGTCTTCGGCCGGATCCGGAGTGGGGTGTTTGTCTTCCGGTTGTTTGGTTGCCATGATTTCCTCCATTGTTAGCGCTCAAGTAGGCTTCAGTCATGCCTCGTTCAGATACAGTGTGCCGGCATTGTCGTACTCGATCATCAGGTTGGGGCTCGCCAATAGGCCCATGATACGTTCGGTGGAAGGCTACGACAATACGGGCCGAGCGCCTTCCATGCGCGAGCTGTGACAGGGTCATGGAGGTAGAGATGATTGTCCTCATACTGTGCAAGCCAGTCGGCAGCGCTTCTTCCAGAGATAAGGATCGGTGATTGATATGGACAGGAGTCTTGAGGCAACCTAGAGATGAGAAAGCACTCAAAGCCTAGGGGAAGAGAAACGATTCGACATCGCCTCTGATCGTCTCAAGAGTTTGCGCCTCTTGAAGTCGATCGAGGAGAGCAAGGACACCTGACTTATGCTGTTGTCGATCAAGATTCATTGTGGCGGTCATACAACCTTGCCGGCAACTGACGGAAACAGTCAGCTGGAATTCTTGTACAGGCGACGATGAAGTTGTCAACTCGTGCACCGAGTCGATTCTGCACGACCGCCGCTGAACTTGTTCTCGGGGACGTATGAGCAACTGAATCAAAGGAGGATCACCCATGAACAATCATACTTTGAAGGGGAAAGTGGCTCTCGTCGGCGCCGGTGCCAAGAATTTGGGCGGCCTCATCAGTCGGGAGTTGGCCAAGGGCGGCGCCAAGGTCGTGGTGCATTACAACAGCGACGTCACTAAGCCGGACGCCGAATCCACCGTGCAGGCCATCAAATCGTTGGGCAGCGAAGCCTATACCACCCAAGGTGATCTGACCAAGCCGATCAATGTCGCCGCAATGTTCGAGCAAGCCAAGAAGCGTTTCGGCGGCATCGACATCGCCGTCAACACGGTGGGCAAGGTGCTACGCAAACCGATCGTTGATACCACGGAGAACGAATATGATTCGATGTTCGATATCAACGCCAAGGCGGCCTACTTCTTCATCAAGGAAGCCGGCAAACATCTCAACGACAACGGGAAAATCATCACGATCGTGACCTCGCTCTTGGCCGCCTTCACCGACGGCTATTCTACCTATGCGGGTGCCAAGTCGCCGGTCGAGCACTTCACCCGCGCAGCGGCCAAGGAATTCGGGCCACGAGGTATTTCAGTGACTGCAGTCGGTCCCGGTCCTATGGACACCCCATTTTTCTATGGGCAGGAAACGCCCCAGCGCGTGACCTACCACAAGTCGCAATCATTGAACGGCGACCTGACCAAGATCGAAGACATCGTGCCCATCATCAAATTTTTGGCCACTGATGGCTGGTGGATTACAGGGCAAACAATATTCGCAAACGGCGGGTACACCACACGGTGAAAGATCAGTACCGACAGCCGTCGGCAAACGGCCTGCGCATCGGTGCTTAATGACATCATGATGAACGGACAAAGAAGCTGATGGATAAAGTTTGATCGATTCCTGCAGGCACGGTCTTTTTTGAGGAGTGGATATGAACGCACACTATTTGGGTCACGTGGTCTTCTATGTGAAAAGCTTAGACCGATCGCTCGGGTTCTACCGCGATCTGTTGGGTTTCAAGGAAGTCGGGCGGATCTTTAATGGATCAGCCGCTGCGCTGACATCAGGCCGGACGCACCATGAACTGTTGCTCATTCAAGTGGGTGACGCTCCGGGACCTCCGAAAGGACCTCATCGGGGGCTGTATCATATCGGCATTAAGGTGGGAGACAGCTTGGATGAACTCCGAAGCGCCAAGCAGGAGCTTGAACAGGCCGGCGTATCAATCGACGGCATGAGTGATCATACGGTGAGCCAGAGTCTCTATCTCAAAGATCCGGACGGCAATGAAGTGGAGCTCTATGTCGATGCGGATGAGTCGGTATGGAAAAACAACCCGTCAGCGGTGCTGTCGCCGATTAAGCCGCTGCGTCTGTAATCCAAGACTTCATCATTCTGTGGCGGTACGCACACAACGTTCTGATGTCATCGGAAGGTTCGCAACGGTGCAACATGCGCCGAGGCAGTCTTTCTAGGCAAGCTCTTTCATGGCGGTCTGAAGAAGGCCGCATAGGACGCCATCCACATGAGCACAGTCGCGGAACTATTGGTGTCAATGTTGGCTCTTGCCGGGGTGCAGAGAGTGTACGGAGTTGCCGGCGATTCCCTCAACGGCATCACGGATTCCATCCGCAAAAGCGGCGATATTCGATGGATTTCCGTGCGACACGAAGAGACTGCCGCCTTTGCTGCCGGGGCCGAGGCGCACTTGACGGGACACTTGGCCGTGTGCGCCGGAAGTTGTGGGCCGGGAAATCTCCATCTGATTAACGGGCTCTACGATGCGCACCGCAGCCGTGTCCCGGTCCTGGCGATCGCGGCGCACATTCCTAGCCGCGAGATCGGCAGCGGCTATTTCCAGGAGACCCATCCGGAGCATCTGTTCCGCGAGTGTAGCCACTATTGCGAGATGGTGTCGAACACGGAGCAGATGCCTCGCATTCTCGAGATTGCAGTGCAGACTGCGGTGTCACGCCGCGGTGTCGCAGTGGTTGTCCTGCCGGGCGACATCGCTTTGCAGCCTGCCGCTGTGAGCAAACCTCGCCTGAAATTTGCGGCCGCAACGCCGACTGTTCGCCCGTCCGACGGCGAGCTGGACAGATTGGCGGAAGTGTTGAACGGCGCGCGAAAGATCACGATTCTAGGCGGCGCCGGCTGCGCCGGCGCTCATGATGAATTGATGAAAGCGGCGGGCAAGCTGCAGGCGCCGATCGTGCATGCCATGCGCGGCAAGGAGTTCATCGAATACGACAATCCATTCGACGTCGGTATGACGGGACTGCTCGGTTTCGCCTCCGGCTACTATGCCATGATGGAGTGCGAGACACTGCTGATGCTGGGAACCGACTTCCCGTATCGGCAGTTCTATCCGGAAAGGGCCACGATCATCCAGATTGATGTTCGCGGTGAGCAGATCGGCCGCCGGACCAGGGTGGATCTCGGCCTGATCGGTGATGTGAAGACCACGCTCATAGCCCTCTTGCCTCGGCTCAACCAGAAAAACGACAAGAAGCACTTGGACAACTCGCTTCGTCATTATCACGCAGCCCGTCAAGGGCTTGATGACCTGGCGTCGGGAGAACCCGGGCGAAAGCCGATCCACCCACAATATGTCGCCAAGGTGCTCGATGAGGTCACCTCGGACGATGCCATTTTTTCCTGCGACGTCGGCACGCCGACGATTTGGGCGGCACGATACCTGAGGATGAACGGCAAGCGGCGACTCCTTGGGTCTTTTGCACATGGTTCGATGGCCAATGCGCTGCCGCAAGCCATTGGGGCGCAGCTGAGCTATCCGAGCCGCCAGGTGATCACGTTATCGGGAGACGGCGGGTTGGCCATGCTCCTTGGGGATCTGCTGTCGCTCCGGCAACTGGAATTGCCCGTCAAGCTGGTGGTTTTCAAAAACAACTCGCTCGGCTTCGTGGAGCTTGAAATGAAAGCGGCGGGGTTTCTGGATTTCGCCACGGACCTTCACAATCCGGATTTCGCAAAGATGGCCGAGGCGGCGGGGCTGCTGGGCCTGACGGCAGAGACCCCCGAGCTGGTGCGTCCCGTGCTGGTCGAGGCCCCCAAACACGACGGTCCGGCGCTTGTCGAAGTGCTCGTGAACCGCCAGGAGCTTGCCCTGCCGCCGTCCATAGAGGTGGGCCAGATGATCGGCTTTAGTCTCTACATGATCAAGGCGGTGCTCAACGGACGGGGCGACGAAATTATCGACCTCGCAAAAAGTAGCTTGTTCCGATGAGCGCAACGCAAGGAAGGAGAAGCGGTTCAAGGGTATTACCGGGTCGACGCGATTTGTCGGCGGGATCATCATCGAGCGTTATTCCCGACCCACGACTGATGTGCGGTAGTCGGCAGAAACGACGCACGTGGAGGAGCAGGTGCATCATAGCCTGAAAGAGGACTCGACATGGAAACACGACAAATCGGATCACTCAGCGTATCGGTTGTGGGCCTGGGCTGCAATAACTTTGGGGGGCGTCTGGATGCTGAACGCACGGCGGCGACGGTGCAAGCCGCGCTCGATGCCGGCATCACGTTCTTCGACACGGCCGATATCTATGGAAAAACCAGAAGTGAGGAATTTCTCGGCCGCGCGCTGGGACGGCACCGCGCCGGCGTCGTCGTTGCCACGAAATTCGGCATGGAGGTGGACGGGCGGCGGCGCGGTGCGAAGCCGGGCTATGTTCGTCAGGCGGT
>JACZCY010011871.1_pt1 | contig 14363 bp, 15 predicted proteins | sample 8641821 | NCBI WGS metagenome assembly JACZCY01 (sample SAMN15324609, study PRJNA640507) | soil metagenome | isolation source: intercropping sugarcane | place: China: Luxin town, Laibin City, Guangxi Province | collected 2019-07-25 | depth 10cm m | reverse complement strand
TCCCTGATTGGAATGACCTGGTGGGGCGCGGGGCCTGGGCGGAAGCCAGCGGGCGGCTGCATGCCACCAACACCTTTCCCGAGTTCACCGGCCGGCCCTGCCCGGCGCCGTGCGAGCCGGCTTGCGTGCTGGCCATTAACCAGCCCCCAGTGACGATCAAGAACGTCGAGGCCGCGATCGCTGACCGGGCGTGGGATCTTGGTTATGTCGTGCCGCGGCCGCCGGGCCGTCTGTCGGGCAAGACCGTCGCTGTGATCGGCTCGGGCCCGGCGGGCCTGGCGTGCGCCCAGCAGCTGACCCGGGCCAGGCATCTGGTCACGGTGTATGAACGGGCCGACCGCATCGGCGGGCTGCTGCGGTACGGGATTCCGGAGTTCCGGATGGAAAAACGGCATCTGGACCGGCGGCTGGAGCAGATGCGCGCGGAGGGGACCCGGTTCCGCGCCGGGGTCGCGGTGGGCGCCGACCTGGACCCCGCCGAACTCCGGCAGCGCTGCGATGCCGTGGTGGTCGCGGTCGGCGCCGCCGCGCCGCGCGAACTGCCGGTGCCGGGCCGGGAACTGGCCGGGATCTACCAGGCGATGGAGTACCTGCCGGCCGCCAACCGGGCCTGCGCCGGGGATTTCGGCGGCCGTTCGCCGGTCAGCGCGGAGAGCCGGCACGTGGTCATCGTCGGCGGCGGCGACACCGGCGCGGACTGCCTGGGCACGGCGCTGCGCCAAGGTGCGGCCTCGGTCATCCAGCTGGACATCAACCCGCTCCCGGGCCCGGGCCGTGCCCCGGACCAGCCGTGGCCGGTGTACCCGAAGATCCACCGGGTCTCCTCCGCCCACCAGGAGGCCCGCGAGCTGGCCGGGCCGCGCGGCCAGGACTGGGACAACTGCTGTGCCCCGGTTCCGGGACCGGACGGGGACGTGCGGGTGTTTTCCGCGTTCACGCTCGGTTTCGAAGGCGACCCCGACGGCCATGTCCGGGCGCTGCACCTGGCCGGGACGGAGCCGGGGCAGCGGCGGCCGCAGCCCGGCACCGAGCGGGTGGTCCGGGCCGACCTGGTGCTGCTCGCGCTGGGCTTTACCGGACCCGAACCCGACAGCGGGCTGATGGAGCAGCTCGGGCTGCAGCTGGACCCGTGCGGAAATTTCTTCCGCGACGTCGGCTTCGACGCCGGACCGGACGGGGTCTTCGTGGCCGGCGACGCCGGGCGCGGAGCGTCCCTGCTCGTGTGGGCGCTGGCCGAGGGCCGCGCCGCGGCGGCTGCCGTCGGCCGCTACCTGATGGGCTCCACCACGCTACCCGCACCGGTCCAGCCCACCGACCGCCCGCTGGCAGTCTGAGATAGCGTCATCCCCCGCTACCGGCCGACCATGCGCAAAAGGTTCACGGCGACGCCGGCCGGGTCAATGAGCTGCTCGGCCGCACGAAGTTCCTGCCGTCGGCCCAGACTATTGCTGGGCGGGCTCGTGCCGGTGGTACGGGACCGAGTCGGCCCTGATGTGGTCCGCCTTCCTCCCAGGTTCCGCGTCCGGGTGAGCAAGCGGCGGCTGGCCGAGATGGTCGTCCGGTCTGAACTGAGTCGTCCTTGTTCTCGTGCTTATATCAGTCTTGCCGGGTGTCAACGGGCTGGCCTGCGTCCTCAGGCCGCTGCATGCATTGGAGGCGGCTAGCAGTGGAGGGCTCATCGCAGTCGCTGCGACACGAGCCGGCTCGTTCTGTCGCTAATGGAGGGCCGCCCGTCTCCAGGATCGTCTCCACCAGTTCGGCTAGTGGGCCGGTGAGATCCTGCTTAGCCACCAGCACAGCGCGATCCCCGGCGTAAATCATGTACACCGGCTGACCCGGAGCCGCCTTGTAGGGCGGCGGGGAGGCCAGGGCCTGCTCAATCAGGTTCTCCCAGCGGTCAGCATTGGTCAGGCCAGAGGTGTCAAGCGCCCTGCGGCGCATCTTGCCCTCCCACCCGATCTCGGTGACTACAACCCTCACCCCACCAGTCTGCCCGCATCCACGTGCTGGGCAATTCTGGCCGCGGCGCGAAGCAGGCCTCAATGAGGCCGGCCTGCCAGTAGTGGATGCCAGCGCGGGGACCGGATCAGGCGGGACTTCACCGCCGACGCCTCCAGGGTCAACACCCGCTGGTGCGGCGACATCACTTACATCCCGACTTGGGAAGGCTGGCTTTACCTCGTCACCGTCATCGACATCGCCTCCCGCCGCGTCGTCGGCTACGTCCTCGCGGACCACCTGCGCACGGAACTGATCGCGGACGCGCTGTCCAACGCGGTCGCCGTCCGTGACCCTGGTCCGAGCGTAATCTTCCACTCCGATAAGGGCTGCCAGTGCACGTCGGCTGCCTACGCTGCCCTCGCCGAGGACCGCCAGGTCACCTTGACGGTCGGGCGGACGGGCCAGTGCTGGGACAACGCGCTCGCGGAGTCGTTCTTCTCCTCGCTCAAGGGTGGCATCGGCCTGGCGCCCGGACCACTGTATGAGCAGGCGAAGGCCCATCCGCTCGTCGCCGCCGCCTGAGTCCCTTCCTGGGAGAGCCGTCGATGTTCACCGACGCGGCTTCCCTGAGGCAGGTCGAGGACACGAACGAATTGATCTGTTCTGAATCCCCGCAAGTCCGGATTCTCAAGGTGGTCCCACAAGAACAATATTTGAATTACCAGAGGAACGGTCTGCGGCGACTCTCGTCCTTGGTGCGACTGCGCTCGGTGAAGCGTTGCATGGCGGCTCCGCCTTACTATCAGCAGGTACGCAACGGCTAGCAGGGCACTGCTGAGTCCCGCCGTGGAGGTTGATCTTGACGCCCCTTCTGGCTCTCTGGAGTCGCTGCCGTGTCGGCTTGGCCGGTGGCGTCGCGCTAGCAGCGATGACGGGATGCGGCGGCTCCGCACCGGCCGGCAGTCCGGTGCACCCGCCGGCGGTCACATCGGATACGACCAGCCCGTCGGCGGGGAGCGGTGCGGTTCCGTCCGCGGTATCAGGCTCCCCCCCGGCTGCGGTCCCACGGCCAGCACACACGGTGGTGGTCGTGATGGAAAATCACTCGTACGGAGAGATCATCGGCAACCCCGCGGCGCCATTCATCAACCAGTTCGCCCGCAGCGGCGCGCTGTTCACCCGCTCGTTTGCTGTCACCCACCCGAGCCAGCCGAACTACCTGGCGCTGTTCTCCGGCAGCACGCAGGGAGTGCCCGACGACAGCTGCCCCCATACCTTCGCTGGGCCGAACCTGGCCGCCGGCCTGGCCGGAGCGGGCATGAGCTTCGCCGGCTACGAGGAGGACCTGCCCGCGGCGGGATCGCCGGTGTGCTCGCAGGGACAGTACGCGCGCAAGCACGTGCCCTGGACAGATTTCAGCAACGTCCCCGGCTCGGTCAGCAAGCCCTTCACCAGCTGGCCGACGGGTGACTTCGCGGGGTTGCCGACCGTGTCGTTCGTGATCCCGAACCTGTGCAATGACATGCACGACTGCGGCGTTGCCGTGGGCGATGCCTGGCTGCGCGCCCACGTCGGCGGTTACGCGGACTGGGCGATGAGGCACGACAGCCTGCTGATCCTCACCTGGGACGAAAACGACGGAAGCCCGGACAACCAGATACCGACGATTCTGGCCGGGCAGCATGTCAGGCCCGGCCGGTACGCCGAGCCGATCACTCACTACAACGTCCTGGCCACCATCGAGGCGGCCTACGCGCTGCCACGCAGCGGGCAGGCGGCCACGGCCCGGCCGATCACGGACATCTGGGCACGATGAGCGCCGCGCGGCCGCTAACACGCGGCCTGCACCCACACAAATCCCCACAAGTCCGGGTAGCCCGGGTTCTCGCGGAGACCGGACTTGAGTCCGTAGCGGGCAAGCCCGTCAGGACACTGTCAGGCGGGATGCGGCGGCGCCTGGGACTGGCTCAAGCACTGCTTGGGGAACCCGAGTTCCTGGTGCTCGACGAGCCCGCGGCCGACCTGGACCCGGAGCAGCGGCTGCGCTTCCGTGAGATGCTGTCGCGGATGCCCGGCGACCGGGTTGTCATCCTGTCTACCCACCAGCTTGGACGACGTGATGGCCATCTGCGCCAAGGTCGTGGTGCTGCTCGCCGGGCAGGTCCGTTTCACCGGTACGCCGGCCGAACTCGGCGCGCTGGCCAGCGGCAAGGTCTGGCGGGCGGCAGAGCGCGACGACAGTGCCGAGCTGTCCTGGCGGGTCGGCGACGGTGCGTGGCGGCACATCGGGATCCCGCCGCCGGGCGCGGAGCTGGCCGTGGCCACCGCCGAAGACGTATGCCTCGGGCTCGGGGGAAATCAGGCCGTACTGCACGGCTGCCATCAGCGCTTGCGCCCGGTTCGCCGCACTCAGCTTCTGGTACAGCCTGGCGACATAGGTCTTGGCCGTGGAGTAACTGATGTACATTTGCAGCGCGATCTCCGGGATTGGCAGTCCGTCGCGCAATAGGCGCAGCACCTCCATTTCCCGGGGGCTAAGCGCGAGCCGCTCGGTGGCTTCACGCCGCCGGGACAAGGCAGTCGCGAGGCCGGAGGCGGTAAACGACGAGGCGGCGACGGCGGAGTGCCGTACCGCCGCGAGCACTTCTTCCACCGGAGCGGCCTTCGCGACGAACGCCGACACGCCCGTTTCCAAGGCGCGGAACAGGACGTCATCCTCATCGCGCGACGTGAGAATCACAATGCCGAGATCGGTATTGCGATCACGTAGCTCGCGGGCCAGTTGCAGGCCGTCGCCGTCCGGCAGGTTAACATTCACAGTGACCACGTCGGTAGGTACCGACCTCACCATCCGCGGCGCTTCCGCCGCCGACGCGCACTCGGCCACGATTTCAATATCGGGATTGCGTCTTATCAGTTCACGCAAGCCGTACCGGATAAGAGTTTGACTTTCAATTACAGCAAGACGGATTGTCATTGCGGGCCCCAATGCTCCCATGTCCTGTCCGCCGCGGTGGCTGGCAGCCGGTCCGCGTACAGCAAAACACGTCCTGATCAGCCGGAACCTAGCGCTTCCCCGACGTGGCGGCTAGCTGGGTTACTGAAGTGTTACATCGCGAAATTTAAGATCGCTCCTGGCGCAATACCACTAAGTTGGCGGCTGTACGCGAACGTGGTTTTTAGGTGGGCTTTGGTGAACGGTGATGGGTTCAGCGGCCACTCGGGCAAGGCGGGAGGGAAGGCTGCCTGGGGCGGTGATCTGGTGGCGGACGAGCCTGGTCCGCGGCCTCGGCTACGAGGTTGTCGATTCGGAAACTCTCCGAACCGCTTCCTATATCATCTTTGAAACCGCCCTAATCATCTTTGAAGCCCGCTGAGTCGCACCTCAGGTAAATGGTATTTACGCCCCCGGCGCACTCTCTTGTTCGCGGCAGGGCTATATCCCGCTGGCGAGAATGGCGAGCAGCGCGCCGCCCAGCATGAACGGCCCGAAGCAGATAGCGCTGCGCAGGGTAATCCGGCGCGTCGCCAGCAGTGCGAGGCTGACGATGGCGGAAAGCACGAAGCCGAGCGCCGCTCCGTAGATCACGGCAGGCCAGCCCAGCCAGCCGAGCGCCAGCCCGATCAGGCCCGCGAGCTTGACGTCGCCGGCGCCGAGCTGGCCCGGGCGCAGCAGCGCCAGCAGCAAGTACGTGACGGCTAGCGCCACGCTGGCCAGCAGCGCCCGTAGCAGCGCACCCGCGTCGTGCCCGAGCACAGCAGCCGGGCTCAGCAGCGCGAGCGTGGCGGGGTAGGCGGGCAGCGTGAGCCGGTTGGGCAACCGGTAGACCGCGATGTCGATCGCCCCGAGGGCCACGCCCAGGGTGCCGAGGAAGCCGAACGCCAGCACAGCGGATTGCCCAGCGAACCTAGCGCACAAGAGCGCGAGCACGGCGGCGGTGACGAGTTCCAGCGCGGCGGGCGGGCCAAGGCGCCTGCCGCACTCCCGGCAGCTCACGGCCCCCCACCTGCGCACGGCCGCACTGCAGTGCGGGCAACTAGTACGCTCCGGTTCACCACTGGGCACGGCCATCCGGAATACCGGGCCGCGCAGCAGGGTACCGATCGGAACGCCAGCCACGGCGCCCGCCGCGGCCCACGCGAGGTTCATGCCCCCACGGTAGGCACTTAGCCCGGGAGCGGTGGCTTCTCGCGCGAGAACGGGCTGGCCAGCCCGGGGACGCGGCCGATCGGCCATGGCATGTCAGCCGATCGTATGACATGTCAGCCGAGTGCCGGAAAAGGTGTAGCCAGCCGACCGATTTCGCCGGGGCCGTCGGTGCGAGCACAGTTTTCGTCGGGCGGCAGGGCCGTCCACCAGATTCGGCGGGGCTGGATGACCCTAAGCCATACGACCTTGGAGGTATCAAATGCTCAAGTCCTGTGCCTTCCTGCAGAGCTACCTGACCAGTTTGCTGAACCGTGATGACCGTGGCGCGACCGCCGTGGAATACGGCCTGATGGTCGCCTTGATCGCCGTCGTGATCATCGGCGCCGTCACCCTTCTCGGCACCAACCTGAGCAACCTCTTCAACACCATCGCGGGCGCCATCTGACCGAAGGAGCGGGGCGGGATTTTGACCGCCCCGCCCTTCCCGGCGACCAGATCCGCCTAGTCCTGACATCGGAAAGGTACGGCCCGCGCGATGAGACGACGGCCAGCGCGGAGTGCCGCGCGCGACCGTGGTGCCGCTGCGGTGGAGTTCGCGTTGCTGCTGCCGGTACTGCTGCTCCTCGTCTTCGGCATCATTGACTTCGGGCGCGCCCTGAACGCCCAGATAACCCTCACCCAGGCGGCTCGTGAGGGCGCCCGGTTGGCGGCGCTCGGCCAGTCAAACGTGGTGAGTGGCACTCAGGCCGCGGCGACCGGGCTGAGCCCCGTCACCGTGAGCGTGACATCTTGCCCGGCCAACGCTGGAGTTGGCGTCAACGCGGTTGTAGGGGTCAGCTACACCTTCTCGTTCGTCACCCCGATAAACGCCATCGTTGGCCTGTTCGGCTCGAGCGTCGGATCGGCGATTACGCTCACCGCGCAGGGAGTTATGCCATGCGAGACCTGATTTCCTGGCGTATCCGGGTCCGCATGGGCCGGCGCTTGGCGCGGCTGGCCGACGCCGGTGAGCGGGGTGCCGTCGGCGTGCTGGTGGCGGTCCTCATCGGGACCGGGGTGCTGTTCGGCATGGGTGCCCTGGTGGTCGACGTCGGCCAGCTCTACCAGAACCGCGCCGAACTGCAGAACGGTGCCGACGCGGCCGCGCTCGCGGTGGCCAAGAGCTGCATCACCGGGACCTGCACGCCGTCTGTCGCTGCGCAGTACGCGAACGCCAACGCCTCCCGGTTGACCGGCGGCACGGCGGACGTGAATCTCGTGTGCGGCTCTGGAAGCCTGGGCGGCTGCCCGGCCAGCACCGGCCGGATCACCGACTGCCCGGCGCCTCCGGCGGCCGGCACGAACTACGTTGACGTGCACACTTCGACCGAGCTAGCCAACGGTTCGCACCTGCTGCCCCCGGTCTTCGCCAGGGCCCTGGCGGGGCACGGGACATACCAGGGCAGCACCGTTTACGCCTGCGCCCAGGCCGAATGGGGCGCCCCCTCGACCTTGACCTCGGTCGGAATCACGATCTCGGCCTGCACCTGGGATCAGGCGACCAACACCGGAGCCACGTTCCCGCCGCCCCCGCCGGCCACCCCGGCCGCATCATTCGACCAGGTGCTCGTTCAGCATGGGAACACGTCCGACACCGGCTGCCCTACTGAGCCCGCAGGCGCGGACGGACCAGGCAACTTCGGATTTACCACCGGTCCCAACCCCTGCTCGGTGAGCGTGACCGGTAACACCTATCCGGGCAACACGGGGGCGAATGCCAACCAGTGCCAGACCGCGCTCTACAACGCGTGGTCCACCAGGAGCGTGGTCTACCTCCCGGTCTATGTCTCGGCCGCCGGCCCGGGCAACAACCTTACTTTCACGCTGAAGGGCTTCGCCGCCTTCGTAGTCACCGGCTACTACTTCCCCGGTCAGGTGAAGGAATCGGACTGGCTCAATTCGGCCAATAACTGTAAGGGCAGTTCCTTCTGCCTCAATGGCTACTTCACCCAGGGCCTCATCCCGACCCTAGGCAGCCTCGGCGGCACCAATCTGGGCGCCTACATCGTCAGGCTCACCGGCTAGCAGCGCCACAGAAAGCTAAGAACGGAAATCATGAAACGTCGCGGACTAACCATCGCGCTGGCAGTGCTGCTGGCCGTACTCGGCACCATAGGCGTTCTCGTCTACGTTGACCACGCCAATGCCCGCGCGCTCGCGGGACAGCAGGCGGTCACGGTGCTGGTAGCGAAAAGCCTCATTCCGTCGGGTACCTCCGCGGGCGACGCGCAAAAGCAGGGGCTGCTGAGCTCTGAGAGGGTGCCCGCGGCATCCGCGCCCGCCAACGCGCTCACCGCGATCACCCCGGACATCAGTACCCTGGTCACAGACTCGCAGGTGCAACCCGGACAGTTGCTCCTGCGCCCGATGCTGGTAACTGCCGCGCAGGTCACCAATGGTCTCGCGATACCCGCCGGCATGGTCGCGGTCTCCATCCTGTTTTGCGTGCCGGAGGCGGTGGCGGGCAACGTCCACGCGGGTTCACAGGTGGCGGTGTTCGATACCGTGGTCACCGGCAGTTCCAACATGCCCGCGCAGGCAGCATGCAGCGGTCCGCATCAGTGGATAGCCGGCGATACCGCTAATACCAAGCTGATCCTGCCGAAGGTGACAGTTCTCGAGGTGGGTCCGGCGTCCGCCAGCGGCCACGGCAGTAGTTCGCAGTCAAATACCACCGCGTTCGGCGGGAGCAGTTCGAGCAGCAGCCAAACCAGCGAGCTCATAACCGTGGCGGTCAGCCAGCATGACGCCGAGCGCGTGATCCAGCTCACCGAGGATGGCCTGCCCTACCTAGCCCTGATCAACGCTAGTTCAGGCCTCAGCGTTACCACGACCGGAACCAGCGCCCCCGGGCAATAGGTGAGGAGAGAGCATGCCCATCTTCTACGATCCTGGCACCCGGCCCGGAGCGCTGGACCGAGTTATCGGGGGTACGGTGCGGACCGTAGACAACCTCGCCTTGGCGGCCCGGATTCTGGCCGAGGACCCCACCGAGATGCTGGTGGTGCTCGGCCCGGGTGCCTTTATCGACGATGCGCTCGCGTTTACCGCCGGTCTGCGGCTTGAGAGGCCGGCCGCCGGCGTGGTGCTGATCCGCGACCACATCGACGTCTATCTGCTGAGCAAGGCCCTCCAGTGCGGGGTGCGCGAGGTTGTCGCCGCTGGCGACAACTGGACGCTGCACGGAGCTTGTGAACGGTCACGCGAGGTATCGGCGCGGATGCTCGGCACTGTCACCAGCGCCGCGACCGAGCCGACGGCAGAGGGCGAGATTATCACCGTGTTCGCCCTCAAGGGCGGGGTGGGCAAGACCACGCTCGCGACGAACCTCGGGGTTGTACTGGCCGGCGAAGGCCGCCAGGTGTGCGTCGTTGACCTCGACCTCGCGTCGGGAGACATCGCGATCAGCGTGCAACTCGACCCGGTCCGGACCCTGGTCGACGCGGTGCCGATGGCTGGGCGTCTGGACGCTACTGGCGCCGCGTCCCTGCTGACCCGGTACCGGCCTGGCCTGCAGATGCTGCTCGCGCCGGTCGCACCGGGCGACGCCGAGAAGGTGACCCCCGCCCTGGTCAGCGAATTGCTCGCGCTGCTGCGGACCATGTTCGAATACGTCGTAGTGGACACGCCCGCGTACCTGAGCGAGCACGTGCTGGCTGCGATGGATGTCTCCGCACACCATGTGCTGATCGCCACTCCGGACGTGCCGGCGCTGAAGAACCTCCGGGTCACCGCGGACATGCTTGACCTGCTCTCGTACTCCAAGGAGGCCAGGTCGATCGTGCTCAACCGTTCGGACTCGAACGTCGGGCTGAGCCCGGACGACGTGGAGCGGGTGCTGCGCGCTCCGATTGCCGCGCACATACCGTCCAGCCGTGCGGTGCCCCTGTCGATCAACAACGGCACGCCTATCACGCTGGCCAACCACGACCACCCGGTGAGCCGGGCCATCATCCGGTTCGCGCAGCAGGCACTGCTCGACATGCCAGCGACAAGTCCCGCGGGTCGGCTGAATCGGCGAGAAAGGCGTAAGACGGCATGAGCAGTCTGTCCGATCGGATCGCGCAGCGGCTGACACCCGGTGTGGGGCCTGGTGATTCGCCGGGTGCGTCCCGGCGGAACGCGCGGTACACCGACCCGTTCGCGGCCGTGAAACGCGGCGTGCACGCGGCGCTGCTTGAGGCACTCGGTCCACGGCTCTATGACGCACATGTCGACCAGCGGGAGATGGAGCAGCGAGTGGTCGCCTCGTTGGGAGCCGTGCTGCAGCGCGAAGAGACTCCGATGACCGTCGCCGACCGGGCGCGCGTGGCGAAGGAGGTGCTCGACGACATCCTGGGTCATGGACCGCTGGAGCCTTACCTGCGGGATCCGGAGGTGTCCGAGATCATGGTCAACGGGCACGACCAGATATACGTCGAGCGCGACGGCCGCATATCCGCCGTGGATGCGGGCTTCACCGACGAGAGTCACCTGCGCCGGACCATCGACAAGATCGTCGCGCGGGTGGGCCGCCGCGTCGATGAAGGAAGCCCTATGGTGGACGCGCGACTTCCCGACGGCAGCCGGGTCAACGCGGTCGTGCCACCGGTCGCGCTCGACGGCTCGCTGCTGACGATCCGGAAGTTCGCGGCGGACCCGTTCACGGTGGCCGATCTCGTGTCGTTCGGCACGATGAGCCCGCAGGTGGCTAAGCTGCTGCACGCCTGCGTGCAGGGACGGCTGAACATCGTGATCAGCGGCGGCACCGGCTCCGGGAAGACCACCACCTTGAACGTGCTGTCGTCGTTCGTGCCCGCCGATGAGCGGATCGTCACCATCGAGGACGCGGCGGAACTTCAGTTGCGGCAAGAGCACGTGCTTCGACTCGAATCCCGCCCGCCGAACCTGGAGGGGCGCGGCCAGGTCACCATTCGTGACCTGGTGCGCAACACGCTGCGAATGCGGCCCGACCGGATCATCGTCGGTGAGGTACGCGACGGTGCGGCGCTGGACATGTTGCAAGCCATGAACACCGGCCACGACGGTTCCATCACCACCGTCCACTCCAACTCGCCGCGCGACTCGCTTTCCCGCCTGGAGACGATGGTCCTGATGGCCGGCTTTGAACTGCCGGAGCGGGCGATCCGCGAGCAGATGGCGTCCGCGATCGACCTGATCGTGCATCAGGCCCGGCTCAAGGACGGCACCCGGCGGATCACGCATATCACTGAGGTCGACGGCATGGAAGGCGGTGTCATCACCCTGCAGGACGTGTTCGTTTTCGACTTCCGGGCCGGCGTGGACGCCGACGGCAAGTTCCGTGGCACGCTACGCAGCACCGGCCTGCGGCCCCGGTTTGTCCACCGCCTCGCCGAGCGCGGCATCCTGGTACCGCCGGAAACATTCAAGGTCTTGGAGCTGGGACGATGATCGCGCTAGCCGCGCAGGTCGCCCCCGCCGCATCCGCGCATTTGTCGTGGAAGCTGCTGGCGCTGCTGGCCTGCATCTTCGCCTCGATCCTGGTTATTGGGCTGCTTCTCACCGGCGCACTGCGCCAGGAGAACCCCGCCCGGCGCCTGGAAGCTCAGCTGGATCGCTACTACCGGCCACGGCACGGATCCCAGGCGGAGAATGACGCGGCCGTCGAGGGAAAGGTGGTCAGCGCCGCCGTCAGCGGGGCAGCGCGCCTGCTCAGCTCGAACGCGGAGCAGCGGCTGGCGCTGCGGCTGGATCTGGCCGGCATCTCACGCAAACCGTCCGAGTGGGTGGTGCTTGGCTGCTCCGCCGGTCTGGTGATAGCCGTGCTGGTGACTCTTCTTAGCGGAAGCCCGCTGCTAGGTGTCTCGATCGGGGTGCTGGTTGGCTGGCTGGGCATGCGCCTTGTTCTCAGCTTCCGCATCAGCCGTCGGCGAGCCGCCTTCGCCGACCAGCTTCCTGACGTGCTTCAGCTCGTCGCGGGAGCCCTGCAGTCAGGATTCTCGCTGCCGCAGGCGCTGGACACCGTGATCCGGGAGGACACCCAGCCAGCGGCCGGCGAGTTCTCACGGGCCCTGGCCGAGGCTCGGCTGGGCGGCGATCTCGAGGACGCGCTAGAGCGGGCCGCCGACCGGATGGCTTCGACCGACCTGCACTGGACGGTCATGGCAATTCGTATCCAGCGCTCGGTCGGCGGCAATCTGGTGGAAGTGCTCCGCAACACCGTGGACATGATGCGCGAGCGCGCGGGTCTCCGCCGCCATGTCCGATCACTCAGCGCCGAGGGACGGCTGTCCGCTTACATCCTGATCGCGCTGCCAGTGCTGGTAGGCGGCTGGCTGTTCTACTCCAGGGCCGGTTACATGCGGCCGCTGTACACCACCCCGTTCGGCCTGGCAATGCTGATTGGCGCCGGGATGCTGATCGTGCTTGGGACGCTGTGGATGCGTAAGGTCATTGTGGTGGAGGTCTGAGGTGTCCGGTTCCGTACTGCTGGTGGGAGCTCTTGGTGCCCTCGGACTCGCGATAGCGATCCTGGTGGTAACAGTGATGCCCACCCGGCCGGGCGAGGGCGGGGTCGCCGGCGCACTCGCGGCCATCGAGAGACGCTACTCCCAGGACGCGGGAGAGGCCGCCGGCCAGGCCGCCGACACGTTCACCGCGCTGCCCGGATGGCTGCGCGTGCTGGCGCTGCGGCTGTCCCCGTCAGGGACCATCGCCAAGCTGCAGCACCGGCTCGACCTCGCGGGCAACCCCGCCCACTGGAATCCCGACCGTATGCTCGCGGTCAAGGGGCTCGGCCTTATCGTGCTCGGCGCGCTCGGCCTGCTTCTCGGAGCGCACAAGCCCGCCTTGCTGATCGTCTTCGCGCTGGTCGGCGCCGCTGCCGGTTTCTTCTTGCCAGATGTGCTGTTGTACAACTCCGGCCTCAAGTGGCAGCAACGCATTCAGGTCAACCTGCCAGACGCGATGGACATGCTCACCGTCTGCGTCGAGGCTGGCCTCGGGTTCGACGCCGCGCTCGCCCAAGTCGCACGCAACACGAGCGGGCCGCTGGCCGCGGAACTGGCCCGTGCTCTGCAGGAGATGCAGATCGGCAAGTCCCGCACGGAGGCGCTGCGCGCCATGGCCGAGCGCACCACGGCCTCCGAGCTCCGAGCATTCGTCTCGGCGCTGGTCCAAGCCGGTGAGCTGGGAATTTCCGTGGCCGGGGTGTTGCGGGAGCAAGCCAAGGAAATGCGGATCAAGCGCCGCCAGCGGGCCGAGGAACAGGCGCAGAAGGTCCCGGTGAAGATCCTCTTCCCGCTTATAGCGTGCCTGTTCCCCGCCCTGTTCGTCGTTATCATCGGGCCCGGCGCGATCACGATCGCGACTACCCTGTTCCACCGGTAGGGACGCATGCCAGCAGGCTCAATGCGGGCGCGGGTCGACCTCGGCAGGCTGATCATGGTTCCATCGGCCGTGGTGATGCTGGCGTTCGACGCGGCGGCGCTGGCTCACCACGCGGCCGGCGGAGTCGTCATCGCACTGCGGTGGCTGGGCGTGGCCAGTGTCTGCGTCTTCTACGCGCTGATCATCTGGTCTTACCTCCGCCGGGGACCAGCTGTCGCCACGAGCGGATCGGTCAGCGCCCACGCTTGCGCCGTCATCGCCACGCTGACCCCGTTCGCCATGCCGCTCCTGCAGGCCGCGCCGCCGGGACCCGGGCGGCAGCTCCTCGCGGACACGCTCGTGCTGGCTGGCGTGGCCTGGTCGGCCTGGTCGATGTACTCCCTCGGCACCAACCTATCGGTGATCGCGCAGGCCAGGGACGTCGCTAGCCGCGGCCCGTACCGCTGGGTGCGGCACCCTTTGTACGCGGGAGAGATAGTTTCGGCACTAGGACTGGCGATCACCGCAGGAGCGCCCGCGGCGATCGGCCTCTGGCTGGCGCTCTGCGTGATGCAGGGGTACCGCGCGCTGCGCGAGGAACAGGTCCTGCTCCGTGCGCTGCCCGGGTACCGGGCATACCGCGCCCGCACCGCCGCCCTCCTGCCAGGCATCTTCTAGCTCCAACGGCCGCACGCTGGTCGGGTCAACCGGGCCGGCGGGCTGCCTGCCAGTCGCCTTCGGCGCGGAACTCGATGTTTAGCGCGCCCAGGCGTTGCCGCCCGAAATCATCGAGTGGCGCGAGCTCGTTCTCGCCGCTCGGGTCGTTGTTCCTGACGCGCGATCCGTCGATGTGGTGGTCTTTCCTGCCGCTGGGATGGTCGCGTGTGCCGGGCCCTGACGGGCG
>JACZCY010022818.1_pt1 | contig 14378 bp, 29 predicted proteins | sample 8641821 | NCBI WGS metagenome assembly JACZCY01 (sample SAMN15324609, study PRJNA640507) | soil metagenome | isolation source: intercropping sugarcane | place: China: Luxin town, Laibin City, Guangxi Province | collected 2019-07-25 | depth 10cm m | reverse complement strand
CGAGTACCGGGGCTACCAGATCTGGCTCGGCCCGTTCGGTGACGTGATCGTCGGACTCGGCGGCAACCATCAGGCGTCCACTCCCCGCCAGGCCCGGCACCTCGCCGCACTCATATGCGCCTACGCGGACGCTTCAGAAGCGCGCAAGACCGGAGAAGGACCATGACCGGGCATCCCGCCTCCGGGCTCCGCCGCGCTGCGGAGCCCGGCGCGGCAGCCGTCCCCGGGGAAACGCCATACGCGCGCGAAACGGGCCACCCCAAAAATTCAGGCGAGGTGCTTCCGGAATGAAGCGCTTCCCGTCCACAGACCCCGCCAGGGCTGACGTGCCCCCATCAGCCCTGGCGGGCCGAGACGGCGCGACGGTCGAGCATCCTGCTCCCGCGCGCCCCGCTACGGGAGGGCGCGACCCCCGGTCGCCCGCCCGTAGCACCCCCCCTGCGGGTGGCAGCGCAGGGGCAGCCGGGCCGCCTCCACCCCCCGGGGGCGGCCCGGCCCTGGACCCTCCGGGGGGAGCAGCGGTCACAGGCCCGGTTCCCTCCGGAGGCACCACCTGGACCATCGAACTGCCCCCGGGACTGAAGCTCCTGTCCGCTAACGGGCGCGAGCACTACATGGCACGGCACCGCATCTACCAGGAGATCAAGAAGGCCGCGTGGGCGATGACCGTCAAAGCGCGGATACCCCGCCTCGGCCGGGTGGAGATCCAGGGCATCTACGACCCGCCTGACCGCCGCCACCGCGACGCCGACAACCTCGCGGCCAGCCTGAAAGCCGTGATCGACGGCATCGTGGCGTCAGGCCGCATCGGCCCCGGCGTGCCTGCCCGGCCGGGACTCGGCGATGACTCCCGTTACGTAGCCGCAGTCTCCATGACGATCGGCGAGCAGGTGTACCCGCAGGGACGGCTGAGGATCCTCATTCATGAGGTGACCGGATGACCGGCCTCGTAGTCGACTGTTTCGCGGGCCCGGGCGGATGGTCTGAGGCTGCCCGGGCGCTCGGCATCCGCGAGGTCGGGATTGAACTGAACGCCGCCGCGTGCGCCACACGCCGGGCTGCCGGTCACGCCACCATCCAGGCTGACGTGTCAGAGTTCCCGGTTGACCAGCTCGCAGGCCAGGTATGGGGGACGGTGCACTCGCCCCCTTGCACGACCTTTTCTGCCGCAGGCGACGGTGCCGGCAACGAGGTGACAGCACTCCTCGCCGGCCTGATCACGGACATGTTCGCCGGCCGCGACACGCGTGCCGCGCGCCGGGAGGCGATGGCGGCCGAGCTCGCCCGCGCCGGCTGGCCTGATGGCGAGATGACCGCAGAGAAACGGGCGGCCAAGATCGGCCGGGCCATCACGTCGGCCGCCCTGGTCGCGGAGCCCGCGCGGTTCATCGTCGCCTGCCGTCCCGAGTGGGCCGCGCTCGAGCAGGTGCCCGCAGTGCTGCCGTTGTGGGAGGTGTACGCGGCCGGGCTCCGGAAGATGGGCTACTCCGCTTGGTGCGGGAAACTAAACGCCGCCGATTACGGTGTCCCGCAAACCCGGGAGCGCGCCATCCTCATCGCGTCCCGCGCCCGCCGCGTCACCCGGCCGGAGCCGACGCACTACGACCCGCGCAAGGGCGACCAGCTCTGGGGTACGCCGTGGGTTTCAATGGCCGAGGCGCTCGGCTGGGGGGCGACAGGCCGGCCGGTACCCACGGTGACGGCGGGCGGCACGCAGACGGGCGGTGCCGAACCGTTCGGGCACCGGGGACGTGATGCCCTGAACGCGGCACAAGAAGCGGGAAAATGGCTCCTGCGGGCCGGGAATCAGCCGCACGCCGCCCTGCGCCCAGCGCCAGCGCCAGCGCCAGCGCCAGCCATAGCGTTCGGGCACAACGCCGCGCGTATGGAGTGGGTCCTGCACACGAACCGGGACCAGCGGCCAGATGGCACGCAGCAGACCGCCGACCCGTCGACCGCGCCCGCGCCCGCGCCCGCGCTGACAGCAAAGTCAGGTGGCCAGTGGGTGCTGCACCGTTCGCGTGGCGAGGGAATGCTCGAACGCGAGGGACGAGGCGGACGCCGCGACCACCCGGCGGACGAGCCCGCACCCACCATCACGAGCGCCGGGAGCAAGGTCGGCGCGAACCTGACGTGGAAGTTCCGCAACAACAACAACAACAACGCTTGCGAACGGTCACTGGACGAACCCGCAGGGACACTGTTCTTCAGCCAGCGGCCCAACTGGGCGGCGTGGGTAACTGAACGCCCGTCGACTACCGTCCAGGGTGACCCGCGAGTGGGCCGCCCTGGACACAAGAACCGCGAGGGCGGGGAATCCCAGTTCGCGCAGGACTCCGTGCGGATAACCGTCGAGGAAGCCGCCATCCTCCAGAGCTTCCCGGCCGACTACCCGTTCCAGGGCTCGAAAACAGCGCGCTTCCGCCAAGTGGGCGACGCCATCCCCCCACTGCTCGCCGAGCACATCCTTGCCATGGCCACCGGTATCGGAAGGCAGGAGGCAGCTGCCTGATGCTGACTCTTCTCATCCTCCTGGCCGGCCTGATCGGCACCGCGGCGACAGACTCCGCGTACGGCCCGTGGGCGGCCCTGGGGGTCCTCGCGGGGACTGCCGTCATGGCGGGCGCGGCGAAGGCCGCAGAGCTGCGCAGGGGGCGGCGGTGAGCGGCGCGTGGGGTGTCACTGCCGCCGCGGTGATCCTCACCTGGGCGGCGCTGCTCCTGCCGTTCCCGCAGGCGCTTGTACCGGGGGGCGTGGCGCTGCTGCTAGTGGCGGGCGAGGCGACCAGGAAGACCAGGGTGATCCGGGGAAGGAGGCGGCGGGAGTGAGCGTCGTCGGCTACAAGGCCCGCAACCACCCTCAGCAGGTCACTGTCCGCGGCGCGGACCGCAGCGTGGACGACCGCGCCATCCCGGCCGAGGCGTTCGCGCTGCTGCACGCCCGGTTCCGTTTCACGATCGACGCCGCGGCCAGCCACGCGAACGCCCGGCTTCCCCGGTACTGGACAGCGCAGGACGACGGGCTGGCTCAGCCGTGGGGCGGGGAGAGGGTGTGGGCGAACCCGCCGTACTCTCACCCGAACCTGCCCGCGTGGATCGGGAAGGCGTGGCGGGAATGGGCGCGTCCGGCGCGGCCGGAACTGATCGTGATGCTGCTGCCCGCCAACCGGACAGAACAGCAGTTCTGGCAGGAACTGGTCGAGCCCTACCGGGACCTGCCCGGTTCGGGCCTGCGATGCGAGTTCCTGCCGGGCCGGACGCGGTTCCTCGCGCCGGGACAGGACGGGGTGGGTCCTGATGAGCGGCCACCGTTCGGATGCTGCCTGCTCATCTGGGAAGAACGGGAAGCCGCTGCATCGCCGCGGCTCGTCCCCGAACTGACTGTCACCGTGCACGCGCCGAAGCCCGCTAACCAGCCTGCCCTGTTCGGCGACGAGGGAGAGGCGGCGGCATGAGGTCAGGATTCGCGACGGGGACGCTTTTCCGTCAGCCCCGCCGCCTCGAGGATGCGGTTCACCTGCGTCTGCCGATAGGGCACGAGGGCGGTGATGTCCTCGATCAGGACGCCCTCCTTGCGCTCGGCGATGATCGCCTCCCGGAGCTCGGTACGCGCGGCATCCATCTGGGGCTTGAGCCGGCTGAAGACACGGCTGGCCCGAAGGAGGCGGGTGCGGGTCTCGTCGCTCACGAGATCCATGATGGCACATGGCTGGGGAATTACGTTCGGGTCCACGGGCTAGGTCTCCGGTACTCTCTTACACAGTGTTCTCCGCTATGATATACCATGGCGAAGACATCACCCGTTCCCGGATTGCAGCCAACTGAAAGCAGGCGCCCAGTGCCCCTCAGCCCTCCCTCCGCCGCAGCCCCGGCCGGACGGCTGGTGCTAGGCGGCCGGCCATGGACCATCTGGCCCGCCGCCGCAAGCGAGCACGCGGGGACAGGGGCCGGCAGAGATCCCGGGGCCGACGAGGCGCTCGCGGGCGGCGAAGGTTACACAGCACCAGGCGGGGCCTTATGGCGCGCATCCGGAGCGTGAAGCCCGAGTTGCGCACATCCCTGACCGCAGCGCAGTGGCCGCGGGAGGTGCGCTACTTCTGGGTGCTGCTGTGGGGCTACCTGGATGACCACGGTTACGGCGTCGACGAACCCCGGCTCATTAAGCCGGATTGCTTTCCGCTTGATGATGACCTAACGCCGGATGACATCGGTAAATGGCTGGACATAATCGCCGGTGCCGGTTCCATTTGCCGCTTCACCGTGGGCGGGAACCATTATCTGCATGCGCCGAAGTGGGCTGACCACCAGCGCCCGCAGCATCCCGCTGTCCCGAAATATCCGGTTTGCACCCTGTCTCATGAGACTCTCCCGACACCTTCGGGAGAGTCTCATGAGACAGGCATGAGTGCGAACAGTGTTAACTGGCAATCCGCAGGTCAGGGCACCTACGGAGAGTCTCATGAGACTCTCCGTAGGCCTCAGGAGGGTCTCACTCCTGAGCAGGTAGTTGAGGGGGGAGGGGTAGCAGTAGCGCGCGAGCCGCGCACCCGTGCTGCCTCCACCCTCCTCGCCAACTCACTGCTCGATGAATACCGCCGGTCTGTAAAACCGGCGCCGCCGCGCGATGTCGCAAGGCAGATAGGCGAGAAGATCGATTCCCTTCTCGATGATCCGGAAATTAACCCTGAGGAAATCCGCGAGGGACTGCGCCGATTGCGCTCCAACCGCAAATGGGGACCGGGAATGCTCCCGAATCTCGTGGATGAGTACCGCCGGGAACTAGCCGGCCAGGGGACGCCTCGTGCGGCAACCCCGGACCGGCGTCAGCACCCCCCCGTAAACCCCCGTGACGAGTGGAAGTACAACCGCGCATGACCATTCCCGAACCCCCTGACGACGAATTCGCCGAGACCGAGCCGCACGACCTCGCCGCCGAGCAGGCCGTCCTCGGATCGATGCTCATGTCGGCCGCCGAGGCCGCGAACTGCCTGACCGTCCTGACCGCCGGCGACTTCTACCGCGGCGCGCACCAGATCGCCTTCGCCGTCATCGCCGCGATGACCCAGGCAGGCGAGCCGGCCGACGCCCTCACGGTCAAGGACCGCCTCGAGGCCGCGGGCGACCTCGCCCGCATCGGCGGCGCGAACTACCTGCACACGCTCATCGCCTCGGTGCCGTCGACGGCGAACGCCGGGCACTACGCGCGCATCGTCCGCGACAAGGCCGTCCGCCGCCGCCTGCTGACGGCAGGGCAGCGCATCGTGCAGATGGCTCAGTCGCCGGCCGGGGACGCGCACGGGCTCGCAGACCGGGCCGTCCGAGAGGCCGAGGCGGCACGTGACGCCGGGCAGGCCGACGACGTGACAACCCCGACCATCGCCGAGTTTCTGGCCGTGCCCGACGAGGCCGACGCGTACGACTGGGTGGTGGAGGGACTGCTCGAGCGCGGCGACCGGCTGATCCTCACGGGAACAGAAGGGGCGGGGAAAAGTACCCTCTTTCGCCAGCTAGGCGTCATGATGGCTGCCGGGCTGCACCCGTTCGACCACTATGCCATCCCGCCGATGCGCGTCCTCATCGTGGACTGCGAGAACGGCGCGGCGCACACCCGGCGCAAGATCCGCCCGCTCGTCATCCAGGCCGAGATACGCGGTCATGAAGTACGGGAAACGAACCTGTGGATGGAAGTTCACCCGGAAGGGATGGACCTGGCGTCAGACAAGGACGCTTCCCGGCTGCTGCGCTGGGTTTCGGTCATCCGCCCGGACGCGGTGATGATCGGCCCCCTGTACCGGCTCGCTCCGCGCGCGCTGAACGATGATTCGGACGCGGCACCGGTCATCGCCCTGCTGAACATGATCCGCGCCCGCGGCGCGTGCGTCCTGCTCGAGGCCCACGCCGGCCACGCGCTCGGCATGGGCGGCCGGAGGGACCTGCGCCCGCGCGGCAGTTCCGCGTTTCTCGGCTGGCCCGAGTTCGGCTTCGGTATCCGGTCATCGGATGTCGGGGAGGCGAAGAAGCGCCGGATCGTCGACGTGGTGCCGTGGCGCGGCGACCGTGACGAGCGGGCGTGGCCGGAACGCCTTGCCGCCGGCGGTGAGTGGCCGTGGTCGGCTTACGCGGCATCCGCCGAACCCGAGTACGACGAGTGGACGCCGCACGGCGCGCTGGGGAGGGCGTCATGACCGAACGTTCCCGGCTTGGCGACTGCTGCCAGAACCACGATCCGATGACCGCCCCCGTGGTCTACCCGCACAAAGTGACCATCGACCGCGACAGCCTGCGCGGCGACTACCGCTGCAATCAGTGCGGCGTGGAATGGCCGTGCTGGTGGGACATGCGCTCAGCGGGGTGGACGCTGGATGACATCGCGCGTTACCGCGAGCATGTCGTGGTCTGCGAGCTTGACGCGGCGTACACCCGTAACGTCACCGAGCGGTTCGACGGGATGGCGCACCCGCCCGGTCACGACGGCGTGGGGACTCTCGTCGACGTGTGGGCCGAGCCAGTGTTCCGCGAGGTTCTCTTCACGATCCCGGATGCGGGTGTCCGGCTGAGCATCACCGCAGACCAGGCGGAGCGTCTCGGCCGCATCCTCATCGCCGAGGCGGCACGCGGACGGCAGGCTGCGGCATGATCCCCGTCCTGATCATCCCGCATCTGCGCCAGGCGTGCCCGTCGTGCTTCCCCGGTGACTTCCCTGCCGTCGAACCGCATTCGACGGTGAGCACGGGCGCGACTCTCCGCGCTGACTACCGGCACGAGGCGTGCGGCACCGCATGGGTGCGGTGGTGGGACGCCGCCTCTGCCGGGTGGCCGGCCCCGCACGGGAGGGCAGCATGACCGGCCGCGCGGTCGTGCTCCGCGGCGACGCCGCGCACCTGCCGCTGCCGGATGCCAGCGTGGACCTGATCGTCACGTCGCCCCCTTACCACGGCCTCCGCGCGTACACCGACGGCGGCGAGATCTACGACGGCCAGATCGGCACCGAGGCGACACCGCTTGAGTACCTTGAGGCGCTCTGGATGTGCACCCGGGAATGGATTCGCGTTCTCAAGCCTGACGGCAGCCTGTTCGTGAACCTCGGCGATCACTACAGTCAGCGGACCCAGACGCGCAGGTCGTCTCACCAGCCGGGGATCTTCCCGGGAAAGTTCGGGGAGTTCGGGGAGTCGTGGGCGGAACGCGCGGCGAAGGGTGCCGTGCGGATGCCGCATCAGAACGTCATCAATGATGGCGGCGGTTACGTGGCGGAAAAGTCGCTGCTGAACCTTCCGCACCGGTATGCGATCGGCTGCACTGACCACCTCGGCCTGATCCAGCGCGCGGAGATCATCTGGGACAAGCCGTCCGGGATGCCGGAGAGCGTCAAGGATCGTGTCCGGCGGTCACATGAGCAGGTCTTCCATTTCACGAAGTCACCACGTTACTTCGCGGCGACGGATGAGATCCGGGAGCCGCACCAGCCGCAGAGTCTCGCCAGGTCCCGGCGTAACCGGTTCGCGCCTGACAGGTCTCAGGCTGGTGTCGGCCCGCCGAACACGTGGGAGCCGGGCGAGTCCTGCGATCCGCTGGGCAAGTTGCCGGGCAGCGTGTGGGAGATCCCGCCGGTCCCGCTGATAGTCCCGGAGCGTCTCGGCGTCGACCACTTCGCCGCGTACCCTCCGGAACTCGTGCGCCGCATCATCCTCGGCTGGTCCCCATCCGGGGTCTGCGTCGCGTGCGGTGAGGGGAGGCACCCCCTATTCGAGCGCGGCACATACCAGCAGGCTGGTCACGGCGGACGTATGGGCCCGACGCCTTATGCCGGGAGTCAGCCGGGGGCGCAGCGCCGGGGTGCTGGGCCAGCCTCAACGCTGCGCACGATCGCCCCGCGGTTCATCACCGGTTACGCCTGCGCATGCACTCCGCACACCGACCATCCCGGCAGCGGGAAGACGGCACGCCGCCGCGACGACAACCCTGGCCCCGACGGCTACCACCCGCAGGGCACTTACGGCAGGAAGCAGGCCGGCGAGTACGAGCGCGTCGGCCCGTGGCGCGAGTACCACCCTGAGGACTGGACGCCGCCGCCGGCCCGGCCAGCGGTCGTGCTTGACCCGTTCGGCGGGACCGGGACCTGCGCGCTCGTCGCCTCGGTGCTCGGACGCACCGGCATCACCGTCGACCGTTCGGCCGACTACTGCCGCCTGGCGAACTGGCGGACCTCGGACCCTGGGGAACGTGCCCGTGCGTTGGGCGTGCCGAAGCCGCCCGTACAGGTTGAGGGCCAGGGATCACTGTTCGATGACCTGGAGGCATCGTGAACACCCCCGGTGTGCTCAGCGTCACCTGGGCCTGGCGCGGGCGCGTGTCCGCTGTCGTCCTCGCCCGCGCCTACGCAGCGACCGGAACCGTACCCGATTACCTCAAGCACGTGGAGGGACAGTGAGCAGCATCACCGTCGGCGGTGAAGATCTCGGCAGTGACCCTTACGAGGCGATCCTGCGTTTGCGCCGCGAGCGCGACGACGCCCGCGCTGAAGCCGCGCAGCTACGGCAGGAAGCCGAGAACCTGCGTCACCGCGAAGGCGCCATGACCGTGCGCCGCGAGGAACTCGAAGACATCCGCGAACGCGCGGAGTTCTACGAGCAGGAGCGTGACCGGTGGCGCGCGACAGCCGAAGCGCAGCGTTCTGACGTGCCCCAGGAGCTGGCCGAGGCCATGGCCGAGACACGCGCCTACCGCGACAAGCTCACCGCCGCACGCGACCGCCTGGACCAGCTCGCCGCGTACTTCGAGGAATCAGCGCGCGCCAGCAGCCCGGGCAAGAAGTCCGAGATCGAGCGGCACGCCGCGAAAGCCGTCCGCGAGGCCGCAGCCGGGATCGCGGACCAGCCATGACCGCGCCCCCTACACGCCGGGAGTCCGGTGACATCGCCCGCCAGGTACACCCCTACGACCCGGATCCCCGTTCCACCACCGCGACACCCGTGTGCCGGTGCGGCATGACCCGTGCATACCGGAGCCACCAGCCTCTCTGGTGGCGCCTGCTCAATCCCGGCGTGAAATGGAGATGACACCGATGGACGCACCCGCGAGCACCTGTGCCCGGCTGGCGCAGATCGCTCCCCTCGACTCGCCTGCGAGAAACTGGCGGCGCATCGCAGAAGAGCGCCTCGGGCAACTCGCGGCCATCGCCCGCATCGGCGCGGAGCCCCCCGAGGCCGTGCTCGCCATCATCGGCGGGAAGGATCCCGGCCCGGCGGCCGGGACGAACGACACCTCCACCATCTGTCACCACTCGGTGGCCGACCTGCGCCGCGAGCTGACATCAGACGCGGAAGCGTGGCGCGAGGCTGCCGACGCGTACTTTAAGCACCGCCGGGAGGATGAGAAAGCAGCCGAGGCGTATGCGGGCGCGCGGATGGCCGGCGTGTACGCGTACAGTCTCGCCGCGGTGCTCGGAGTCGCGGAGCGCGAACTGGGACCGCAGACAGCCCGGCTGCTGGCCGACATCGCCGATGAAATCCTCGAGAACGGTGATGAAGGCGACCTGAACGCGGACGTGAAACCGGGGACTCCCCTTCCGCCGCCGACACCCGCCGAGCAGGCAGCCGGCGGGCAGCTCGCCCTCGGGCAACCGGAGCCGGTGACTGCGCAGGTGACACCGTGAACGGCTCGTCCAACCCTCGCGAGACCGGCTACTACGAAGACGCCCTGATTATCGCCAGGACCGTCATCGAGGACTCGGGGCTCCTGCCGCAAGCGGACGCCGACAGGCTCGCCGAGGCAGTCACGGACCGTCTCCTCGGCGACTTCCTGGCCATAGCCGAGGCTTCCAGCCAGGTCGTGTTCGGCATGGACGGCACGGGCCCGTTCTGCTCGTGGTGCGGCCGGCTGCCGGGGCCGCACCTTCCGGCCGGCCATCCGCAGCGCGGCATGTTCTGCGAATGCAAACGCGAGGAGAACGACCCGGAGGAGGCTGCGGCATGATCACCCAGGAGACGTACCGCTGCTGGGTCATCGGCCGGCTCCCCGGCGACACCGAACCGCACTTCAAGACCAGCAAGGCCGCACGGGCTGAACTGCGGAAGATGCGGGAGGAAGACGAGGATCACGTTGCCGGCGCTACCGTCCGCAGACTCGATGTTCCCTGCTGGACCGTCACCTGTGACGGCGAGTGCGGCCTGACGATCGACGAAGATGAGGACGGCCTGATCCACTTCACCGATGCCGGGGATGCCATGCGCACCGTCCGGAACTGGGAGTGGCGCCTGGTCGATCACGAGCATGTCCTGTGCCCGGCCGACGTGCTCCTGCCGCCGTCCCCGGCCGAGCAGGAGGCTGCGGGACAGTTGCTGCTCCCCGGGGTTGCGCCGTGACCCCGGCCGAGCGCGCCGCTCTCGTCTCCCGCGCCAAGTCCCTCGCCGGCCCTGTTGCGTCGTGCGTGGCTGCCCGCGTCCGCACCGACCACCTGCTTTCCGGCCTGTCATGGGATGAGCTCGCCGCCCTGGTGGTGGTCCTCGCTGACGCCGCTGACCCGGTGTGGCTGCGGGAAGTCACGGTCAGCGGTGACGACGAGCCTCCCCTGTCGAAGCGGGAGGTGCTGCTGCGGAAAGCTCACGCCCGCGCGGTGGCGCTGCGGGCGGCGGGGATGGAGGTTCCTGCTGAGGTGCGGCTGCTGGACAGCGAGTACCGGCGTGACCGCAAGCGGGCGCGGGAACTGGCGGTCGTGCGGGAGGAACTGGCGGCGTGAGCGGGTTAGGCGGTCGGGCGGCGACTGCGGCGCTGGCGAAGTTCCCTGTCTGCGGCAAGGAAGGCGCTCTTCTCATCGTCAGTGCCATGCCGGCGCACGTCGTTCCACATCAGGTCGAACAGGTGCCGGGCGCGGGTCACGCCGCGCCTGCGGCACATCCGGCCGAATGCATCCCACGCCTGAAGAGGCATGCGGAAGCGCTGGATCGGCGTCTCTCGCTGAGCCGGCGTTGTCACAAGAGGATCTTACACCAAGAGCTTGTGTTGTCACGGGAACTACTGCTAGTGTTGTCACACGACCTATGATTGGTCACGTAGAGGCGAAAGGAATCCTCCGATGCCGAGGTACCGCGTCCATCTCCAGACCATCGCCAGCGTGAGCCTCGAGGTTGAGGCCACCGACAAGGACGAGGCTTACGACCTCGCGGCCGGGAGAACGCCGAGCATCTGTGGCCAGTGTTCTGGTTGGGGTCGCGACTACAGCCTTGACCTCAATGACGACTGGGAAATACCCGGCGACGACATTGAGGAGTACGTCGAGAAAATCGAGGACTGATTCATGGGTGACGGACTGAAGCGGGCACGCGCCGCCGCTGCGGCGAGCCGGACGGGCACCTGCCCGAAGTGCTTGCGACCAGTGAAAGTGAGCCTCGCGGCTGGCCGGATACTGCCACATGGCCCGGTGGGTAACCGGTGTCCCGGTTCGGGCGAACTGCCGAAGAAGGGCTGACTCGTGAATTACGACGACGGCGACGGCGACGACCGTGACGACGACTGGGACGACGACCGCGACTGGTACGACCCTGACCCTGAGGACGCGGAGTCCGCCCGCTGGCTCGCCGAGCAGGACGCGCACTTCGAGGAGGTCCACGGCGGCAGCGGGGTCTGCGACTGCCGGCCGCTGCTGCGGAACCGCGTGAAGTGGCGGATACAGGCCGCCGACCGCCGGATGGGCAGCGCCTGGTGGCGGGCACGCTGCGCGCTGCGCAACCCGTGGACGTTCCGCGCCGGCCCCGCCGAGATCACGATCCGGCTGAACCGTCACCGCAGTTGCGCGTGCGCCGGCCGGGGGTGGTTCTACCACAAGACCGGCATCGACCCGATGCCGATGCCCGAGGGGTACGACGGCGTGTCGCTGTGCTCGTGCGGGTCCGCGATCGGCCAACTGGCCGACTCCCGCCGCGCGCTCCGCAAGATGGTCCGCCACGAGCGAGGGGAATCACCGTTCTGATGTTCACCTGCCGACGAGAACTGACTGGGGATCTGAGATGACCGATGCTCCCGCATTTGACGCCGAGGCGGTGAAGGACGCCGCTGAGAAGGCGCTCCTCTACGCGATCATGGGCCTGAAAGGCCACGTTGACGATGCAAGCGCAGGCGAGTACGCCGACGCCATGGAAACCATCGTGCAGAACGGCCCGCGCGCCGTCCACGTCGCCCTGTCCGGCTGGTGCGGCCTGACCATGCACGGTTTCGCGCAGGCGCAGGGTGAACCCTCGGAAGACGGGTTCTGGGGCCTTGAGGTAGAGGACGTGCGGACCGGCGAGACGGTGAGCATCGACAAGGTTAGCGACCCCGCCATCCGGGACGTGATGCGGATTGTGACCTGCTTTGGCAACCACGACCACGACACCATCGCGGCGATCGTGGAGACCGCGTGGAACGGCAGCGACGAAGCTCTCGTGGACCTGCTGTTCGCCGGCGTCCGGCTGGCAGCGGAGACAACGGTCAGCCTAGCGGAAGGACGGGAGAGCAACGATGGCTAACGACCAGATCACCGCCCTGTGCACGCTCCAGTTCTCCTGGGGTGGTCTTTTCGACGGCCGGCCCGCTGATGACTACACCGTTCACCTCGTGCGCCAGGCCGGGCGGGGAACGCCAGGACCGACCCTGTGCGGCATTGACCGGTTCGCTAAGGACGCTCCGGGCTGGTCGGTCGGCGGCGGCATCAGCGGGCCGGGCATCGTCCATAAGCCATGTCCCGGCTGCGCACAGGCAGGCCGGGAGCAGTTTCCGGGCCTGCCGGTCAGTGGAAGCATCGGCGCGGCGGAGATGGCCGCAGAGCTTGGCGTGGAGGTGACCTCTCGTGGCTGACGACCGGCTGACCGCAGCCCTGGAAGAGATCAGGGAACGCCAGCGGTCCGCGTCGGACGTGTCGCAAGGGTGGCAGCGGTTGGATGAGCGGCGCAGCGCGCAGATCAAGTCCTGTTACGAGGATGTCCCCCGTCTCCTGGCCGCGCTAGACGCGGTGCTGAAGCCGCACCAGCCGGGACGCTTTGTGGTCTTCGGCAGCGTGTGCAAACGCCACGAGAACCATCCCCACTTCTCGATCACCGCCGCCGAGGCAGCCCACGTCCAGGACTGCCAGGACTGCACGGCGACCGTCTACCGCTCGTGCGCCGGCTGCGGCTCCCAGGTGCCCGTAGAGCAGTGCCCGGTCCGGAACGCAATCGCCACCGCGATGTCCGGAGAGGCGGAAACATGAAACTCAACGCAGAGGCGAGGGCCGTGCTAGCCGGGGCCGGCATGACCCCGGCAGCGTGGGCGCGCGTGCTCGGGTACTCCGGCCGCTCTTGGGGCGGGGACGCCTGCGGCTGCCCTGACGACCGGTGCATGAACGGCTTCCATCACGAACCGCAGCAGGAGTGCGGCTGCCTTGAGAGCCTGCTAACCCGTTATCTCAACGGGGAAGAGTCAGCGTTCTTCGCGGAGGACGCCCCGCCGCCCCCGGTTCAGCGGGACGACGGCAGATGGTACCGGCCGCGCAAGCTGACCGCCTTCGAAGTCACCGACTACGCAGACGAGGCCAGTGTCGTCGTGTTCGGCACCCGCAATCCCCGCATCGCCCAGCCGCTCGCCGACCGGCTGGCGGTCCGCCTGTACGGGAGCGGCTACCGGGCGGCCGATCCTGCCGGCGTCTGGTGGCGTGACGGTTTCGCGGACGGCCGGCGCTGCTGGGTCACCGACGAGACTCATGGCCGCGCCGGCGTCTGGTTCCGGCAGATCGTGGAGGCAGAAAGTGAGCAGTGACCTGTTCTGGATTGACCACATTGCCGCTGCGCCGATGCGCGCCCTGACTGTTCTGCAGCCGTACGCGTGGGCAATCGCGGTAGGCGCCAAACCGGTCGAGAACCGCACCCGGCGGACGAACTACCGGGGGCTGCTGGCCATCCACGCGGGCAAGCGGGCGATGCGCGAAGGGCTGGAAGACCCGCGCATCCTGGAAGCCATCGCGGACCGCGGCTTTGAGATCGGCGAGGCCACATCCCGGCTTGGCCGCGTCGTCGCCGTCGCTGACCTGACAGGCTGCCATGACGCGACCTGCGCTGCGGGCTGTTCCTGCTCGCCATGGGCGGCGTCCTGTTCCTGGCACTGGGAACTGTCGTCGGATGTCCGCCCGCTCCGCGAGCCGGTGCCGTGCCGGGGGATGCTCGGCTTGTGGCGGCTCCCCGCCGAAGTAGAGGCAAGGGTCCGTAAGCAGCTGGAGGCCGCTGATGTTTGAGCCCCGCGCGCAGCGGAACCTGCGCTTGTACGGCCGGAACCGCATCCCCCGCAGGGACCGCCGTGTCATGGTCGCCCTGCTCGCCGTCCCCGGCCTGTCCCCGTACCCGCTGTCCCGCCTCGCCCAGGTCCGCAGCGGAT
>JACZCY010206099.1_pt1 | contig 14419 bp, 10 predicted proteins | sample 8641821 | NCBI WGS metagenome assembly JACZCY01 (sample SAMN15324609, study PRJNA640507) | soil metagenome | isolation source: intercropping sugarcane | place: China: Luxin town, Laibin City, Guangxi Province | collected 2019-07-25 | depth 10cm m | reverse complement strand
GCAGCGCGGTCAACAGCTTTCATTTTCGACAGTGGACGATGGCACGCAAGGAGGCGCATTGAGCACGAAGCTCGACCTCTCGCAGCTCCAATCCTACCTGTGGGAGGCGGCCAATATTCTGCGCGGGCCGGTAGATGCAGCTGACTTCAAGACCTACATCTTTCCGCTATTGTTCTTCAAACGTATCTCCGACGTCTACGACGAAGAATATCAGCAAGCACTAGATGAATCTGGGGGCGATGTTGATTATGCGGCCTTTGCGGAGAATCACCGGTTCCAGATTCCCGAGGGCTGCCACTGGGAAGATGTGCGCGCAGTCGTCTCCAATGTCGGAACCGCTTTGCAACACGCGTTACATGAGATCGAGCGCGCCAACCAGCAGACGCTCTACGGCATCTTTGGCGATGCCGCCTGGGCAAACAAAGATCGGCTCTCAGATGAGTTGCTACGCGATCTGCTCGAACACTTCTCGAAACGGACACTCTCAAACAGCCTCGTCAGTCCGGATGTTCTCGGCCAGGCCTATGAGTATCTGATCAAGAAGTTCGCCGATGCTACCAATAAGAAGGCAGGAGAGTTCTACACCCCGCGCAGCGTCGTCCGACTGATGGTCAACATTCTCGATCCAAGAGAAGGCGAGACGATATATGATCCGGCGTGTGGCACTGGTGGCATGCTCCTGGAGGCTGTGCAGCATGTGCGCGATGCGGGCGGCGACATCCATATGCTCTTTGGCAATCTCTTCGGTCAGGAAAAGAATCTGACGACGTCAGGCATAGCCCGCGTCAACTTGTTTCTCCACGGCATTGAGGACTTCTCCATTGTTCGTGGCGACACGCTGAACGAGCCAGCATTCCTTGATCAAGATCGTCTGGCCACCTTCGATTGTGTGATCGCCAATCCGCCATTTTCGTTGGAGCGCTGGGGAGAAGACCGCTGGGTCAATGATCCCTACGGACGCAACTTTGCTGGCGTACCACCGCGCTCGAGCGGAGATTATGCGTGGGTACAACATATGCTCGCCTCAATGCGCCCGAAGTCTGGACGCATGGCGATTGTACTGCCACATGGAGCCCTCTTCCGGATGGGTGTCGAGGGTCAGATTCGGCGCAAGATCCTAGAGCGCGATCAACTCGACGCGGTCATCGGCCTCGGCCCGAATCTCTTCTACGGTACCGGACTCGCGGCATGCATCCTGGTGTTCCAGGCACAAAAACCAATAGAGCATGCTGGGCGTTTGCTGTTCATTGACGCCTCGCGCCTCTACAAACGGGGACGCAACCAAAACACGCTGGAACCAGAGCACATTGAGCAGATCCTATCCTGGTATCGCGCCTATTCAAATGTACCCGGATCTGCCCAGATCACGACACTTGATGAGATCGCGGCTAATGACTGGAATCTCAACATTCCGCGCTATGTTGAGCCGCTGACAGAAGAACCAACACTCACCGTGGACGAAGCTATTGCTAGCTTACAGGCGGCGCTGGCGGATGCTTATGCTGCTGAGGATCGCCTCTCTCAATTGTTGGAAGCAACAGGTTTGCCTCCGAGTGGAAAGGTAAGCCAATGAGTGGCCCGCGTATCTCGCAGCAGCAGCTCGAAAGCTACCTTTGGGGCGCAGCCACCCTCTTGCGTGGTTATATCGATGCCGGGGATTACAAGCAGTACATCTTCCCGCTGCTGTTCTTCAAGCGGATTTCCGATATCTACGATGAGGAGTATCAGCAGGCGCTCGACGAATCCAGCGGGGATGTGGACTATGCGAACTTTGCCGAGAACCATCGTTTCCAGATTCCCGCGGGAGCCCATTGGACTGATGTGCGCGCCCAGGCGACGAACGTTGGGCAGGCGCTGCAGACCGCGCTGCGGACTATCGAGGTGGCCAATGAGGCGCAGCTCTATGGCGTCTTCGGCGATGCGCAGTGGACCAACAAGGAGCGCCTCTCCGATACGACGCTGCGTAACCTGGTCGAACACTTCTCGACGCTCACGCTCTCACTGGCAAATGTGCCAGAGGACGAGCTTGGGCAGGCGTACGAGTTCCTGATCAAGAAGTTCGCCGATGATAGGGGGCATACCGCCGCAGAGTTCTACACCAACCGCACTGTCGTCCATCTGATGACGCTGCTGTTGGAGCCACAGCCTGGCGAGAGCATCTACGACCCGACCTGTGGCTCGGGCGGGATGCTGCTATCAGCCGTCGCGGAGTTGCGTCGCCGCAGGCAGGAATATCGCACCTTGCGCCTGTATGGCCAGGAGCGCAACCTGATGACCTCGTCCATCGCGCGGATGAACTTGTTCCTCCACGGCATTAGCGACTTTCAGATCGTGCGTGGCGACACTCTTGCTGAGCCAAAGTTCACCGAGGGTGATCGGCTACGCCAGTTCGATATGATCCTGGCGAATCCGCCATACTCGATCAAACAGTGGAACCGTACCGCCTGGGTGAACGATCTGTATGGGCGCAACAAGCTGGGCGTTCCGCCACAGGGCCGCGCCGATTACGCCTTTTTCCAGCATATTCTCGCCAGTCTCAAGCCGCGAACGGGGCGCTGCGCAATCCTCTTCCCGCATGGTGTGCTCTTCCGGGACGAGGAGCAGCAAATGCGGGCGAAGCTGATTGACCTGGATCTGATCGAATGCGTGATCGGTCTCGGCCCAAACCTCTTCTACAACTCCTCAATGGAGTCCTGCATCGTCATCTGCCGTATGCAGAAAGCGCCAGAGCGACGCGGCAAGATCCTCTTCATCAATGCAGTCAATGAGGTGACGCGCGAACGGGCGCAGAGCTTCTTGGAGGAAGCCCATATCCAGCGCATCGTCTCCGCCTATCGCGCCTTCGCGGACGAGGAGGGATTCGCCCATGTAGCGACCCTCGACGAGATTTGCGCCAACAACGCCAACCTCAATATTCCGCTTTATGTGCGACCTGCCGTATCTAGCAGAGAGAATGGCGCCGATAGTCACGAGCCGTCTCTGGCAGAGACGCTCGCAGCATGGCAGGCAAGCTCGCATGCTCTGCGCGGCTCGATGGATTCGCTCTTCGCGACACTGGGTGAGGCGGGGCTGCTAGCTGCCTCGACGCCTAAGACAGGCGACCCCACCTAGCAATTTGTGGCCGAGATGGGGTTGCGTGTGTTGACAAATTGCCGTATAATTTCAATACAATTAACCCATTGGGTTAATCATAATTGTTAAGGATGCGGATCGGTGGAGATACACTTCGCGTCTGAAAGGCTGCGTGATGAGTGCAATGACTCGAAGACAGTCACGCGAAAGTACGGCAAACAGGGTGGAAGAAACCTGCGTCGGAGGTTGGATGACCTCGACGCCGCGGATACCCTGGAAACGATGCGACCACTACCTGGAAAGTGTCATGAGTTGGATGGCGACCGTAAAGGTCAGCTTGCGATGACAGTAACTGGAAGGAAACGGCTCGTATTTGAACCAGTGGATCCAGACTCCGCACGCAAGCCCGATGGTGGGCTTGACTGGTCACAGGTGACCGCGATTCGCATTCTTGGCGTGGAGGATTACCACTGATGAGCACCACGATGAGGCACACACAGTACCGGCCAGATTACGTCTCGCCACCGGGTGAAACCCTGCTCGAAGCGCTTGAGGAGCGTGGGATGACACAGGCGACACTGGCGCAGCGCACGGGACGGCCGAAAAAGACGATCAACGAGATAGTGAAAGGCAAGGCAACGATTACACCTGAGACAGCGCTCCAGTTCGAGCGTGTTCTGGGCATCCCTGCCACCTTCTGGAACAAGCGCGAGCAGCAGTACCGCGAGGCGCTCGCCCGCCTGGAAGACGAGCAGCGGCTCAAGGGCTGGAAGGACTGGCTGAAAACACTGCCGGTCAGGCAGATGATCGCGCGCGGCTGGGTAAAGCGCTGTGAAGACAAGGCGGCGCAGGTGCTGGAATTACTCGTATTCTTCGGCGTCGCCTCGCCAGACGCTTATGAAGCTGTCTATGAGCAGGAAATTGTGGCCTTCCGCAAGACGGGCGTTTCGACGGCAAAAGTCGATCATGGGGCAACAGCGGCATGGCTGCGCCAGGGAGAGATCGAGGCGACCGTGATCGATTGCGCTCCCTACAGCGAACGGCGCTTCCGCGAGGCGCTACGACGCATCCGCGCGCTGACGACAGAGCCGCCAGAGGTGTTTGAGCCGGAGGTGGTGCGACTCTGCGCCGAGGCAGGCGCGGCAGTGGTCTTCGTACCTGAGCTACCGCGTACTGGCATCTGTGGCGCCACGCGCTGGTTGACGCCGACGAAGGCGCTGATCCAATTGAGCCTGCGCTACAAGACCGATGACCATCTCTGGTTCACCTTCTTCCATGAGGCAGGCCATATTCTACTGCACCGGAAGAGAGAGGTTTTCCTCGAGACAGGTGAGATGGCTGGCAATGATGAGGAGGACGAAGCAAATGAATTTGCCCGTGATGTGCTGATCCCAATGCCGGAATGGCAGCGGTTCGTAGGAAGTGGTCAGTATCACTCCAAAGCAGATATCGCCGACTTCGCCGAGCGGATTGGCATCGCGCCGGGAATCGTGGTGGGACGCTTGCAGCATGACGACTATCTCCCCTTCTCGCATTGCAATGAGCTGAAGCAGCGGCTGGAGTGGGCTGAGGCGAGAGACGACGCGGATGACGAGGGTGAAGGGCGAGCGGAATGACGATTACCAGCGAGCGGACTGAGGCAGCGCCAGATATTTCTGACCTTCCTCATGGATGGCAGCGGGTGAAATTTGGCGACGTGGTGCACAATGTAGATGTCAGTGTGCGTGAACCTCATGAGCAAGGGATCGAGCGATACATTGGTCTGGAGCATATTGATCCTGACTCATTGCACATCAAGCGGTGGGGTTTTGTCGAGGATGGCACAACCTTCACTCGCACGTTTGCGCCAGGGCAGGTGCTTTTTGGCAAGCGACGCGCATATCAGCGTAAAGTCGCGGTGGCTGAATTCAACGGTATCTGCTCTGGCGATATCCTTGTCTTTGAGCCTGCCAATGGCGGCCTGATTCCTGAACTGCTTCCCTTCATCGTACAATCCGAGGGCTTTTTTCAGCATGCCCTCGGCACCTCTGCTGGTTCGCTCTCTCCGCGTACCCGCTGGCGCGACCTCGCCGAATACGCCTTCCCATTGCCGCCGATAGACGAGCAGCGGCGCATCGCGGAGATTCTGTGGGCGGCGGAGGATAGCGCGGAACGCTACCTGGTCGCGTACGAGCATGCGTGGCAGACATTGGAAGCTATAACGATACACTTAATGCAGAACGGTATGAATCAAGCCGAGGTGACAACCACGGGAGGTATTACACATCCCGCACATTGGCTACTTAAGCAGCTCGCGGAAATAGCAGAGGTAGATCGCGGAAAATTTGCACATAGGCCAAGAAACCTTCCGAAGTTTTATGGGGGCTCGTACCCTTTTGTACAAACAGGCGACATTGCATCCAGCAAAGGCGTGTTACGAACCTTTGGTCAGACACTAAGCGAAGAAGGCAAGCAGATTAGCCGCAGTTTTCCGCGTGGGGCAATCCTTATTACTATCGCTGCCATCATTGGTATGACAACTGTCACTGAATTTGAAGTCTGGTGTCCAGACAGTGTTGTTGGAATTGTGCCAGATAGTAGAGCAGATGTGCGATTTCTTGAATATTACCTTCGTACGCGGCGACGCGAGCTTGACGAAAAGTCTGCTACCCAATCAGCTCAGAAGAATATCAATTTGGGAGTACTTCGTCCTCTCTTAGTTCCAGTACCACCCATTCAGGAGCAGCAGCAAATTGCTGCTCTCCTAACTCAATTTCAGGAACAGACAGAGATCCTAGACCAGCATGTCGCGCGGCTCCGTAACCTCAAGCGTGCGTTCCAGATGACGCTTTTGGCCGATAGCAATGTGAAGGAGCATCCTTGATGTTTAACGAGGCTAACAGCGTCGAAGAGTACGTGCGTGACCTCCTCGCCGGGCGGCCTGGCTCCAAGGGACAGCAGGCGACCATCCAGGACGAACGTGCGCCCTATGGGAGAGACAGCGCCGCGCTTGCCGCCGTTGGCCTCGGCTGGCGCTTCATTCCCGGCGCCGAGTTGCCTCGACAACTGACTGACGTGCTGGTCGAGCCGCACCTGCGAGACGCGCTGATCCGATTCAATCCCGAGATCGCAGAGCAGCCTGACCGCGCCGACGAGGTGCTCTATAAGCTGCGCGCCATCTTGCTGGCGGTGCATGGTGATGGGCTGGTGAAGGCCAACGAAGAGTTCACCGCCTGGCTGCGCGGCGAGCGCACCATGCCCTTTGGCCCCAACAACCAACACGTCCCCGTCCGCCTGATAGACTTCGACTATCCCAACCAGAATGACTGTGTCATCTCCACACAGGTCACCTATCGCGCGCCAGAGAAGCGATTCGACCTCGTGCTCTACGTCAACGGTGTCCCACTCGTCGTCGGCGAGGCCAAGACGCCCGTTCGCCCGGCGGTCAGTTGGGTGGATGGCGCCGCCGATATCCACGACGACTATGAGCGCAGCGTCCCCGCCTTCTTCGTCCCGAACGTCTTCTCCTTCGCCACCGATGGCCGCGCTTATCGCTATGGCTCTGTGCGCATGCCGCTCGAAATCTGGGCGCCCTGGCGCGAAGGTGAGGATATAGTCGCGCTGGGCGAGATTGGCGGACTGCTGGAAGTACGGGGCGCGGTACGTGGCATGCTGCGGCCTGATGTCGTACTCGACATTCTGCAAAACTTCACCATCTTCGCCACCGACAAGAAACATCGCAAGATCAAACTCATCTGCCGTTACCAGCAATATCATGCCGCCAACCAGATCGTCGAGCGCGTCGTCGCTGGGCAGATCAAGAAGGGCCTCATCTGGCATTTTCAGGGATCGGGCAAATCGCTGCTGATGGTCTTCGCCGCCCAAAAGCTGCGTATGCATCCAGCGCTGCGCAATCCCACCGTGCTCATCGTCGTGGATCGTATCGACCTCGACACGCAGGTCACCGCCACCTTCAACGCCGCTGATGTACCCAATACGGTCACCACCGAGAGCCGTGAGGAGTTGCAGCGGCTGCTTGCCCAGGACGTGCGCAAGGTCATCATCACCACCATCCACAAATTCGCCGAGGCGCCCGGCGTGCTCAACAGTCGTGCCAACATTATCGTCATGGTGGATGAGGCGCACCGCACCCAGGAGGGCGACCTCGGGCGGAAGATGCGTGAGGCACTGCCCAACGCCTTCCTCTTTGGCCTCACTGGGACGCCAATCAACAAGCGCGACCGCAATACCTTCTGGGCCTTCGGCGCAGACGAAGATGAACGCGGCTACATGAGCCGCTACTCCTTCGAGGAGAGCATCCGCGACAGAGCGACGTTACCGCTGCATTTCGAGGCGCGTCTGGTCGAGCTGCGAGTAGATCAAGCAGCGATTGACGAGGCCTTCGCCAACATCACTGGCGACCTCTCCGAGGACGACCAGGCCAACTTGTCGAAGCGCGCCGCACGTATGGCCGCGCTGGTGAAGGCGCCCGAGCGTGTACGCGCCATCGTCGCCGACATTGCTCGCCACTATCAAGAGAAGGTCGAGCCGAACGGCTTCAAGGCGCAGATCGTCACCTTCGACCGTGAGGCGTGCGTGCTCTACAAGCAGGCGCTCGATCAGATTCTGCCGCCCGAGGCCAGCGAGATCGTGATGAGCGTCGCGCCAAACGAGAGCGAGTGGCGGAAATATGACCGCAAGCGTGACGAGGAGGAACGTCTGCTCGACCGATTCCGCGATCCCGCCGACCCGTTGCAATTCCTCATTGTCACAGCGCGCCTGCTCACGGGCTTCGACGCCCCGATCCTCCAGGCGATGTATCTCGACAAGCCACTGCGCGAACACAACCTGCTCCAGGCCATCTGTCGCACCAATAGGCCCTATCCCAACAAGACCCACGGCCTGATCGTGGACTACCTCGGCATCTTCGATGATGTCGCCCGCGCCCTGAGTTTCGACGAGCAGTCCGTGAAGCAGGCCATCTCCAACTTAGACGAGCTGCGGGCGCAGGTGTCCAGCGCGGCAGAGCACTGTCTTGCCTTCTTTGATGGCGTTGATCGCACGCTCGCTGGTTACGAGGGCTTGCTGGCAGCGCAGGAATGCCTGCCCGACAATCCCACGCGCGACGCCTTTGCCGCTGCCTACTCGCTGCTGGCGCGGCTGTGGGAGGCGCTCTCGCCTGACGCCGTGCTTACGCCCTACCGCGACGACTATCGCTGGCTCAGCCAGGTGTATGAGTCGGTCAAGCCGCCGAGCGGGCATGGCAAGCTCCTCTGGCACGCGCTCGGCGCCAAGACGCTCGAACTGATCCACGAGAACATCCATGTGGAAGGCATGCGCGACGATCTGGAAACGCTGGTCATGGATGCTGATGTGCTAGCTAACCTGGCTCCAGCCGAGGCATCGAAAGAGGCGCAACGCATCGAGTTTCGGCTCATTGCGCGCCTACGCCGCCACGAAGACAATCCGGTGTTCATCGCGCTTGGAGTGCGCCTCGAAGAGCTGCGCGAGCGGCACGAGCAGGGTCTGCTATCCAGCCTGTACTTCCTGAAGGAGTTGCTCGCGCTCGCAAAAGATGTCGTCGAGGCCGAGAAGCAGACCAACACACAGGAGGAGCAAGACCAGGCAAAGGCTGCGCTCACGGACTTGTTCAGCGAGGTGCGTACCACGAAGACGCCGGTGATGGTCGAGCGCATCGTCGGCGATATAGACGCCATCGTGCGCATCGTCCGCTTCCCCGGCTGGCAACAGACTATCGCTGGTGAGCGTGAGGTGAAACGCGCCCTGCGGCGGACGCTGCTCAAGTACAAGCTGCACCACGAGCAAGATCTGTTCGACCGCGCATACGCCTACATCGAGCAGTATTACTGAGCGGGAGAGCGGCTAACACTCGTGCGCCTGCAGGCAGCAGCCCGGAAAAAGTGAAACGATGTGTATAAAGCGATGTGTATAAATCTCACAGCTAATTGAAGCGGCAGATCAGTGAAGGGGACACCAGCAATATGCGCGTCTACGGGTATCGGATCGTCAACTGTTTCGGATTCCTGGATAGTGGCGAGATCATGTTATTCGACCCCACAAATGTCATTTATCTACTTGGCAAGAATAGTTCTGGCAAGACCTCTGTACTCACAGCAATGGAAGCTATGTCATCAGATCGGATTCCTCGCGACTACCCTCGGTTTGAAAACTTCAACAACTCGTCGGATCTGATACCGACCATCGCTGTCCATTGTAAGCGCGATGGCCAGGAGTTCTCTGTGGATCAGCTTATTGCAGACATGCACAAGCAATTCGAGCGCGATAACCAAAACATTGCAGTACAATATCTGCCCACCGAACCAAATCAACGCTTCTGGTCCACATTAGAGCCCCAACTGCGGGAAGAATACGAGCGCGCGTTTGAAGAGTTAAACACATCCGATGATGTATGGCTGACACGGTCAGGCGACGGGAGCTATTACGCTTCCATGACAGAAGATCTCCAGCCAGCTGTTGAGCGTCAATCTCGTGTGCAGGCGGCAATAGATAAAGCATTTCAGCCGATCAAATCGCCGAACCATGCCAACCCGACAGCCGTGGTATTTCAAAACACGATGTATGAAGTTAAGCTGCCAACTGCGCGGAGTATCGAAGGATTGCTAGCTTGGAATTTTCCGCGTATTCTCCGGTTTGGAGCGGGAGTAGATCTCGCAGAATCTTTGCCAGACGTGATTACAGCGCAGCAACTTGCATCGCCGGGCTCACTACTTCGCGCGTTCCTAACACTCCTTGATAAAGATCGCGTGCGCCAATTCATCGCAGCCCGTAATCCCCGTGAGCGCGACCGAATGCTCGAAGAGATGCAGACGCGAGTAAACCAGGTGGCAGAAGATGTCAATCACTTCGCGACAACGACTGGTCGTGGGCGTCTTCTGGACCTTCGATTAGCATATTTCCAAGACGGTCTTCAGATCACTGCAAAAATCGGCAGCCGGTACCAATACTTCCGCCATCTGAGCGATAATACAAAATTGCTGTTTGCTTATTATCTGTACATGCGCACACATCAACTGAACGCCGACGTACTCCTATTCGACGAACCAAATAATGGGTTTCATGCCACGGCACAAGAGGAATTGTTGCGGTTTCTGGAAGAGTTGGGCAAGGAAGGCAAGTTAGTGGTAATCGCTACCCATTCCGAGTATCTCATCAACACCAACTCGCTCACTGGCATTCGACGAATGGATGAAGACGAGGCAGGTGAATACTTGTTCGTGCGTAATAAGTGGAATGCAGCCACATCCGGTCGAGGAGACTACCTTGCGTTGCGACCGGTAATGGACGCTATTGGCTTAAGAATGGGTTCAGCGAAGCTGACCGCACGCGACTCTATCATTGTAACCGAGGGGCCCTCAGAATTCGCCTACTTGCACGCATTTCGCACTCTGCTCGGACAACCAGATGAACTCAACATTGCGCCAGCCAATGGTGATGAGGCGACACTAGGTGTGATTGCCTTGCTCATTTCGCAAGGTCTACGATTCAAGGTAGTAGTGGATACCACCATGCACGGTAAAAGCGCAAAGATGCGGCTGCAGGAAGCATTTCCAATTGACAGCCGATATATCCATGAAGTTGCTGTACCGTGCGAAGTGGCAGGCGCCACAAGCTCTGGGATAGAGGATATCTTCTCAAAACGCGATTTCCGACGACTTCTCGAGAGCATGGGGCAACCTATTGACCCGGAGTTTGACACAGTGACAAACAGTCACTACCTCCATCCCTCAAAGAAGCGCGTACCGAAGCTCCTGTTTGCTACTTGGTTTCAGCAGAATGTAGGATCCCTTCCGCTAAGCCAATTCGACGAGACAACTCAAGAACGGATAAAAAACCTCATGAACTTCTGTGCGGAAGACGCCTGGTATAAGATGTGACGCTTCGTTCACAGGGAATAGTGCAGCAAAAGGGAGTGTTATCCGCTCACTCATTCGTCGCGGAATAGAGGAAGTACAAGCCGAGCAGGAGGAGTGCTAACCCACACAGTATCGCAATCCATTCATCACGGCTCAGGCCCGCAATAGTCTTATCAGATCGTTTCTCAACCTGTTTGATAAGATATTGTGTGAGCGATGCAATACAGCCATCAATTGCCTGCCTGTCAAATGGCACGTATTCGCGACCTTCGAGCATGGCGAGTGATCGCTTGGGAACACCTTTCTCCACAAGCGGAATGACGAGTTTCTTTTTCCCCTCAGCAAAGCCGATTTCTTGTTGTACATAGGCTGATGAGTGGCTGCGCCTTGTTAGCAAAACGACGACGATGTCACAGACCTCAATCGCATGCTGAAGCTTTTCCGTGACTGAATACCCTGGCCGAGAGTCCCGCTCGTAGAGGTAAACATGTACCTCATCGCCTTCGATGCTGCCTGATATTCTTTGTACCCATTCTCGATCAGCAGTGCCATGGCTGAAGAAGATATCAAGCGCCATTGATATTGCTCCCAGGACACTTTACGTTTAACGTCTGCCTTCCGTGTATCGACATTCCTGCGAGGATGTCGTACACGGCTGTCTATGCAAGGACACTACATTCTCATCATGAGACTACCACATCTACTGGCGCATTTGCATAACGAATACATCAAGTCAGCACAAGCAGCCGATGCCCAACGTAAGATGGCGGTCTTCGGTTCGGCTGGCAGAAATGCAAATAGCAGGCGGCAAGCAATAGCTACAAAAAAAGAACGCTGTTCATTGTGATTACCAGAGTAATGTTCTTATTTGCTGGGTTGATCCTAAATCATTGGATCTGGGAAGTGCTTCCCAGATCCAACATCTTGCGGGCTGCCCACCAATCAATTCGGTGGTTGCAGGAAGTCCATGCCTAGCAGTTCTCCTCATCACCTAACGCGTTCGGGCAACACTGAACCTAAATGGCACCAAGCGGCTGGTAAAGCAGCCAAGGACTTTTCGGGAGTACCCGCATCACGTGTCCACAGAAGACGGCCATCTCGTGCGACATTGGCGATGAACATCTCATCCCAATCGGTCAGCGTGGACTCGACAAGCGTCACCTCGACCTCGCGGGGCGCATCCCGATGGCGGTACTGTACCTCGCCGATGCTCTCCCAGAGAGCGAGTTGCTGCGAGTACGGCAGCCGCTGGCGTGCGGGATCAGGCGTCACGAGCAGCAGCACATCCACATCGCTTGGGTGCGGATCGCCGAAGGGGCGCTCCTCGTGGCGTGCAACTGACCCGAAGAGGATCGCTGCCTGTACTTCTGGATGCTTAGCCGCAACTACTCCAACTATGGCAGCCAAGAGCGCTGACGTTTTCGGATCCAGCCAGGAGACAACGGCACGCACCCGCTCCACGATCTGAGGCTCGTCGTCAAGTGGTACGTGTGAGCTATGACCACCGAGTTGTGTAGGGTGATTCGAGGTATCTAATCCATCTACCTTGTCTAGCTGGTTGCCCATAGCCGAATGCCTTCCCAACCGTCGTGCGCGTCGGCCACATCGGCGAGACTCGTGTGATGCCCGTACCAACCTCCACGACGATGGCTGTCCAATGCGTCCCAGCGCCTCGCCATCGCTGGTTCGCCGATATCTCGCAGGAACTTCCCGAGTTTGTCGTGCGTCTCCTTGTGCTTTCCGTGCTTGCGGTCGCAGCCATACGCCAGCCAGTGGAAACTGGCGCCCCAATAGAGTTCGATGATGCTCCGACCCAACGCCGGGTTCGCCGCAGGATCGCCAAGCTTCGTAATGGCTTGCTCGATATCAAGCGCCGCCTGCCGATGTGCATCACCACGCATCTTCTCCACTGCCTTTCTCTCATCATCGTACAACATCCGGGCGCTGCGTCCACGTCGCAGTTGCGGCGTGGGCGACTTCAGCATTACCTTCACTCCCCGCCGTTGCAGCGGATGCGCACCGTCGTCGTGTCGGCGACAAACGCATCAGGCGTTGGATATCGTCTACGTAGCTCCGCAAGGTGTGCGTCATACTGTGCCTGATTGAATGGCAGGCTCGCCTGGTGGCGGATCGCCGTCAGCAGAGCCGTCGTCATGGCTGGGGAGATGGTGAGAAAGCGCATCGCGACGATCCGTCCGGTTTCGGCCTGCACCAGAAAGATGGTGATGCCCACATGCTCCTCTGGATCGGACACCTCCGGTATCGTTCGGTCGTCTTCAGGCACGCGCCAGATGGTATAGGGCATTTCTGACCAGCCGGAGACCTCGCCGAGTTTGAGGAAGAGGATGATCTGCTCCTCGTCAGTGAAGAGAGCAAACTGGAGCGGGCCATGATCGACGGCGGTCACCTCGGACGGCGTGAGCCGCTTCCAGACCAGCTTGATCACATGTTGATCGGCAGCATAATTGTACTCCGTTCCCTCTTCCCAAGAGGTTCTGTCGGAATCGAACAAGCCGCCAATGGTGTACAGAGACATGGCAAATGTCCTTTCGTGTACTTGGGTGTGCGGCGCCTATGACGCCGCGTCTCGCAGACTAGGTGTTTATTTGCTGGTGGGTGCTATCAAGGCCAGGGAGACCGCGTACGGGAGCCCCTCAAGCTGCATGCGACTCGGACTGTTGGGATGTCCTCTGCGATGCAGTGAGACCAGACGAGGGCAAAGACGGCCGGGGACAGTAGCCTAGGAAGGGGGGCACACGGGAGATCGTCAGAGGAGAGGATGAGGAGGCAGCCAGATGGCCAGCAGAGGTGAACAACAACACCAGGCGGGGAAATTCACACGCGCTATGCCTACAGCGAGTAGCGCTCACCGGCGTGTTTCCTGGACGTACTCAGCTAAACAACGATAACTGGTCCATGTCGTCTCCAGCCGTTGCATCAGGCCCATCAGCATCTGGTTGTGAGGGGGTCGGAGATGTCGTCGCGGGTTCTTGTGGCTTCCTGCTGCCTTCGGTAGACGACAGTGTAGGCGACGTTGCCCACAGGCCGTCGCTCTCGGTCACCGGCGCACCAGACTTTGTGGAGGAGCTGTGTCGGCGTTTTGCCCGCCGTGCGACTGCTTCTTGCTGCAACCGAAGACGCATCTCGTCCCACGAGACACGGCGCTGACCAAAGGCAACTGGACTTGCGGATTGTGCAGAAGTCATTTCGTAGCCCGTCTCCGCTCTCGTGTCGCTGGCAATAGCCGCATCGGCTGCGCTCTGGGTCGCGCTCCAAAGATCAGCCATCGTCAACTGCTCATTCGCCAAGATGCGATCCGGCGAGCCTAGCGCAGGAACGGTGGTTGGCTCAACGCCGTCACTGGTAGATGCCTCCTGCGGCACTGGCGCACCCAGCGGCTGTACGGTCTGTGTGAACTGCGCACTCTCCCCGTATGCTCCATTATCGGCATCTTCTGTATCCTCCGCGCCATC
>JACZCY010202107.1_pt1 | contig 14453 bp, 12 predicted proteins | sample 8641821 | NCBI WGS metagenome assembly JACZCY01 (sample SAMN15324609, study PRJNA640507) | soil metagenome | isolation source: intercropping sugarcane | place: China: Luxin town, Laibin City, Guangxi Province | collected 2019-07-25 | depth 10cm m | reverse complement strand
GCGCCGCCCACTTTCCCTGAAAGAAGGTGTGTTTCAGGATCTTCTTCTCTTCCTCATTCACGGGAATAGATCAGGCAGGTCAATCTGGTAGTGCCGCCGGGCACCAGCGTCTTTAGACCTTCAGATATCTGGTTACGGTGTAAACGTGCGTCTACAGCACAACGTAGAGATCGTCGATTGTATACACCGGGCCCAACGTTTACCGTGGCATAAGGTGGGCATGCCTCACAGTGGCTTTCCAGTTGGACCTATAAGCCGACATACACTCCTCGGACTCTTCTTACCGCTACGATCAAGAACCGGCAGCGCCAAAAGAGCTGGTGGCCCACTCTTCTATTAGAGTCTCCCGCGCCTTACTACGGAGGGAGAATCCCAAAACGAGTAAACGCCGGTCCACGCTGGATCGTGCTCTGTAAACAGCAGTGTACAGCGCTTGCTGCGCAAAGGCAAAGATAAGCTGCTGATTTTTATAATAATCGACTAAAGTTTAGGCTTTGGCTTCCCGATTGCATTGAGTAGGGGCGTACCTCGCTGAAGTCGGGGACGCAAATTAATCATAATTGGAGATTTAACACATATGTTTTCGAAATTGCAGAACTCAGCTCTCAAGCTGTATGTTGCCTCTCAGACCCTCATCAGCGATGAAGCCGGTCAGGACCTGATTGAATACGCGGTTCTGTGCGCGTTGGTGGCCGGTATCGCAATCGCTGCGACCAGCACTCTTTCGGGCGTAATCACGAATGCATTTACCACGATGGGTACTAAGGTCAATAACGCTATCAACGCTGCCTAAATCGGAACAAGAGGGCGGCATTACCAATCGGCTTTCCGTCCTCTTTTTCAGACCCACGGTCTTTCAGTGGGTCTGAGGCGCTGATCTTCTAAACCGGAGAATTGTTAATGCGAAATACGTTCTCAACACTGCAGAGCTCGGCTTTCAGATTATACTTAACGTCGAAGACTCTCCTCAGCAATGAAAGAGGTCAGGATCTCATCGAGTATGCAGTCGTCTGCGCTTTAGTTGCCGGGCTCGTTATAGCCGTCTCGGGTACGATTACAAATGCAATTTCAGACGCGTTCAATACAATGGGCACTCAGGTAAACTCGGCCATTAGTAATGCCTAACCCGTAAGAGGAAACGGATTCACTTCTTTTTGATTCCGTCTCCTCTGTACATCGTTCGCTTCTTGACGGGCCAGACGATGTTGTCCCTCCATCAATCTTCTGCCGGCGCGTCACTTCTTCTTATCGAAGCGGGCCTAGTCTTCATCGCGATTGCTGTCGCATTTTGCCGTCCTCGCGCCGGTGTGCGGTGGTTTTTGGCTGTCGAACAAACATTTGCCCAACTCGGACGCCGCCGCGTATTGTCGGTTTTCGCTGTCAGCCTATCGGCGCTCATGCTGCGCTTACTCTTTATTCCTTTCTCGCCGATTCCTCAGCCTTCCAGTCCGGACGAGTTCAGCAATTTGCTCGCGGCTGATACGTTCGCATCCAGACGACTGACCAATCCAACGCATCCCATGTGGATGCACTTTGAAAGCTTTCACATTGATCAGAAACCAACTTACATGTCGATGTATTTTCCGGCGCAGGGTCTCGTGCTTGCCGCAGGGAAAGCGGTCGCCGGAAATGCGTGGTATGGTGTGCTGGCCAGCTCGGCCCTGATGTGCGGCCTGATCTGCTGGATGCTGCAGGGCTGGCTGCCACCTGGCTGGGCCCTGTTCGGAGGCATGCTGGCGGTTTTACGGCTCGGATTATTCAGTTATTGGGTCGACAGCTACTGGGGAGGTGCGGTCGCGGCGCTCGGAGGAGCTTTGGTATTGGGCGCACTGCCTCGCCTCAGGCGCACCTTGCGCACTCGCGATTTCGTTTGGATAGCGCTGGGAATGGCGATTCTGGCGAACAGCCGGCCCTATGAAGGGCTGCTGGTCTGCGTTCCAGCTCTGGTTGCTCTGTGGTGGTGGACCAGAAAGGGACCGTGTCCTGCGCCTTCCGTTGTTACGCGACGAATCGCTCCGGCGGCGGTACTGCTTGCCGCTACTTTCGCGTGGATGGGCTATTACAATCACCGTGTCTTTGGTAGCGCGCTCACTCCGCCATACGCGGTCAACCGGGCCACTTACGCCTCCGCTCCACATTTCTTCTTCCAATCGCCGCGGCCCATGCCCGCTTTCCGGCATGCAGTGATGCGGGAGTATTACTCCGGATGGGAGCTAGAGCGCTTTTTGAAATTCCGCACATTCTCGGGGTTCCTGCAAGAAAGTGTCATGAAGCTGGTGCTGGCCGGCATGTTTTTCCTTGGGTTCGCGTTGCTCTTACCCCTGATGATGCTGCCCCGAGCGCTGGGTGATCGCCGCATCCGCTCCCTCGCGATCACTAGTCTTGTATTCGCCGCCGGATTAGGTCTCGAGACCTGGTTTATTCCGCACTATGCATCGCCATTTACGGCTGGTTTCTATGCGATCCTGCTGCAATGCATGCGTCATTTGCGGACCTGGCGGCCGGGCGGCCAGCCATCGGGTCTGTTCCTGGTGCGTGCTATACCCGTAATCTGCCTGGCACTGGCCGGGCTGCGCTTATACGCGCATCCGCTTCATATCGAAATTGATGGATACCCGAACAAAGCCTGGTACGGCGGCACGCGGCCGCTAGGTTTTGAGCGCGCGCAAGTTTTGAAAAAGCTGGAGAGCTTCGAGGGACAACAGCTCGCGATCGTCAGATATGGGCCCCGCCACAGCATCTTCGATGAGTGGGTCTACAACGCTGCCGATATCGACAAGTCGAAAGTGGTTTGGGCGCGTGATATGGAACCGGCGAGAAATCGAGAGCTGATCCAATACTTCAACCATCGCAGGATCTGGCTGGTAGAACCGGACTTTGATCCTCCGAAACTCTTGCCCTATGTTACGGCTTGTGCCCCTAGCTCCGGACAGGTACCCTCCAGGCCCGGATTGTCAACCCGCCTAGCCGCCGACTACCAACTGGTGCGGTAATACAGCTCTTCGACTGATACAGCGCAAACCGAATGGTCGTAGAAGAACAATTGAAAGCACACTGCACGCGAGACCGGCTGGCGGCGGGTCTGCGAAGGTGCCTCCCCTATTTCACATTTTCATTGTGCCTCGCTGTTTATCTTTACCCGTTCCTGCGGATGTTTTCGGGCAGCGGCGATGAAGGCACGCTAGTGTATGGGGCTGTCCGCGTTACCGAAGGCCAAGTTCCTCTCCGCGATTTCTTCGAAGTGATCGGGCCGGGCTCTTTTTACTGGCTCGCATTGTTCTTCAAGATCTTTGGCACGAGTGTCCTGGCTACCCACCTTTCAGTTGTAGCTACTTCGTTCTCCACTGCGCTCCTAATGTATTTTCTTACACGTCGACTCAATACGGGATATGATGCGGTACCGGCCATACTTTTCCTGGCGACTTCTCTTGGAGGTGGGCTGCCAGCGAATAGCCATCACAACGACAGCAATCTATTCGCGCTCCTGTCCTTTACCGTGTTTTTGCACTGCATCGATAAACGCCGCCAGTTGATGCTTTGCGCCGCCGGGTCACTTGCGGGCATAACAACGCTAATTCTGCAGCCCAAGGGAATCCTTCTGTTCTTCTCGTTCGTCCTGCTCCTTTTCCTCTTCCGTGATGGTACTAAGCTTCGATCATCGCTGGGTTGGCTCGCCGGGAGCTATCTTGTCGTCGGCTCGGTTGTGGTTTCGTTCTATTGGAGCGCCGGAGGTTTGACTGGCCTTATCTATGCAAATGTCGTGTGGCCGATTCTCCACTACAGCGGTGTAAACAGTGTTCCATATGGATTTGGCGTTCAGACCCTTTATTGGCAACCATGGACAGCGGCCCTAAAACCGGAAGTGTCTGCGCCGTTTGCCTTTGGCATTGCGAGCGTGTTGATCGTCCCATACCTTTTAGTTGCGGCACTGCCCCCAATGGGCGTTTTATTTGCAATTTATCGAAAACGCTTTGCGCCTCATTTTTCGACCTTGCCGTATTGGATAGCTGGAGCGGCGCTCTGGCTCTCCGAAATCCACCGCAAGGATATTACGCACCTCGTGTATGGCTCGCCGCTGCTCATTATTCTGTGCTTGTACTATTTGACACGTGGGCGCCACAAACTGATTACCTTTTTTCTGCGGCTCATCGGCATCTCGACTTTTACTTTGGCGGTATTTAACGGCCTGATAGCGCTGGCTGCGCAAACGAAGGTCACGTCCCCGCGCGGTACGTTCTACACCTTTCAAGTTGACCCTGTTTTGGAATTCTTGAATACCCACGTCACAAGGGGTGAGGAGATATTCGCTTACCCGTACTGCCCCATGTATTACTTCCTAACCGCTACCAGGAATCCGACTCGCTTCAGCATTTTGATGTATCACATAAATACGGACTCTCAATTTCACGACGCAGTCAGATCTCTGGAGGAAAGGAAAGTCCATTATGTAATTTGGGATCGGGAATTTAGCGACAAAGCCAAGTGCGGTTGGCCGAAATACGCACTACCACGGGAAGAATACCTCATCGTTGAGCCATATTTTCGCGAGCACTATCGTCTGCTTAGACGTATAAATGGGGTTGATATTCTGGAGCGCAAAGATGACCTGCCCGAGCCGCATCTGCCAGCCTCGGCAGAGACAGTGATGCGTGTATCGGGCCACGACCGTTTTGTCGACTGAGCCAGTCAGGAGAGAGCGTATTTCGGATCGCAAAGAGTCGATGAGAGCTCAGAAGAGTGCTTGTATTTAACTGATGCAAATAGCTATTCCCACGATCTATGGACCGACGTGTGCTATCGCGGCGTTCTTCTGGGCGATTACGCACCGTAAGGATCAGAGCGTTAGCAAATTGTTGTACGCGATTTTGGGCATCAGCCTGATGTATGGCTGGGCCTTTCCGGCGTTACTTAACTTTGAGAACCGCCTCGTCCCCTGGAAGTTCGATGAGTTGCTGTTTCGGCTCGACGGAGCACTGGGGCTTTCGGTAATCACATTCCAGGACACGATACCTTATTGGCTGTCTGTAGTTTTCGCGATCATTTACAAGAGCCTGCTCTGGGTAATCACAACCTGGGGGTGGCTGCATCTCGTAAAGCCCAGTGGGAACTTCCGTGCCGTGGTCATAGCTTTCGCCGGAGGCTACGCAGCCGCCGGCTTGCTGTACCTCATCGTGCCCGCCTGCGGTCCTGGATACGCGATGTCTCATTTCCGGGGATATGGATCATTTGCTCCGATTCGCTTTGAGGGCGAGCCGAACGCAATGCCATCCATGGACGTCGCGAGCGCGCTCATTCTTGTTCTGTTTGCCGGGCCTAACCGCTGGCTACGTACATTCTCGATTTTGTTTTTGATCGGTACATGCTTCGGAACCATCCTAGGAGAGCACTATTTCGTGGATTGGATCGGCGCTATTCCGCTCGCGTGTTTCGCAGCAGCGTTGGGACGGAGAGAGAAGCACAACGCAGCGGTGTATTTGGCTGCGACGCTTGCTTTGCTGGTGTCAATCCGGTTCGCTGGGCCTTTCATGGTGCTGCATCCCGCGATTCTGCAAACCGCGGCCCTGGTAATGATGGTAGTCGGTGCCGATGCCGTCGCCCGGGCGTGGACGAAATGTGCCGGTTCCGGGTGCCGAACCGATGCTTGTGCCTCTCGGCAATTTAGCCACATAGACCGTTGGACGGCCTAAACGGAGCAATGGCAGTTTCGAACTCGGCGAAATCAGGAATTCTGTGTACCTCAATGGACACAGCGTCAATGTGTGAACCTTATCTGGGAAATAGTGAGGAGTGATTTTTGTACGTTAAGCCACGACGTCTTAAGCGGCTGCAGCGGTTTGTGGTTCTGTTGCGCACAGTAACTCGGATTTAGACCGAACGCTGCTTACGTACCAGATAAGCCAAGCTGTCGACTGTTTTAATGGGACTCAGACCTTCATCGGCCACGTGTCGCTCTGTCCTGGTTGGGCCCACGAGGCTATCGTTTCCAAAGGCGCACAGGCCAACGCGAACCAGCCGGCGCGGGAATTTCCCAGTAGGTGCCACTTTTTGCGTGTTCAAACCGATCCGACCATATTGCGAAATGCTCGTCCCTTAACGGCGGATACTGGTAGTCACGAATCACTCCCAAGATCATGAAGGTTAAAACAACTCTGCCGGCCATCCTAAAATCCGGGGAAGCAGCATTTCGAGCACACCATACCAGAGACCAAGCGAACGCGAGCATTGGGAGGAACCAGTATCGGCAACCAGAGAACAGGAGCAGGTATGGCCAAGCAGGTTTCCCGTAGCTGATAGAGTAAACGGGCCTTACGAGCGAGGCAGCTAGCGTGATCAAGCAGAACATAAGAAATAGCCGACTCTCTAACGGCGCTTTCCAAGCTGTATAAAACGGAAATACACTTCCGCAGCAGAACACGACGAGCAAGAAGCCGAGTGGCGCATGATCCGCTAAAACGTTTGAACCAAGCAGCGCTCCTAAGTAGATCTGGCCACTGATCAATCTAACGAGGAGTTTCAGGCTCGCTCCGAGCAAATGAGCGCGTTCCATTGGAGACGCGTAGAGCATCACAAGTATCTGTATCAGGGATGTTGCCAATAAGATAACTAACTGTATTCGCCGCCACCGACTCGGTTTGCGCCAGTACAAGACGGAGCCTGCGCACAGCAAGAAGAGGCAAAACGGCCCGGTAAGACCCGCTACAACAAGCAGCAATGTATCGCAAGCCCTACCGAGCCGCGTTGCAGCAGGTTCACTAAGCACGATGAGACAGGCCAGCAGAGCGAGATGCCACTGGCCATTTGTAAGATTAATATGAACTTCCAGCGTATTTGGCAAGAATACGTAGACCACTGCCCAGAGCGCCCGGGTTGATAGAGAAGCCAAGGTATCGCAACGAGAAGAAAGCAGAAAGGAAACAGGGAGCACCTGAACCGTGAGCCCCCAGAGATTCATCAAAAGAGGCGTGAAGTGGAGAGGGAACAGCAGCACGAATGCGGCAACTAGCCGCGGAAAGGTTTGTAGATAGCCGGCATACGGTATAAACAGGGCTTTAAGCCAACCCAAGTTGTAAGCCTGGGGAAACCATATATGTCCATCTTCCGCCCAGAATTGCGGATTCAAAACGCTATCGGGCTGGCGGGAGAGCATGATCAGCGCCGCTCCGAAGAACACTGTGGCTTGCCAATACCAGCGCAGGCCAGCAGTGTTATTTGCAGCGGAAGTTAATAAGCCGTCACCTTGTCGCGTGGGCGGACAACAATGAGCTGAGATCTCAGGCATAAGCAGGTTTTCGCGCAACAATCACGATTTGGGGGCCTGCGCGTCGCGAACTTAATCTATAAAGTTGCACCAAAACCGCGAACAGTACACGCACTTTAATGCTCAGTTGACGCGCCTGAACGATATTCTTCTGAACCGTACTCTGGAAGTAATGTGCGGCGATTTTCTGGGCGTTCAAGCACGGCCAGCCAGCGAGAAAAGAGTTCTCGACTTTGAGACCGGCTTCCTCGACCCTCGCGCACAGATCGCTGAGGCGATAGTGGCGCAGATGGCCAAGGAACTGCTCAGTCTTATAGATATTGCCGCTCTGTGTGGTTAGAACGACGGTCGCTCCCGGCGTCGCCACATCTCGAAGATTGCGCAGCACCATCTCGTCATTCGGCACATGCTCGATCACCTCCGAGCAGAGGACCAGATCATAAATTCCGTGCATGCATCTCGGGACTGGTTGCCCCAGATCCTGACATTGAAAGTGAATCGGCATGCCGGCGTGCTGGACGGGCACGTTATCGGCAATATCCGTACCGTGTAGTTCACCACAGGGGATGCGGGCAGCGACAACGGACAGCAATGAGCCGTCGCCGCAACCGCAATCCAAGACTCTTTGTGGGCGGACACGCGCCGCGGTCAACTCGTTGAGGATTAGACCGTATCGGAAACGATTCCCCGGGTGATTGTTATGGGAGGTCTTCAGGCTCGACCAGTAATCGTTATAGTCTCGGGTCATGCGTTCACAATTTCCCTATCGTATTTTTCCTTTCGCGAGATCGCGTGATCACCGGAAAAACCCAATTCATAATCCACCCAGTACACGGGCCGGTTCTGCACCTCGATGAAGACGCGGGCCAAATACTCCCCCATTACGCCCAACACGATGAACTGAAGCCCTCCAAGGAAGAGCACGCTTACGAACAGGCTGGGCCAACCGGGGCCGAAGATCGTGGGGTCGAGCATGCGCCAGACAGCATATGCTGCTGCTATAACAAAACTGGCAAAAGTCATCGCGAGCCCAAAGAACGTACCAAGCCGGAGCGGCACAGTCGAGAAAGAGAGAATACCGTCCAGGGCCACCAAGAATGAGCGCTTGAAATTGTAGTTGGTCGCGCCCTGCAATCGCTGTGCGCGGCGGATCTGGATGCCGCTTTGACAAAAACCGGGGAGGACGGTAAGGCCGCGCAGATATCGCGAATGCTCCGTCAGAGTCTGCAGATAACGCACGACCTTACGATCCAGCAGCCGAAACTCGCCGGCGTCAACCGGGATCTCGACAGACGCCATTTTGCGCAGCAGCCGGTAGAAGACGAACGAGAACGCCTTGTATAGTCGGTAAGCGGAAGTGCTGGCGCGCTGAACGTACACGATTTCAAAGCCTTCGCGCCATCGCTCGATCAAAGCCGGAATGCTTTCGGGCGGATCCTGAAGATCAGCATCCATCAGGATGACTGCATCTCCTGTTGCCCGATCAAGGCCGGCAGTGATGGCGATCGCCTGACCAAAGCGGCGCGAAAGCCGGATAAGCTTCACGCGTGGATCACGTCTATTCAGCTCGGCTATCTTTTGGGGCGTGGAATCTGTGCTGTCATCGCAAAAGATCAGCTCGAAGTCGTAAGCGGGCATTCCGTCAAAAACGGCGGTTATACGCTTGTAGAGCGGCTCTATGTTCAGAACCTCATTGTGAGTAGGGATAACGATCGAAATCAGGGCCATGAGCTAGTGCGCCGCGGGGCCGGATCTGGCGAATATGGTTGACATTTTGTCCGAGTAGATTTTTTGCCAGCCGGGGAGTAGTGCTAGAGCGCGGGCGACGGGCTGATCCCGGGCAAGAAGACAATAATCGATGTCATACTTCCGCAGAACAGATTGGGGATCCTCCAGCATTATCAGCTTGCTGTAGTCGGCAAATACGCCTGCCCATTCGAAGACGTCTCCCCGGCCGTCGATGAATACCTTCCTTTTCGGAGCAGCCCAGATCAGGTAACCGCCGTAGGCGTACTCGTTCAGCATCCGGCCGGACAGCCCGGAGTGTTGGAGAAAATGTACTGCCTTGACTGGGTTCCCCTCCTCCGCCTGCTGCTGGAGGTTCCTCGAATTCGGAAATGCAAGGACGATGGTCGGTGCCAATAATGCAAGCGCGACAGAGTTCACGAGAACGGAATCCCGGCTTGCGTCGTATCGATGCCAGGCCCCGGCAAGCAACCGGCAAAAAGTCGGTGCAGCCAGAATGCCGAACACAAACATCATCCGCTCGTGCCGCACTGCAAATCCGAAGCCTATGGCTACGAGCAGAAGCTCGTCCAGTTGCAACTCCGCGCGGCGAAGTAAGGGTATAAGAAGAATAAGCCCGGCGACGAACAGCACGGCCAACCCGCGGAAAGTTTCAAAAGAGGGTGGCAGCCACTCGGCAACGTTATGCAGGCTGAGCGGCAGGCTCCCCATCACAGCTGCGGGATAAGTCACCTGCTTCCACCCGATGGGGTTCGTGAAAAGCGCCGCGATCGAAAGTGCGAAAGCGATTGCGAGGGCTTTGCGCTGCCGACCGTTCCAACGGTGCGAAACGAGCAACCCCCAACTCAGCTCCAGGGACGAGCAGAACAGAAAAATCGCCAGGACTACCAGCCCGAACATGAACGAGCTATGAAAATTAACCCAAAAACCGAAGATCAGCGGCAAGGCGAAAAACCACTTCCAATCGCGGGTATGTCCCAGATGCACGACCAGCAGCTCACAGACGAGCAGCAAATACCCGATCATGTGCGGTCGCACGCCTAGGCCGACGCTGGAAAAGATGAACACGATCAGGCCACCCAGAAATGCCACCTTGGCGTTGCCGGAATACAACGACGAAAGCAAGTAAGCCAGAAGGATAAGCGCGCTTGCCAACGCGCATAGCCAAAGCATCAATCCGGTGTATCCGCCAAATTTCCATGCACCGTACATGGTCACTTCCGACAGCCACTCCTGCGGAGTGCGTTCATGTCCGCTAACGGTAAAAGAGAACGTATCCACTCGCGGTATTGTGTGGGTCTTCCAGATGATTTCGCCGATTTTGAGATGAAACCACATATCGGGATCGTTGAAGTTTGTGCGAACCTTGAGCATTACGAGTACGACGAGGAACATCCCCAGCACGACAGGGAACGAGCAGATTGCTCGTAACGGGCCGCGACTCCGGATCAACGATCCTGGTCCTGGCGCAGCGCCGGTCGGAAAAGTCCGTAAGTCGACTGAGTGACTTTCAAGGCCGCTAGACGACACATATCTTATGTGGCTCAGGGTCACGAATCGTCTTCTCCAATGCGGCCGGGCGCGTTTCTATGAGCGGATGCTTACCTGAATGGCTATTCTTCTGACTGGGGGTGCAGGGTTTATCGCGTCGACGCTAATCGGACGCTTGCTTTCGAGCGGTGAGACAGTAATCGCTGTCGACAATCTGTCTCGCGGGTCTTTAGACAACGTTAAGAGCTGGCTTGATCACCCAGGCTTCGCCTTCGTCCGCGCGGACCTTTCGGAACTGACCGAGTATCGAGATGCGGCGATGGCCGCGGCAGAACGCGGTCCGATCACAGAAATCTGGCATCTTGCGGCCAATTCGGACATTCCGGCAGGGATTCGTCATCCTGACGTCGATCTGCGGGACACGTTCATGACGACGTTCAACACGCTCAAAGTCATGGAAGAATTCGGGATCCGGCAGATCTTCTTTGCGTCGAGCTCCGCCATCTATGGAGATCTGCAAGGTACTCGTCTGACGGAGAGCACAGGCCCGCTCTTCCCAATTTCGAACTATGGCGCCATGAAGCTGGCCTCCGAGGCCGTCATCACCGCAGGGGTAGAGAAATTCCTGGACAGAGCGTTGATTTTCCGGTTTCCGAACGTGGTGGGCGTGCCTGCGACCCATGGAGTTCTTCTCGACTTTATGCAGCGACTGAAGCAGACACCCGATCTTTTGCAGGTTTTGGGCAATGGCACGCAGCGGAAGCCCTATTTACACGTGACCGATCTCGTGGACGGAATGATATTTGTGCGTCAGCACTGCCGATCTAAACGCGACGCTTTCAACATCGGGCCGAACGATGACGGAATAGCGGTGAGCCAAATTGCAGAAGAGGTTGTCGCGCATATTGCTCCGGGTGCCAAGTTGCAGTTTGGAAGCGAGGATAAAGGCTGGCTTGGCGACGTCCCGCGCTTTCGATATTCAACACAAAAGATAAAGCAACTCGGGTGGTCGCCGAAGCTGAACTCGCTCGGTGCGATTCGCCGGGCAATCGACGAAATCGGCGATCAGGTCTTCTCGTCTGCTCCAGTTTAAACCGCGGACCTATGCTGCTGGTGCTTCATCCCCATATCGAAAGATCCGTTTTGGATTGTATTCTTCGTCTGCCGGCTGGTAGAAAATAATTTGACTCCCCTGCTGGTCGAAGTCGCAGGAAACCGGGCGCAAGGCTGGAAGCGCCCGGCAAATGGCCTCATGCCGCTCCGCAGGAGCGTAAAGCAGAAGAAAGCCTCCCGCACCCGCGCCGAGGATCTTTCCGCCAATAGCTCCATTTCTGCGCGCGAGGGCATACCAACTGTCGATTGCGGAGGTGGAGATTCCTACGCTCAGCGTTTTCTTGAGTTCCCAATTTTCGTGAAGGATTTCCCCGAATGTGTCCAGATCATTCTCCTGCAGGCCTCTGCGGAGTTGGTAACATAGCTGGACCATTCGCCGGAGCTTGGCACGCGTCTGGGGATTGGACCGTATCGATTCTGTTTGTCCTCGCAAAATGTCTGATGCGCTGCGTGTCATGCCGGTATATAGCAGCAACAGATTTTCGCGAAGCCGTCTGATCGCCATATGGTCGCAGATTATTGGAGACACCACGACGGTATCGTCGGGATTGAACTCGATGAGGTTAAGGCCACCAAATGCCGCGGCATATTGATCCTGTTTGCCTATGGGTTCCTGACAAGCTCCGAGCTCAAGGCGGCAACTCTCTTCAGCTAACCGGTTCCTGCTGGCGTACCGACCACAATACGCATGTAAAGCATGCAGGAGCGCCACAGCAAACGAACTGGAAGACCCAAGCCCTGTACCCCGGGATGGGATGTCCGCAACGGTCGTGATCTCTACGCCGCCAGGAATTCCCAGTTCTTTTAGAGCGGCGCGAACCAGGCGATGTTCAATCTGCGGTACCGACTCAACTTCCTCCGTCTTCGAGTAAGCAATACGAATACCGCTGTCAAACTTTGGATTCACGGACACGTAAATGTATCTCTTGATCGAGGTGCTGACGACGGCCCCGCGAGAATCGCGATAAAAGTCGGGCACATCGCTACCACCCCCGACGAAACTCATTCGAAGCGGAGTCCGGGCAATAATCATGCAGCAATGCCCTCTGGAATCTTCAGGATTTCGCGCAGATCAAACGTATACGCTGCGTGATGTGGTCCTGAAAGATCATTCCGTATGACGTCCGCGTCTTCTACCCAAACGCAGTGATGCAGCATATCTAGTTCACGCGAGAGTTCGAACGCCTCGCCTTCCCACAGAAGTACCGTTTCTGGTTCGGACGTGATTTGCCCGCGCGGAGCATGGATGTTACCCGGGGGCTGCCCTTCCAAACCCTGCACCTTGACCGGCTTGCCACGCCGGTTCAACTCGCGCTTGAGCGTTCTGGCTATGAATTTTCTAGCGGAGTCGGAAGACCCGGCGATGAACCAGTCAGATGGTGAGTCGATAAGTTCGAGAATCGGGTCACAAGCACGGGACAAACGCGGGTATACATCGAGAATGAAGTCTACAGCCGCGACAAAGTTGGTTGCAATGAAATCAGGCTGGAAAACATGGTTTTCGTGTTTACAGTCCGGACCTGTCAGAACAAGGATGGAAGTAACGTTGGCCGCATAAGCAGCACCGATATCGGCATCCGTATCTCCAATAAACCAGCACTGAGTCAGATCGAGATTGAAATCTGTCTGTGCTTGATAGATCATGCCGGGAGCAGGTTTACGGCAGCCGCATTTCACCTTTAGTTCGGAGACTTCGCCAGGGAAGCCGCTGTGAGGGTGATGTGGGCAAATGTAAACTCGATCGAAGTAGGCCCCGTGGCGCGCAATCTCGTAATCGAGCTTTCCGTGAATGCGCCGCAGTTCCTCATAGCTTGCCTCGCCACGCGCCAGAACGGGCTGATTTGTAACCATGATCGTGCGCCACTCTGCTTCATTCAGGCGACGCAGCGCAGGGCCGACGAAATCGAAGACCGCCAGTTCCTCAGGTGAGGCGATATGACCTCGATCTTCATTCAATGTGCCGTCACGATCTACGAAGACCGCCGGTTTTGGGGAAGACAGGGATGTCCGCCGAATTGCACTTGCCGAAAAATCCCGATTGACCTTATCGAGCCTTTCGGGCGTCCCTACGTCCTTGATGTACTCGGATGACAAATAGCCTCTCAAGAGAGCTCCCGATCGGAGCATGCGGGGGAATAAATCCCTCGCGAAATCAAGAGTCCCTTGATGGTCGCCGTATTGGCGCAGCGCTTCTCGACAGATTACGTAAAGCGCCGCATTTACCAGGTTCGGCACATAACAGTCATCCGCGTGGGGGTAGGGATGGAAAGCTAGAATTCGGTGTTCTGCGTCAATTTCAACGAGATCAGAATCGTCTGGATGATCGTTTGGATGGAGCAGCAAAGAGGCCGCCACATTCTCAAGACGAGAATGCCAATTCCAAAAGCGCGTGAGGTCAACGTCCAGCATCGTATCTCCATAGAGCACGACAAACTGATCAGCCAGATGTGGTATCGCGTTCAGAACCGCACCGGCTGTCCCACGAGCCTTCCCATCATCGATGATGGTGATACGAATATCTGTGTCCTCGAATATCCGGCAATAATCCTGGATCTGTTCGGCGGCGTAATTGACCAACAAAATTACGCGTTTAAAATTGTGCTTGCGCAGTAATTCAAGTTGGTGCCCGAGCAGAGGAGTGCCGCCGACTTCGACGAGCGGCTTCGGTTTTGCGCCAAGCCTAGAGCGAAGGCGAGTTCCGCTACCCCCGGCAAGGATAACCGCTTGCCTCGATTCGCCTCCCCCCTCACGCCACATCGAAATCCTCTTCCGATAACCGGATCAGCCGGTGTAAATACGCTCGCGAGATGTTCAGGCTGCGCGCGGCCAGCGTCTTGTTGCCTTT
>JACZCY010098108.1_pt1 | contig 14525 bp, 12 predicted proteins | sample 8641821 | NCBI WGS metagenome assembly JACZCY01 (sample SAMN15324609, study PRJNA640507) | soil metagenome | isolation source: intercropping sugarcane | place: China: Luxin town, Laibin City, Guangxi Province | collected 2019-07-25 | depth 10cm m | reverse complement strand
CTGGATCGCAGGGCTGTGATCTCATTATCCTTGGCACGGAGCTGGATAACGAGTTCACCGATCCGTTGCTTAGCACTCTCTAGGTTGCCGCCAGCCAATTGTCGCTCAAGCTCGGCGATTTTTTGCTTGGCCTGCTGGAGATTGTTTCTCGTCACGCTCAATTCGTCTTGCGATGACTGATCGTCTGAGTCTCCGGCGGCGATAGAAGCCGGCACGTGTCCGATTAACATGGCGATGGATACAAGAGCAACGGCGGATAACTTGATGATCATGTCTCACCCAGAAGTAGACAAGGTGCGGTGACCACAAATGGATCCCCCGCCAATGGACTTCAATACACACATATGCATATGAAATCGGCTAAGGAGGCTCCGGCGGAAGCACCTGAATTGACGCCTAAACCGATGTCCGCATTTCCCTCTCTTCAAGAGAATGATGAAAAGAGGGGAATGCGATCCTATCGCCTCCCTGTTTTACTTTGCAACGGGGGGTGCGGGATTAAGAGAAGACGGCGGGGCAGTGAGCGGTAGGATGGGCGCTGTTCCACGGCGCCGTTGAGTTCGGCGAACGTGGGGTAAAACGAAGAGCCGAATGCCATCTGCAGACAGTTGTGGATGCAGAATATATGATGATAGTAATAATCTTGAATACGAATTGATTATGGCGCCCACCTCAACGACGAACCCGTGTGTTCTTGGGCAATGTGGCAACTTGTTCATGAACGGGTTCGCGATGCAGAGACCGAATCCCATCAAAAATTGATTGTGAGAGTGGGTTCTAGCTCCCGCCTTGAAACTGATCGCCTGTCTCGCTAGACTTCGCCCCGCGCGACATTTTCTGCTTCTTCGGAGGTTACTCAATGACGGTTCGTCCTCTTCTTCATGCATTCATTGTCTTCGGAGCATTGGTCTCAGCAGGGATGAGACTTTCGGAGGCAGCCGAACAGTCGCAACACATGAAAGCCGCGTGTGAGAAAGGCACTGCGACAGCATGCAATACCCTCGGATTGTTGTACATGAAAGGCGAGGGGGTGAAGCAAGATGACACTCGAGCTGCAGCCCTTTTCAGGAAAGCCTGTGACAGTGGGGATGCGGGTGGTTGCTCCAATCTCGGCGTGGTATATGCCGAGGGGATCGGGGTCCCACAGGACGATGCTCAAGCCGCTGCCTTCTCCAGGAAAGCCTGTGACAGCGGGGATGCGAAGGGCTGCTTCAATCTCGGCGTGATGTATGTCGAAGGAACCGGGGTTCAGCAGGACGACGTTCAAGCCGCCGACTTCTACAGACAAGCCTGTGATGGGGGGAATGCGAAGGGCTGCTATAACCTTGGCGTGATGTATGCCGAAGGAACCGGGGTTCAGCAGGACGATGCTCAAGCCGCCGCCTTCTCCAGGAAAGCCTGTGACGGTGGGAATATGAAGGGCTGTTACAATCTTGGCGTGATGTATGCCGAAGGAACCGGGGTTCAACAGGACGACGTACAAGCCGTCGACTTCTACAGGAAGGCCTGTGACGGGGGGAATGCGAGGGGCTGCTACAACCTTGGCGTGATGCATGCCGAGGGAATCGGGGGCCAACCGGACAACTTTCAAGCCGTCGACTTCTACAGGAAAGCCTGTGACGGAGGGAGTGCGAGGGGTTGCTCCAATCTCGGCGTGATGTATGCCCAGGGGACCGGCATCAAGCAGGACGACATTCGAGCCGTCAACCTTTACAGGAAGGCTTGTGACGCTGGGGACGCAAAGGGTTGTATCCATCTCGGCATGGTCTATCAAGTCGGGAGGGGTATCAAGCCGGATGATGCTGAAGCACTCAAGTATTACGGGAAAGCGTGCGATCTCAGAGAGCCAAAAGGCTGCTCTTATTATGCAAAGTTGAAGACGGGTAGGCGGTGAGATCGTGCGTGGTCGAAACCATCATGAATTTCTTACCCTCGGCCTGTTCGTTGCGTCATCGGTTTCTTATCAGACGTGAGGAGATTTACTGCTATATCCCCGCGGGAACCGTATTCTCCCACCTTTCCTTGTGACCGGCATTTGCTGTCCGCTTAAGCACAAGCCAGAATTGAACCGCGTCGCGGTTTCTCGCACGATATCTGTCTGCTGCCTCCCCCGATGGACTTGCTCCTCGTTTCAGAGGAGTGAGAACATCGGGGGAAGGCAATCGTTTAGCCCGCAGTCATCATGGCAAATACTATAACCGCGAACACAAAGATGCCTAAGAAGATGTAGGAGAGGGCATCATTCATGCCAGGCATGTGCTTTCACCTCCTTGTCCGGTCATTTTTCGGCTTTTTCTGGCTCATCCGCAATGGTGCTGGAACTGAATACCCGGAGCGTGAGGCCCCACGCTCATACAACGAGCACCACTCAATTCAATCGCACTAACGTGATGAGACGGAGGACTACGCTTGAGGAGGATGAAAGACCGAGGTTACGAAGATCGGAAGACGGAGCACGGGCTCGCCCTTCTCGTGAAGACCGGAACGACTTGCCGATTCTGGTTCAGGTGCGATCGGAGGGATCGAAAAGTCTTCAGAGACTGATTCCGCCGGTATGCTGGAAGTGAGGAGTCCAATAAGCGTAACGGGTGTTCCCAGCATTTGCGACAACACGCAGATACAAAGGAAAAGGACCAGAAATTCCCTACCAGTCCACCGCGACGAACAGAAAAATGACGTTGTGCCACGCTGCCACATGAAAATCACTATACTCCCCCGGGGACGAGCGAGCAAGCGAGCTCAGATCCCCCTTCTAGTCTGAGGCAACGCCGGACGGAAGAGAGCCGTTCTCTTTGAGAGCAGACTGACTACCCTGGCTGTATACGGTATGGTGTAGCGGTTGAAGGAAATTGTCGCCTTCCCATTTCGGCACAGGTCACACGACGGGCAGAGGGAGGACACATGGATAACGACGCAACCTATGGGGTGTGGTGGCTCGTCCTCGTCAATTCCCTGTTCTTTATTCTTTTTGCGCTGAGCTTCACGCGTCCTCGGACGGGGCGTGATTGGCGATCTCTTGGGGTCTTCTCAGCGTTTATCGTGGCCCTGTTTGCGGAGATGTATGGATTCCCTCTAAGTATCTATCTGATCTCGGGATGGTTGGCGAGCCACTATCCCGAGGTCGATCCGTTTGCTCACGACACGGGCCATTTCTGGCACACCTTACTTGGCAGGCAAGGCCCTGCACACTCCGACCCTCTGCATATTTTGAGCGAGGTGTTGGTCTTCATAGGGCTGATCCTCCTGGCGGCATCCTGGCGCATTTTGTATCGGGCGCAGCGGGAGCAGACCCTGGCCACAAGCGGAGCCTATGCCTTGATCAGGCATCCGCAATATGCCGCCTTCCTCATCATTATGCTGGGTTTTCTTCTCCAGTGGCCGACCTTTCCGACCCTGCTGATGTTCCCTGTGCTCGTGGGGATGTATATCCTTCTTGCCCACGAAGAGGAGGCAGAGGCCCGTGCGCAATTCGGTGAGGCCTATGATCGATATGCGGAAACGACGCCGGCCTTTTTCCCTTCATGGAGAAAGTGGATACGAGAGCCCGAAAGGTGAACGGAGGAAAGCCGAGTCTATGGATTTGGGGCACTCATGAGGCGGAATGACACGGGGGTGCTCTATAAACCACGCGTTGGTTATGGTACGGTGTCTCCCTCTATGCAGGAAATACAATGATATTCAGGCGGCCGGAGCTCGAAAAAGATAATCCGATCGCTCCCCAACCGTATATAGGCCCGCGCAGGCGGCTGGCGACGGCTCGAGCCTCCGCATCGAGGGAGTGTACGGAAGAGAATGATTTGAAAAAGGCGTTGCAGGATTTGACGCTGGCGGCATCCCGCTATATGGATCGTGTGCCGAAAACCAGAAAATCAGAAAAGAGCCTAAGAGTATTGCGGGATGCGATTGCACAAGCCGCACGAGTGCTCGCCGCCGAAGGCGCTAAAGGAACCGGATCTTCGGGTGGGTGAGGCTGAAGACCGTGGTCTTTGTATCAGCTGAATTGCAGCCTGATTAGAAACGGCTTCAAGCAGGAGGAGAGCATGATGACTTCGTATAGGCGTTTCATGGTGTGTGGCTTGGGTGTGCTGGCATGGTGTTGGTCTACTACCGGTGATACGGTTGCGCATGAGCCTTCGGCAACGTCTCAGCCCGACAGTCTCGACTCGGTACAGCACCGGAGCGATATCGCGTGGGACGCCATCGAGTGGACAGAGCGGCGCTATAAGATCGAGGCGCTGGGCTTCAAGGCACGGGACGAAACCGGCAACAGCTGGTTGGGCAGCGACGAGGTGATGATTCGCACCGACGATGCCAAAGGTTGGGCGGTGTCCGGCCAGATCAGCGGCATCGACTCGGGCGATGCTCACCACTTCGACCCGGCAAAGAGCTGCATTGTGCCGGTACGTCCCGGTATCGTCGTGCTTGGGAAGACATCGGTCTGTGACGACAGTGGCGAAGCCGCGCCGCTGAGTTTCGCGGTCGAGTTCTGGGAGAAGGATTGGTTCGGCGGATTTGGCCGTGAGTTTTGCAGTCCGGGCTCGCCGGCGTTAGGCATGCATGCAGGACCGCACTGCGCGAACGACAATGCCGGTGACGATTTCATTGGTCGTGCCCATATCGATCTGTCGATGCAGGACCTTGAAGCGGCCCTGCCCGACGTCGGCGATGAATACATCGAAACCGTCGTATTGGAGCAGTGTGACAGCGGGAGTACGTGCGATGTAACCTATGGACCCGATTACAGCTTTACCTATCGCGTCACCCGCCAGCGCGACGTGCGGGTCGGGTTTCGCCCAATGCTCGATAAGGCAATGGGTATGATCGGTACGCGTTCCGAACTCGATGCCATCGCTGCCGGTCTACGGTCTTTGCGCGCACCAAGTCCACGTCAAATCGAACCCGGAATGGGCAAGTAGGACCGCAAGAGCGGGGCGCCAACCCATTGCATGCTAAGAAACGTTCCTTCTCGGGATGCTGTTGAGTCCACATCTTTGAGCCATTCCTCTGACAGATCAGCGTACAGTCAGAGATTCTTTCTGAGCCGGACGACTTTTCCCCACACGGTGTCCTCGCTCACCACCGGAATGTCGTCATACTTCCGGTTCAGCGGATGGAGTATGCATTGGGTGCCGCTGCGTTTCACTTGACGAAGGAGCATGGTTTCCGAGTCCCCGTCCCGATGGTGAGCGATCACATAGTCGTTGGGGTTCCACTCGATGTCGGGATTGACAAAAATCATTTCCTCTTTGCTGAACAAAGGCTCCATCGAATCATCTTGGACTTTCAAGGCGATGGTGCGCGTTCCGGACACGTCAGTCGCCTCGATCATCGCCTCGGCATCGAGCACCTCAGGAAGGGTTGTCCTTGTTACGACCTGACCCATTTGATCCCAGCGCAGAAGGGGAAACTTTTGGATTTGACCCGCCGCGGAATGATGAGCCTTGACCGGCAATTGAACCGTCGTCCGTGCATGCGGCGACACACCGGTGCGCAAGAAGTCCGCGTCCATCCGGAAATACTTCGCAAATTTATCCCAGACCGCAGGATCGTCCGGGGTTTTGTTGGCAAGAATATCGACGACTGTTCGAAAAGAGACTCCGACCAGCGAGGCCAATTCCTTTTCCGTCAAACCCTCGCCTAATTCCCTGTGGATGAGGCCTTTGAGATTCAACGTCAACTTCTCCCCTCTGCCTCGTTCGCGACATTCAGCAGCCGAATCAAGTTGAAGATCCGGTTCGCGCATCTTTCGCCGGCGGTTCTCAAGAAGACCCACGCGTCCGAGGGCAGAATCGTCGACGATGTCTGGATCAGCGCGGCACCCATCTATGGTGACTCATCCTTTCCAGACGAACGGTCGGTTTCTCCTCGATCTGCGGCATCCGCTCTTGTCGCACTTTGCGGTTGCCTGTTCTTCTCCCTTTGGGACTGTGCAATCGCTTCTGCCGCAGCGTAGGCTCCTGTCCAGGCCATTCCCCCTTCGACAGTGCCGGCCGCCGGCAATGTTTCCGTGCCGTCGATTATGATGCGCGCGCCATGCTGCGATGTCATCAATGCCCATGTCCATTTGAACAGGACGAGAAAGCGATTGCGAAAGCCGATCAGAAGGAAAAGATGCACGGCCAGCCACGCCACCCAAGCCCAGAAACCCGACATCCGAAAAACACGGAAATCCGCCACCGCCTTTCCTCGTCCGATCGTAGCCAGCGTCCCCTTATCCACATAGCGGAATGGATCGCCGGACCGCCCTTGGATCCTGTTCAGAATGTGGCGTGCCACATAGTGACCCTGTTGAACAGCCACTGCGGCAAGCCCGGGCAATGGATGGCCGGTCTGGTCAACACACGCGGCGAGATCGCCGATCACAAACACTTCCGGATGGCCGGGGATGCTGAGATCCGGTTCCACCAACACCCGACCGGCGTGATCCAGCGGTACGCCGAGTGAGTGCGCCAAAGGCGACGGCTCCACGCCGGCGGCCCACAGCACCGTGGCGGCCTGGATTCGCTGTTCACCGACGGCGACCCAGCCAGGTTGGATCGCCGTCACAGCGGTATTCGTGCGGACCTCTACGCCCAGCCCTCTCAGCGCACGCTCGGCTTCGGCGGACAGCGTTTCCGGGTACCTCGGCAAGACCCGCGACATCGCTTGCACTAAGATCACGCGCGCTCCTCGCGGATCGATGCGCCGAAAATCCTGCACCATCACTTTGAATGCGAGTTCGGCGACCGCGCCCGCCAATTCCAAGCCGGTCGGGCCTCCGCCGACGATCACAAATGTGAGCCATGCCTGTCGTCGTGTACCATCCGATTCCCGTTCGGCCTGTTCGAACGCCCCTAAGATACGGCGTCTGATCGCCAACGCATCCGTCACACCCTTCAGCCCAGGGGCAGACTTCTCCCACTCGGAATGCCCGAAGTACGAATGGCGCGCGCCGGTAGCCACAATCAAGTAATCGTAGTCGACGGCGCCATCCGCCATTATCACCCTGTGCTCGCGAGGCTTGATTGCTAAGACTTGCGCCTGGATCACTCGTGTGTTTTTCTGTTTGCGTAACACGCTGCGGATGGGATATGCGATGTCGCTGGGCGAGAGCCCTGCCGTTGCGACTTGATACAATAACGGCTGGAACAGGTGATAATTGTGACGATCGATCACCGTGAGTTGAAGCGCCGCATGGTTGAAGGTTCGCGCGGCATACAACCCGCCGAATCCCGCGCCGACAATCACGATACGGGGACATTCATGAACAGCCATCATGTTCCCTTCTGGAGTCGGTCTGATTACTCACGCTCAACCCACCGGCGCACCTCGCAACCATGTATGCCTCATTCGATGCGATCCACCCTGGTCGACAAACCGTATCCGGTAAACGTGTTCGGCAGCGCTGGTTGGCCTCGCCTGATCTGGCTCGTCAACCACCATGGTCTGTTGATCGTTCCTTGAGTTTCCTATAACGCCGGATCAGATGGTTGGTGGAGCTATCGTGCTTCAATTGGGGCTCAGCTTTACTCTCGAGTTCGGGGATAATGCGCGCGGCAAGCACCTTTCCTAGTTCGACCCCCCACTGGTCAAACGAATCAATGTGCCAGATGACGCCTTGCGTGAAGACGCTGTGCTCATACAGCGCGACGAGCGCCCCCAGCGCCGCGGGAGTCAGCCGCTCCATCAGAATTGTGTTGGACGGACGGTTGCCTTCGAAGGTCCGGTGCGGCACCAGCCATGCCGGTGTGTTCTCCGCTTTGACCTCCTGCGGCATTTTGCCAAAGGCCAGAGCCTCCGCTTGGGCAAAGACGTTGGCCAGGAGCAGGTCGTGGTGACGACCTAGCGGATTCAGCGGTTGAGCAAATGCGATGAAGTCGCAGGGGATGAGCTTGGTGCCCTGATGAATCAATTGGTAGAAGGAGTGTTGACCATTGGTGCCCGGTTCCCCCCAGTAGATCGAACCGGTTTGGTAGCCGACCTCAGTTCCGTCGAGCATGACATGCTTGCCGTTGCTTTCCATCGTCAATTGCTGAAGGTACGCCGGAAAACGCTTCAGATACTGATCATAGGGGAGAATCGCCGTAGTCTGCGTGCCGAAAAAATTGTTGTACCAGATGGTCAGCAGCCCCATGAGCACCGGCACGTTGCGCTCGAACGGGGCCGTGCGAAAGTGTTCGTCCATGTGATGAAACCCGTTGAGCATGGCACGGAATTGTTCAGGACCGATGGCAATCATCGTCGAGAGACCGATCGCGGAGTCCATCGAGTAGCGTCCGCCGACCCAGTCCCAAAACTCGAACATATTCGCGGTGTCGATGCCGAACTTCGCGACCTCTTTCGCATTGGTCGAGATCGCCACGAAATGCTTGGCCACGGCCTTGACATCGCCGCCGAGGCCCTTGAGCGACCATTCGCGCGCGCTTTGAGCGTTGGTCATCGTTTCCAAGGTCGTGAAGGTCTTCGATGAGACGATGAACAGAGTCTCCTCGGCGTTGAGATCGCGCGTGGCTTCGGCGAAGTCGGCACCGTCGATATTGGAGACGAAGCGGAAAGTCAGGTCGCGTTGGCTGTAGTGCCGCAATGCTTCGTATGCCATCACCGGCCCTAGGTCAGACCCTCCGATGCCGATATTGATGACGTTGCGGATCGGCTTACCTGTGTACCCTTTCCACTGTCCACTGCGCAGCCGGTTGGAGAAATCGGTCATTTTCTCCAGCACGGCGTGGACCTGAGGCACCACGTCTTCGCCGTCCACGATGATAGAGTGATTCTTGGGAGCGCGCAGGGCCACATGGAGAACGGAGCGTTTCTCCGTGACATTGATCTTCTCACCCCCAAACATGGCATCGATGCGACCATGGAGACCGGACTCCTCCGCCAATTGCACCAAGAGCGCAAGCGTCTCGTCGGTGATGCGATTCTTCGAGTAGTCGAAGTAGATGCCGACGGCCTCGACCGCCATGCGCTCCCCGCGGGTCGGATCGTCCGCGAAGAGTGTCCGGAGATGGAGATCACGAATTTTTGAGTAATGGGCTTCGAGGGCCTTCCACGCCGCGCGTGTGGTGAGTGGTGCGATAGTTGTCATGCTGGGTCTCCTTCGATTTGTGGCCCACTGAATTTTAGCCCGGACAATGGTCAGAAGCCGGTCTGCATTCAGACTGACGGCGCCGATGAGCGCCGTGTCACCTGGTCGATGCTGATGCTCCTTCCGAAAATCGCTTCAAGATCAATCGGGCGGCACGGACATGAACTCCGCTGCCGAGGCCGACTCGTCGGGTGTCCACCGCCGGCCGCGGTCGTCGATCGGATATTGTCTACCCGCAAGCGCGTCGCATTGTCCAACGCCGCCTGTTCTAATGTGGTGACAGTCATGAGTCAACTTCTTTTCGGTGTGAGGACCTGGATGGCCGCGGCTCTCTCTTACGTGTACGGCCACTTCCAGTTTCGGATCTCCGGCGGATCGATGCCGTGCTCGTGGGCATGCGCGAGATGCTCCAGGATCTGGTCTTGCAACCAATTCTTGACGTGAGCTCCGGACTCTTGTAGCCGCGGTACTCGATCGATGACGTCGATCGCCAAATTAAACCGGTCCACCTCGTTGAGTATGGCCAGCGCGAGCGGCGTGTCGATGCTTCCCTTTTCGTTGTAGCCGTGGACGTGCCAGAGGTCGTGGTTTGCCCGGTAGGCCAGCTTGTGAATCAGCGCGGGGTATCCATGGAAGTTGAAGATGACGGGCTTGTCCGTCGTAAACAGGCCATCGAAATCACGGTCAGTCAATCCATGTGGGTGGTCCGTGATCGGCTCGAGCTTGAACAGATCGACCACGTTGATGAACCGAATCTTTAGGTCCGGGAACCGTTCGCGCAAGATGGCTGTCGCGGCCAGCGCCTCCATGGTGACCACATCGCCCGCGCAAGCCATCACCACGTCCGGCGCGCTGTCCTGATCCGTGCTGGCCCAGGGCCAAATCCCAATACCCTTTTGACAATGTCTCACGGCAGCCGCCATGTCCAAATACTGCAGATGCAGCTGTTTGTCCGCCACGATCACGTTCACATAATCAACGCTACGCAAACAGTGATCGGCCACGCTCAGAAGGCAGTTCGCGTCCGGAGGCAGATAGATGCGGGTAACCTGCGAACTCTTATTGGTGACCACATCAAGGAACCCGGGGTCTTGATGGGTGAAGCCATTGTGGTCCTGACGCCAGACGGTGGAGGTGATCAACAGATTCAAGGATGAGATAGACGCTCGCCATTTGACCTCGGTTTTACATTTTTCCAGCCATTTGGCATGCTGATTCACCATGGAATCGATGATGTGGAGGAACGCTTCATACGAGGCAAAGAACACGTGGCGACCGGTCAACACATAGCCTTCCGTCCATCCCTCGAGGGTGTGTTCGCTGAGCATTTCCATGACGCGTCCATCCGGCGACAGCTCGCCGCCATCCGAGTCTTCTGGTCTAAATTCCGCCAGCCAGGTCTTCTTGGTGGCCTCGTAAATGGCTTGCAGGTGGTTGGACGCCGTTTCGTCCGGTCCGAAGACCCGAAAGTTGTGCCTATTGTCGCGCATGACGTCGCTCAGAAATTGACCCAAAAGAAACGTTGATTGGGCTTCGATGGCCCCGGGTTTGATAACCGGCACTCCGTATGTCCGAAAATCAGGAATTCGAAGCGGAACCCGCAGCAAGCCGCCGTTCGCGTGGGGATTGGCACTCATCCGCCGCCGGCCGGTCGGAGCCAACGCCTTCAACTGCGGAATCAGGGAGCCCTTTTCATCGAATAGATCTTCCGGTTTGTAACTTCGCATCCAGGCTTCGAGCATCGCGAGGTGCGCCGAATTCTCCATGACGTTGGGGATCGGAATCTGGTGCGCTCGCCAATAACCTTCCAACTTGTGCCCGTCCAGCTCCTTGGGCGCGGTCCACCCTTTGGGTGTACGGAGGATGATCATGGGCCAGCGCGGCCGTATGGCATTGCCGCGATGGCGCGCTTCCTCCTGAACGATGCGGATTTGATTGATGCAGGTCTCGACAGTCGCCGCCATCTTACGGTGCATGACCGGCGGATCGTCCCCCTCGACGAGGTGGGGAGTCCACCCAAAGCTGGCGAACATGCCGTGCAATTCGTCCGATGAGACGCGAGCTAAAATGGTCGGATTGGCGATCTTGTACCCATTCAGGTGAAGAATCGGGAGCACGGCGCCGTCGCGAATGGGATTCAGAAATTTATTGGAATGCAGGGACGCCATCAATGGACCGGTTTCGGCTTCACCATCTCCGATGACGGCGGCGACGAGCAAGTCCGGGTTATCAAACGCCGCCCCGAACGCGTGCGATACGCTATACCCCAATTCGCCGCCCTCATGGATCGAACCGGGCGTTTCCGGAGTGGCATGGCTGCCGATCCCTCCTGGAAACGAAAACTGCTTGAAGAACCTGCGCAGGCCTTCTACATCTTGACTCTTATCCGGATACACCTCGGAATAGGTGCCTTCCAGATAAGCGTTGGCGAGCACCGCAGGCGCACCATGCCCGGGCCCGGAGATGTAGATCATGTTCATGTCGTAGCGTGTGATCACCCGGTTCAGGTGGACCCAGATAAAATTCTGACCGGGAGTGGAGCCCCAATGTCCGATCAATCGTTTTTTGATGTGCGCTACCCTGAGCGGTTCTCGCAGTAGAGGGTTCTCGCATAGATAGAGCATGCCGAGCGAAAGATAATTACACGCGCGCCAGTAGGCATCCATCAGACGCAGCTCATCGGCGGCGAGCGGCGTACGGGCTTCAAGCGGGATGTCGGTCATCGTTGGATTCATGATGAAAACCCTCCTCATCCACGGCTAGGGTATCGCGCGGCAGGGTCGATCTCAGACTCCAAGCCTCTGTCAGTTAGATTGACTCCCTTCTAAAAGACCGCTTTCAGGAAGGAGCCTGACTCAGCGAACTGGAATTGTGCCTTTCCGTGGCTGTACAGAACATTGGACTGAAACGGTATCTCTGATCGTTTGATCCAGATGTCGCAAAACTTTGAATCAGTCTGTCGTTCTTGAAACAAGAAATTATGTCGACGATGGAACGACATCTTGTCCGAGTGAGAACTTGCCTGTGATTCCGCTTTATTCCTTTTCCTTCGGACATGCTATGCCACCCACCCCCTTCGGTTGAGGCCGTCCAGCAACAGATGGAAGTAAATCAACCCGGCGTACGGTCGCCATTTGCGCAGTACCCGGCGGACATGGTCATAGTCCGGCGGTCGTTTCAGCCGCAACCATCGATGGAGACTCTTCTGTGCCCCGACATCATCGCCCGGAAACTGGTGAATCCGTCCGAGGCCGCGCAGCAGCGTGTACTCAGCGGTCCAACGCCCCACTCCTCGCAACTCCATCAACCGGTTTACTGTCTCAGCATCATCCATGGTTGCGAAGCCGTCGGGGTCGAGCTTGCCTTCCCTTATTGTTCGGGCCGCATCAATAATGGCCTGTCCCTTGCTTCGGCTATATCCCAATGCTTTTAGCGCTTGGACCTCGACTTCGCCCAGATCGTCGGGCCGTGGAAACGCATGGCCTTCGCTGCGGTTTCCTAATCCGTAGCGTTCCGTCAATCGATTCAACAAGGCGATTCCGACGGTCAAGCTGAGTTGCTGGCAAGCGATCCCGTTGACCAATGCTTCAAACACACTGGAGAAACACGGCGGTTTCATCCCGAGAAAGCGCCGAGCCAACTGATGCAGCTTCGTTTCCTGCGATGCCAGCCGATAAAACTTGCGAAGATCTGCCCGGAGGCCTAACAGCCGGTCCAATGCAGCTGTCACGTCGGCTTGAGCCCTCGACGGCAGGCCGGCGCCGGCGACAGTGACGGCCAGCATGGTGTTCTGCTGTGTGACGGCTACCTGAACCGGCATGGCACCCACAACCAGTGTCCGCCTGTAGACCCCTTCATCCCAGCGATCCATGATATTGTTCGGACGCCGCCGCAATGCCCAGACGGTGAGATCAAGCCGAAAGGGCTGCACTGGACGCAATGTGAAGTCGATCTCCTTCATGGTTCAGGCGTGGCTGTCCGTCCAGACCCGCTGATCAGGCCTGGCCCATCTTCTAAATGTCCAACTCACACCGGAGACCGCCATCGGACTGTCTGCTGGAGATGATGATCCTCACGCGGGCGTTCCGTGATGATCCGCCTTTCCTGTCCATCGTCCGATTGGCTGACCGGTGAGGTGCTCGGCCCTTAGCTGGCCGCTTCGATCGTCGCCAATGCGCGCTCCAGATCGCCGATCACATCCTCGATATCCTCGCAGCCGACCGAGATTCTCACGAGCCCGCTCGTGAGTCCTTGCCGCTTCATGACGTCCGGGGGCATCGCGACATGAGTCATCGATGCCGGATGTTCGATCAACGTATCGACTGTGCCTAAGGACACCGCCAACGTGCAAAGCGTCAGTCTCTTCAACAGCCGCTTGGCCGCCTCGAACCCGCCGGCCAACTCGAAGCTGAAGCAACCGCCAAAGCCGGTCATCTGTCGAGCAGCCACATGGTGGCCGGGGAACTTGGGATCGCCGGGATAATACAACGTGCTGACTGTTGAAAGACCGGCAAGAAATTCGAAAAGCTTCATCGCATTGTCGTGATGCCGTTGCATGCGCAACGAAAGGGTTCTGATGCCGCGCAGCAGCAGGTAGGCGTCGAACGGACTGAGAATGCCGCCGGTGTCGCGGCGATAGAGGCGGATCTTGGCGGCCAATTCAGAGCTGGCTACGACGATGCCGCCGATCACGTCGCCGTGTCCGTTCAAATATTTCGTCGCGCTATGGAGAGAGATATCCGCACCCAGATCCAACGGTCGCTGAAAATATGGACTGGAGAAAGTGTTATCGACGATCGTCAAGATGTCTTTGGGTCCGGCCAGTTCGGCGATGGCCTGGATATCGGTGATCTTGCACGTGGGATTGGCGGGGGTTTCGTAGAAAATCACCTTGGTCTTGTCCCGGATGGCGTCTTCGACGGCCCGCACATCCGAGGTATCGACGACCGATGACGTGATCCCTAGATCGGCCAGACGTTCCGTGATCAAGTGAAGGCTTGGACTATAGAGCGTTTCGCCGCAGATCACATGATCGCCCGCTTTTAAAACACTCAACAAACTGGCATGGATGGCCGCCATTCCCGACCCAAAGGCGACCGCTGCCTCTCCGTTTTCCAGATCAGCGACCACCCGCTCGACGATTTCAACCGTCGGATTTCCCATCCGGCTGTAGACATGTCCGGCGCGACGCCCTAGAAAGAGATCCGCGCCGGCTTCGGGAGAATCGAACGCAAACGTAGAAGTGAGAAAAATAGGCATTGTATGGGCGTTCAAGGGTTTCATCTGCCCGTCGGCGTGCAATTGTCTGGTTGTAAAGCCTTGCATGGGGCGACTCCTCTGTTTGCGCCCGCTCATTCTGAGCGAGCAGTCTCACGTTAAATGGCGTGTCAGGGTCATCGTTGAAGCTTAGGGAAGGTCTGATTAATTCACGTTTCCATCGGAAATCTATTTCTGGGCT
>JACZCY010140516.1_pt1 | contig 14636 bp, 16 predicted proteins | sample 8641821 | NCBI WGS metagenome assembly JACZCY01 (sample SAMN15324609, study PRJNA640507) | soil metagenome | isolation source: intercropping sugarcane | place: China: Luxin town, Laibin City, Guangxi Province | collected 2019-07-25 | depth 10cm m | reverse complement strand
GCCAGCGGCGTTCTCGCATCGCTCAAAGGCTCAACGTACCGAAGCGTACGCCTCGCCTCTTCGTTCGCTGTGGCCTTGCTGGACAGCCTTTTTGAGCATCCTGAAGTTATCTGAGGTTAGCACGCACACAGTCTGTTAAACATCCTTTGCGGCGTCTGCGGCCTCCACAGGCACACTCCCGCCTCCGGCCGGCCCATACTCCGAGTCGGGATTAAAGGCCGCAGGCAAAACCTCTTCAATCCGTTCTGTCAGGATGAAGACGAGTTGGTCGCGCACTTCTTGCGGGACATCCTTGAGATCTTTTTCATTGGCCTTCGGCAGAATGATCCGTTTGATTCCAGCACGATGTGCCGCCAACACTTTTTCTTTGATGCCGCCCACCGGCAAGACCAGTCCGCTCAAGCTGATTTCCCCTGTCATCGCCGTGTCGCTCCGTACGGCCTTGCCTTCGTAAGCGGATGCGAGCGCAGTCGCCATCGTGATACCGGCCGATGGGCCATCTTTCGGAATGGCTCCGGAGGGCACGTGAATATGGATCCCGTTCCGTTTAAACCGGGAAATGTCCAAACCCATGCTCTCAGCATGCGACCAGAGATAGCTCCTGGCTGCACGAGCGGACTCCTGCATAACGTCGCCCAACTGACCCGTCAGAGTCAAATCGTGGCTGCCGGGGAGCAAGGTTGTTTCGATATAGAGCACATCTCCTCCGGTCGGGGTCCAGGCCAGGCCGGTTGCAACGCCGGGAGGCAGGTTCTTCCGGGCCTCCTCCGGCATAAACCGTTCGGAGCCTAACCACTCGCCGAGAAGATCTGCCCGAATGGCGACGGGCTGTCGCTCTTGGCCTTCCGGGAGATCGGCGAACGTCAAAGCCACTTTTCTGGTCAACCGTCCCAGCATTTGCTCGAGTTGCCGCACACCGGCCTCACGGGTATAACGCGAGATGACGAGATTCAGCACCTCGTCCGTGAGCACGGCCTGGCTGCTCTCAATGCCTGCCTCTTTGAGTCGTCTCGGCCACAGATAGCGCCGGGCGATTTCGGCTTTCTCCCGCTCGCTGTAGCCCTGAAGGCGAATCACCTCCATCCGATCCAACAAAGGTTGGCTGATGGTATCAAGAGTGTTGGCCGTGGTGATGAAGAAGACCTTCGACAGATCGAACGGGAGATCCAAATAATGATCACGGAATGTGTGGTTCTGTGCCGGATCCAGGATTTCCAACAGCGCCGATGCCGGATCGCCGCGAAAATCACGCCCCATCTTGTCGACTTCATCGAGCATCAGGACCGGATTGTTGACTCCGGCCCGGCGGATGGCCTGAATGATGCGGCCTGGTAACGCACCGACATAGGTACGACGGTGGCCGCGCAGTTCTGCTTCGTCATGGACGCCGCCGAGACTGAATCGTTCGAACGTTCGGCCCATTGCCCTTGCAATCGATTGCCCCAAGCTTGTCTTGCCGACGCCGGGAGGACCCACGAGACAGAGAATGGGGGCTTTCGCCGTGGGGTTGAGCTTCAAGACCGCCAGGTGTTCGACGATCCGTTCTTTCACTTCCTTGATCCCATAGTGGTCTTCTTCCAACACCTGCCGGACCGTTGAAAGATTGAGATGTTCCTCGGACGCCTTCTTCCACGGGAGTTCGAGAACCAGCTCAAGGTAGGTTCTCAAGACCTGATGGTCCGGCGATGTCGGCGGCACCTTGCTCAACCGAGCGGCCTCGCGTGCGACTTCCTTACGAATGGGCTCCGGCAAGTCGGCTTCAGCGATCTGCTTTTTCAACCGAGCGACCTCGTTCTCCTCTCCCTCGCCTTCGCCAAGCTCATCCTGAATGGCTTTCAGCTGTTCGCGCAAGATGTACTCCCGTTGGTTCTTGCCGATTTTGGTCTGCGCATCCTTGGCGATCTTTTCTCGCAGTTGGAGTATTTGGATTTCCTTCGACAACGCGGCGTAGAGACTGCGCAGGAGGTCCAACGTCGAAGAACTTTCGAGCAATCGCTGTTCTTCCACCACGTCAAGATTGACGAGCGAAGCGATGCGATAGGCAAGCGCCACGGAATCATCTTCGTTGCTCAGCACCGTGCCGACCTCTTGGATGCCGGGAGCCTGGATCAGTCTCGGTAAGTCCGACACCAACTCTTGAATGGCTCGGTGCAGCGCTTGGACTTCCGGTCCATCGTCCGTAGGACGCCCCAAAGAACGGACACGCACGATGGAGTAGGGAGTGGACTGTTCTTCTTTCAAGAGGACGACGCGATCCAGCCCCTGAACCAGCGCGTGAATCGTTCCCTCGGACGACTGGCCGATTTGTTTGACGATCGCCTTCGTGCCGATGGAATACAAATCGGCAAGTGCCGGTTCTTCGGTCTGGGGATCGCGCTGTGCCACCACGACGATCATTTTCTCTTCGGTCTTCATCGCGGCGTTGACGGCAGCGATGGATCGCTCCCGCCCGATCGTCAGCGGCATCATCACCCCTGGAAACAGCACCGTCCGTTTAACTGGTAGTATCGGCAACGCCGACAACACATTATTATTTTCCATGGAAGTCCATCCTTCCTCCGGGTTCAAGAGATTATAACAACCTGATAGGGTTCCCTGCGTGGAAGTCAAGGGAGAGAATCTAAAATGAGCAATAACTACCGGTAGGAACGGAGGCTCGCATCGCTATATGTCGGCGATTTGAAAGGTTTCTTATCGGATTCGAAGATATCACTTGCTAGGCAGGAATCCCCGTTGCCCGTCCTCCGCGGTGGTCTGCTACGGAGGTTGGATGAAGCTGGGAAGGAGTGCCAAGCGGATGTCCTTCGACTCGTCGGCTGGAACTTTTGGGCGGCGAGCCGTAAGGGACGTAGGACAAAGACATTGTCACGTCGTAGAGCTCCACTTGCCCCCTGCCGTACCCTCATTTGGCAGTCGTTGCTCAAGACCAGGCTCGACCTCGGCGTGCAAAGCAAGCGTGTTTGTGCTATCCGTATTGTATTCCTAACGAGAACCTCATGTATGTTCTCCTGAACCATTCATGAACTATTGTAGCCACTGTGGCGCAACGGTCTCGCATAAAATTCCTCTCGGGGACACTCTGCCCAGGCATGTCTGCGATCAATGCGAGCGCGTTCATTATCACAATCCCAAAATCGTCGCAGGTTGTATTCCTGAATGGGAAGATCAAATCCTCTTGTGCCGTCGGGCTATCGAACCCCGTCTGGGGCTGTGGACGTTTCCCGCGGGATTCATGGAACTGGGCGAAAGTACGGAACAAGCGGCGATGCGCGAAACACTGGAAGAAGCCCATGCGGATGTCACCATCACAGGACTCTATGCCGTGCTGAGTCTTCCCGGTATTGGTCAGGTCTATCTAGTGTTTCGTGGCAGAATGAAGACGCCGGTATTTCAGGCGGGACCGGAAAGCTTGGACGTCCGACTATTTTCTCTCTCAGACATTCCCTGGGGGACCATGGCCTTTCACGTGGTGAGCGAGGCCCTGAGGCGTTACGTGGCCGACGCGAAAACCGGGGAATTTCGACTCCATCTCGACAGCCTGCCGGACAAGCCTGGGTTTTAAGCCGGAATCTTTGGAATACGATGAAGTCAACTCTTCGGGAACTCTTCTTTCGGAACGATGAGGGCCTGCCCTGTCGTCACTGAGAGTTGCTCGACCACTCGTTTCAGTCGTTCTTGTTCAGCGGGCGCCACGGTCAAGAATTCGACACCGATGCCCTGTGATCCGGACCAGCGGACGGCTCCTCTGCTGATGTGGATTGGTGTAGATTCGCCGGGCAGTTCAATGAATATTTCCACCTGCATGCCGGTGAAGGGCCGGACCACGCTTTCCAACCGACAACCTTTCAGCGAGAGATCTTTCACGGAAGCGTTGTATCGAAGTTTGTCTCTCTGAACCAACGTGCTCGGCATTGCAACAGGAAACCGGGGGAATTTCCGGACAACCATTGTGCATCCTCGTGTAGTGAGACTTGGGCTCTCTGCCTGCCGAGCCGACCGCCGTTGTAGCTAATGAGGTATTAGGTAGCAGGCTATGTGGCCGCAGGCTACTTGTCAACGAAAAGCCTGATATATGAACGAGTCGTGGATGGGGATAAAGAACGAACTGTGACCTATCGTCAGTCGTCCAGCGGCTTCACCAGGGATAACCCCAATATCCGTAATGTCGGTGGCCCCAAAAGGGGCGGTAATAGGGTGAAGCATAAATACCAGCGCCGCCGAATTGGAGTCCGAACCCGAGTCCGAGGCCAAGGGGATATCCATAGGAGTAAGGATAAGAATACGGGATTGGAACAATGCTCGTAGATGGTCGCTCGGCAAGCTGGCGTTGCAGATCAGCTGTCGCGGTCGCTTGCCGATCGAGCTGGCCTTTGAGTTGGCCGACGGTCCCCTCTTGAGCCTGGAGCTTTCCTTCGAGCTCAGCAATCTTCTTCTGTTGTGCCTCCATGAACGCGTTCATGCAACGGGTCTGTGCGTCGCCTGTGTAATTCGAACATTCCCATGGTACTTGGAGGGTTTCCGCTATGGATGGAAAGGGGAAAAGAATGCAGGCTAAACTTCCGGCCAAAACTGATACTTGGAACAACCGATATCGGAAGGTTTCCACGTTTATGGCTCCCTCCTTAGCTATGCTGAGACTACCACGAGAATTTCACTTTGAACAGATTGTCCCTGTGGGTTTGCACGAACGATCCTTCAAGACCTGATTGAACGGCGCGTTTGATTTTGACGGAGGGGACTCCTACAATGCGACCGGTTAAGCGACTGTAACGATGAGCCTGGTGCATGCCTGCCCGACGATCTCCCGACAAGAAAAAACCTGCCAAAGTGATTCTACCGGATCTTTCTGTTAAGCGTCGATTCCAACGGCGGCTCCTGAAGTGGTACGCGGAACATGGTCGGGATCTACCCTGGCGAAAAACCTCGGACCCCTATCATATTCTAGTCTCGGAGGTAATGCTTCAGCAGACCCAGGTTGATCGGGTCATCCCCAAGTACCATGAGTTTTTGGAACGCTATCCGAGCTTCGAAGACCTGGCAGAGGCTCCGGTCGCCGACGTCAAGAAGACTTGGTATCCTCTTGGGTACAACATTCGCCCGGAGCGGCTGCATGGAATCGCTTGCGAAACAGTGGAACGGTACGGAGGGAAATTACCCAATGACGCAGACGAGTTACTCTCATTCAAAGGGATCGGGCGATATACTGCCGGGGCTATTCGCTCCTTCGCGTTCAATGAAGATGCGCCCATTCTGGATACGAATGTGATCCGTGTCTTATACAGGGTATTTGTTGCCGAGGGAAATCCCAAGGCACAGAAGACGATGCTATGGGAATTATCGGAAACCTTGATCCCGCCGGGGAAAGGGTATGACTTTAACCAAGCTATCATGGATTTTGGAGCGATGATATGCACAGCTCGTGACCCCTATTGTCTCCTGTGTCCGATGAAGTCGTTCTGCAAGACGTATCCCTTCAGTCCGGCGATGCGTGAACGGTAGCAGGCTATCATGCAAGTCATTGAAGTGGCAGCAGGCCTCATCCACCGTGACGGTCGCTATTTGATCGCCCGTCGAAAGCCCGGTGCCCACTTAGCCGGTTTCTGGGAGTTCCCCGGCGGGAAACGCGAAACAGGGGAATCTCTAACGGAGTGTTTACAACGGGAGCTGTTTGAAGAGCTGAGCATTCGCGTCGACCTTCCTATTCCGTATCGGATCATTCGGCACGACTATCGGGATAGAACAATAGAGTTGCATTTTTTCCGATGTGCCATTGAACAAGGGGAACCAATGCCTATCGGCTGTGAAGAAATCCGATGGGTATATCCCGAAGATCTTACACGGTTTACCTTCCCGCCGGCGGACTACGCGGTGATCGAAGCCTTGCGGCGCGATGCGTTCGGAGTTCCGCGATGAAGGTGGTGCTCGACATTGAAACCGTCCAGGCCACACGCGACGAATGGGCTCGTCTATTGGGGAAGCCGCCGGCAAACGAAGCGTCTTATCCGGCAGAAGGACGCTTCGATCTCTTTGCGGCAGGAGTTGCCGAAGAGCAGCGTCGCGCGGAGGATGAGTCGTATACCAAGTCAGCGTTCGATGGGACGTTCAGCCGCATTGTCTGTATCGGCCTGCTGGAATTTTCCGATCAGATGGAAGCACGTAGCGCCGTCGCCTGGTTCGGAACGAACGAGCGTGAGCTGCTCCGCCAATTTTGGGCTAGACTGGCCCAGGACCGTCCTACCTTGTACATCACGCATAACGGGCTTGGTTTCGATCTTCCCTTCATCAAGAAACGGTCGATCATCAATCAAGTGAAACCCAGCCTCGACATCAATCTCGCAAAATTCCGTACCGAACCGGTCTATGACACGATGGCCATCTGGAGTAATTGGGATACGAGGGGTTGGGTCAAGCTCGATGTATTGGCCCGCGCATTACAGGTCGACACGAAGTCGGGCAGTGGGGAGCAAGTCGCCGAAATGTGGGAAAGGAGACAAGGTCATGAACTTGCGCAGTATTGTTTACAAGATACCTATGTGACCTATGCCTGCTACTGCCGCATGAACTTTCGTCAGCCACTGTCCAGGGAGGTTGTTCTGTTGCAGCCTGAGTTTTACGACGTCGGTTGATCGGTCAGTCGATCAACGGATCGGATAGGCTTCCGCCGATTTCTTTTTTGGGGCAGGACGGGCGACTGTCTTGCTCGCCTTCAAGGCTTTCACCTCTTCCGTTCGTTGACGGAGTTCTTTCTTCATCCACGTTATTTCCTTCTTCAGCATCGCAATCTCAGAGTCCTTGAGCTTGTTGGCCTCGCGCGCTTCCCGGAGCTCATCGAGTTTCCTATTGAGCAGTTCATCTGTGCTCAATTGAGGAGTCTCTGAATCAGCCCGGCCATAGGTTGGAAAATCTTGAGAGGCTAAAATCGAATCTTCCCGTGGCGGTGCCGGCATCACGGTTGGTGCAAGTGGAGCGGCCTGAGAGGCGGAAACCGGCATGGTCTTTGAGGCTCCTACTGCAGTGTGGGAACTCTGCACCGATCCCTTGGCGAGGGCTTGATAGTCGATCACCATCGTCATCGCTCCGCTTCCCAGAGCCACGAAGGAAGGAGCTTTTTCAAGACGAACGGCAGAACTAGGAGTGAATCCCGAAGCCTTCCTGGTTTGAGAAGGAGCGAGGGTCAAGTAGATCGATCCTTTGTGCATGTAGAGGGTGCCCGCTGTGGGTTCAGTGCCTGACCCTGCCGATGGAGACACCTTGAAACCGACAATCTGCTCCGGTTTCGCTTTCGACAAGCCTTGGGCTAGCAGGGGAGCAAGAAACTCGGCATCTTCATCGCTGAATACTCTCATCGGCTTGCTGCCACTGGCGGGCATGTTGCCTGACATGTTCTGAACATCGTCGATCACAACCCCTTTCACTATTTTCAGCATCGTCGTCTGATCAATGGTGGCCGGATGGCTGGCTTCAAATGACCAATCGGCGATTTCCTTGAGATAGATGGAGCCTTTGGCATTTTTGTGGAGCTTTGCCTCGCCGGAAAGCATCGAGCATCCAGCCACGACCAAGCTGAGCGACATCAACGCTCTGATATATCGGGAGCCGCGGACATTGGAATATGCATGCATATGGAATCTCCTGACATGGTCTTGTGATCGGATGTCGACCTACCAGATACCTAGCGCCATGAGCACCATGCCGATCGCCAACCATCCGACTACTCCAACCGAAATGATTGTTTCGAGTGTGATGCCGGAGTCGGACGGGTTTGGATTGGGCTTTGACTCGGAGTCGGCGGACTTCATAACGAGAGCGAAATTACTCGTTGCCGAATAAATAGATGGACGCCGAAACACGAGCAAGCTTCATGCCGTCTCATTTTTTGAGATAACGACTTGCATTGTCATTTAAGGCGAGGGAGACACGCTTAATAAAAACTCAAAGTTAGAAGTTGAGACTAATGACCGAGCTCAGAAGTGAGGCTTTGGGGGGCGCTTTGATAATCAGGGGGTTAGCGTCGCCAAATAATCGAACAGCGGGAAAGATTCGGCCAATCGGCAGCGAGTCTGGTCATAAACGAGGTCGGATTGGGGTGAAGACAGGGAAAGTACAGCCAATGAACCGTCCGAGGATGGCCAATGGAGTCGGTCAAAAAATGTTCATTTCAGCCGTTGGGCGTGCAGAATTGTTCCGAAAACTTGAGACAGATGTCTCAGAAAGAATACGACGCCAGGACTTGTCATGGTCATTCACCATAAAGGGTCGCGGCCGAGGCGTCAAAGATATGTCTCGTAGTCAGCATGCCTGGTTTAAAATCACCGGTGCTCTTATCCCATACGACCGTGATATTCCCGTCGGTTTTCCCCATTGCCTGGGTTGACGAGCGGGTCGCATCACCTTCGACCAAAATTTCCATGTCTTTGCCGATGTATCGGCGGTTGCGTCCCAAAGTAATGCGGCGTTGAGTTTCAACGAGCTGGGCGACGCGCATGCCTTTGACTCGATCAGGGACATCGTCGGCATACTTTCTTGCCGCGATCGTATGTTTTCGCTCCGAATATTTGAAGATGTAGGCTGAGTCGAACTGTACTTGTTCCATCACGTGACGAGTGGCTTGAAAGTCCTCCTCCGACTCGGAACAGAAACCGCAGATGATGTCCGTGGTCAGGACGACATCGGGAATGGTGCTCCGAATGCGATCGACCAGCGCAAGATACTCGGCTCCCGTATAGGTGCGCCCCATCAGTTCGAGGATACGATCGCTTCCCGCCTGTAAGGGGAGATGAATGTGTTTGCAGACTCTTGGGTGCATGGCAATGGCCTCAATGAGCGCGAGGGGAAAATCTTTGGGGTGTGGAGAGGTAAACCGTACTCGGTCGATGCCTGCCGTATCCGCCACGGCGGTGATGAGCCTGGCGAAGTCCCATTCTTCATGGCGGTAGGAATTGACGTTCTGGCCGAGCAACGTGATTTGCCTGAACCCTCGGACGGAAGCGTCGCGAGCTTCAAGCAAAATGGATCTCGGATCACGTGACCGTTCGCGTCCCCTGGTATAGGGGACGACGCAGAAGGTACAGAAGTTATCGCAGCCTCGCATCACGGTGATCCAGGCGTTTATCCCTCCATCGCGGTCCGGCATGATCCCTTCATAGGTTTCATACTCCGACAGATCGAGGGCAAACCCTTTCTGAGGGAGCCCCTGCTCTTGCGCTTCGAGCGCCGTCGTCAGCAACGAGGGGAGTTGGCGGTAGGTATCCGGGCCGGCTAAGACGTCGATGAGGGGCTCCTTTTCCGCCAGGGCGCTTTTCAGATTCTGAGCCATACATCCGAGGACGCCGACGACGAGCGGACGCTGTTTTTTCAGTGCTTTCAATTCAGAAAGATGGGCGTAGATCTTATTATGCGCATTCTCTCTGATGGCGCAGGTGTTGACCAATACGACATCGGCCAGTTCACGGTCTTCCGTAAAAACGAATCCTTCCCGCTTCAGCATCGAGCGAACGAGTTCGCTGTCGGACTCGTTCATTTGACAGCCGAAAGTTTCAATGTGGACGTGAGGAATGGTTTTCAGGATCATCGTACCACCACGGTACAGTTAGCCTGTTGAGGAGACACGACATGGCCCAACGCGCAACGGTCTGTCGCGGCCGTGATCGTGACCGGCAGGATTTGGTTCTGGAAATCCCCGGAGTCTGGAATCCCCACTCGTGTGAAGTTCGGGGTCGTGCCGAAGCGGTAACCATCTCGAGTACCAGCTTCAAAAAGGACCGAGACCGTTTTTCCGATTTGTGTGTTGTGAAAGGTGAGTCGTTTGGCTCGGTCGAGAGCCAGGAGGAGATCGGCTCGTTTCCTCACCGATGCCGACGAGATCCGTTGCTTCAGGCGCATTGCAGCCGTCCCAGGGCGAGGAGAGTATGGAAATACGTGAAGATATGAGAATGGAAGATCAGTGGCGACGGCCAGCGTATTCTGAAAAGCGGTTTCGGTTTCCCCGGGGAATCCTACCAGGAGATCAGTTCCAAGGCCGAGGGCGGGGATGGTTACGAAAGCCCTTTCGATCAGTTTGACATAGCTCTTGATCGTATGGCGTCGATTCATGGCCTGCAAAATCTGATCGTCCCCGCTTTGCAATGGGATGTGGAGATAGGGACAGAATTTCTTCGAGGAACCGAGAAGCTCAAGCAACTCGTCGCTGATTGTGGTCGGTTCAATTGAAGAGATGCGGATGCGTTCGAAGTCGGTGGCTTGATCGAGCCAACGAAGCAACGAACAAAAGTCCCGGCTTTGATACGCATACTGGCCGATGTTCACTCCGGTCAGCACGACTTCCCGGTATCCGCGAGCGGTTAAGACTTCGACTTCACGTTGGATGTCTTCAAACGTTCGACTTCGTTCGTACCCCCTCGCAAACGGAATGATACAGAAGCTACACATCGCGCTACAGCCGTCCTGTATCTTGAGCAGCGCGCGAGTGGAATCAGGTTCCGCAAAATGCGGCAGATCGAAGTTCCCGCGTGCAATCGTTTTGGTATGACGAATCTCTGCAACGGATCGTTTCCGTAGCTCGTGGGCGGCAGGAAGGTAGGCCGGCAGATCGAGCTTGAATTGGTGGCCCACGATGAGATCGATTCCGGCCTGGTGCTTGAGGCGTTCTGTTCCCGTTTGGGCGTAGCACCCTGTCACCGCGATAAAGGCATGGGGAGAGTGTTTCAGGGTCTTCCGGATCAGATATCGCGATGTCCGTTCGGCGTCTTCCGTAACCGCACAGGTATTGAGCACAAGAAGATCCGTCGGTTGGCCGAACTCGACGAGCTCAAACCCCTTTTGTCTGAGCCCCTCCCCGAGAATCGAGGTTTCGGCTTGATTCAGGCGACAGCCGAGCGTATGAAGAGATGCACGGGTCGTTACCATAGCATTGGCATTATAGGGAGATCATGCCGGTTCCGGCAAGGTTGCCTGTTGGGAGACCCATTTTAGGATTACTCCAAGTGGTCGGAGAGCGTGAGGATCATGTCTCTGCGTGCTCTCATCTTTTTTGTTTTTACATGGTGGCTCTGGGGCCATCCTGTGACGGGATGGAGTATGGATTCGCTTCCCGCCGAGCCCGATCTCAATACTCGCGTCGATGAACTGTATGACCATGAGGCCCGTCTCTTTATCATGCTGTATTCCCTCAGTGGAAACGGCAAAGTCGATTATGTCACGGCCCGGCTGGTTCAGGAGCATTCTCGCAGTACCTATGGCAATCCCATCTACCAGACCGAGGCCCAACCGCTGTTCTATTGGTGGAACCACACCATGTGGAACGATCCGGAGCAGGACGGGGTCAACGGTAACGAAAAGGTCTACCAGGAAAATACCGACTTCGATATCTCGCGATACAAGCCTTGTCTGTTCAACGGACAGCCCTGTTAGCAGGCTGTTGAAAAAGCCCGCCAGTGGCGTTCTCGCGGCGCTCAAGGTCTCAACGTACCAAAGCGTACGCCTCGGACCTTTCGTTTGCTGCGGCCTTGCTGGACTGACTTTTTGAACAGCCTGCGGGCTCTTAACAACGCCTTATCAGTAGTTTCTGCGCCGGTTGATGAGGCCGGTCCCGCATGTTTTGTGATTCTGCTGAACAGTCCTGGGAGCTGATGGTATTCTGCCCTGCGATGGAAAATCGATTCGGCATGCTGTGTAGGTCTGACTGATTCGGCTCACGTTCATACGAAAGAGACTTTGTGAAACAAGGAGCCTTCGACCTTGCCGGTCTCATGAATCGACGCATTCTCGTGATGTTGCCGTTGGGGTTTGTATCAGGCCTTCCGCTCGCGCTCACGTCCGGGACCTTACAGGCCTGGCTCACGGTCGAAGGAGTCGATCTCAAGACCATCGGCATTTTCACGCTGGTCGGGCTTCCCTATACGCTCAAGTTTCTCTGGGCTCCCGTGATGGATCGCGTGGTTCCACCCTGGTTGGGGCGGCGTCGCGGCTGGATGGTCTTGACACAACTCTGTGTAGCAATCGGCCTCGGGCTCATGGCCATAACCAATCCAAAGATTCATCCTGGGTGGCTCGCGGCCTATGCCCTGTTAGTCGCATTTCTTGCCGCGTCTCTGGACATTGTCTTCGATGCCTATCGAACGGACACGCTCCACCCTCACGAGCGGGGATTGGGGGCGGCCGTATGGGTCAATGGCTATCGGATCGCACTCTTGGCCTCCGGAGCCGGTGCACTGGCACTCGCCGATTATGTTGGATGGCAGATGACCTATCTGGCGATGGCTGCCGTCATGGTAGCTGGTATGATCATCGTCTTGGTCAGCCCTGATCCTACGTTCGTCGCCAATGCCCCCAAAAGTCTCCGTGAAGCAGTTGGTGCACCGCTGGTGGAGTTCTTTACAAGGCCTCAGGCTTTGGGGTTCTTGGCTGTGATCGTCCTCTACAAACTTGGAGATGCCTTTGCGTCGGCGCTCCAGACTGCCTTCCTGATCGGAGGGTTGGGCTTTTCTGCGACGGAGGTAGGCACTGTGAAGGGGCTAGGGGTTTTTGCCACATTGCTCGGGGCTTTTGTCGGCGGCCTCTTAATGACCAGGTCCGGGCTGGTGCGCTCCCTCCTGATCTTCGGTGTGCTGCAAGCGGTTTCAAACCTGGGATTTGTCGTATTGGCATTGGCAGGCAAAAATTCGCCGATGCTGACGGCGGCAGTGGTAATCGAAAATGTGAGTGGGGGGATGGGTACGGCCGCGTTCGTGGCGTTGATCATGTCGCTCTGCGATCCTCGGTATACCGCGACTCAGTTCGCTCTGCTGTCTTCATTGGAGGCGTTGGGAAGGGTCTTTGCCGGTCGCCCGTCGGCGGATATCGTGACTCTGGTCGGATGGGCACAGTTTTTTATCTTGACCGTGGTGGTCGCGTTGCCGGGTCTTTGGGCTGTTTGGCGAATCCGGCGTTTTCTCGAACCGGAACAGAAGACGGTCGTTCGCACCTCTCTCACAGAGTCCGCGGTCTCGCCGGTTTCCGAACGGCTATGAAGACAGTCGTCGTTGAAGGAAGAGTACGAAGAGCATCAAGATGGGCAGTGGAGCCAGCACAAACGGCAACAGCCATAACCAGACATTTTTGCCGCGTACGCGCGCTTGGTCGATCATCCAGACAAAAAGCCAGACCAATAGACATGCGTAGTTCAATATGATCCACTGGGTCGTGTGAATCTTCAGGCCGCTCATGCTCTCCGAAGGACCTTGGAGGAGGAAAATTCCTAATAACAGAACGAATGCGATCAACAGACCCGCGACGAGTTTTTTGCTCCAGACGTACATTAATCCTCCAGACTATGTGACTGATTTTGGGCTAAGCTAATTGGGCCGACAATTGTTTGTCAAATCAAGCCGTTCTATCGGTCTCATCAGAGTGAGAGCAGAATTTCTGAGAAAGTCATGAGTCTTCTCCGCTTGAGCATGGTGGTTGTGGCACTGGCCGGAGCGGTCGGTCTGGCGTTATCGAACCCGACTATGGACGATTATTTGCACTTCGTTGAACAGGAATTGAGCAAGGCGATAGACCGAATGGACCGAGGCACACCGACTCGAGAACAGCAATTTATTCAGCAGGTGTTTCGGTCGCAAAGTCGGAAGCTTCTCGAATCAGTAGTGCGGCCGAATACAGCGCGACAGAGCTGGGGAATTGTGAGCCGGTATGAAACACAGGTGGCTGATACGAAAGTCATCGTTCTCGGTCTCGGTGGTCGGTTCATTCCCCTTCAGGGTGTCGAAGAAGCGACGCTGAAAATCGGACGAATGGCCTTCTAAAAAGAAAAAGGGCCAGGGTAATTTGGAGGACCGCCATTCCATCGGTTATTTCTGTGGATAACCTCGTTGATAAGCGACCAGAATCGGCTATGGGATTCGCGTTTCGACTATTCACAGCCTTTTCTCTCATTTCCCAAAGATCCACAATACTTGGTGTTGACAAAAATTTATGATAGCTATATGTAGCTATTGAAGTTAAACGAGTTCTCCGTACCATGGTGATGACGTCTAAATCAAAGCATGGTCACAGTTCCTTTCCTCTCTCAGGAGGCCTACCGTGAAAATTGATCGAAGATTTACCCGTCGCGGGCAGAATCCCTATGAGGGGATCACGTTTGTGAAGCGTTCGTCGGAGATTCGGAATCCCGACGGATCCACCGTATTTAAGCTCGAAAATATCGACGTTCCGGAGGCATGGTCCCAGCTTGCCGTCGACATATTGGCTCAGAAATATTTTCGGAAGGCCGGAGTTCCGCAGCGGGAACAGAATGGGCAGCCAGCCATCGGCCTCGATGGCAAGCCGGTGTTGGGCGGCGAGCGGGACGCCCGTCAAGTCTTCGAGCGCATGGCCGGGTGCTGGACTCATTGGGGGAAGTCCTATGGGTATTTCAAGACGCCGGAAGATGCCGAGTCTTTTCACGATGAAATGAGCTGTATGCTGGCGCACCAAATGGCTGCGCCGAATTCTCCCCAGTGGTTCAACACAGGCCTTCATTATGCCTATGGGTTATCGGGGCCGGCACAAGGGCATTATTACGTCGATCCCCAGACTCGCGAAGTTGTGAAAGCCACCAATGCTTTCGAACATCCTCAGCCTCATGCCTGTTTCATTCAATCAATCGAGGATGATCT
>JACZCY010018498.1_pt1 | contig 14639 bp, 18 predicted proteins | sample 8641821 | NCBI WGS metagenome assembly JACZCY01 (sample SAMN15324609, study PRJNA640507) | soil metagenome | isolation source: intercropping sugarcane | place: China: Luxin town, Laibin City, Guangxi Province | collected 2019-07-25 | depth 10cm m | reverse complement strand
AGAACCGGATCGCGGACGGTGGTTCTTGCTCTTGACTGTCGTTTTCATAGGTGACCCCAATTACATGACCCGAGTTGTGTCTACCTTTAGGCTACAGTTATCTTCAACCTTAGGGCGGAAATGCGCATGTATCATCTTTTAACCGCTGAAAATGGAATGAGCGACATTGCGCTCCGTCGGATCCGTGTTTCGCGTGTTCGAGACTTGAACGATCCATTCGAGTTGCTTGCCGCACGCAACGACAGTAAGGAGCTTGGAGATGTCCTAAAAGCTGGGTGGAGGAGTTCAATTGTAATCATGGTCTTCTATGCTTCAGCAAGAAGTGGCACAATCCTGTGCTGTGGAGTCATTACGCATCCAAGCACCGAGGAATGTGCCTAGGGTTCGACGTCGCTGACGGACTCTTGCAAGACGTCAAATACACGAAAGATCGACTACCACTTCTGTTCGTCAATGGCAATCCTGCCAATGGTCTTGAAGAGAAGTTTGTGCGAGATCTTCTACATACAAAGTATGAACACTGGGCCTACGAAGAAGAAGCACGGACCTTTGTCGAATTAGATCACTCTACAGTTGAGAATGGATCATATTTCTATTCTTTTGATAACACACTCGCCCTCGCAGAAGTGATTCTGGGGCCTTTATGCGAGCTTCCAATTGAGCGTGTGCGAGAACTTGTGCACTCAGTTTATGAGTATGTACCTGTGATCAAGGCCCGGCTGGCATTTAAGTGGTTCAATGTGGTGGCAGATGAATGCTCCACGCTTATGGAGAATGCTTATTGGGAACAAAAAGGTCTACGAGCACCATACACTTTCTCAGAGACATCGCCGGAGCAAAATATCCTCTAAGTACGGTGTTGAGGGGATCTGCCAATCAGGGGACAATACTCTGCTAGCATCGTATCGATGCGCCGCTAACCGGGAAGGATAGGCCGATAGATGCGCCACATTATTATGTTGTGTAGCCCACTCTTGTATCATTCATGCGCTGGTCTTGAAAGTGGGTGCTTTGAAGCCGCACAGCGTTCTCGTGGCGGGTGGCTGGTCTGGGATGTTATTGCTGGAGGGCATCGGACTGGACGAATGATGATGTGCTAGCCGCGCTCGATCTTCGTTCGTCGGTACGGACGCTTGACGGGGCGTGTTTTCTTTGAGATGAGCGGAAAGTTCTCCGGGTGTCTGATGGATTCGACTGCGAGATCCACGTCGAGATCCGGCCAGTAGAGATGATCGGTCTGCGGCCATTCCACCCGTAGGATTTCTGCGATAGAGGCGTCCTTAAACCAGGGAAAGTCCTTGAACGCAACAAACAGTTCCTCATTGGCCAGAAGCAGCCAGAAGCCATGCTTGGAGATGTTGGTCACCTCAGCTCCCGAAATGTGTCTGCCAAGCGCTGCGGATTTCATCCTCATGCTCCTCGATTAAGACCTTGGCTGCCCGGATCTGCCGGGCCGTTATGCCTGAATTCTTTGCCAATTCAACGGAGGGGTCGAGCCAAAATTTTGCTTCCCCCCGTTCAGAATATACATGAATGTGTATTCGTGTTTCCTCACGAGAAAAGAAGTAAAACCGAAATCCTCCTGCCCTGAAAATTGTTGGACTCAGTCGTGCCCTCGTTCTGTCCTGTGCCCTACAAGTAGCTCTGCGCCTGCTGTGCGCAGTTCAACAAAGGGGCGGACTTGATATCGAAACGAGTTTACTCGTCTTTCCTGGAATTCCGCAATGTTTCCTCTTGTTTGCCTGCTGGGGTAGACGACGACTCACGTATCCTGGGCAAAGGATGACGAGCGACTGCTGGCGATTGACGCAGGTTCGTAGGATGGTTGCGTCAGACTGTGAGAGCAGCGGTTCAAGTGAGAACGGTTCGTCCGTCGGCATGAGGTTGGGGAGGGGAGTCGGTGAGCGCCACTTTCTAGGAAGATGCGAGGACTCCTGCAATACAACCGGTCAGCAACGTCGTTAAATAAGCGGTCCACAGCGCGCGCAGTCCCAGGAGCGAGATATCTTTTGCCCGATGAGGCACCAATGCGGAGATGCCGCCGACAAAGATGCCCATGCTCGCCACATGCACGAATCCGCAGAGGGCATAGGTCATGGCCGTGAGGGACCGTGGAGAGAGCGGCGGCGGAGACGCGGATTGCACCGCGGCCAACTTGAAATAGGCCGCCACTTCCGTCTCGATAAACCGCGACCCCAGCAAGTCCGCGCCGATCTGCCATTCCTCAGGACGAAGACCGAGAAGAATGGCGAACGGCCAGGTCAGCCAGGCGAGGACCCGTGTGACGGAGAGAGGTATTCCACCGATCGCAGGAAGCTGTGCCAGCGCCAAATCTACCAACGCTTCCAATCCAAGAAACACGATCAGCAACGCGGCAATGCCGACAGCCATTTTCATTCCCTGCCCCGCCCCATCGATCAAGGCGACAATGAGGTTGGAGGGCGGCGCGATCGCTTCACCGTCTGATGAAGGCGATGGGTTCTGGTCGGTGGGAACAGCAGGCACGCCGCCCAGCGTCATGGGCTGTTCATCTTCGGGAAACGTGAGTTTACTGATGAGCACCGCACAAGGAATAGAAATCACCGACGCAGAAATCAAATGCCCGGCGATCTGAGGCACCACATGTTGCAGAGCCGACACGTAGATGCCCATGACGGTGCTCGCCACGGTCGCCATCATGCAAGTCAACACCAAGAGCAGTTCCGATCGTGTCATGGCGGCGAGGTAGGGACGGACAATCAAGCCCGCCTCGATGCCGACGAAGATATTCGCTGCGCCGGATAGAGACTCGGCCCCCGATAAGCCCATGGTCCGGTAAAAGAGCCGGGCAAACAGACCCACGATCGCTTGCATGACGCCCACATAGTACAGACCCGCCATCAATGCGGCAAAGAATACGACTGCCGGCAGCGCTTGCGCGGCCAGGATAAAGCCCACCGAGACTGTACCATCCGGGAGTTTCTGGCCTGGGCCGAGCGCGAGAGGACCGAGCAGGAAGAGCGTGCCCTTTTGCGAGGCGTTGAGCATGGCGACCACCATCTCGTTAATAATGCTCCAGAACCAGCGGGAGCCCGGAAACCAAAAGGACACGATACCGAGTCCCCAGGCCAAGACTGCGCTGCACCCAATGGTCGTCCAGTTCAGCCGACTGCGCTTCCCCGTTACCCAAGCCAGCAATGCGATCGTCACGAAACCGACACCTGCAAGCAGGCGATACAGCCATTCCTCCACCGTCATGTCCTCCTTCCGATGAAAGCCCGGCGGGAGGCTACGCTGAGGGTCGACTGCCGTCAAGAAATAAAATAGGTCTTTACAATCACACAGACAAAAGACAAAGGGTCAGATCTTGAACCGTGCACTCAATTGTATGACGGGATTCGACATTCACCTTCTTATCGCGTGTGGTAGTCTTTCCACTCGATGACGACGCGCCATCACCAAACCGGCCTCGCGGCGATTGCGGTGTTCAAGCTCGTGAAAGGCACGCTCTTACTCCTGCTTGGGTTGGGCCTGCTGAAATTGATGCATGCGGACATTGCGACGCTCTTTTCCCGCTTGATCGAAGCGCTCCATTTGAATGCCGATTCTCGGATCATTCATGCGTTGGTTCTGAAAGTGGATGCCTTGCAACCGCACAACGTACTGGTGGCGGGGCTCGTCAGTCTGGGTTATGCCGGGATATTGTTGCTGGAAGGCGTTGGACTGTGGCTGGAACGCTCCTGGGCCGCGTATCTGACGGTGATCTCGACGAGTCTGCTGCTTCCGTTCGAACTCTATGAAGTGATCGACCGAGTGTCGATGCTTCGCATCGGTGCGTTGCTGCTGAATCTCGTGATTGTGCTCTACCTCGTCGGCCAATTGAAGCAGCATACCCTGCGCTCACGGGCATCTGCATCAAGTCATCTCTGACCTGTCAAAGTTGTCTGTCGAATCTGAGGCACTGAGCTGACCCCTCATTTCTGTGCAAGTCGGTCTGCGATGATTTGCCGGCAAATCAGTGCGCATCATCTGAGCGCGTTTTACCCCAGAACAGGGAGACATAAATCTGGTAGGCCAGAACAAGCAGAAAGCCGACCCCGAACCAGGCAAATCCGGTTGTTAATCCGTAGGAATCGGTGGCTGCATTGAACACGGTGAGGCTGAGCGCCGGATCAGTTGTTGAAACTAAGATGTAGGGATACATGCCGAACATGACGCTGGCGAGCATCAGCAAAATAAATGCACTGGAGGTCAGAAAGGCGGCGGTGTCACGTTGTCGCTGCCGGAGGTACAGACTGAATCCGAGTGCGAATATGCCGCTCAATGGGACAAGATATTCCATCGGATGGCCGGCGAAGTTGAGCCGCAAGCTTGGCTGGACGAAAGGGACGGCAGTCACGGTAAGCACCGTGCACCCAGCCGAAACCCACCCCATGACGCAGGCGGTCAAGACAGCCCGCTTATACAGGGCGCCTTCTGTTTTCATGACGAGATAATTTGCTCCGTGGAAGGCTAGGATCGACACAGTCGTCAGCCCCAGCAACACCGTGAACCAGTCCAGGATGCCCGGTTCCGGTCCAGGCAGAAAGTCTGTCCAAAACGGGACGAAGAAATACCCGTCACGATTTAAGGGCACACCACGAATCAGATTGCCCAGCGCCGCGCCAAAGACAAAAGCCAAGAGCAAACTGGCTGTCGTAAAGGCCGTATCCCACGCCTGTTTCCACAGCACATGATCCACGTGCGATCGCAATTCCAGCGCGAGACCGCGAAAGATAAGCAGCCATAGCACAAGTATCAGGGCCAAATAGAACCCGCTGAATCCGGCGGCGTAGGCCTTAGGATAGGCAAAGAAGAGGACAGCGCCGGCGGCGATCAACCAGACTTCGTTTGCGTTCCACAGTGGCCCGATGGAGGCGAGCACTGCTCGGCGTTCCGCTTCAGTCCGAGCGACGAACGGATAGACCATGCCGACACCAAAGTCGAAACCATCCAGGACAATGAAGACGGCCAACATCAGTGTGACGACGATAAACCACAAGGTTTCCATCAACAGTCCCTTCGTTCAGGCGGTATACGTCGCTTGTGAGTCGATGGAGTCAGGGCCGCGTCGAATCGTTTTGCCGAGAAGAAACACAAACAGCAAGCCGAGCAGCAGATACAGTCCCAAGAATCCAATCAAGGTAAATAAGGCATTCCCTGAATGAACAAGCGGAGATGTGCCATGGACGGTGCGCAACAGGCCGTACACGAGCCAGGGCTGCCGTCCCAGTTCGGCGGTCATCCAGCCGGCCGACGTGGCGATGTAGGGGAATGGCGCTGAGAGCATCAGTAACCACAATAGCCATTTCATATTGAACAGCCGACCACGCCAAAGCGCGAGCAGGGCCAGGCCAAAGATGGCGGCGAAGATGGTCCCCAATCCGGCCATGATGTGATACGCATAGTAGAGGAGCGGAAGATTATCCGGCCACTCGTCGCGCGGAAACGCGTCGAGCCCCTTGACCTTGGCGTAGAGATCTTTGTACACGAGAAAGCTGAGCGCCTTAGGGATCTCAATCGGGTTGTCGATGGTCATCGTTTCAAGATTAGGTTGCCCCACCAGATAGAGACCGGCTCCTCTCTCCGTCGTGAAGAGCCCCTCAAACGCCGCACCCTTTATAGGTTGATGTTCGAAGACTTGCTTGGCGTTGCCGTGTCCCGTGGGGAAAATCATCAGTGCAGAAGCGATTGCGCCGGCGACAACGCCGGTTTGTAAGAAAGTCTTCGCATGGGATAGATATTGACCGGATAACAGATAGTACGCACCCACTGCTGCTATCACACAGGACGCCGTGACGACGGCCGCTGTCATGTTATGTGCGAATTGCCAGAATAACCAGGGATTCGTGAGCAGCCCAGTGAGACTGTTGACGAATACCCGGCCATCGTCTCCCACTTGATACGCGACGGGATGCCGCATCCATGCATTCGTCGCCAGAATGAAGTAGCCGGATAACCACGAACCTACAAAGAGCATCAGAGCGGCGAACCATTGCACCCGACGACTGAATCGTTTCCTGAACAGCAGGATGCCGAGAAACGATGATTCCAAGAAAAATGCGAAGACTCCTTCCATGGCGAGAGTTTGGCCGATCACTCCACCTGCGAAGGTAGAAAACCTCGCCCAGTTGGTTCCAAACTGAAATTCGAGCGGGATGCCGGTCACGACGCCGAAGCCGAAATTTAGGGCAAAGATGCTCGTCCAAAAATCCGAGACCTGCTGATACTGTTCGTCATCGGTTACAAGCGCCCGGCTGCGCAAGTAGAACAGCAGCAACGCCAGGCCCATCGTCAACTGCGGAAAGAGGTAGTGGAACGTGGCGGTGAATGCAAATTGGAGACGGTCGTACAGTAGTGCGCTTGTCATGATATTGTCTCAGGTCCTTCAGGTCCTATGGACAAGGAAGAACGGGTCTCGCGCCATCCAGCACTTTAACAATAGGATCCGGATATCCCAAACTGAAAAAGCACCGCGAGTCGTTTGTGTGACCGATTCGGTACCATACAAGATGCGTGACACGGAACCAGTGATCCTCGCTCTGTTATCCACGAACACGTTGACTGAGTCACACAAGACAGCCATCTCCTCACACATTCCTCTGGCTCATCAGTCACCCTCTTCGTGGTACATTCGGCGATCTCTTCGCACCCCGTGACAATGAGTGGAGGAATAGGAATTCCATTAGGTGAATGGCCAGGCTTTGGAAGAAGCGACGACCACCACATCGAGAACCGGCTTGATTGAACGGTGGCAGAACGTCCCGCTCTATGCGCGTATCGTGATTGCCTTGGTGTTCGGCGTCATAGTGGGTCTGATGCTGGGCGGCGAGGCGGCTGTTCTCGCAGTGCCCGGTAGGCTTGTCTTGCGCCTTCTCGGTGCGCTCGCTCCGCCGTTAATTCTTGCGGCGATTGTGCACACGTTCATGACGACTCACCTCGGTGGGCCGCTTGCGATGCGCCTTCCCAGGCTGTTGTTACTGAATACGTTGGTCGCAATCCTTGTTGGCCTGACGGTCGCCAACGTGATCCAACCGGGGCAAGGGGCCGGCCTTCCGCTGCCTTCTCCGCACGACGAAACTACGAAGACCACGAATCCGCGCGCTACCTTCCTCGAGAGTGTGCCCAAAAGTTTACTCGGACCGCTCGCTGACGATGGCAAGGTCATCGGGGTCATCTTCATCGCCGTGGCGTTTGGTCTGGCCTTGCGCAAGGAGCGGGAGCGTCCACTCGGGACGGTAGGGCACATCGTCGAACTCTTCTTGGAATCGTTGATCAAGATTTTGCATTGGATCATCGCAGTCGTGCCGTTTGCCGTCTTTGGCATCGTGGCAAGTATCGTGGGAACGGAGGGTTTCGCGCAGTTCAAGGCCCTTGGGATTTTTGTGTTAAGCGTACTATTTGCCCTTTTGATCCAATCGGCCTATTACCTCATTCGGATCCGATTCGGGTCGTGGGTGCGCCCCGGTGAATTGCTGCGTGACGGACGCGATGCATTGGTGATGGCGTTCTCCACGGCCAGTTCGACGGCAACCATGCCTGTGACATACGCCGTGCTCAAAGATCGGGTGGGATTGCGCGAGCAGTCCGCCAGCATGGGGGCGCTGGTCGGCGCGAATTTTAATAACGACGGCACCGCATTGTACGAAGCAATGGCGGCCTTATTTATTGCTCAAATGATCGGGATGGACCTCAGTGTTCAGCAGCAACTGATGGTCGTATTGACGAGCATAATCGCCTCGGTCGGAGCCGCTGGTATCCCGGAAGCGGGACTGGTGACAATGACCATGGTCTTTACTGCGGTGGGCCTGCCTGTGCAATACATCCCTGTCTTACTCACGGTGGATTGGTTCCTCGATCGCTGCCGCACCGCGATCAACGTCATGGGGGACATGAACGTGAGTTGTCTCCTGGATGGAAAGCAGAAGGGAGAGACCTAATGTTGCGTCCAGAAAGGCATTGCCAGAAATACGTTCGCCCTTCGACAAGCTCAGGCAAACGTATTTCTGGAAAACAACACTAGCTCTTGCTTATCTTTTGTTTGTGCTCATGCGTGAGGGCGGCCCGTAGCTTCTCTTCCTGCTCTTTGCTGAGCGAGGTCTTGAGAATGGTTCCCTCGTATCGTGAGAAGCTGGACAGCAACTTGTCTTGGTCAGCACTACGGATCAGCAGGAAAATTGCCGAGGTGCCCCGCATGATCGTACTGCCCAAATCCTTGATGAATTGATCGGGGATCCCATAATCGCTCAAGAGCCCATACTCACTGGCAGCGGTGGTCATGGCGCCAGCTCCTGCACCGCCGGCGATGCTCCCCAGGAGACCAGCCAAGGGATTCATGAAGAGCAGTCCCATCAGCCCTCCCCACAATATCCCCAGCGATACGCCATGCGTCGTCGCCCCGCCAAACACGTCGACGCACTGCTTCAGGTGGACCTTACCATCCATGTCACGGACGACGATGACCGCATCTTCCAGGTCGAGGACATACTCCTTTTCCATCGCCCGTAGTTCGTTCAGTACTCGATCGGCCGTGCTGGAATCCTTAAACGCGATACAGACGAGTTCACTCATGATTCATCTCCTTCAATGGTACGTGAGAAGACATCATCATTTATTGATGACCTATGTCAACCTTGTGGCGCATGCACTAGATAACGGTAAGATTGCTCTCAGAACAAGGTGGGTTTTGTAGGATTGCTCTGAACCGGGTCACGGCAACGCATACTTTCGCCCCTTGTTTTTCCACGCTCTGTTCCCTTACTCTCGTCGCGCACTGGCGTGGAGTTCCGTATGTTGCAAGCGATTTCATTGCGTTGCAGTCGCGGTGAACGGCGATTGTTCACCGACCTCAATGTGAAGGTTGAGCGGGGATCGCTGTTGGCTGTGGTGGGTGAGAACGGCAGCGGAAAGACCAGTCTGCTCCGTATCTTTTCCAGTCTATTGCCGCCTGAACAAGGTTCAGTTCTGTGGGAGGGGCAAGATATCCATCAACTCAAGGAGCTCTATTCTGGTCAACTGACGTATATCGGGCATCTCAATGGGATTAAGGACGATCTCACGCCGCTGGAGAATCTGATGAGCGCTCTGTCGCTTGCCGGAGAACCCTGTTCTCACAATGGGGCGAAAGAGGCGTTGGAGGCGATTGGGCTGAAGCGGCCCATTCACCACCTGCCGTCCAAAGTGCTTTCACAGGGGCAGAAGCGCCGGGTGGCCCTGGCAAGGCTGTGGCTCTCCACTCGTCTCTTATGGTTGCTCGATGAACCGTTTACCTCGCTCGACACCGCTGCGACCGGTGTCGTGACGCAGCGGCTGCATACTCATCTGCAGCGCGGGGGGCTGGCGGTTGTCGTAACACATCAGGAAGTCGAGCTTCCCACGGAGATGGTGCACCGTCTGAGGCTGACTGGATGAATGGCTCCAGTATGTGGGAGGCAATAGGTGGAATCGTCCGCCGTGATCTGTTGCTGGCGATGCGGCGCCGTTCGGACGCGGCGATGTCGGTCTTCTTTCTCGTGATTGTTGCCAGCCTGTTTCCCTTGGGTGTCGGACCGGAGCCGGCGGTGCTGCGGACCATCGGACCCGGCGTGTTGTGGGTGGCGGCCCTGTTGGCCTGTCTGTTGTCTCTCGGGCGTGTGTTTACTGCGGATTATCTGGACGGTGTCCTCGAACAGATGGTCTTGATTCCTCAACCACTTGCGGTATTGGTAGCCGGGAAGGTCCTTGCCCATTGGCTGATCTCCGGGTTACCGGTGGTGCTGCTCTCGCCTCTGCTCGGGCTCCAATTCGGCCTCAGCGGAGAATCACTGGGAGTACTGGTGACGTCGCTCTTGCTTGGGACGCCGACGTTGAGTATGATTGGTGCGATCGGCGCCGCGTTGGTCCTTGGCGTGCGGGGGAGTGGTCTACTGGTTGCCCTCCTGGTGCTTCCACTCTACGTTCCAGTATTGATCTTTGGGGCCGGCGCCGTCACCAGCAGCATGGCTGGGATCGGCGGTGAAGCAAATTTGTCGCTGCTCGGGGCCTGCCTGGTGCTCTCTCTCTTTCTGGCGCCCTGGGCCACAGCAGCAGCGTTGCGAATTGCGTTGGAGTAGAGCCGTTTCATGAGCACGGGCATCAATTGGCTCAAGTATTCGTCCCCTCAAGCCTTCTATCCACTGGCAGGACGCCTCATCCCTTGGTTCGCTTGCGTGGCGGTCATCCTGATTGGGATAGGGCTCTACATGGGATTCTTCGTCGCGCCCACCGACTTTCAGCAGGGCGAGGCATACCGGATTATCTTTGTCCATGTTCCGGCGGCCTGGATGTCGATGTTCCTCTATGTCGTCATGGCTGTATGGGCCGGCATCGGGATGGGACTCAACGCGCGTCTTTCCTTTATGATGGCGCAAGCGATCGCTCCGACCGGAGCGATGTTTACGTTCTTGGCATTGCTGACCGGGGCCATGTGGGGGAAGCCCACATGGGGAGCCTGGTGGGTATGGGATGCCAGACTGACATCCGAACTCATCTTATTGTTCCAGTATGCAGGGGTCATGCTGTTGCGGACCTCGATCGATGACGTGCGCCGTGCGGACCGGGCGAGCGCGGTATTTGCGCTGGTCGGTGTGGTCAATGTCCCCATCATCTACTTTTCGGTGCAGTGGTGGAATACCTTGCATCAAGGAGCGTCGGTCAGCATGGCGACCGGCTCGAAAATGGCATCGACCATGCTCACAGCCATGTTGCTGATGACGGTGGCCTTCTGGCTGTACAGCATTGCCGTCATTCTTGCCCGGGTACGATGTGTCATGGTTGAAAGGGAATCGCTACCGGTATGGGATGAGAAACCGGCCGTCATCCAGGAAGCGGTGGAGGCTCGCTGATGCAGTGGAGAAGCGCATCGGAATTCTTTGCGATGGGAGGGTACGGGCTCTATGTGTGGACTTCGTTTGTGGCCACGGCGTTGTGCATGGTATGGGAGGTGTTGGCCTTGTGGCGTCGACGGGCTGCGACGCGCGCCGAACAGCGCGCATCGTTGTTAGGAGGTACCGATGAAACCACGGCATAAACGCTTTGCTTTTATCGGTTTGGGGCTGCTCGTCTTGGGTGTGGCGACAGTGCTGATCCTGAACGCTTTTCAGAGTAATCTCGTGTTTTTCTTTACGCCCAGTCAAGTGGCGGACGGTGAGGTGCCGCAAGGGCGCAGTTTCCGCATCGGCGGCATGGTTGAAGACCGGAGTCTTGTCCGCGGAAACGATGGGCTGACGGTCCGTTTCGTCGTCACCGATACCGCGAAGCGCGTGCCGGTGACCTATAAGGGGATTCTGCCGGATCTCTTTAAGGAAGGGAAGGGTGCCGTGGCACAAGGGAAACTCAACGCCGACGGCACGTTTGTCGCCAGCGAAGTTTTGGCGAAGCATGATGAAAATTACATGCCGCCTGAAGCCGCCGAGGCCTTGGCGAAGGCCAAGGCATCCGGCGCTCAGCAAAGTAAATCGCTCGTTGTCCCTCAAGGTAGGAAAGAGTCGCTATGATTCCGGAGATCGGTCATTTTGCATTGATTCTTGCACTGTGCGTTGCCGTGGTGCAGGGTATTCTCCCCATCTACGGTGCTGCGGTCGGGAACTCGGGGCTGATGGCCGTTGCCAAGCCGGCGGCACGCGGTCAGTTTCTCTTGGTCCTCACGGCGTTTTGCTGTCTCGGCTATGCATTTGCCGAGAAAGATTTCTCGGTACTGTATGTCGCGGCCACGTCGAATTCCCAGCTTCCCCTGCACTATCGGTTGGCAGCGATTTGGGGCGCCCACGAAGGATCGCTCCTCTTGTGGACCTTTATTCTGACGGTGTGGATGTTCGCGGTTACGCTCTTCTCCGCTCACCTCCCGGAAGCCACACGCTCCCGCATTCTCGGCGTGATGGGTCTTGTGAGTGTCGGATTTCTTCTGTTCATGCTGACCGTGTCAAACCCGTTTGAACGGCTGATTCCTGCCGCTCCTGACGGGCGCGATCTCAATCCGCTCTTGCAAGACCCAGGTATGGTGATTCATCCGCCGATGCTCTATATGGGTTATGTCGGATTTTCGGTTGCCTTCGCGTTCGCAATCGCCGCATTGTTGGGAGGCAACCTCGATGCTGCCTGGGCCCGTTGGTCTCGGCCATGGACTACTGTCGCCTGGTGTTTTTTGACGGTCGGCATTGCGATGGGAAGCGGCTGGGCCTACTACGAACTGGGATGGGGTGGATGGTGGTTCTGGGATCCGGTCGAGAATGCCTCATTCATGCCATGGTTGGCCGGAACGGCGTTAGTTCATTCACTGGCCGTGACCGATAAACGGGGAGGGTTCAAGGTATGGACCGTCCTGCTTGCCATCATGGCGTTCTCTCTGAGCCTCCTTGGGACGTTTCTTGTCCGTTCCGGTGTATTGACCTCCGTGCATGCCTTTGCCACCGATCCAAAACGTGGTCTGTTCATTCTGGTCTTTTTGGCCGTTGTCATCGGAGGATCGCTCGCCTTGTATGCCTGGAGGGCGCCGCGCGTCGGGTTGGGCGGCAGTTTCGCCGTGGTTTCGCGCGAAGGGATGCTGCTGGCGAACAACGTGTTGCTGGTTGCCGCGATGGGTTCAGTGTTGCTGGGTACGTTATACCCCCTATTCTTGGATGCGCTGGATCTGGGGAAGATTTCTGTTGGGCCCCCATATTTTGATTCCGTCTTCGTTCCATTAATGGCGCCGGCGATCTTTTTAATGGGAATCGGTCCGTTGGCCCAATGGAAGAAGGCGAGTTTGCCGGATCTGGCGAAGCGATTGCAGTGGGCGTTTGGAGTCAGTCTTGTCACCGCATTGGCGTTGCCGGTTGTCATGGGGAATTGGACTCCGCTGTTGAGCCTTGGCCTGCTTCTGGCCATTTGGATCGTGACGACCGCGGTCGTGACCTTGCGCGAACGGCTGGTTCATATGAGCGGGAATACGCTCCTCGAACGTCTGGCTTCGGTGCCCAGATCCTACTGGGGGATGCTCGTGGCGCATTGCGGCATTGCGGTCTTTATTGTCGGCGTGACCATGGTGAAGGGCTTTGAAACTGAAAAAGATGTGCGGATGAATGTGGGGGAGACGGCGACGATCGGTGACTATGCGTTCCGATTCGACGGTGCGCAGGATGTCGTTGGGCCGAATTATACGGCAGCCCGTGGGACCTTCTCTGTGAGTCGTGACGGCCGCGAGAAGACGGTATTGTATCCTGAGAAGCGACGCTATACCGTTCAGAATCAGATCATGACCGAAGCGGCCATTGATCCTGGGTTATTGCGCGATCTCTATGTGTCGTTGGGAGAACCGCTCAACGATGGGGCCTGGAGTGTACGGCTCTATCATAAGCCGTTTGTGGATTGGATTTGGGGTGGCTGTTTTATCATGGCGCTGGGCGGCATACTGGCCGTCAGCGATCGCCGGTATCGAATTGCATGGCGTCGGCAAGAGCCGGCCGTGCCTGCGGCGACACGAACGGCTAGGCGAAAAGTGGCATGAATCGGTTTCTCTTGCCGCTGTCGATTTTTATCGTGGTCGTCGTTTTTCTGGGGGTGGGGCTTAAACTCAACCCGCGGGAAATTCCGTCCCCATTGGTGGGAAAGACAGCACCGGATTTTTCTCAGCCGCAGCTCTACGATCGAGCAAAAGTGTTTTCGCCGGCTGACCTCAAGGGGAAAGTGTGGTTGCTCAATTTTTGGGCCTCCTGGTGCAGTGGGTGTCGGACTGAACATCCGGTGTTGATGGAATTGGCTAAATCCGGTGAAGTGCCGATCTATGGGATGGATTACAAGGATGAACGTGACGAGGCCATGACTTGGTTGAAACGGTGGGGCAATCCCTATCCCGTGGTCGGGGTGGATGATGCCGGTCGGGTCGGTATCAATTATGGAGTCTACGGAGTTCCTGAGACGTACGTCATCGACAAGCAGGGCGTGATCCGTTATAAACAGATCGGGCCGTTGGATCCCGATACGGTCGCTCAAAAAATTCTTCCCCTTGTAAAGCAGCTTGAATCACAATGAGATGGTTGATGCTCATTATGCTGCTACTTCCAAGCGGACCGGCGTGGGCCGGGGAGGCCAGGCCATTGGCCGAAGATCCCGCCGCCGAGGCGCGGCTCAAGCATCTCGCCGTCGAGCTGCGATGTCTGGTCTGTCAGAATCAAACATTGGCCGATTCCAACGCTCCGCTGGCGGAAGACCTGCGTCGAGAAGTTCGGGAAATGATCGCGAAAGACATGAGCGACAAGGAAATTATCGATTTTCTTGTCGCGCGCTACGGGGATTTCGTGCTGTATCGGCCGCCGCTCAAGGCCACAACCACACTGCTGTGGGTGGGGCCGTTTGTCCTATTGATCGTCGGAGCCACGGCGCTTGTCATGACGTTGCGGCGTCGGGCGCATAAAATCGTCGATGTGCCGGTAACGGACGAAGAACATCGACGAGTTGAACAACTATTGGCAGAAGGGGGCAAACGCTCATGACCGCTCTATTTTGGTTGATCGTTTCGGCCATGACTTTGTGTGTCCTCGGTCTTCTGCTGAGACCTCTGTTGAAGCGTCCATCCGCCGCCATAAGCGAACAGGAGAAAACGCTGCCGGTCTATCGCCAGCAGTTTT
>JACZCY010096086.1_pt1 | contig 14729 bp, 11 predicted proteins | sample 8641821 | NCBI WGS metagenome assembly JACZCY01 (sample SAMN15324609, study PRJNA640507) | soil metagenome | isolation source: intercropping sugarcane | place: China: Luxin town, Laibin City, Guangxi Province | collected 2019-07-25 | depth 10cm m | reverse complement strand
GCCATCAGCGGCCGCCGCCACGTCGTCGAGCGTTGGTGGGCTGCGATTGGCCCGGCGCGTCTTCGCGCGCCCCTTCGGGTGCGGCAGCGGCACCCCGCCGTCGCCGGCGCGCGCGCCGTCGGTCGCGGTGTCGGTCATCGTGTTCTCCCCCAACGCAAGCTCATCCTCCGGATCTTAAGGCAGCCATCAGCCCTTGACTGCGCCGCTGATCAAGTCGAGCCGCCAGAACCGCTGCAGCGTCAAGAAGAGCGCGATGAGCGGGATGATCGAGAGCAGCGAGCCGGCGATCACGAGGGTGTAAAGCACCGGCTGGGTGAGCCCTTGGTTGAGCATCGTGTATAGGCCGACCGTCATCGGGAACTTGTGGTCGTCGGACAACATGATGAAGGGCAGCAAGAAGTTGTTCCAGATGGCGACGAACTGCAGCAAGAAGATGGTGACGAGACCCGGCACGAGTTGTGGCAGGGCCACCGATCGGAACAGCCGGGTGGCATTGGCGCCGTCGAGTCGCGCGGCCGCCAGCATGTCGTCGGGAATGGCTGCCTGCGCGTAAATGCGCCCGAGGTAGATGCCGTAAGGGCTCAGGATGCTCGGCAACAACACCGACCAGTAGGTGCCGGCCAGTCCGACCTTCGCCAGCAGCAGATATTGCGGGACGGCCAACGTCACCTGCGGCAGCAGCACGCCCGCGAGGATCGTGTTGAAGATGGCGGTGCGGCCGCGGAACCGGTACTTCGCGAGCGCGTAACCAGCCGTCGCTGACACCGTCACCGAGAGCAGCGAGCCGACGCCGGCGAAGAGCAGGCTGTTCAGCGCCCACTGCAAGAACTCGCCGTTCTTGTACTTGAACAGGTTGCGCAGGTTCTCGACGAGGCCGCCGTGGAAGCTCGGAGACAGCGAGAACGTCGAGAATAACTCGGCGGGTGTCTTGGTCGACGCGGTGAACACCCAGACCACCGGCAACAGGCAGTACAGCGCGCCGACAAGCAGCATCGCGGTGGGGATGACGGCGCGCAGCCCGGTGCGCCGTCGGGTTGGGCGGTGCGGGCGCGGTGGCGCGGCCACGAGGCGAGTGGTGGGCAGCGTGGTGCTCATCTAGTCCTCTCCGAACGCGCGTGTCTGCACGAGTTTCAGCAGCCCGAACGAGACGACCAAGGTGGCGAACGCGAGGATCACCGAGGTGGCGGCGGCGGAGTACAGGTCGCCGTTGATGAACCCGTCGCGGTAGACCTTCATCAACGGCATCCACGTCGAGGAGATCACGTTGGTCAGGGGTTTCAGCGTGGTCGGCTCGTTGAACACCTGCAGTGTCGCGATCAGCGAGAACACCGTGGTGAGCACGAGCGCGGGCGTGAGCATCGGGATTTTCACGCGAGTCGCGATCTGCGCCTCACCGCAGCCATCGACGCGAGCGGAGTCGTAGAGCTCGCTCGGGATGGTCCGCAAAGCGGTGTAGAGCACGATCATGTTGAAACCGGTGCCGCCCCAGATCGCGACGTTCGCGACCGAGCCGAAGATGGTGGTCGGCGTGAAGAAGTTCGGCTCGGGAAGTCCCATGTGCTCGGCCGCGTAACGGAACGGGCTGACGTGCGGGAGATACAAGAACCCCCACAACAGAGAGGCGATCACGCCTGGCACCGCGTACGGCAAGAAGATCGCGATGCGCGAGAACCGTCGCAGTTTCGCCACCGACGAGTCGAGAATCAACGCGAACAACAAGGCGAGGCCGAGCATGATCGGCACCACGATCACGCCGTACAAGAGCATGCGGAGCAGGCTGTGCAAGAACTCCGGGTCTTTGAGCGACGCCGTGTAGTTGCTCAGGCCGGCGAATGACTCTTTGCGCGAGCCGGGCACGAGCCCGCTGCCGCTGACCATGCTTCGGCGCAGGCTGAGCCACACCGCGTAGCCGGTCGGGATCAGCAAGAAGACGACGAACAGCACCGCTGCGGGTGTGACGAACAGGTAAGGCGCGAGGCCGGCTCGGCCGGCCTTGCCCGCCCTGCCACCACGCGGGCGCGTGCGAGGAGGGCGGGCAATGGCCGTCGTCATCTGGTTGTCTCCTTTTCGGTGTCGCTGCGATTCGCCGATTGGCGCTCAGCTGCCAGCGAGGGTGAACCCGGCGTTCTTCATGTCGTTCACCGTGGCGGTTTGCATCGCTGTCACCGCCGCGGTGAAGGGCGTCTTGTTCGTGATGGCCTTCCCGAACGCGTCGGTGTAGGTGCTGTACGTCAGCGTGACGTCCGGCCCCCAGGTGAAGCCGACTGCCGTGCCCGCCAACTTCGACGCGAGGTCATAGAAGTCAGGCTGGTTCGGGAAGAACGCTGGCGCTTGCTTAAGCGCGGGAACCGACTGGCCGGCCGTCGCGGCCGGGTAGATGCCGCTGTCGGTCACGAGCGCTTGCAACGCCGTCGGGTTGGTGTTCAGCCACGTCGCGAACTCGACGGCTTCCTTTTGATGCTTCGACTTCGCGATGACGGCCGTCGATGAACCACCCCAGAAGCCAGTGACGTTGTCGCCCGCGTTCCACTGCGGCATCGGCGCGATCGCCCAGTCGCCCTTGGTGGTCGGGGCGACGCTGCTCAAGACGCCCGGCCCCCAGATGGCGCTCGGCCAGGCGAGCAGCGTTCCGGAGTCGAGGTCCTTGTTCCACTGCGGCGTGTACATCGGCTCTTTCGCGATGACGCCCTTGGAGACCAGGCCGTCCCAGTACTGCGCGACTTTCTGCGTCGGTGTGTCGTCGATGTCGACCTTCCAGGTGGAGCCGCTGAGGCTCCACCATTTTGCGCCGGCTTGCGCGGCGAGGCCGGAGAACCAGCCGGGGTCGTTCGAGGAGAAGGTCGTCAGGTAGCGCTTGGGATCCTTTTGGTGCAAGGTCTCGGCGTCTTGCGCGAACTCGTCCCACGTCTTCGGCACCGTGAGGCCGTACTGCTTGAACAGGTCGACCCGGTAGTAGAGCATCATCGGGCCGCTGTCTTGCGGAACGCCGTAGACGCCGTCCGTGCCAAGCGTCACCTGCGACCAGATGCCGTCGCTGAAGTCGCTCTTTAGCGCGCCAGCGTCCTTCGAGATGTCGGCGACGATGCCCTTCGTGACCATGGTGGGCAACGCCTGGTATTCGACCTGGGCGAGGTCAGGCGGGTTGCCAGCCTTGGCTGCGGTCTCGAGCTTCGTGTAGAGCGCGTCGCCCTGAGCAGCCGTGTTGAGTTCGACGTGAATTTCGGGATGCGACTGGTTCCACAGCGCGACGACCTTGTCGATACTCGGTGCCCACGCCCAAAATGTGAGGTTGACCGAGCCGGCAGGCGCGGGCGAGCCGCTTTGCGCCAGTTGGCTCGACGTCGACTCGTTCGTCGCAGGGGAGCCGCTCGTCGTCGATGTCGTGCCCGATGGTTTCGTGCTGGTGCAACCGGCAACCAGCGCGACTCCGAGAACGCCCATCGCCGTTCGCCGCAGGATGCGCATGCGTTTCACTGCCTGTTCCTTCCGATTTGGTGGGGCGATCCGGGTTAGCTGCCCGAGACCGCCGAGACGGCTAGTTCGAGGGAGCATCTGGGAGCGGTCACAGCGTGCAGCGCGACGCGGGCTGCGTCAAGGGGGTGAAACAAAAGCGTTATCCGGACGCCTCGAGACGAGGCGTTCGGCATCCGGACCCTTGCGCATGTCGAGGGCAGTGGCTACTGTGACCGCTCACAGAAGCGGAGGCGATAGTGACGAATGTCCGCGGCTGGCCCCAGTGGCCCGACCGGCCCCGAGGTCTCGCGTACGGCGGCGATTACAGCCCCGAGCAATGGGACGAGGAGACGTGGCGCGAGGACGTCGAACTCATGCGGGCGGCGGGGGTCAACCTCGTCAACCTGGGGGTGTTCGCATGGGCCACCATCGAGCCGACTCGTGGCGCCTACGACTTCACCGTCATGGATCAGGTCATGGAGCTGCTGGGCGGCGCTGGCATCAGTGTCGACCTTGCGACGCCCACCGCGTCGCCACCTGCCTGGCTCGCGCACGAGCACCCCGACATGCTGCCGATGACGCATGACGGTCACGTGCTTGGCCTTGGGGCTCGCGAGTCATTCTGTCCGAGCTCGCCGCACTACCGCGCGGCCGCCGCCGCCATCGCTGGCACGCTTGCCCGCCGGTATGGCCGACATCCGGCCCTCGTGATGTGGCACGTGCACAACGAGTACAGCGCACACGTCGGCCCGTGCTACTGCCCGACCAGCGCGATCGCGTTCCTCCACTGGCTGCAGGTCAAGTACGGCTCGCTCGATGAGCTGAATTCCGCTTGGGGCACCAGCTTTTGGGGTCAGCGTTACAGCGACTGGCAGCAGGTGGGCCCACCGCGCCAAGCGCCGATGCCGACCAACCCGGCGCAACAGCTCGATTTCATGCGGTTCACCACCGACGAGTACCTGGCGTGCTACCGCAACGAACGCGACGTGTTGCGCGCCGCCACGCCCGACATCCCCATCACGACGAACTTCATGGCCACGTCGTGCAAGCATATGGATTACTGGCGCTGGGCAGCCGAGGTCGACGTCGTCGCGAACGACCATTACCTCGCCGCCGAGGCCGAGCGCAATCACATCGACTTGTCGATGGCCGCCGATCTCACGCGTTCGTTGGCGCAGGGCAAGCCTTGGCTGCTGATGGAGCACTCGACCAGCGCGGTCAACTGGCAGCCCCGCAACATCGCCAAGCTGCCGGGGGAGCTTCGGCGCAACAGCTTGACGCACGTCGCGCGCGGCGCCGACGGGGCGATGTTCTTTCAGTGGCGGGCGTCTCGGTTCGGCGCGGAGAAGTTCCACTCCGCGATGGTGCCCCACGCGGGCACGTCAAGCCGGGTCTGGCGAGAGGTCTGCCAACTCGGCGCCGATCTCGAGCGACTCCACGAGGTGCGCGGTTCGCGGGTGCTCGCCGACGTCGCGTTGATTTGGGACTGGCCAAGTTGGTGGGCCCTCGAGTTGGAGTATCGGCCGAGCGTCGACGTCTCGTTCCTCGATCGCATGCGCGCCTTCTACACCACGCTCTGGGAACTCGGCGTGACGGTCGACTTCGTCGCTCCCACAGCGGATCTCAGCGGCTACGCGGCCGTCGCGGCGCCGAGCCTGTACCTGTTGGACGACGACGGCGCGCGAAACCTCGCCGGCTACGTGAGCGGCGGCGGCACGCTGTTGGTGTCGTTCTTCTCTGGCATCGTCGACGACTGCGACCGCGTGCATCCGGGCGCGTACCCCGGCGCGTTGCGCGACGTCCTCGGCATCTCGATCGAGGAGTTCCACCCCTTGCGCCGCGACGAGGTCGTGCGGCTGTCGGACGACGCGAGCGCCGATGTGTGGTCGGAACACATTGTGACGTCGACCGCCGAGACACGTTCGACCTTTATCGACGGGCCGGACGCCGGATGCGCGGCGATCACCCGAAACGTGTACGGGAACGGGCGGGCGTGGTACGTGGGAACGAGGCTCGACTCGCGCGGGTTGTCGGCGTTGGTCGGCGAGGTGCTCGGCGACGCCCGCACGGTTGAGCGCATGGAGTCGTCGCGCGCCGCCGCGCGCATGGAGTCGTCGCGCGACGTCGAGGTGGTGCGTCGCGTCGGTGAGACGGCCTCGTTCCTGTTCGTCATCAACCATGAAACCGACGCCGACGCGACCGTGGCGGCTCGCGGCGTCGAACTGCTCTCGGGACAACAAGTCGATGACAAGTTGGTCGTTCCCGCGTCTGGGGTTGCCGTTGTGAAGGAGGTGACCGACCCATGAGCGCTGCCATGTTGGCCGCCGCGCGTCGCGAGCAAATCCTCGTGGAAATAGGGAAGACGCGGTGCGTCAACGTGACGGACCTCAGCCGGCGATTCGGGGTGTCGTACATGACGGTCCGCCGCGACCTCGATGTGCTCGCGAAGGCCGGGCGTTTGACCCGGGTGCACGGGGGAGCGCTGCCGTCGTCCGATCAATCCGTCACGCCGACCAGCACCCGACCGCGTCCGACGTCCGCCGACGTCGCGCTCGCCGCCATCGCCGCGCGGCAGATCAAGCCGGGCACGACGGTCGCGATCGCGCGCGGCCCGCGCTCCTACGCCTTCGCTGGTTTCATCGCCAAGCTGCCCACGGTGAAGGTTGTCACCAACTCGTTGTGGGTCGCACAACTGATGCAGGAGCGCCATCGGGAGGCGTCGACGCTCGTCACCGGCGGCATCGGCACGCCGGGTGGCGGGCTCGCCGGCCCTGCGCTTGCGAGCGCCCTCAACGACGTTCGCATCGACACCTTCGTTCTCGACGCCGACGGTATCGACCCGCGCGCTGGCCTCACGACATTGCATTTCGCGGACGCCATGGCCGACTGCACGTTCGTCGGCGCTGCGGTCAGAGTCGTCGTCCTAGCGCCAAGCGCCTTGTGGGGCACGGTGAACCTGTGTCACGTGGCGCCGCTCGACGCGATCGACCTGGTCGTCACCGATCAGTTGACCGCGCGCATGCGAGCCGAGCTTGCGCCCAAGGTCGCTCACGTCATCAGCCTGCGTCGACCCGACGACGCCGAGGTCGTCACCGGCCGACCGCACCCGAGGTTCGCCGGGCGGCGGCCGGCGTAGCGATGTGCGGAACCGTTCCACTGTTCGACGTCGCACACAATGTTTGGCGTCCCCATATGTATCCGATTGCCACGCAGGTTCCTACGCTTCAGCTGCCAACAGGCACCCATCGCATTGAGTAGGGGAGGACAGGTGGAATCACCCGTAGGGCCAACGGTTTCGCGGCGCAGCCTGGTGCTTGGCGTGCCGGCGATCGCACTGCTCTCGGCCGGCGTGCTGAAGGGGTCGGTGGCCGAGGCCGCGACGCGACCAGACGTCTCTCGCGCTTGGCGCGGCGGCTCTGGTTCGTGGCGAGCGCTCAGCGTTCGCGGCGCCGACATCTCGTTCGCCGTCCAAGAATACGAAGCTGGAAAGCATTTCACGGACAACGGCCGGGTTTGGCCGGTGGAGTCGATCCTCGCGGCGCACGGCGCCAACTACGCCCGCCTTCGGCTGTGGGTCAACCCGCCCGCCGGATACAGCAACATGCGGGTCGCGTTGGAAGGCGCCCGACGCGCCAAGCGGGCAGGGCTGAAGTTGCTGCTCGACCTGCACTACTCCGATTTTTGGGCCGATCCTGGCCATCAGACGATTCCCGCGGCGTGGCAGGGACAGGATCTGCCGACGCTCGCGGCGACCGTGCGCGAGTACACGCGCGACACCATCGCGACGTTCGCTCGACACGGTGTGCCGGTCGACATGGTGCAGATCGGCAACGAGGTCACGGCCGGCATGCTGTGGCCGCTCGGCCAGATCTATCTGACGAGCACGCCGAACTTCCCCGACTTCGCCACGCTGGTCAACGCTGGCATCCAGGGCGCCCGGGAGGGTAATCCGCGTCGGCACGATCTCAAGGTCATGCTGCACATCGACCGCGGCGGCGACAACGGCGGCTCCGTCTGGTTCTTCGACCATGTGATGGCGGCCGGCGTCTCAGACTTCGACGTCATCGGCGAGTCGTACTACCCGTTCTGGCACGGGCCGCTGTCGGCGCTGGAGTCGAACCTGAACGACCTCGCGCCGCGTTACGGTCGCGACATCATCGTGGTAGAGACCGCGTACCCGTGGACGGTCTCGAACGGCGACGAGTTGGCGAACTCCTTCACAGACCCCAGCCAGCTGCCGGACGGCGAGACCTACCCGCCGACGCCGCAAGGCCAAGCCGCCTACTTCGAGGCGTTGCGCGATGTGCTGGCGCAGGTTCCTGGCGGGCGAGGTGTCGGCTTCTTCGATTGGGAGCCGGAATGGATTCCCGGTGTCGGCTGGGAGCCCGGCGCCGGGAACCCGAACGACAACCTGACGATGTTCGACTTCGCGGGCAGCGCGTTGCCGTCGCTGCATGCGTTTCGATCGCCGCGCAGGGATTGACGGGCGGGAAGGTCGGCTGGGCCGGCGCGATGCGGCCGGTGGCGCGGTCTACTGAAGCAGCCCGCCCGCGCCGCCGGCTCTTCGTGTTGAGCCAGTGAGCGCTTACTGTTGTCGCGCACGACGAGTCGATCTTTCCGCGTGCTAGCGTCGCGGCGTGCCTGCATTTCACCTCGCCCGATTGGGCGACGCAGGTCGGGAGCGTCCGTACGCGGTGCTCGACGGCGCCGCGTACGCACTTGACTCGCTGACCGATGACATCGACGGCTCCTTCTTGGCTGCGAACGGTGTCGAACGCGCTCGGGAGGCTGTCGAGGCCGGCCGCATTTCGTCGTCCGGGGACTTCGAGTCGTTGGGCTTGCGCGTCGGCGCTCCCGTCGCGCGCCCTGGAAAAGTCGTCTGCATCGGCCTGAACTATCGCGACCACGCCGCCGAGACCGGCGCCGCGTTGCCGAGCGAGCCGGTCATCTTTATGAAAGACCCCGGCACAATCATCGGCCCGAATGACGACGTGCTCATCCCGCGCGGCTCGACCAAGACAGACTGGGAGGTCGAGCTCGCCGTCGTCATCGCAAAGACCGCCAGGTATCTCGATGACGAGGCATCAGCTCTCGACTGTGTCGCTGGCTACGCCATTTCGAACGACGTGTCCGAGCGCGAATTCCAACTCGAGCGCGGCGGTCAGTGGGACAAGGGCAAGAGTTGTGAGACGTTCAACCCGCTCGGCCCTTGGCTGGCGCCGGCCGGCGATGTCGCGGATCCGCAGTCGTTGGGCCTGCGGTTGTGGGTCAACGGCGAGCGCAAGCAAGACGGCAACACCGCCGACATGGTCTTCGGCGTCGCGGAGATCGTGCGTTACGTGAGCCAGTTCATGGTGTTGCGGTCCGGCGACATCATCAACACCGGGACGCCGGCCGGGGTCGCCTTGGGCCAGCCGGAGCCGAAGCCGTACCTTCGGCCCGCCGACGTCGTGGAGCTCGAGATCGACGGTCTTGGCCGGCAGCGGCAGCGGCTCGTTCGAGCGTGAGCCGCCGGGATCGTTGAAACGACTGCAACGTCGACGCAAAATCGTGTCGCGCGCGCCCGTTCCCTAGGTTGTAACCATGACCAGCACCGAATGGTGGCGCGACGCCGTCATCTACCAGATCTATGTCCGCAGCTTCGCCGACAGCGACGGCACCGGCGTCGGCGACCTGCCCGGCATCACCGCGCGGCTGCCGTGGCTCTCCGATCTCGGTGTCGACGCGATCTGGTTGACGCCGTTCTACCCGTCGCCGATGGCCGACGGCGGCTATGACGTCGCCGATTATCGCGACGTCGAACCCTCGTTCGGGACGCTCGCGGATTTCGACGCGCTGGTCGTCCGGGCTCGCGAGCTGGGGCTGAAGGTGATCGTCGACCTCGTGCCGAACCACACGTCGGATCGGCACCGCTGGTTTCAAGCGGCGCTGGCGTCCCCTGCCGGGTCGCCGGAACGGGCGCGCTACATCTTCCGCGACGGTCAGGGCGCTGACGGCGCCGCGCCTCCCACCGACTGGCACTCGAACTTCGGCGGCTCCGCTTGGAGCCGCGTCGCCGACGGCCAGTGGTACCTGCACATGTTCGCGCCTGAGCAACCTGACCTTGACTGGACGCATCCCGATGTGCACGCGGAATTCCAATCGGTGCTGCGGTTTTGGCTCGATCGCGGAGTGGACGGTTTTCGGATCGACGTCGCGCACGGGCTCGCGAAGAATCTCGCCGAGCCGCTGCCCAACCTCGGCGCGGCGTCGGTCGACAAGGTGATGCGCTACAGCGTGCACGACCATCCGCTGTGGGATCGCGACGACGTCCATGACATCTACCGCGAGTGGCGCAAGGTGCTCGACGAGTACGCGCCGCCGCGCATCGCGGTCGCCGAGGCGTGGGTGGCGCCAGGGCGGCTCGGCCGTTACGTGCGCGACGACGAGTTGCACCAAGCGTTCAACTTCCCCTTCTTGCTGACACCGTGGGATTGCGCGGCTTTCGCTGACGTCATCGACGCGTCGCTCGACGAGTCGGCCGCGGTCGGCGCCACGACGACGTGGGTGTTGTCGAACCACGACGTCATCAGGCATGCCACCCGATACGCGCTTCCGCCGAAGACCGACCAGGTGGCCTGGCTGATGAGCGACGGCGCCCAGCCGCGCATCGACGAGGCGCTGGGATCGCGGCGCGCCCGCGCGGCTGCGCTCCTCATGCTCGCGCTGCCCGGCTCGGCGTACATCTACCAAGGCGAGGAACTCGGCTTGCACGAGGTCGCCGACCTGCCGCGCGAGCTGCTGCAAGACCCCACGTGGAAACGCACCTCGCATCGCGACAAAGGACGCGACGGCTGCCGGGTGCCGATTCCGTGGGAGCCTGTCGGCCCGTCGCTTGGCTTCGGCCCGGGAGCCGCGTGGCTGCCCCAGCCGCCGCAATGGTCAGGCGTCGCCCGGACGTCGCAACACGACGACCCCGCCTCGACGCTGTCGCTGTATCAAGCGGCGCTTCGGCTGCGGCGCGATCTGGGCGGCGACGGGTCGTTGGAGTGGATCGAGCGCGGCCCCGACCGCCTGGTGTTCCGGCGCGGCAGCGGGTTGATCTGCGCGGTGAACTTCGGCGCCGAACCCGCCGGCGTGCCGGCGGGCGACGTCCTCATCGCGAGCGCGCCGCTCGACGGCGGCCAGCTCCCCACCGACACCGCGGTGTGGGTCCGCGAATAGCCAGCACCGCCCGAATGGGGGGTATCCCGAACTTCGCCGCGGCGCTAGGTTGAGGGCCGTATTTGTGAGGGGGTGGCCCGGTGGGGGGCCCGTGTTCGTGGGCGCAGACGCGTTGGATCGGCGAGCAACGCCGCCAGTGGCGCGAGCATGACGCGCGGCTGGCCACGCTGTGGCGCGCAGAGACCGACGTCGACGATGAGCCTGATCGGGTGATCGTGCTGCCCGACGTCATCGTCCTTCCCGAGGCCGGTCTGCGGTTGAGCGCGCCGTCGCGCTGACGGCGCCGTCGGTCAGAATCGCTGCGTGGGCAATGCGGCAGTGACTCCTTTGAGCGCGATCGTGGCCGTCTCGCGCGCGGTCGCGGAGACGCCGGCGCGATCACGCAAGGTGGCCCTGATCGCAGATTTGCTGCGGACGACGCGAGCGGACGACGTGGCCGTCGTCGTGGCCTATCTGTCGGGTGAGTTGCGGCAGCGCCGCACCGGCGTGGGCTGGGCGGCATTGCGCGACCTGCCGCAACCGGCCGCCGACTCGACATTGTCGGTCGACGACGTTGACGTCGCCTTCGAGCGGATCGCGGCCGCGTCCGGCGCCGGAGCTCAAACGGCGCGGGCGGCGCTGCTGTCGAAGTTGTTCGCCGCGGCGACGGCCGAGGAGCAGGATTTCCTGCGGCTGCTGACAATTGGGGAGCTTCGGCAGGGCGCTCTTGACGGCGTCATGACCGACGCGATCGCGAAGGCGTTCGGGGTTCCGCTGGCCGACGTGCGGCACGCCGTCATGCTGCGCGGCGCGTTGGCGGCTGTGGCGACGGTGGCCGCTCGAGAGGGCGCCGAAGGGCTCGCCGCCATCGACCTGCAGGTGGGCCGCGCGGTGCAGCCGATGCTCGCGCAATCGGCGCCAAGCGTCGCGGCGGCGATGGAAAAGCTCGGCGGCGAAGCGGTCGCGGTCGAGTGGAAGCTCGACGGCATCCGGGTGCAAGCTCACCGCGCCGGCGACCAGGTGCGGGTCTTCACCCGCACGCTCGACGACATCACCGCGCGGGTGCCCGAAATCGTGAGCGCGATCGCGGCCCTCGACGTCCGCGATGTGGTCTTGGACGGCGAGGCGATCGCCCTCGACGAGCAAGGCCGGGCCCGGCCATTTCAAGAGACCGCGGCCCGCACGAGCAGCAAGCTCGGGGTCGACCAGTTGCGCGAGTCGATTCCGCTGAGCCTGTTCGTCTTCGACGTGCTGCGCCTCGACGGCGCGCCGCTGCTGAAGCTCCCGGGGGAGCGGCGGCAGCGCGAGCTCGAACGGGTCGTGCCGCAAGAGCTTCGGGTGCCGAGGCTGGTCACCGCCGATCCGCGCGCCGCCGCCGACTTCTTCGCCGACGCGATCCGCCGCGGCCACGAGGGCGTCGTCGTGAAGTCGCTCACCGCGCCGTACGAAGCCGGACGACGCGGGGCCGGGTGGGTGAAGGTGAAGCCGCGCCACACCCTCGACTTGGTGGTGCTCGCGGCGGAATGGGGGCACGGTCGAAGGCGCGGCAAGCTGTCGAACCTGCATCTCGGCGCGCGCGACCGCGCAGGCGGCTTCGTCATGCTCGGCAAGACGTTCAAAGGCCTCACCGACGAGACGCTGGACTGGCAGACCCGCGAATTCCTCGCGCGAGAGACGCGTCGTGACTCCTACACGGTCTACCTGTGGCCCGAGTTGGTGGTCGAGATCGCGTTCGACGGCGTGCAGCGCAGCCCGCGCTACCCGGGCGGGGTCGCGCTGCGGTTCGCGCGGGTGCTGCGCTACCGGCCCGACAAGACCGCCGAGCAGGCCGACCTCATCGACGACGTCCTCGCGATCCACGCGGGCGCCCGCCGGGCGGTCACTCAGGATTCGTTCAGCGACGACGGGCAGACTTAGCGGGTGCGCATTCTCGTCGTCGACGACGATCCCGGCGTCAGGGACTCCCTGCGCCGCTCGTTGGCCTTCAACGGATACGAGGTCGACCTGGCCGAGGACGGCCAGCGAGCGCTGACCGCGATCGCGCTGCGCCGCCCGGAGGCGGTGATCCTCGACGTGATGATGCCCGGGCTCGACGGCCTGGAGACCTGCCGGCGGCTGCGCGCCGCGGGAGAGGACATCCCGGTGCTCATGTTGACCGCTCGCGAATCGGTCGCCGACCGGGTCAGCGGCCTCGACGCAGGCGCCGACGACTACCTCGTCAAGCCGTTCGCGCTCGACGAGCTGCTCGCGCGACTGCGGGCGCTCCTGCGCCGCACGCTCGGCGGGCCCGACGCCAACCAGCAGTTGAAGTTCTCCGACCTCGTGCTCGACCTCGGCACCCGTGAGGTGTGGCGCGGCAAGCGACCGATCACCTTGACCCGCACCGAGTTTCACCTGCTCGAGCTGCTGATGCGCCATCCGCGGCAGGTGCTCGAACGCGGGCAGATCCTCGAAGAGGTGTGGGGTTACGACTTTCCGACCACGGCCAACTCGCTCGAGGTCTACGTCGGATACCTGCGCCGCAAGCTCGAAGCCGAGGGCGAGCCGCGGCTGATCCACACCGTGCGCGGCGTCGGCTACTCGTTGCGCGAGCTGCCATCGTGATCTCCCCGGCGCCGGTCGGAAGAATCGCCGACAGACTGCATGGTTTCGCCGGGCCGACTCTGCGGGCGCGGGTGTCCGTGCTCGCCGCCGCGACAGCCGGCTTCGCCGTCGCGGTCGTGTCGCTCGCCGCGTATCTCACGATGCGGGTCGAGCTTTTCCATCAGCTCGACTCGTCGCTGAAATCGCGGGCGAACGCGGCGGCCGAGCTGCAACTCGATCCGCAGTCGACCTTCTTCGATCAGTCGAGCCTGTTCCTGCTGACGTCCGAGAACAAGGTGTTCTTCGTGTCGGCTGACGGCACCGTCTACGGCTCCAGCCAGGACAGGTCGTTCGCGAACCCGCTCAAGAGCGGGCCGGAATTCGCTGTGGCGCAAGGTAAAACGCAGTCGTCGATCCGCACATTGCGCGTGGGTGGCGTCGAGTACCGCGTCGCCGCGGTGCAGTCGGGCACGGGTGAGGCGATCGTGCTCGCCCGGTCGATGGCGGAGACGACGACGACGCTCGAACACCTTGGCGTCGTGCTGTTGTCGGTCGGGGTCGCCGGCATCGTGCTGGCCGCGATCGCCGGCCTGGTGGTCGCGCGGGCCGGCCTGCGACCGGTCGAGCGGCTCACGAAGGCGACCGAAGACATCGCCCGCACCGGACAGCTCGCGCCGATCGACATACACAGCGACGACGAGATGGGCCGGCTCGCGACCAGTTTCAACTCGATGCTGGTCGCGCTCGACGTGTCGCGCACCCGCCAACGCCAGTTGGTCGCCGACGCCGGTCATGAGTTGCGCACCCCGCTCACCAGCCTGCGCACCAACCTGGAGTTGCTCGCCCAAAGCGAGGCGGCCGGCGACCGCCGGTTGCCGGCGGCCGATCGCCACGCGCTGCTGGTCGACGTGCGCGCGCAGGTCGAGGAGCTGTCCGGGCTGGTCTCCGACCTGGTCGAGCTAGCCCGTGACGAGGCGCCGTCCGCGACGTTCGAGGACGTCGACCTCGCGGCCGTGACCGAGCGCGCGGTCGAACGGGTGCGCCGGCGCGGATCGGACGTGCGGCTCGACGTCCGGCTCGACTCATGGGTGGTGCACGGCGAGGCCTCGACGCTGGAGCGCGCCGTCACCAACCTGCTCGACAACGCGGTGAAGTGGAGCCCGCCGGCCGGCGAGGTGCGGGTGCGGCTGCGCGCCGGTCGGCTCACCGTCGAGGACGATGGCCCGGGAATCGCCGACGCCGACCTGCCGCACGTGTTCGACCGCTTCTACCGGTCGACCAACGCGCGCGCGATGCCCGGCTCGGGGCTCGGCCTGGCCATCGTGCGGCAGGCCGCCGAGCGCCATGCCGGTAGCGTGTCGGCAGGCCGGTCCGACAGCGGTGGCGCGTTGATGGTGCTCGACCTGCCTGGCCGGCCGGCGACCGAGTCGGCCGATCCGCACGAGACGAGCGGTTGGTTCGACCGCGCCGACAGCTTTGGTTCAGGGAAAACCCAGCATGATGCGGGAGCG